>BNJV01001009.1_pt1 | contig 348007 bp, 647 predicted proteins | sample 8540591 | NCBI WGS metagenome assembly BNJV01 (sample SAMD00202457, study PRJDB9452) | human saliva metagenome | host: Homo sapiens | reverse complement strand
GGGGCCTCGAAATTACCTGTGGTTTCCATCATTTGTTCATATTTAAACATTTGATACTTCTTAGTTGAATACGGTGTCAATGTTTTAACATATTCGGATCATTTTGTCTTAACACGTACACAAGCATCGTGTGTCAATTTGAAAATAGTTGTTCTTTCTTTCCGTCTCACTTACTTTATTGCTTGATTTTCCGTTCAGCCGGTCGACAGTCTCCACCAGTCCGAGTGTCAGGCCGCTTGCCCTCGAGCAGCATACGCATTACCTCATATCGATTGCATGGCATCATAACGCCGTTTTGACCGCATATGCTTCAGCTTCGTCGTCCGCTATCTGTAACAAAATATATCTAGCCAGCGCTCGGTCGGCGATTGCTATCCTCCACAGGCTGCTGAAGCACATATCCGCAGCATTTGTTGATTATAGTAGTCGTTTCAGGTCGATTATTCTCGATCTGCATTTCCAGTTGCTGCACCAACATTTCAAAATCACCAAACTGGTTCTGTCATTGGTAACAAGGATGATATTCGTCGCAGGCGAACACTTTGGCGAAGAGCTGCAACAGTGAGAAGAGCTTGTCTGAAAGTTTCGTCACCTGCCATCAAATCCCTGAGTACAGCGACTTCACCGTTTTGTTGGCATCTTCACGAACATCACACTCAAACAACCTCAGGTCCATTTCCATTCGTTGCAGCAAGAATGATTCGTTAACAGCCCTTCCACCATACCAATAGCCTATTTCCTTCGATCGAACGATTTTCATCGCCAACCTCAATCTTCAGTACCGCAATCCTTCACGATCACTCGAGTTCAACGGCGTCAGTTCTTTTCATCTGCGAAGAGCCTTGACGATGGAATGTCTCTGCTCTCTCATCCTTTCACAAGACAACACCACCTCACCACGCATTGTTCTCACCACAGCACCACACAGGCCACCAAAAATTAAACCACATAAGAGCTCATTCATAAAAAACTTCATAGAACCCCGGTCCTTACAGAAGCCATCCAACCTCTGTCATTTCATGAAGACCACTATTCATACTTCCCATGAACTCTTCACACCTCAGAAAACTTTATCAACCGGTTAATTAGCTCGTTACGGTTGTTGTTTCATTGAAGTTCGAAGATTTTTCATTGGTCGAAATACTGTCACTTTGTCCATTTCTTCTTTTGTTGAAGATCTCAATGGATTTAACGTCTTCGTATCTTCGTTTTCAGCGTTGATTTCGTTTCGACGTATTTCTTCAAAATAACAGGACCATCATTTTCTTTACCGCGTTTCGCGCGAACACGTCGATGGTGGCAGCCTGCTTCCGGAATTTCGCATCACCTCGATTCAACCGATATCCGTTACAATATTTAAACGCCGGCCAGGGAAACACACGCCGCATTTTTAAACAGGCATCATTACATCATGATACTTTAACATACGTATTTAGCTAATGCAGATGCCAGGAAATGCCCGACTGAAAGCCAAATATTTTTTCAACTGTTGACCTTTGCCAGAGATACCACATGTGGATCAAACCGCGCCCGGCGGCGTTCTCCTCACAACAACAGCCACTGGCACACCCACGCAGCGCTTACCTTTACCACCAGCGAACCATTCGTTGCTCATTGGTTACAACCGTTATTCGATCGCAGGGCCCCGACCTTTTGCTGACATTCGCGTAGCCCGTTCGTTCAATAAAGAAACTTCCTTCATTCCAACAGTAAACACAGGAATGTTGAAACACATTCTTAGATTTCAGTTTTAGCGGTTGTCGAGAAGCACCCATAATGTTGCCCTGGTCACGTTAAGGTTTTACTACCATCATTGTAGCCCTCTTACGCCCACAGCTTTCATGAATTACCAACGCACGTTCACGAGCCCAGCTGGATTACCTGTTCAGCAGCTGTTACACCAGCCCCTCCATTACTACTTGACACAGCCTGTTTTCAACACCCGATTGCTCAGCTAAATCACGAACCCCACTCCAGATCCACCACAGTTTGCCCATCATCACCATGGTCTCACATTTGGATTTCCTGACCACCCACCACGAGCAGCCTGTTAGTTCCGCTCACTAATCATATCTGTTGCATTTTCACTACCACACTGCTTTTACGTTTAGCACCTGACTTTATTTGTCTCCTGCCTCACCGCCCGCCTGCCTTATGATTACAGCCTCTTTTTGTTTGCACAGCTTGTTTTTTCGAAACCCAGGCTCAACAGTTTCACTAATATTGTTTGGTCGACTACTTGAGTTCACACAGCACGCCGCATGTTCACTCTCACTTCCAGAGCACTCTTTATTTTTGGCCTTCGGAAAGTGATACAGGCCTCACACGACCACGCAGCCCCTGCACCCACCGTCACGATAACACGCACCTCCATACCCCCGCCCACAACGCACATCAGTAGAGAATCTTTCAATAGCCCAGCTTTATCAATCACGCACGGCGGTCACTGGCGCATGGTTTGAAGAATTGTATTCCTCCGATCACCGGCGCTTTCAGCACTAACGACAGAACGGTGATTGAGTAACTTTTCCTTCGAGCCAGTTCGATTTTCGTTACGACACAGCCCGCCGCTTTTTTAAGAACATCACCGAACATTGCGGGAATAGTCTTCAGAACAGTCATCATATTTCCATCAATACCTTTGTGTTACGCACCGGCCCATCAGAACATATGAATTGCTTAAGCCGTAACGTGGAAGTTTTGAGAAGACCGATTCTTTCACACGGTTTACAATACCACCGTCAATTGTCAACCAAACAGCGATGTCCACCACGACCGCCAACATTTGTCGAACTGTTACCGTAGTGCTCTCCACATCAGGAGTTGTTATCTCTGAAGCCGAAGTTGATCCACCGCTGGCAATCTCGTCGTTAAACGACGTCTGCTCGTTGTAAGGATTTGAACAGCTGGCGCTGGGTCAATGGCAGGAACGGTAATAGTTGAATAGATGGGTCAGATCCAGCCCAGCCGAATTACGCTCTGTAATTGTCCCTTACTGTGCCGTTAATGCCGATACTTGCTGCCGCACCTTCAGTCCGCCGAGTAAACGGTAACACACATCTGTTTAACACCGCCGGAATAACCAGTCTGTTGGTCGCAACACGCATATTTCTGGTGTCATTTGTCCAACATTACGGCAGTTTTAGCACCCATTTCGCTGCGCGTCGTCTTCACGAGCTCAACACCAAACACAGGTCAGCCACCCCGCCAGCACATTATGGATTGATTACCGTTCACACCTCCAACAACTGTTTCTACCACCTTGCGCGCCACGTCGGTCAACCACTGGCTTGCTCACCTGCCACACCGTTCACCAGGGTTGTGAGCTCATCACGCAGTTCAGGCCCCAACACATCCCCACCACAACTTAAAGCCGCCCCACAACACCACTGTGGCGTTCCAACCGTCGACCATTCGCCGACATCGCCGCTACGGTTCGTACACTGTCCCCACTCATCGCCACCAAGAGTCATCACTTTCATCAATAGAGTCACACGTTTCTGTGCGAATACAACGTTCAACCGGTCCAATAACTGCGCCTCAGTTCGTACCACACACGTTCGCCGGTCGATCCGTTATTTTTGTAATTTGTGCTGACGACGCTGGCTTGTCTGCGTCAAATCACCACGTCTTCCGCATATCAGTTGCATCTTCATTGCCAAACACATGTGAAGAGCGAAACCGCGCATCGATAATCGCCCCATAATGACCCTGCGATACGAGGTAACACGCCTGTCACCTTTATCGGCTCGGCCTGGTCCATTCATCTGCCGGTGCCAACACGATACCGATATCATCGACACATGGTGAGTAACGAAACATGGGGTTCATCGCCTGTTCAAACATGCTTGCAGCCGCACTATTTCGTTGGCCTTGCGTAACGATGGAACACGGTCACCATCTGTTAGTGATTGCAGTTCACCACCGTTAAACACATATCATCTGATGACTGCCGCAACATTACCGCCGTTGAAAATTGAACACCGGTTAAACCCGTCTGGATGAACGATACCCGTTTTTTAGCCCGGATTGTTCATGATACCGTCGACTTCCGTCAATCGGTTCATCAGTTTTCAACACAGTTTGTTCAGCATATAGACAATGTGTTACACGACTTTTTTCAGATAACGCGATACGACGAACGAGCCGTTGTTCAGTTGTTTAGCAGAAACATACCCTGGTGATTCAGTTTTTCGCGAGTCAATTCGCTTTCTTCGTCGTTTGGTCGAAGACCGCCATAATCACCTTCTTGCCCGCTTCAGCTTAACGCCCGTACAGACGAACTTGAGCCCAGCTTCGTCACTTCGCCGACCCGATTCTTTCACGCATTGTTGTGGTCAAAACAAGATGTTCACAAAATTAATGATGACAATACCAGTCTTTCAATCTTCGGTTCGAATAGACCATTCATGCGTTAACGCAACAACAGCTGATCAATTGCGCGTCCGAACATCTCGCATGCCTATTTGCTCATCATTTATTTGGCTCTTGCTGAGTTGTCAGCATCTAACAGAACGGTCAGTGAGTTTAATCATTTGCGCAACCTGGCTGGTCGACACGTAACGAATGCCCGTTTTGTCGTTTGCGCATCTTCACACAGACATTCAGTTCTGAATGAACACTGACACAACACGCTTAAGAAGACGGTTCATTGTACAGAAATTACAGCAGCAGCTGATCTCGCCGAGCCATTGGTTGCAGCAGCACGAACCTCCACCTATTCATCACGCACTGCTGAACGTTAATAACGAGCGTGGCCGAACATCCCGATATGCCACGACTCCGAGACGACGGCACGAGGTTTCACGGTGCCGCCGTTTGTTTTGCCGAACATAAACACCACATTTTCCGTTACATACCATTGTGCCTTGACGGTGAGCACAGAGCGGTTGTACACCGCGACACCACAGCACCATTGTTCATTAGCGTTTTAAAGTTTTTACCAGCATAAGATGCACACTGTAACAGCAATACATAGTATCTTTATTTTGGTCTGCACCGCAATTGATGCACTTTGAACCAAAAAGGTAAAGATACTTTATGTATTTATGTTGCAATTGGACAAAAAGAATCTACTGTAAAAGCTTTAGTAGAAACCTTTTAGAGCGCTATGGAGCAATGGATTATAACAGTTGTATCTGCTAGTGCTTCACAACCAGCTCAATGCTATATATTGCTCCTTATGCAGGGAACCGCAATGGGAGAAGAATCTTTGTATAACGGAAAAGATGTATTAATTGTTTATGATGATTTATCAAAACAAGCGGCAGCTTACCGTGAAATTTCATTATTACTTGTCGTCCTCCAGGTCGTGAAGCGTATCCAGGGATGTATTCTATTTACACCTCGTTTATTAGAACGTTCAGCGAAGTTAAAATGATGAATTAGGTGGAGGTTCATTAACAGCCTTACCAATTATTGAAAACTCAAGCAGGAGATATTTCGCTTTATATTCCAACTAATTTCTATTACAGATGGACAAACTTTCTAGAAAGTGATTTATTCTATTCAGGTGTTCGTCCAGGTTTATCTGCTGGATTATCTGTACTACGTGTGGGGATCTGCGCAAACAAAGCGATGAAAAAGTTTCAGGTACATTACGTATCGACTTAGCAAGTTACCGTGAATTAGAAGCCTTCACACAATTTGGTTCTGATTTAGATGCGGCAACTCAACAAAAATTAAATCGTGGTAAGAGAACCGTAGAAGTATTAAAACAAGATGTTCATAGACCTTACCAATTGAACATCAAGTATCAATTTTATTTGCATTAACACATGGAATCTTAGATTCTATTCCAAATTGAAAGATTGAAAGATTTCGAAAAAGCATTGTATCATCATTTAGAACATGAACATGCTCGACATTTTTACAAGTATTCGTGATGAAGAAAAATTCCAGATGAAGAAGCTTTCTACCAAGTGATTGCACAAGTTTAAACAAATTCATCTATACGAACGTTAAAAAGTAAAGCGAACTAGAAAGAAGAGGTGAATTGTATGGCGTCTTCATTAAACGACTTGAAGAAGCGAATTATTTCAACGAAAAAAACAAGTCAAATTACAGGCAAGTGCAAATGGTTTCTGCTTCAAAACTAGCTAAGATCTGAACAAGCCGTTCGTCGTTATCATGATTATGCAGATTCGTGAGTTGTAACGCATTTATTATGTAAGCAAGCGAACACATGACATTGAAGAAAACCGGACGAAGAGATTGATCTCATCAGTAGGAATCTACTATTGACCATCATGATTTATTAAATCGAAAGACCGTGACAGGTTATCTAGTCATTTCATCAGACCAAGGTTTAGCCGGAAGTTATAATTCTTCATTTTCCAAGCAACACGTGAAATGTTGCAAACAGAATCATGATTCAAAAGATGAGTATGTGATTTTAACGATTGGTGGAGCTGCAAGTCGCTTCTTTAAAAAGATGGGGCATTGATGTTCGTTTAGAAATTAATGATGTCAGTGATATTCCATCATTTGAAGAAGTACATAAAATTGTAAGTGGGTGCCAAATGTTTAGACAAGGTGAATTTGATGAATTTTTATGTTTTGTTATAATCACCATGTGAATGCATTATTATCCAATTATCGGTTGATGTTACCGATTAATGACTTAGATGAAGATGAAGCGAAAGAATATGAGTTAGATTATATTTTGAGCCGAATAAAGAATATACGGAAACATTATTGCCTCAAATATGCAGAATCTCTTTATTTATGGGGCGATTATCGATGCAAAAGCTGCTGAGCATGCTTCACATGTATGACAGCAAATGAGAAGTGCAACTGATAATGCGAGAGCTTTGAATTAGTGATTTGACGAAAGATTTAAACCAACGTCGTCAAGCACAAATTACACAAGAAATAACTGAGATCGTTGGCGGAGCAGCAGCTCTAGAAGAACAGTAAAAGTGAAAGGGAGGAAAATGAGAACTGGAGAAATTTTACAAGTGTTGGACCAGTTGTGGACGTTGTATTTCTTTAGAAGAAGGCGTGCCTGATATTCACAATGCCCTACATGTTATTAAAGAAGATGGTGAAGGCATAAAACAATTACAGCGAGCAGCTGTTGAATTAGGGGATGGTGCTGTACGTACAATTGCCATGGAATCAACTGATGGTCTTCAACGAGGGATGAAAGTTATTGATTTAGGACGTATAATTAGTGTTCCAGTAGGAACAGAAACTTTAGGACGTGATTTAATGTATTAGGGGATACAATTGATTTAGGAGAGAAATTTCCTGAAGATTTTAGACGTGATGAAATCCATAAACCAGCCCCTAAATTTGAACAATTAAGTAGCCAATACGAAATTTTACAAACAGGTATTAAAGTTATTGACTTATTAGCGCCTTACTTAAAAGGTGGTAAAATTCGGATTCATTTGGAGTGCTGAGAGGTAAAGACGGTATTAATCCAAGAATTAATCCATAATATTGCTGGAAGAATTAGGTGGTATTTCTGTATTTACGGGTGTTGGAGAACGTACTCGTGAAGGGAATGACCTTTACCATGAAATGCAAGATTCAGGTGTATCTGCTAAAACTGCCATGGTATTTGGACAAATGAATGAACCACCAGGAGCTCGTATGCGTGTTGCGTTAACAGGATTAACGATTGCTGAACATTTCCGTGATGAGCAAAAACAAGATGTATTATTATTCATTGATAATATTTACCGTTTTACTCAAGCAGGTTCGAAAGCATCTGCCTTTAGGTCGTATGCCTTCAGCTGTAGGGTATCATCCAACATTAGCAACTGAAATGGGACAATTACAAGAACGTATTAGTTCAACAGCATGCCTATACATCTATTCAAGCTATTTACGTTCCTGCCGATGACTATACTGACCCAGCGCCAGCTACAACATTTGCCCATTTAGATGCTACAGACGAACTTAGAGCGTCGTTTAACTGAGCAAAGGGATTTACCCAGCGGTGGATCCATTAGCTTCAACTTCAAATGCTTTTAACTCCTGATATTGTAGGAGAAGAACACTACGAGAGTAGCTATGAAAGTTCAACAAATGTTACAACGTTATCGTGAATTACAAGATATTATCGCTATTTTAGGGATTGATGAGATTATCTGATAGTGAAAATTATGTAAACCGTGCAGAAGATTTCAACTTCTTATCTCAAAACTTCCACGTTGCAGAGGCATTTACAGGTCAACCAGGTTCATATGTTCCTATTAAAGATACAGTACGTGGCTTTAAAGGAATTGATGGAAATATGATGATATTCCTGAAGACTTATTCCGTAATGTTGGTCCGATTGAAGATGTTCAAAAGCACAAGCGGCAGGTTACCAGGAGGTAATTAATCATGCTTTAGAAAAATCGGGAACTTTTGAGTCGTCGTAACGACTCTGAGGAAAAGTTTTATAATCACGTTCTTATTCGGTTAGTGCAGAAGCCATTGATGGAGGAAATTACATTCTTCCAAACCATGCGCCAATTATGTTGCCGTTAAAAATTGGTGAGTTACAGTAAAACGTTTCTTAGAAGATTCTCACCGATTATATTACGATTGGTGGAGGAATTATGAGCCGTGATAGATCGTCGTAACGGTTATTGCGAACGTTGCAGAACGTGCACGTGATATTGACGTGGGTCGTGCGGAACAAGCGCGTGATAAAGCAGAAGGATCATTCAAAATAAAGAATTGCTCTAAGAGTGAAGTAGAACGTGCGAAAATTGCACTAAAACAAAGCAGTTAACCGTATTGGTGTTTCACAAAACATCGTCGATTAAAACAATAATGAAAATGAAAACTGTTGGTAATACACGGTTTTTCATTTTCTTTGACAGAAAATACCTATTGCAAAACAAAAGAACTGCTATAATCATAAAACGTAAATATGATTTAAGAAAAGATGGAAACGAAAAGAGAGATTAAATAGGCTAAAAAGTCAAAAATTGCTAAGACATCAAAAACAATCTAGCATGGTAGAAAGAAATATGCACAACTTAGATATGAATTAAAAACAAGCAGGAGTACATGAAGCACTTCGTAAAATTACCGATTAATTAAATCCAAATCGTGTGAAAAATAGAGATATGGTTGATGGTCGACCAAGAGCTTATATGAAAATTTGGAATCTCAAAATTAAATTCCGTGATTTAAGCTCATAAAGGCTTAATCCCAGGTGTTGTCAAGCTGCTAGTGATTCAAAGTAAGTAATGGAGAAAAGAAATGAAACAAGATTTAGCAACAGCATATAGACAAATGAAAAGTCCAATATTAAACTCGTGAAAACGTGCGTTGAAATTAATTCATGAAGCGAAACGTGGAAAGATAAGAGTACACGATGAAAGTAAGTATTATAGATATTAGGAGCAGCGTTTTTATTAGGTGCTTGTTCTCAACTAACTACTTTCTACAAAATACTCAAAAGAATCTAAATTAAATATTATGACAACATTTTTCCCAATGTATGATTTTACTAGAAACATTGTTGAGATGAAGGAGAAAGTTTTTATTAATTGGAGCTGGAACTGAACCACATGATATGATCCAACGGCGAAAGATATTGCAAAAATCTCTAATCAGATGCTTTAGTTTATGATAATGAAAATATGACTTGGGTTCTAACTGTGATGAAAAGTTTAACAGATTCAAAAGCAAAAGAAATTAAAGCAACAAAGATATGGAATTATTGCCAATTGAAGATGAACATGACACATGAAGGAGAGAACATGATGACGAACATGATCGTGAGTTTGATCACATGTATGGTTATCTCTAAAAAGCAAAATTATTAGTTGATAACAGCTCAATTGAGCGAAGCATTTCACGAAAAAGCATCTGCATTTAAAACCAAATGCACGCATATTTAGAAAAATTACTCGTGGTTAGATAATGAGTACACAGCAACTTTAAAAGATGCGAAGCAAAAGAATTTTGTGACACAACATGCAGCGTTTTAGATATTTAGCAACAGATTATGGTTTTATCGCTAGGGACTGCAGGAGTTTCTCCAGAAGCCAAGCCTTCCACCAGCTCGTCCTAGCTGAGTTAACGAAGTATAATAAAAGAAATGAACTCTTCATATTTTAGAAGAAAAGTGCATCAGATTGCGAAGACTTCTAGCAGCAGAAACGGGGAGCTGTGTTAGAGGTGTTAAATCCATTAGAATCTTTAACAAAAGAAGAAATGGATAAGCACAGTAGTTACTCACCAATGTGAAAGAAAATCTTCGAGCTGTATTGAAAACAACAAACCATGTAGAGGTAAAGAAATTAAGGCCGAGCGATAAAAATCTAAGTTAACAGGAAGAAACATAGGGCGTGGGATTAGCGAGATTTTCTTCATAAGTCTAGAGAGTTTACGATTGGAAACTACTAGAGGGCAAGAGTTTCTATAGAAGTATGGACTGAAATACTACACATAGTTTAAAAATGATGTGAAGAAAACACAATATGTAGAACGTGTATGATGGTGAGGCGCTACGTAAAGGAGGAGTGAGAGTTGAGAGTAATGTCACAGAAAAGAGAGTAGAGGCCTACATAGTATTCCATCGTCATCTTTCTACAGCTAGAAAAGAGCAGAGAAAAGTTTATACGTGGAGACTACATCACGTAAAATGCTAGCAGATACGACAGGAAAGATTTTACTCAGAAATAGGCTAGCTGAGAGAACCATTCGATCGAAGAAGTGAACATAGAAGTATTCAATGTTTTGAAGTTCAAACAAGAGGGGAGAAACGGCATGATGCAAATCAATTTCTTGCCACCGAATAGAATGGGATAAAGACGAAAGAAATGGATGTTACCCAAACGATGTCAAAATTGATCAAAGAGATGCGAGTATTATTCATGAAAATGCCAATAAAGCAGCGAAGCCTTTAATACTCATAACGAGATCGATGCAGCACGGTAGGGAAGGCTGACTCGGATTAAAAGATGCTTTCCACACACATGTTGCCAGTGCTCACTTTAAAAGGAGATATTCATTTCATCGCAGCTTGGAGCTATCATCCTTATTTGCAATGACAAAGTGCTGGTTTAATTGATTTTAAGAATGTTTGGAACACGCATAAAAGTGAAATGCGGTGTCAGAGTACCGCGTCGATCCAAAGCGGCTACTGCTCAAAATGGCGCAAAGTGATTGCGAATCGCTGTTTCAAGCCAATATGGAGGATGCTCTGCTAATCGTATTGATGAAGTAATAGCACCTTATGCAAAGGACTGAAATTATGAAAACACTTTACAAGATGCCAAAATGGGTGGATGGAGCAGAAAACACGAAGCGTATGCGTTAGACGAAAAAGATATTTATGATGCCATGCAATCGCTAGAGAGATGAAACACACGATGCTCATACTTCTCAAGGGCAAACTCCATTTACAACAACACTCGGATTTGGATTGGGATGTCATTATTTTGAAATTCAAAAAAGAATTTAAAAGTAAGAATCAGCGGGATTAAAGAAAGAAAGAACGGCTATTTTCCCAATTAATTTCTTTACGCTAAACGTGGCGCGAATTTAGAACAAACGATCCAATTATGATATTAAAACATTACGAATGTTCAACTAAAAGAATGTGGTCCAGATGTTTTAAATTATGAACAAATTGTTAATTACGGGTAGTTTGAAGTGCCGATGGTTGCCGTTCATTTTTACAAGGTGAAAATGAAAAGGCAAGATGTATCGGATAAAGAATGAATTTAGGAGTTGTCATATTAACATTCCAGAATTGCCTTTGAATCAGATGGGTGATAAAGACAATTTTGGGAGTGATTTTAGAAGAAAGTTGCAAATTGTAAAGATGCATTAGTACCGGGTAGAACGCTGTAAAGAGGCAAAATCAGCAATGCACCTATTTATATTTGTTATGGTTCTTTTTGGAAAAATCGACTTTGATGAATGATGAAGTGGTAGACGAAGTATTCAACATCGCAACAGTATCGTCTTATATTGGTTTATAATGAAACGGCTACTGTTTTGGAAATTAAGGGAAACAACCCAGAAGAAAGATCATTTAAATATTGTGAAACGATTGAGCGAAAAAAAACAAGGAACTGGTCGAATGAATATGACTATCATTTTAGTGTTTATGCAACTCATGAAAGTTTAATTCATCGTTTGCCGATTGATTATGAAAAATGGTGCACAGCAGATATTACAGATAAAAATAGGTTAAGTACAAATAGCTCCATTATGATGTGAGAAAATCACCAACGCATTTGAAAAATTGAGTCGGAAAAGATTATCCTGTTTATTCCTCAGGAGGATTTATTCATTATTGCGAATATCCAGTTAGAAACAAAATCCAAAGGGCTTAAAGCGGTGGCGGATTATGCGCGAAAGAGAAAAATCTGGAACCAATAATTGACTATCGTTGCTATGAATGTGGCTAAGAAGGAGAGTTTGAACCAACTGCCAAAGGGTTTGAACAACCTGTATGTAAAATAAAAACTGAAAACTTGTGATGTTGTTAAACGAACTGTATATTAGGAAATCCTCAAGCTCGTCCTAATGTATTCACGGAAGATACCAAAGAAATTAAATCACGGGGTTAAACATCTCTCCAATGAATCAAACTAAGAAATTAGAGGATCGGTATGAAGCTCTCCAAAACCGGGAATGGACAAGGAGCAATATTCTAAAGGAAAATTGCTAGTTATAAAACCTATAATTTCGTAGATGGAGAAGGCGGGTGTTGTTCTTAGTATAAGTATTGTTTATTTGTTTTTCTGTAAGGGTTGTTATAATGTCAAAGCAATAAAGTTTCAATAATAGTGAATTTTATACAGAAATAAAAACAAATTATTCAAGATATTGGCTTAGTTATTGTTGTGGGATTAACTTTGTTAGGTGGAGAACCTTCTAAATACTCATATGCCTGTCTCAGTTCGTAAATTACGAAGTGTTTATGGTCATTCCAAAGATGTTTGGTCATGGACAGGATATACTTAGAAGAGTTACAGTTAGAAACACCTGATAAAAAAAGTTTTTAGTTTACAAGAACTTATTTTATGATGAAGATTTGATATTAAAAAGAGATTTAACATTGCACTAGAGGAAGTTTGAATCAAAGAATTATTGATGCAAAAGTCCTTGCAGAATGGGCAAGTTGTTTTATGGGATGATTAAAAATAGAAGGTGAGAATTTTTACCACACTTGACGACTTAGCATCATTCAGCAAATAGAGTTTATGGATATGTTACCAACATCAAAATCAAAAGTATTACGTCATCTCACATCAAATTATATTATATTACTGATTAATCATGATTATAATAATAACCATCATATTTTAACTAATTAAAATATTATTTAAAGAATCATATTATTAAATTTATTATTAATTTTGAATCAAAGCAACAATGATAGGAATGATTTGTTATATCATATTAATAACTACTAATTACATCTATTACAAAGAATACTCACCTTTAGTAGGGTGAGTTAAGTGGGATTAACCATAAAAATTCCATCTCTGCTTAACGCATTACCAATTAAAGTAGCTCTTCTCGTAATTTATTAACGATTTTAGCGCTTAGTAGTGATTACTGGTTTTATGGGAATATTATTGAAGAAAAGTTGAGATTTAAATACACTGACAGATGCTACTTAGCATGACGATGGTAGTTTAATCTTTTATTTCTCTTTAAGCATATCATGTTCTTTATTATGTAGCGAGTGCTTTTGAATTGTGTAAGTTTTGTCGGCATTAATGTCTTGTATTTTCTATTTTATTTCCGGAAAATTTTTGAGAAAAGAGGGAGACTAACTTAACGACGAGTATTGCAGTTAGTTGGAGGCAATATTGTGATTTTGACACCGATATAATGACGAAATTGGCCTGACAATAGATGAATTGGAATCCATTTATTGCTCCATTTTCCAGACATGACGAGTGCACTTTTATGTGATCGTTGCAGTCGATTAGCGGATGGTATTTAGAGCAGCATAAATATTTACGAAAAGAGAGTTTTGGATAGTAGTATTAGGGATGCCAGTAGGCTCGCAAGGAAAGTCCCAGCGCTACCATGGGAACTCCTTTTCTTTTTGATGATGTTGAGGAAAGCACAGCACTTTTTGAAAATCTTTATAATGTAACTGGATAACAAAAATGAAGGAGCGATTATGCCTCAAGGGATTATTCGAGCCTTATGGCTTTTTATTATAATCGAGTCCTCGCATCAAATTTCACCAAACTCAGCACGTGGAGTTTTAGAAAAGAGGGCAGTCTCCATAGTGGGAGATACTGTAGATTTTACAAGTGATACTCTGGAAGAGAAGGAGTATTAGAAAAAATTTTATCCTAGGAAAAATGCTTTGATTCGCCCACCTGTTTCAAATGTGATATTGGTGTAGTGGTGATGTCTGCTGTGGAACCGGATTTTTCAACGCATTTAGTGGATCGATTTTTAGTGTATTTAGAAGGAATGGAAATTCAACCCGTCTTATTGATTACAAAGGTAGATTTATTAACTTCAGCACAATTACAACGCTTAGAATCAGTGAAGAAGAAATACCAAGAAGTAGGATATGAAGTATGGTATTCTTCAGAAGTAAAAGAACACCAAAGTGAATTTTTAGCTTCCTATAAAGGGAAACTAGTTGTCTTTTTAGGGCAATCTGGGGTTGGAAAAGTCAACCATGTTGAATCAATTAATTCCAGAGTTGAATCAAGAGACTGGAGAAATTTCTAGTGCGCTAGGTCCGAGGAAAGCACACGACTAGACAAGTTTCACATGAAGTAGAAGAAGTTTGATAGCAGATACCCGTTCAGTACGGTAGATTTTATTGGTGTGGAAAAAGAAGACCTTCCGCATTTATTTCCTGAATTTGAAGAATACTCTACTCAGTGTAAATTTAGAGAATGTTCTCATCAGCATGAACCTCAGTGCGGAGTACAAGAAGCTGTAAAAGAGGGAAAATTGTGCAAGAAAGATATGACTACTATCAAGATTTCTATGAAGAAATTAGCCAAAGAAAAACCAATTTATCAAAGATAATCGTTATAAAGGAGTCAAAAACATGAAAGTAGCACCTTCAATTTTAAGTGCAAATTTTGCAACATTAGGAGAAGACGTTAAGAAAGTGGAACAATTAGAGCAGACTGGATTCATATCGATGCAATGGACGGTCAATTCGTTCCTAACTTAACACTTGGACCAAATATTGTAGAAGGACTCGTCCTATTACAACATTAACATTAGATTGTCATTTAATGGTTCAAGAACCAGAGCGTTTTGTAAAAGAATTTGCAAAAGAGCGAAGTGGACTAGTATTTCTGTTCATATTGAAGCAACAAATCATTCATCGTACATATCACAACTCGATTAAAATCTGAAGGAGTAAAAGCTGAACTGTGATTAATCCAGGAACCTAAAAGTAGATGCGATTAGTGCTGTATTAGGAATGGTTGACTTAGTATTAGTGATGACTGTAAACCCAGGATTTGGTGGACAAGCATTTATTCCTGAAACATTAGATAAAAGTAAGAGAATTAGTAGAATTACGTAAAGAAACGGCTATCAATACTTAATTGAAGTAGATGGTAGTGAATGGTCAAACAGCTAAATTATGTCGCGAGGCAGGGGTAGACGTTGCAGTAGAGGTTCATATGTTTACTATGCAGATGATATTAAAAAGGCAATTGATTCGTATTAAAGAAGCTTAAAAGAGGAATTGGTATGGAAATAATCGAGTTATTGGGGACCATTAGATAAAGGAGACAAGACGATGGTTTAAACCAGAAGCTTCGCAAAAAGAATAATCAAGAATTTCAATTTATTGAGTAGATGCAGCTGTTTGAAATTGATGGAGAAGAGCCACCGATTGATTTAGCAATTGTAGATTTTGATTCTATTTCAGCAGAAGATAAAGAAACATTATTATGCTTCTAAAAATGATTGAATTTCCTTCTGAAAAAGATTTTCACTGATTTTTGAAGAAGCATTATCGTGGGCTGCAAAATTCTATCCTCGATGTTCATGTACTAGAGCTTTTTGGTGAAGAGCAGATCATGCCATTAGTTGTTTATGGACTATGTTTCGTCCAGAATTACAAGCATTAATTCCGTATCTTTCGCTAGAAGATGAATGGAATTATATTTCTTTCTCAACTCAGGAACGTATACATTGACTACGCACATACAAAATATTTATCTTTTATATCAACTGACCTGTAACAATTGACACGTTGAAAAATGTTAAATATCCTTTGAATCATCAAGATTATGATTTTCCAATCGCACGATTAGTAACGAATTTATCGATGAAAAGATGGAAATTTACTGAGTCTGGTGGAATCATCGTGGGTCAAAACAAGAGATTCAGTGGAGATAATTTGAATTTTTCTAATAGAATATGAATTGTTACATCCCGTTGTTTTTTCTTAAGTGAGTGGATGATGTCTTTCTTTTGAGTTGAATTTTCATAGAATGAGATATACCATAGTTGAGTCCAAGAAGATTCAGGTATATTGGAGGTCTTTATGTTAAAAGAAGTATTAGAATTAGAAAATTGTTACACAGTTTTTGTAAGTGGTGTTGTAGTAGGTTCTTAGGACTTAAAGTTTTAGCGAGTAAAGATACTAAAACACGTTGTTGCTAAAGCAGTAGCAAAATTATAAATTAAAAGATGGATTAGATGCAACAGTTTCAATTGAAACAACATGCAGATGATGTATTAGCTGAAGCAAATGACTTATATGTTGAAGAAAAAGCAGCTAACTTAGCAACAGTAAAATAAGTGAACAATAATGAAAGTTACAATTAAAGCTTCAACCAAAAATAGAGTGCGTTTTGAAGCGCTTTTTAGATGTACAGCTGCTGTTCAGTTGTATTTAGAAGAAGAAAAGACTATTTCCAGAAATTACGCAAATCATTTGTTATAAAGATGGAAAGTATATCGTATTTACTTTTGAAACAGGATATGAATCAAGTGTTTATCGTTTCAGATCATTTAGAGGTGATTACTTTAAATGAAAAACAAAAGAGATTTTTACAGTGGATGCTCAAGTGACACCTGTGGATATTGTAGCTCTCATGTTTACCGTAAATTGCCGCAAAAAGTATTGATTCCGGCAAACCATTAAAAATTTTCTGGTTATTATGAAAATGAAGAAATTTCGAAAAGCTGCATTTGAATCTGTTTTTAGAAAAGAAATTATCCATGAGTATTTTGATTTTAGTAGCGATTGCATATCGATGGCAATGGAGATCATAAAACAGCTGATACGATTATGTTCTTATATTAAATCTTTGAGATGATTTATGAATGGTCTCAAAAGAAATCCGTTGAAGATTTAGAGAAAATCTAAAAATAAGATTTATGAATCTATGGATTGAAAAAGACGGAGAACGATTCAAAAATTAAGTCATCAAGTGAAGTGGGCGATGTATTCGTTGCTACTGAAGGACAAGATTTATTTTGATGGAACACGTTGTATTCAGTCGTGATTTTTAAATGAAAGTTCATTAACTGGAGAAGCTTTCCGGTATCTAGTTGGAGATACTGTGCAATACGGGTTGTAGAACAAGGAATTATTAGTAAAGTTACAATGCTGAACAAAAATTCACGTTTACAACAAATTGTTCAATTAATGAAAACAAGTGAATTACATCAGTCGAAACAAAACAATTATTAGAAAAGCAGATGGTTTGGTGAAATATAATTATAGGAATGGCAGTGACCTATTTATTAACTAGATCCGTGCAAAAAGCGCTTAACTTTCTTATTAGTGGATTATTCATGTGCTAAAATTATCTTCCCTGTGACTTATCTAACAGCTATTAAAGCAGCTTCTACAAGAGGAATTGTTGTAAAAGGTTCGTTTTGATTAGATGAATATCCGCGATTGGACAATCTATGTGTTTGATAAGACTGAACTTAACAACAGGGGTTCCAAAATTCAAAGATCTTTACCTTTATCGTGATATTCAGAGGAAGAAGTATTACGAATTGCAGCATGTTTAGAGAGATATTTATCATCCAATTGCGAGTGCAGTGGTGCAAAAGGCAGAAGATGATGGAGCTGAACACAGAAATGCATTGGTAAATTAACGCATGTTGCTTCCAAAGGAATTTTATCTTCGATTGATGGTGGAAAAGTTGTCATCGGGAAGTTTTAGAATTGTTGAAAGAACATCAAGTAGCAATTTCTGAAGAACAAGCTAAGGTTATAGAAGAGTATATTCAATGGTATCACCTATTATATTTAGGCATAAAGAGAATTGATTGTACATTTTCTTTAATTGATACACCATTACGTCCGGAAACCATTGAAGTTCTACAATCGTTAAAAGAACGAGGAAAGAATATTATTTTATTAACTGGGGACACGAAGAAACGAACAGAATCCATTTGTTCGCTTATTCAATTTGACGAAGTATATACAGAAGTGAAACCAGAACAGAAACATCAAGTGATTCAAGATTTACAAGATAAAGGACATCGTGTCTTTATGATTGGTGATGACTAAAATGATTCAGCAGCCTTCTCAAAAGCAAATGTTGGAGTAGTGATGTAAAGTTCATCAGATATTGCTAGACAAGCTAGTGATATTGTATTTTAGAAGAAACTTTTATCAGGTATTCTCGTTTTAGATGATATTTCTGCACAATTGCAAAAACAATTAGGTAGAAACTTGAATACGACTGTGTGGGTGAATACTTTCTTTAATGGGATTAGGATTGTTTAATTTATTAACGCCTAGTACATTAGCTGTGTTCCATAATTTACAACAACAGTTATTATCGGAAAAAGTTTTACTTATATTAAATAAAGAAAAAGACTGGACTTTGTCCAGTCTTTTGTTTGTGTAAATTAAAACGCGTTCTACTTTACCTGATTTTTAATGTCACGAGCTGAAACCCATACTTTTTAGGCTTTCCATCGATTAAAAACGCGAACTTTTTGCAAGTTTGGTTTCCAGCACGACGGTTAGCGTTGCTAAAGCGTGAGAACGAGTGTTACCTGTTTCAGAACGACGTCCAGTGAAATAACATACTTTAGTCATGGTCATTCTCCTTTAATTTAAATCATCGATCAGCTGATATACTAAAACCAAATCATATACTTAAATAATTTATCATAGTTAAGGGTAGAATGCAAGCTAGAGTTCAAGCTAAAGTATAAATCTAAAATATATTTTGGTAGCGCATTTTCATACATAAAAGGGTTAGGTAAATGAATCATTTATGATAAAATAATAAAGAATCATCGAACAGTCTGTAAAAACAGGTTGTACGAAATTTAAGGAGGTTACAAAAATGACAGTCAAAAATTCAACAGAACAAGGGTTAATTGAATTAAGCAATGAAGTACAGCATACTGTAGTTGGTAGCAGCAACAGACAATTATGGAGTTGTTGGAATGGCCAGCCGTAACTCATATTCGTGATAATTTAAATGAAATTTTGAAAAAGAAAACTATTCTCGTGGCGTAGTGATTCGTAACAAGAGGAAGAAGGCGAAGCGATGATGTATAGATTATCGTAGGTTACGGAACTAAAATTTCTGCAATTTGTCGCAATGTTCAAGAACAAGTAAAATATAATTTAGAAACTATGTTAGGATTTTCTGCGAACACTGTTAATGTTTATGTTCAAGGAGTAAAAATCATTGAAGCGTAAGCTTTGATGGTGTGTCAGGAGGATATAAGAATCAATGGTAACAAAAAATATTATTACGGCTCAAGATTTTCGAGCAATGGTAGAAATTGGTGAAGCACGTTTATGAAAATGCTGAATTTGTCAATTCATTGAATGTATTTCCGGTTCCAGATGGAGATACAGGTACAAATATAGCTTTCATTTAAATCAGGTAGAGCGTGTTGCAAAATTCTTCTGCTCAAACAGTAGGAGAGTTAGCACAAGATTTAGCAAAAGGTTTATTAATGGGTGCTCGTGGAAATTCAGGAGTTATTTTATCTCAATTATTCCGTGGTTTTTCAAAAGCAGTTGAAGGAAAAGATGAATTAACAGGTGAAGATTTAGCAGAAGCATTTACAAAAGGGGTTGAAACAGCTTATAAAGCCGTTATGAAACCTGTTGAAGGAACACTCTAACAGTTGCCCGTGAATCTGCTAAAAGAGGCGTTCGTAAATTAGAACGTTCAAATGATATTATCGAAGTAATGGGTTCTATTACGTGGAGCTCAAAAATCGTAGATAAAACTCAGATTTATTACCTCGTACAAGAAGTTACGTGGTTGATTCAGGAGGTCAAGGTTTAGTATTTATTTATAACGGATTTTAGTGAAGCTTTTAACTGGGGAAGCTACTCCAGTTCAAGCATTATCAACGAATAAAGATTGATTTAAGTTCAGTAGCTCATCATGAAAGTGTATTGATTATGAACATGCTTTCAACAGCAGATATTCAATTTAGTTACTGTACTGAAATTATGGTACGTATCGGTGAAGGTGAAAACTGTAGTGGATACTTTTGATTATGATATCCTGTAATTATTTAAATGAATTAGGAGATTCTTTATTAGTTGTAGCGGATGATGAAATTAGTAAAGTTCACGTTCATACAGAGCGCCCTGGTGAAGTCATGAATTATGGTCAACGCTTCGAAGTTCATTAATGAAAGTAAGTGGACAATATGCGCTTGCTAACATGAGGAAGTTTTAAAAACTGACTATACTGAAAAAGTAAAAAGCAGTTGTCTAAAAGCTGAGTATGGCATTGTCTGATAGTGCGGGTGAAGGAATTCAGTGAATTATTCAAGAGTACAGGGTGTGACAACGATTATTGATACGAGGTCAAAACAATGAACCCAAGTACAGAAGATATTTTAGCAGCAGTAAAAGAAGCTCATGCTGAAAAAGTGATTGTTTTACCAAATAATAAAAATATTTTAATGGCTGCAAACCAAGCTGCTGAAGTAGTGAAGATGCAGTAGCAGTTGCAGTAAGTAGAACAATTTCTGAAGGTTTATCTTCACTGCTAGCGTTCAACCCACAAGCTAGTTTAGAAGAAAATAAAGAGGCAATGACAGAACAATTGTCATAGTAGACAAGTGGTCAAATTACAAAATGCCGTTCGTGATACCCATTGATGGAGTTGATATTAAAGAAAATGACTTCATGGTAATATAGTAATGAAAAATCTTAATTAGTGTACTGATCAAACAAGCTACACGATACACTAGCAAAATGGTGAATGAAGAATCTGAAATGTAACAATTTTAGTTGGGGAAGATGTAGCAATAGAAGAAGCAGAAAGAAATTGTTTATGTAGAAGAACATTTCAGACATTGAAGTTGAATCAATGCAGGTTTACAACCTGTATACGCATATTTACTAGTTAGTAGAATAGAATAGTAGAGAGACTGGATGGAACGTCCAGTCTGTAAACAGAAGTAGCAATAGATGAAACCGCAAAATCATCGGAAAAACGCAAATGAAAGAATCCGTCAAAATAGACAAGAAAATTCCAGTATAGTAATATGAGCCAAATAGATCGGTTTATATATAGGGGAAATTGAGACCTTAGGGTCGAATTTTTAGGTATGAGACCGTAAGTGCCATCGTCCCTTGCTACTATAAAATTTTCTTGTCTATTTTCCTTTTAACAATAGTGACAGTATGTCTTTCCTCTCAAACTATAAAAGAATAGAATGTTTGAGGTGAAGAAATGAACAGTATTTCAATCCGTAAGATTTTTATCGGGTGTCGGACCCAAAACGAATGGAACCATTGATGACTTAGGAATTGATACCATCTATGACGTATAAACCATTTTCCATTTCGCTATGAAGACCTTCAAGTAAGAGATGTTTCAACTATCAGCATCAAGAAAAGTACATTAGCAGGAATTATTGTAGAACCAGTCGTTCATTATTATGGATTTAAGAAAAACCGAATTTCCCTGTCGAATGGCAATTGGGGAACAAGTTATCCAAGGTCCTTTTAACCAACCCTATTTTATATAGTTAATCCAACATCAAGAATGACTATTTTTGGAAAATGGACGCAAACGTTCCACTTACGGAATGAAAAATCATTTCAACCAAAGAAGATATGGAGGAAAACGTCCACTTTTGAAGCCGTATACCGAACAAATAAACCATTCGGACAAAGTACATTGTTGAAATTGATTCAAACAGCTTACACTGTATAAAGAAAATATTCCAAATCCACTACCTGCTTCATTCAGAGACAACTACTATCTCATCCAGAAGCTGTGGAAGGATGTGATTTTCAAAAGATGAACATCATTCAAAACACCTAGAACAGCAGTTAGTGATCAAGAATTATTTTGCTATCAGCTAAAACTACAAAGCTTAAAAAGAAAAGGATTATGCTAAACAAGGACAAAAGTATTTTTATATGAAAATAATGCATTAAAGGCATTTATTCAAACTCACCCTTTACATTAACAGAAGGACAAGAAAGTAGTCAATGAACATTTGTTATGACCCAGAGTCTGCATGAAATGAGTCGTATACAAGGTGATGTAGGAAGTGGGAAAACAGAAGTTGCTACAATTGTGATGGTAAAGCGACTGCTTTTAACAGGAAAGCAAGCGCATGCTTACGGTTCCAACAGAATTATTAGCAGTACTCAACATTACGAAACCATTTAAAGCATTTTACACACAGAAACAGAAATAAAAAGTTGGAAAACCGACTGGAACAACAACTCTAAAAAGAAAGACGACAGTTATTAGAGCACTAGAAAAAGGAGAACTTCAACTGTTAGTGGGGACTCATGCTTTATTCCAGGAAGATGTCATTTATCACGATTTAGCTTTATTGTCATTGATGAACAGCATCGTTTTGAGTGAAGCTAAAGAGCACTAGCTCAAAAGAACAGGAGCACATGCTGCAAATGACAGCAACTCCAATTCCAAGAACACTAGCCATTACGACTTTTGGAGAAATGGATACATCTCTATTCAAAAAGAAGCTCCTAAGGGACGACGACAACCGATCCAAACATTTTGGGTCAAAAGAACAAGAGTTAGAAAAGATATGATTATATTGAGAAAAACAAGTTCAAGCTGGAAGACAAGTTTATGTCATCTCCTTTACTGAAGAAAGGAAAATTTAGATGTTCAAAATGCGACTGAAATTTATGAAATGATTTCTCAAAACGATTTGAAAAATCTATTTGTCGGTAGGATTATTATACGGACGTTTAAAAAGTGATGAAAAGAAAGTGTGATGACAAGCTCCAAAAAGAACGATGTACAAGTACTAGTTTTCTACAACTGTTATTGAAGTAGGTGTAGACGCACCAAATGCTACTGTAATGGTCATATTAGATGCGACCGATTTGGATTAGCTCAATTACATCAGTTAAGAGGACGAGTAGGACGTGGTGAACATGTTTACGTGTATTTTGATCAGAATGCCTCAAACAGAGCAAGGAAAACAAAGAATGCAAATTATGTGTGAATCGACAGATGGATTTTATCTCAGTCAAAAAGACTGTAGAATTACGTGGGTCAGGTGACGTTTTTGACTTCGTCAATCTGGAATTCCAGAGCTATGTGGCCGACATTGTTCAAGATTATGACATACTAGAAATCAAGCAAGAGAAGATGCTATTACATTTGTTATCGAAGAAGAGGACAGTGTAGCTTATAAAGAAATACAAGAATTTATCGAACAAAACAAGTCGTGAAACGGAGGAAGTTATAAATGGTTAGAATTGCCATTGATGCGATGGGTGGAGACCACGCCCTAAAGAAATTAGTAGTGGTGCTATTCAGCAGCAAAAGAATATCCAGAAAATGAATTTTCAATTATATGGAGATCAAGAAAGTATCCAAGCAGTGATGACAGAAACATTGCGAATATTAAATCATTCATTGTACTGAAAAAGTAACAAGCGAAGATGAACCAGTTAAGGTGTGTTCGTCGTAAAAAGATGCTTCTATGGTAGTTGCAGCTCGCCGTGAAAGATGGCGAAGCAGATGCTCTATTTTCAGCAGGAAATACTGAGGATTACTAGCAGCGGGTTTATTAATTGTTGGTCGTATTAAAGGGATCATCGTCCAGGGTTAATGCCAGTTTTACCAGTTGTCGGAAAAGAAAATCGTCAATTTATTTAATGGATGTTGGTCAAATGCTCAATGTAAAGTACAAAATTTCAGAACAATTTGAGTCTTAGGTTCTTATTATGCCAAATATGTATTGAATATTGAAAAACCAACAGTCGGTTTATTAAACAATGGACCGAAGAAGGTAAAGGTAATGATTTAGTAAAAAGTGTGTATCCACTTCTTCAAGAAAAATTCATCGATTCATTTTGTTGGAAATGCTGAAGCAAGAGAAAATTTTAAATGGAATTGCAGATGTTGTTGTAACAGATGGTTTTACGGGAAATGCAGTTTTAAAAACGATTGAAGGTACTGCTTAACAATGATGAGTTTGTTAAAGGAAAATATTTTTAAGTCAAGGTATTAAGGGGAAACTGGGTGTTTTATTATTAAAGGACACTTTCCGTTCGTTGAAAAATACTTTGGATTATTCTCAATTTGGGGGCGCAGTTTTATTTGGATTGAAGGCTCCTGTAGTGAAGGCTCATGGTTCTTCAAGTGCAAGTAGTGTTTATTTTGTTGAAGCAAATTGATACGATTGTTCGAAGTGGCGTAGTGAAAGACTTGTTGGACTATTTTGAGGAGAATTCAGAACAGACTTGCTGTATAGTAACTGAGGACGCAAGCAGCCTCGCAAAAACGAGTCTCATTGCTAAACTTCGAGCCTAGGGCCTCGAAGTTTCCTTTGATATAATCTGCTTTGCTGATTATATCACTTGAGCTACTATGCAAAGTCTTTTCTGTTTGAACGGATATTTATGAGAGGCGCTAGGAAGCAGAATTTGCAATATAGTATCTGAAGGGAGTAGTAAACTTTGCTCTACGCTCATCTAGTATGCAAAGTTTTTCCTAGGTTATAAAAAGTGACGTGCTGTTTTTGCAGACGTCACTTTTTCGTTGATTATTTAAAAATTGTCGGAATGTTAATAGAATTGAAATAATCCATAATAATGCAAAAGTCCATAAACAAAAATGGATGATAGACTCGATACGATTTTTCTTTGTGGAACATATCCTCTTTTCTTTGAACGAAAACTATAAAGGAAAAAGTCAAAATTGCCAGATTGAATCACCAATAGGTTAAACCACTGATTAGGGAAACTTATTAGGTTAAAGTATTTTCCGATATAAACCAAATTGACATAGGTTTATTCGTTAAGTCGAATAAAAGCATAACAAGGGTTATAAGGATAAAAGTAGTTCCAGTGAATAGATTAAGACGTTTATTCGTTGGTAACCTCTCTAATCTTTTGGAGAATCAGAATCTTCATCTTCTGTCTTCCATAATGTAAAATCTATTAAATCTGCAGTTTCATTGATTAATTTTCTCATAGCTAGATAAGAATTTAACATTCTGTATAGCATTTGGAAATACTAAATGTGGCAAAAACACAACAAAAGATTGTTGAAAAATTCCAACCACGAATGGGAAGTAATTGTACTGCTAAAAATAAAGAAACAAGCAATGAAAAATTTCAATTATAAATGAACAAAAACTGTTGTTTACTAATCATTAAAGAACTCCTCATTATTAATCTTTTAAAAATTCTACAAGATTATAGAGAAATTTTCATAATTTTCTTGATGACCAAATGAGTACTATAGTAATGTGGTTAGCACTTAGACAGAAAGAGTGCTAAAAATTAAGGAGGAATGATTATATAAACCGTTAAAAAGGATCGATGTTGTTATTCAAATGGTAGAACAAGAAGAAAAACAGCAGGAGGTTTATTTTTACCAACTGCTGCACAAGAAAAATTACAATTTGCAACAGTAGTTAGCTGTAGTGAATTTACAGAAGAAAAGATCGTCAAGTTCAAGTAGGAGACCGTGTTGTCTTGAAAAATATACAGGAACCGAAGTTAAATTAGATGGTCAAGAATATATTATTGTAAAAGAACAAGACATTATAGGATTGTTCAATAAGAAAGTGAGGAACTGAAAGATGGTAAAAGATATTAAATCAGAAGATGCAAGAGCATCGATGCTACGAGAGAGATATTTTAGCAAATACAGTGAAAGTAACTTTAGGCCTAAAGGGCGTAATGTTGTATTAGAAAAAGCATTCGGTTCACCTTTTAATTACAAAATGATGGGGGTAACCATTGCAAAAAGAAATTGAATTAGAAGATCATTTTTGAAAATATGGGTGCAAAATTAGTCGCAGAAGTAGCTTCTAAAACGAATGATATTGCTGGGGATGGAACAACAACTGCAACAGTATTAACTCGCAATTGTTCGTGAAGGTTTAAAAATGTTACTGCAGGGCAAACCCAGTAGCATTCGTCGTGGGATTGAAATAGCAACACGTGCTGCTGTAGAAGAATTACACAAAAATTTCTCGTCCTGTAGAATCAAAAAGAAGCGATTGCGCAAGTAGCGGCTATTTCTTCAGGTTCTCAAGAAGTTGGTAGTTTAATTGCAGAAGCAATGGAAAAAGAGGCAACGATGGTGTCATTACAATTGAAGAATCAAAAGGAATTGAAACGGAATTAGATGTTGTAGAAGGAATGCAATTTGACCGTGGATACTTATCTCAATATATGGTAACAGATAATGATAAAATGGTTGCTCATTTAGATAATCCGTTTATTTTAATTACAGATAAAAAGTTTCTAATATTCAAGAACTTATTCCATTATTAGAGCAAATCGTTCAACAAGGTCGTGCCTTATTAATTATTGCGGACGATGTAGATGGAGAAGCATTACCAACATTAGTATTAAATAAATTACGTGGAACATTTAATGTAGTTGCTGTTAAAGCTCCAGGATTTGGTGACCGTCGTAAAGCAATGTTAGAAGATATTGCGGTATTGACAGGTGCTCAAGTCATTACAGAAGATTTAGGGTTAGAATTAAAAGATGCTACTTTAGCACAATTAGGTACAGCTGGAAAAAGTAGTCGTTTTAAAGATAATACAACAATTGTTGAAGGAGCAGGTTCAAAAAGAATTAATTGCGAATCGTGTAGCTTTAATTCGTTCTCAAGCACAAGATACACAAGTGATTTTGATCGTGAAAAATTACAAGAACGTTTAGCAAAATTATCAGGAGGAGTAGCTGTTATTAAAGTAGGTGCTGCAACTGAAACAGAATTAAAAGAGAAAAAATTACGTATTGAAGATGCTTTAAATGCAACACGTGCTGCTGTTGAAGAAGGAATCGTTTCTGGTGGTGGAACTGCACTAGTGAATGTTCAAAAACAGTAGATGCTTTTAGAATTAGAAGGGATGAAGCAACAGGAGCAAAAATTGTTTCTCGTTCATTAGAAGAACCACTTCGTCAAATTGCAACAAATGCAGGATTAGAAGGTTCTGTAATTGTGGCTCATTTGAAAGCTCAAGAGTTAGGAATTGGATATAATGCAGCGAGTGATGAATGGGTAAATATGATTGAAGCAGGAATTGTAGATCCTACTAAAGTAACTCGTTCTGCTTTTTACAAAAATGCAGCTTCTGTATCTGCTTTATTATTAACAACAGAAGCAGTTGTAGCAGATAAGCCAATCCCAGCTGCTCCAGCAATGCCTGGAATGGATCCAGGAATGGGTATGATGTAATCGTAAAAAGTATAAATTTGACTCTCTGAAGTAGCTAAAGGACGCAAGCAGCCTCGCAAAAGTGAGGTTTATTGCTAAAAATTGAGCCTAGGGTCTCAATTTTTCCAGTCAGAAGTCTGTTTATTTGGTCGTTTATTTATAAGAATACGAATAAAAGTAAGACTTCTCTGAAGTAGCAAAGTGAACGTAAATGGGCATGAGTTACTTCGGGGAGTCTTTTTCATTTTTTATGAAAAAATTCTCTCATTTTCATAAAAAAACATTGAATTCTGTAAAGTTGTGGTATACACTACTGTATATACAGTAAAAAGGAGTTTTTAAAATGAAAAAGAATAGATTTTTAACACTAACAGCCTTACTAACAGCAATTGCGATTATTGTGCCCATTATAATGCCATTCAAAATAGTTATCCCACCGGCATCATATACTTTAGGTAGTCACGTAGCTATTTTTATTGCGATGTTTCTTTCACCATGGATGACAGTTTTTGTTGTATTAGGCTCAACACTTGGATTTTTTTATTAGCGGGATTTCCATTTATTATCGTATTACGAGCTTTTTCTCATATTTTATTTGGAACATTAGGAGCTATTTATTTGAGAAAGTTCCCAAATATTTTAGAAAGTAAAAAATCTTCTTGGATATTTAATATTGTTTTTAGCAATTATCCATGCGATAGAGAAGTTTTTGTATGCTTTGTCTTCTATAGTGTAACAGGTCAAGATCTTCAAAAATTATTGTATGTCTTATTTGTCTTAGTTGGTGTTGGTACGATTATTCATAGTATGGTAGACTATGTATTAGCGATTGGTATTTATCGTTCATTACAGAAAATCCGTAAGAGAGAGGGTTAATAGTGACCATTACACGTAGAAAGCAATTATTGACTTTATTAAAAGAATCTTCATCAGCAATTAATGGACAGCAATTAGCGGATCATTTTCATGTGACAAGACAAATTATTGTTCAGGATATTGCCATTTTACGTGCAGATGGGGAAGAAATTATTTCAACGAATCGAGGATATATTCATTCTGCTTCTAAGCAACTGCAACAAAATGCATCGTTTGTTTAAAGTGAAACATACGATTGGTGATATTGAAGAAGAGTTAGTTGCTATTGTGGATAATGGTGGAAGAGTAAAAAACAGTGTTAGTCGATCATCCAGTTTATGGGGAAATTCAAACATTATTGAAAAATGACTTGTCGTAGAGATATTGTTCATTTTATGAAGCAAGTAGAGGAGACTGAGTTTCGTCCTTTGTCTGAGATAACGGATGGGGTTCATTATCATTTGGTGGAAGCTGATACGAAGCAAGATTTAGATGAAATTGAAAGAGCTTTGAGAAAATTGGGGTTTTTAATCGACGACTCTGTGTAAGTTTCGTATATATATAAATTAGAAAACAAGACTTACCGTAATGCAAGTCTTGTTTTTGTTTGTCCATTATTCATTTATTTTTGTTGAATCAGTTTGTAATCTGAGAATTTTTCTAATTCTTGTTTTCGGTATTCCAGTAAAAATCGAGTGCTTCTTGTGCAATGGAAGAAATTGGTGGATTTTTGTTCTAAGCCTTTCGTAAGCCAGTAAATATAGCTATTAAAAATCTTCTTCCTCTTCAATTTCTAATAGTGTTTGAAAAATTATCAGGATGGAATAATCCTAATTGTTGTCTGCTGAGTATGAATGCTTACCCAACGACGATGGTCGAATGATACAAGTTCAATATGAGGTTTTTAGAGAATCAATTAAATCTTCAAAAGAAGAAGCAATTGTTAACCATCGATCCATCTCTACATCTATGAGTCGAATGCTAGGTTCTTTTCCTTTTTCTAGATAATCAAAACAATAGTAAACAGATGCATCTTTGAAAAAGGGAATAAAAGTAATTGGGGAGTCCTGTTTCTTCCGGGGAAAAACAGTCATCAAATAAAACTAATCCAAACTCCTTTTTCTAAACCTGCAATGCCATTTAAGAGAGTATAGTTTAATCCAAAACGAGTAGGTTCGATTGTATCAATTTTTGAATAAAGAAAATAACCCGCTCCTTCCTGTTGAATCCATTGTAAATAACTTTCAGGTAAGTCTCCAATAGTCCAATGGTGATGAATAGGAGTAGTAGAATCTAATAGTCCTTTTGTAAAAAGCTTGTTGAATAAGTGACATGTTTTCCTCCAAAATTAGGTCTAAAGTATGAGGTAAGTTGTAGTAAATGTGATAAAATAAGCTCAATTAATCGATAATAGTTTGCAAAACTAAAACGATTTGTTACAATTAACTGTATAAAATATAAAGGAGTGTGTCAATATGACATTATGGATTATTTTAGAATTATTGCAGTAGTCATTATCTGGGCTGTATCTGCATATAATGGTATTGTAAAATTAAAAAACTGGGTGAGCGAAGCAGCTGCTCAAATTGATGTTCAATTAGGAAGAAGAAATGATTTAATTCCTAATTTAGTAGAAACTGTTAAAGGTTATGCTAAACATGAACAAGAAACACTTTCTCAAGTAATTGCAATGAGAAATCAATTAACAAGTATGGGAAGTAATGCTTCTGTTCAAGAAAAAAATGGATGTTTCAAATCAATTAAGTGGAACATTAAAAACAATTTTTGCGCTTTCTGAAAGCTATCCTGACTTAAAAGCAAATACAAACTTTATTAAACTACAAGAAGAATTAACAAATACAGAAAATAAAATTGCTTATTCTCAGTCAATTATATAATTCAAGTGTATGCAATATAACATTAAAATTCAAATGATTCCAAATAATATTATTGCGAATTTTGGTGGATTTACAAAAAGAACAAATGTTAGAAATTCCAGCGGAAGAGCGTGCAGTTCCAAAAAGTTCAATTCTAAAATTGACCGTAGGTGAAGAAGATGATGTATGAACAAATTGCTGCCAATAAAAAGAAAAAACTTGGTTGGTAGTAGGATTATATCTAATTTTATTTTTTTACTTGTAGGTATTGGATTAGGCTATACAGTAATGGATAATGCTGTTGCAGGAATGGTAATAGCTTTTAGTTGCAGATGGATTATATACAATGATGATGATTAGTCAATCAACAGATGTTGTGATGCGATTAAATCATGCGACTGAAGTAACTGAATACGAACAAGCACCTCAATTGTAGGCATATTGTTGAAGATATGGCGATGATTGCAAAAGTTCCAAGACCAAGAATATTTGTGATTGACGATGACTCTCCGAATGCATTTGCAACTGGGAAGTTCTCCAGAAAAAGCAGCTGTTGCAGTTACAACAGGTTTATTACAACGTTTGAATCGTGAGGAATTAGAAGGAGTTTTTAGCTCATGAATTTGCTCATATTCGAAATTATGATGTAAGATTACAAACTATTGCGATTGCGCTTGGAGCAGTGATTGCTATTTTAGTGCAATTTGGTAGTCGAATGATGTTTTTGGACGCTCTTCTAGACGTTCAAAGATGATGAAAATGGACTTGCAGTGATTATGATGGTGATTTCTATTTTTAGCAATGATATTAGGGACCATTTATGTCTACCATTTTACAGTTAGCAATTTCAAGAAATCGTGAATATTTAGCAGATGCAACTGCAGTAGAATTTACTCGAAAATCCTCAAGGATTAATTTCAGCATTGGAAAAATTTCTAAGGCTCCAGCAATGGAAGAAGCAGATCCTCAAAGTGCAGCATTATATATAGCCAATCCTTTTTAAAAAAGGGAAATGACGAAAAAAAGATTCTTGGTTTGCAACGCATCCAGCAACAAGCAATCGTATTAAACGTTTAAGAGAGATGTAGGATTAAAGACAGTTGAAGTTTTATTAAGGTAGGCTTCGATTGTCTTTATTTCAATTTTGTTACAAAGAAAAAAAGCTTTCACATGAAATTTGTAACGAAATAAATATACATAAAATGGGATATTTCAATATAATAGTAATGTGGAATAAGTATAAGGGAGGAGTTTTGTGATGCAATCAATTTATGTACATTTAGATTCTATTTCGAATCATGTATTAAGTAGTTCCATTCATTTTCAACCAACTGTATTGACACAAAAACGAAGTTCCTAAAAATTTATTATTATTAAAGGGACGTTCTCCATTAGCAACTTATGATGATTATACAGGATTTTTACTATATTAAAGATTCTAAAAAAATCATTGCATTTTTAGAAGAAGTTCAAACGGGTACAACAGAATATAATTGGATTGATTTTTGAGTCGTTAGAATTTTTTTACATCAATTAACGCCTCAAGAAATTGCTGATTTACTATATATTTCGCATGCAAATACACATTTACATTCTCCGTTTTTTTATAAATTACAAAAATAATTTTATCTTTTTAAATTTGGGGCAAGAATTTACAAAAAGTGTATTATCGTAAAATGGATGATTTTTTTATCGACAATTAGCTGGGCAATTGACGAAAAAAATGAGTGAAGAAATGACTCGTTTAAATCGACGCTTATTTTTAATCAAGAGAAAAAAACGCTACAGAATTACCCGTAGAATTATTAAAAAGAATTAGTGACGTATTTTAAAGTCGGTATGGTATTTTCAACGGAAAGAATCAAAAAAAGATATACTAGAATATACGATTCCACTATATGTAGTAGAAGATCGTTATCATGTGATGGAAAATGTGTATATTAAAGATAACTTATTTGGTCAGTTAATCTATCATGATGAGCAAGGCTGGACATTAGATATTTTTAAAAGAAAAATCAGATATACTATAGAACGTTCTTAAGTGAAGTTGCTTACTTTCTTTAAGAACGTTTTTGATAGAATAATTGTAATAAATAAGAAAAGAGGTTAGGTCATGTATTATGTAAAAATCAAAGAAATGGGAAAGAAATTTTATGATGCAACAACAAATTTGGCAATTGAATATTTCTTATTAAATGAAAAAATTAGATGAGCCGATTTTGTTATTTTATGTCAATGAAAAATGCGATTATTATTGGGAAAAATCAAAATACGTATGAAGAAGTCAATCAAGATGGAGTCGATTCATTAAAAGTCCAAGTTGTTAGACGTTTTTTTCTGGTGGTGGAGCCGTTTATCATGATATGGGAAATATTTGTTTCTGCTTCATTACAGAAGATGATGGAGATAGTTTCCGTGATTTTTGGAAAAATTTACACAACCAGTTATTCGTGCGCTACATAAAATGGGGAGCAACTGGCGCTGAACTTCAAGGAAGAAATGATTTACTCATTGATGGAAAAATTCTCAGGAAATGCAATGTACTCAAATAATGGTCGTTTAACGGCTCATGGAACATTGATGCTAGATGTGGATGTAACGATTTTACCGCAATTGTTACGTCCAAAAAGCTGATAAAATTGCATCAAAAGGAATTAAATCCGTTCGTTCACGTGTCACAAATATTAAACCTTATTTATCAGAAGAATTCCAAGATTTAGATATTTTACAATTTAGAGAAGTGTTATTAAAAATATTTTCGAAGTGGAAGATACTTCACTCATTAAAGAATATGTTCTAACAGAAGAAGATTGGGAAAAATTGAAGTGTTGAGAAAGACTTATTTTAATAATCCTGATTGGAACTATGGAAAAATCCAAAAATTTGCGTTAACACAATCAAAAACGTACAACAGCAGGACAAGTTGAATTCCACTTAAATGTTGAACAAAATCATATTAAAGAGATTAAAAATTAATGGGGATTTCTTTGGTCTTGGAGAAATTAGTGACGTAGAAGAAAAATTAACAGGAATTGAATATCAAAGAGATGCAGTTTCTGAGTATTTGAAACTATTGACGTTCGTAAATATTTTGGAAATGTAGCGGCTGAAGAATTAGTAGAGTTATTATTGAGCTAATACGAATGATAGAAAAGGTGTTATTACTTTACATTCTATGAAAATTCGTTACAATAGTACTATTCTTAAAAATAATGAATGAATTTTTAAATGTAATGTAAGTGAGGTGAATATTATGGAAATGGAACGTATAAATGATGATACTATTTTAGTAAGAATTGAAAATGAAGATTTACAAGAACGTGGCACTTCTGTTTCAGAATTATTAGCTAATCCTACAGAAATAGAAGAATTTTTTTCCATAGTATTTTTAGTAGAAATGGATGTCATCGATCAATTTGAAGATTCTGAAGGTATGAGTTTCAAGTGATGCCAAATCCAGAAGGTATTGAATTATATGTTACTAAATTTGTTGAAAAAGATATTGAAGCAGATAGCGAACGTTTCGTTCGAAATTTAGTCGATACGATTCAACATTCTTTAGGACATCGAATGGGGAAACCAAAAAGAGAAAAAAAGTAGAGGCGCCCTGTTGAAAAAGAAAAACATTGGAGCCACTAGATTGTACAGTATTTTTTTGACTCATTTGAGGATTTTGTTCAGTTAGCAAAAATGTATCCATATAATGTTCAAAAATCATCTTTATATCGATATAGTAACTATTATTTTCTACATGTATACCAAGATATTTTTGGAGGAGAAGATTTTACTGCAGATGTAGCTCTTTTAAGAGAATTTGGTGAATTTTTCTAGAGTGTCTTGGGAAGTTGTTCAAGAATATGGCGAAGTAATGATAAAAGAGAAAGCAATTGAAACAGCTAAAAAAATATTTTTAAATAATGTAAATAGTGGAAGTGAGCAAAAACAATTTCTGTCATTTGCTGACTCCACTATTTTTTTATAAAGGAGTAAAAATCATGAATGAAAACAATTCAAACACAATTAAACCACCGCTCCATTCGAGCGTTTAAGGAGCAAGGATTAACAAAGGAAGAAGTGGAATTATTAGTAGATGTAGCAAGACATACTGCAACGAGTAAATTTATGCAAGCTTATTCGATTGTTAGTATTACAGATCCTACATTAAAAAGCTGCCTTTTGCTGCAATTTCAAAACAACCATATGTTGAAAAATAATGGGCATCTATTTTTATTTGTAGTAGATTATCATCGTAATGTTCAATTAACTAAAGCGCAAGATAGACCAGCCAAATTACAAGGAACAGCAGATTATTTTTATTGCAGGATTAACAGATGCAACAATTGCTGCTCAAAATATGGTAGTAGCGGCTGAATCACTAGGAATGGGAACAGTATTTTTAGGAAGTTTACATAATGATGCTCAGCAAATTATCGACTTATTAGGATTACCGGAATATACATTTCCAGCAGTTGGTTTAGCAGTAGGATGGCCAAATCAAGAGCCACAATTAAAAACCTCGCTTACCAAAAAGAAGTAATCCATATGGAAAAATCACTATCAAGTATTGGAAAACCCGTTAAAAAGATATTGAAGCGTATGATGAAGAAATTACAAGCTACTACGATACAAGAGATTTAAATCATCGAGTGATCGATTTAGCAAACAAGTGGCGGATAAAAATGGAAACATTACCTCCAAAAAGATTAGCACTATTAGAAATTATTCAACAACAAGGATTTTTGAAATAATAAAAATATTAGATTTTTGAATGAATTAATTAAAATAGAATTTAAGAAGGAAAGAGGATGACTATGGATATTAAAAGATTTTTACAGAACAAGAACAAAAACAAATAAATGCGGGATTAATGACTTCTGTCATTACGGATAAAGAAGCGGCAAAAATTCTTGAATTAGTACCAAGTGAATGGATTAAGAAAATTCCATTTTTAGTTAGAGCGCATGCAACAACAAGAACTGTAGCAAGAGTTGCAAAAACAGTACCCAGAACTTTATGCAGTAGCTAAACAAGAAGGACCTTTACCTGAAAAAGGAAAGAGAACAATTAAGAGAAATTATGACAAATATCTTTGCAGAAAAATGAATAAGCATAAAAATTAAATAAAATGATATTTAACAAAACTAAAATAAAAAGCCCAGCCATATTTTTTTCTGACTGGGCTTTTTGACGTTAAATGTTTAAACTGTCATAAACTGATTGCTTCATTTCTGAAATTTCAAGTACTCTTTGTGTGTCGAATTTCTGCTTCCAGTACACTTGTAACTGCTTGAGGAATTTCTACTCCGCTTAATTGACGTACTTCATCAATTAATTCTTGATCACCAAAGTGATAACGTCAGAGTTTTTACAGCCGATACAACACTTTGTGGGAATTTGTATGGGCTTGCTGTTGAAACAATGACTGTAGGTGTGTTGTCTTTTTGTTTCTTGTTGGTATTTAGTATAAGCACATTGAGCGACTGCCGTATGTGGATCTAATAAATAGTTTTCATTTGTTAAAACAGATTCGATAGTTTGAGCTGTTTCTTCTGGCTAGCACGAGCAGCATAAAACTCTTCGTATGAGTGTAACACTTCTTTTCGATATGATAGTGACCATTGCTTGTTAATGAATCCATCAATGCTTTTGTTTTTCGGCATTGCTTCCTGTCATTTCGAAAATTAATCGTTCTAAGTTACTAGATACTAAAATATCCATACTTGGTGAACTTGTTACTTCAAATTTTCTTTGACGGTTGTATGTTCCTGTGTGGAAGAAATCTACTAATACATCATTTTCGTTTGAAGCACAGACTAATGTTTGGATTGGAACACCTAATTGTTTTGCATAGTAAGCTGCTAAAATATTTCCGAAGTTTCCAGTTGGAACAACAACATTCATAGCTTCTCCAATTTGAAGAGCTCCTTGTTTTACTAGTTGTGCATAAGCATAAACATAATACACCACTTGTGGGCATAAACGACCAATATTGATTGAGTTTGCAGAAGAAAGTTGGAACCCTTTTTCCGCTAGTGTTTGATTTAAAGTTGCATCGTTAAATAGTTTTTACCATTGTTTGAGCATCATCAAAGTTTCCTTTCACACCATAAACAAATGTATTATCGCCAGCTTGAGTCACCATTTGACGTTCTTGAATCGTACTTACGCCGCCTTTTGGATAAAAAGACAATAATTTTTGTATGAGGTACATCTGCAAATCCTGCTAAGGCAGCTTTTCCTGTATCTCCAGAAGTAGCGGTTAAAATGACGATATCTTTATCTTGTTGATTTTTCTTAGCGGCAGTTGTTAATAAATAAGGTAAAATGGATAAGGCCATATCTTTAAAGGCGATAGTACGTCCATGGAATAATTCCATAATATAGGCATTGCCAACTTTTTAACAGGGGCAATTGCTGGATCATCAAAAGTTGTATCATAAGCAGAGTGAATACAATGTTGTAATTCTTCATCTGAAAAGTCAGTTAAAAAAATGCTTTTAAAATAGGGAATGCAATTTCTTGATAAGATTGGTGTTGTAATATTTCCCAGTTCAATGATAATTGTGGCATTGTTGTTGAACGTATAACCTCCATCTTCAGCAATTCCTTTTAAAATTGCTTGAGAAGCTGTTACACGATTGTTTTTATCTCGAGTACTAATATAGTGTAATTCTGTCACAATTTATCCTCCTTTATCTCTTCTAATGCTTTGTATTTTACCATAAGTTTTCCCATGTGCCTACTAAGTTGAATAAAAAAGAGAATCTATAAAAAGAGGCCAGAATTTTACATCCTAACCTCATAAAAAAATTATGCTTCCTGTCTGAAATAAAGTTTATTTTTTTAAACTCTTTAATAATAATAGTCCGAAGATTGTTGTGAAACTGATTTTAATCAAATCTGGCAAAATAAATGGAAGTACCACGAGATTGATAGCTTTTGAAAAATCAGCATGTGTAATCAGAATAAACCCAATTACTCCACCAATAAATAGGACAACCTCTCCTAAAAAGATTCGCAATAAATAGACGAACGGCATTTTGTTTTCTCTGTGCAATGATTGAAGTAACGAATGCACGAATAGGGAAGAACACTAGAAAACCAGCAGTTGGTCCAAAGAAAGCTTGAAATCCACCTTTTCCACCTGCAAAAACAGGAAGTCCAATAGCGCCTAATAATAAATAAAGTAAAATGGCAAATGTGGCTTCTTTTGGACGATAGACGGTTGCTACTAATCCAATGGCTAATGTTTGTAGAGTAATGGGAATAGGCCCTAAAGGGATTTGAAAGGGTGACAATGCTGCCACTAGCGCTGCTCCCAATGCGATTAATGTTAAAGAATATGTTTTTGTTCATAATTGTTAACCTCCTAAACTTAAATATGGTAACAATATAAAAGAGTTTTGATATATTGTCAATCTTTTTTTCACTAAAGTTACAAAAATCTTTTTTCGGTTATCAAAATGAATGAAGAAGAAATATTAGTTGACCCCATTGAAATTACAAGAGAAAAATTTTTATTGAACTTCAGAAGAATAGTAAAGAGTTACATGAATTAAAAATGTCCTGTACATAATTTAGAAGAAAGAATACGTAAACGTACCTTTTATGAAAAAAGAAATGATAATGAAGTTGTAGCGTATGATCCTATCAATCAATCTATTGCAGTAATAGAACCAAAAAGAATCTCATCGATCCTCATCTTGAATGGAGCGAGGAATTTATAAGCGATTATGGACGGGCAGAAAGTAACGAGGAAGTGCTTATTGAATATCTAACAGATTATTACCCTGACCTCTTCAAAAATGCTGTAGAGGGCAAATATGACGAATCTGAGATGACCTATTAGGATTATTAGGTAGAAAAGATTGAAACAAACAAAGAACAAACATTTTTTTGAAATTAATGGTCTTTTAGAACCGTTAGGGAAAGAAATGTATTCCTATACTGGTAGGGGATATTTTCAAGACGATGTTTGGGAATTGTATTATCTAAAAATATTGAGGATAAAGTTGAAAAACATTGATTATTTTTAGAAACATACAGTAACAGCTTATTACAGAGGTAGTTTAGAAGAAATTGCGATTTATGATAAAAATGAGGAATTTGTAGAATGTTTTGTTTACGATCGTGAACTAACTTTTTAAGGAAAGTCCAGAAAATTATGTAAATGAAAAATGTAGATGATATTAGGAATAGTTTTTTGTTGATATAGAAACTGCTTATATGTTAGAGAATCATGAAATTGAAGTAACAAAAGAACTTATTGAAGAACTTTGGGAAATGCCAAAGGAAGAAAAGAGAAGAATTTCTTTTGAAGGAAAAAGAAAAGCGGATATAAAAAGCCTTTTATGAATCAAGAAAAACAACTCTGTTTAAAAAAAGAGTAAAAAAAGAAAGTCGTTTACCTAATGGGACAATCAAGGCTTGTCCTGCCTGTACGACTTTCTACATATATTATAAAGGAGAATTAAGAAAAATGGCAAATTATAAGCTCGTTACAAAATATTGGATAGGATTGTTTGAAAAACATTCTAAGCCTTGATAGAATAGATACAATACTTTTTATGAAATAAGAAGAGGAGTGAAAAGATGTTAAAGAAAATAGTTCCCTATTTTTCAAAATATAAATATTTCCCATTTTTAGCATTTTTTTATCCATTTTAGTGGAAGTTGTCTGCGAAGTTGGGCAACTGATTATTATGTTAAAAATTATTGACGAAGGAATTCCAAATCGAGATACTTCTATGATTTTATGGTATGGAATTTTAATGATTATTGTTGCGATGATTTCCTTGGAGCCGGGGGTATTAGGAGCGAAATTTGCTTCTATTGCAGGAACCGGTGTTGCGAGTGAATTAAGAAGTGGCAAAATGAAGAAAATTCAAGAATTTTTCATTTAAGAATTTAGACTTTTTCTCTAATGCATCTTTAATTACACGTATGACGAGTGATGTGACAAATGTTCAAAATACAGCGATTATGACGATGCGTATTTTAGCACGTGCACCAATGATGTTTTTATTCGCATTCTTTTTGCAGTATCATTGAATGCACAATTGTCATTAGTCTTTGTAGTAGCCGTTCCATTTTTAGTAGTGAGTTTGGCACTTATTATTTCAACAGCATTCCCTCGTTTTAGACTATTACAACAAGCAACAGATGGCATTAACCGTATTCTTCAAGAAAACTTTATTGGTATTCGAGTGGTAAAATCTTTTGTTCGTGAACCTTTTGAACGAGTGAAGTTTGGTGTTGAAAATACAAACTTTAAAGCTCGTGCTTTACATGCGATGTATGTTATCGTTTGAATAACCCTATCATGCAATTAACCGTTTATGCTTTGTACGATTGCAGTGATGTGGTTTGGTGGAAAATTTGTAATGCATGGAGAAATGACGACTGGTGAATTAATTAGTTTTATTTCTTATATTACACAAATCTTAATGTCCTTAATGATGATTTCCTTTGTTTTTGTGATGTTAACAATGACAAAGGCTTCAATGGATCGTATTTTTGAAGTGATTGAAACGGAAGTAGATATTGTGGAACCAGAAAAACGTTATTCCAACTGAAATTACTCGTGGGGATGTAGAGTTTGACCATGTTCATTTTTCATACGGAAAAGATCAACAAGAAGAAGTGTTAAAATGATATTCATTTTTCAGTGAAAAAGTGGACAAGTTCTTGGAATTATTGGACCAACAGGTTCGGGTAAAACATCCCTTGTTCAATTAATTCCTCGATTGTATGATGCAACGGCAGGAAGTGTTCGAGTTGCAGGTAAAGATGTTCGAGACTATGCATTTTTCTGATTTAAGAAGCCAAGTAGCGATGGTTCTACAAAAATACGCTGTTTTCTGGAACCATTCGAGAAAAACTTATTATGGGGAAATCCTCATGCAACTGAAGAAGAAATGATTCAAGTAGCTAAATATGCTCAGGCACATAATTTTATTATGGAAATGCCAGATGGCTATGACACAAAAAGTAGAACAAGGAGGAAGAAATTTCTCTGGGGGTCAAAAAACAACGTTTATGTATTGCAAGAGCGATGTTGAGAAAACCAGCTGTTTTAATTTTTAGATGATTCAACTTGCGGTAGATACTTCAACTGATTCATTAATTCGAGAAGCATTCTTTAATCATTTACCAGATACAACTGTTATTATTATTGCGCAAAAGAATTTCTTCTATCCAAGGTGCTGATAAGATTGTTGTGTTAGAAGATGGAAAAATGAACGGAATTGGAACACATGAAACATTAATGGAAACAAACGAATTGTATCGTGAAATTTATGAAACTCAAATGGAAGGGGCGAAAGTAGATGAGCGCTAAAAAAATTGGACCAAAACGTCCTGAAAATTTAAAGCAAACATTAGCCGACTTATGGAGCTATTTATGGAATAGTAAGTGGAGTCTTTTCGCTGTTCTTCTATTAGTTGTGTTAGGAAGTGCCGCAGGAATTGTAGGGACTTACTTTTATTCGTCCGTTGATTAATGATTTTATTGCAACAAAAGATGTAGCAGGTCTAGCAAAAATGCTAGGAGTCATTGGCTTAATTTATATTATTGGGGCGATTGCGAATTATTTCTCTGGTAAAATAATGATTACGATTGGTCAACAAACGATTGAAACAATGAGAAAAGATTTTATTCGATCATATTCAAACATTGCCAATTCGTTTCTTTGATACAAATAAACATGGAGATTTAATGTCTCGCTTTACAAAATGATTTTGAAAAATATTCAACAAGCGTTTAATAATAGTATGTTGATGATTGTCAGCTCTTTATTACAATTAGTGCTAACGTTTGTTATGATGATTATTTTATCTCCAATTTTAACAGGAATGTTGATTATTATGGTCTTCATTATGTTTGCAATTGTAAGATTCGTAGCAGGTCGTTCTGGTAAAATTTTTCGCAGAACAACAAAAAGTTTTAGGGCAAGTGAATGGATTTGTGGAAGAACATATTGAAGGGCAAAAAGTTGTTAAAGTGTTCAATCATGAAACATTAGTTTTAAAAGAATTTGAAACTTTAAATTCTCAATTAAGAGAAGCAGCAAATCAAGCGCAATTTAATTCAAATATTATGTTCCCATTTTAGGTAATATTAGTTATATTAATTATGCTTTTAACTGCTTCAGTTGGTGGATATTTAGTCGTATTCCAAGGGATGGATGTTGAGCGTTAGCTTCATTCTTACAATATTCAAGAACCTTGCTCAACCATTAGCGCAAAATGTCACAACAAAACAAATGTCTTATTAGCTGCAATGGCTGGGGCAGAACGTATTTTTAGCGATATTAAAAAGAAGAATCTGAAGTAGATGAAGGGACTGTAACTTTGATCAAACAGATTCGAAACAATGGTATTGGGTAAAAGGGGAAGAAAGAATCCCTGTTATTGGGGAATATTCAATTGAATGAAGTTGACTTCAGTTATGTTCCAGATGTGCCTATTTTGAAAAATCAATGTTTGGGCTGAACCTGGATTAAAAAGTAGCCTTTGTTGGTGCAACGGGTGCTGGGAAAACTACGATTACAAATTTAATTAATCGTTTTTATGAAATTGATAATGGAGAAATTACGTTTGATACAATCCCAATTACGGAAATTAAGAAAGATGATTTACGTAAAACAATTTCTATTGTATTACAAGATACGCATTTATTTACGGGTTCGATTGCAGATAATATTCGTTATGGGAATTTAGATGCGAGTGATGATGAAGTAGTAAAAGCAGCAAAAATTAGCGAATGCGCATGATTTATTAAACGTTTGCCCTCATGGTTATCAAACGGAGATTACTGGTGATGGTGAAGGACTTTCTCAAGGACAAAGACAGTTACTTGCGATTGCTAGGGCGGCAGTAGCAAATCCGAAAGTGTTAATTTTGGATGAAGCGACTAGTTCGATTGATAGTCATACTGGAAGCGTTGATTAGTAAAGGAATGGACCAATTGATGGAAGGTAGAACTTCGTTTGTAATTGCCCATCGTTTATCGACGATTCGTAATGGGATGGATTATGGTAATGCATCATGGTGAGATTATTGAGCGTGAAACCATGAAAGTTTAATGGAAAAACAAGGTGTACTATCAATTGTATACAGGACAGCTTGATTTAGACTGAAATATTTAGAAATTGACTTTGCTATATAGTAGCTAGACGGCAGCAAACAGCTTTTGCTGTTTCATGCCCTAAAAATTGAGCCTAAGGTCTCACTTTTTTCCGTGATATAATCAGTATCCACTGATTATATCGCTTGAGCTACTATGCAAAGTCTTTTCTGTTTGGACGGATATTTATGAGGGAGCTTTTGAGAGATAGGCTTTGCTAATAGACAATGGCAGAAGATAATAATGTAACTAACTTAAATTTTCAGACACTGTCTGGAAAAATTGTGAGTCTCTTTGACAAAGTTCATTTTCTATATACGAAAAAGTGAGAAAAATATTTTTTTAAAAAGAATGAGGTTAGGAAAATAAATATAAAAAGAAAAACATTTCTGAGTAGCGAAAGTAAAAATCCAGAAAGGCTGGAATTTTTACAGGGAAACTTCGAGACCTAGGCTCGAAGTTTAGCCATGAGACTCGCGATAGCGAGGCTGCTGGCGACCCTCGTTTACTCAGAAATATTTTCTTTTGTATTTTTCTCTTGCAAAACAAAAATCTTTTAAAGGGTGTCGTTTTATGTTAGGATAAAAAAACGATTAGGAGGTTTTTTTATGATAGATACAGAATTAACCATTGAACAACGTGCATTGGATATTGTAAAGAAAGAATTAAATCAATATTCACCAAAACAAATTGATACAGTATTAGCTTTATTAGAAGATGGCAATACTGTTCCTTTTATTGCACGTTATCGTAAAGATCAAACAGGGAGTTTGGATGAAGTTCAAATTCGTGAAATTGAAGAAAGACATCGTTATTTAGTAAATTTTGAGAAAAAGAAAAGACGAAGTCATTCGATTAATTGATGAACAAGAAAAATTAACGGATGAAATCTTAAAAGACTTAATGAATGCCAAAACACTAACGGCATTAGAGGATATTTACCGTCCATTTAAACAAAAAGAAACGTACGAAAGCAACAATTGCTAAAGAAGCAGGTTTAGAACCGTTAGCTGAATTCTTATTAGCGTGCACTCTGAAGAGATTGAAGCAAAAGCTGCAACATTCATTAACGAAGAAAAGAAATTTTAACAGTAGAAGATGTCTTTAAATGGAGCATTAGAAATTATTGCTGAAAAATTTCTGATAATGCTCATTATAGAAAAATTACTTCGTGAATACACGATTCAAAAAGCCATGCTAGTGACAAGTCTGAAGGACGAAGAAAAAGATGAAAAACACGTATACGAAATGTATTATGATTATCAAGAATTGGTGAAAACAATTGTGCCACATCGAATTTTTAGCGGTAAATCAGTGCTGAAAAAAAGAAGGTGTGTTAAAAGTTAGCTTAGAGTTGATGAAACAATTCCGTTAGAAAAATAATGAAGAAAGAAATTTTAAATGTGAATTCTCCATCTGCTCCATATGAAAGCCGCAATTGAAGACAGTTATAAACGTTTCATTGCACCCGCAATTGAACGTGAAATTCGTTCTGAATTAACAGAAAAAGCCCAAACTCAGGCTATCGAGATTTTTGGAGAAAAATTTACAAAATCTGTTATTACAAGCACCGATGAAAGGGCATGTGATTTTAGGATTAGACCCAGCATATCGAACTGGTTGTAAACTAGCGATTATTGATGAAACGGGGAAAGTATTGGATAAAGCAGTTATTTATCCTCACCAAGGAGCTAGTGACTTTAAGCGTGCTCAAGCAGGAACAACATTCAAGAAATTATTGGAAGATTATCAGGTCACTTTTAGTGGCTATTGGAAATGGAACTGCGAGTCGTGAATCCGAAGCTTTTGTAAGTGAGCAGATTAAAGGATTGAATCGTAAAATTTATTACACAATTGTTAGTGAAGCAGGAGCATCTGTTTATTCTGCTAGTGAGATTGCACGAAAAGAATTCCCAGATTATCAAGTAGAAGAACGTTCAGCAGTAAGTATTGCCCGTCGTCTGCAAAGATCCATTAGCGGAATTAGTGAAAATCGATCCAAAAGCAGTAGGAGTAGGCCAATATCAACATGATGGAGTCAAAAACAATTAGATGCAAGACTAGATATTGTTGTCGAAACAGCCGTGAACAAAGTCGGTGTCAATGTTAATACAGCAAGTGCTGCATTATTAGAACATATTGCTGGATTAACTCAAAACAACTGCCGCAAATGTAGTCGCTTTTCGTGATGAAAATGGAAAAATTCACCAATCGTTCTCAATTGAAAAAGGTTCTCGCTTAGGACCAAAAAGCCTTTGAACAAGCAGTAGGATTTTTAAGAATTGTAGATGGTAAAATCCACTTGATGGAACAGATATTCACCCAGAGTCTTATGAATTTTGCTGAAAAAGATTTTAGACAAAATTCAAGCCAAAAAGTAGAAATTGGGACAGAAAAAGTAGAACAAGCTTTTATCTGCATTAGATAAACAAGCATTATCTAGTGAACTAGGAATAGGGATTGAAACTTTAGAATTAATTTTTGCAGGATTAACAAAACCTGGAAGAGATCCGCGTGAAGAAGTTGATCCCCCAATTTTAAGAAGTGATGTATTATCCATGGAAGATATTCAGTTGGAATGGAATTACAAGGGACAATTCGTAATGTAGTTGATTTCGGAGCATTTGTTGATATTGGTGTAAAAACAAGATGGATTAGTTCATATCTCAAGAATGAAAAAAGGTTTCGTGAAGCATCCTAGTGATGTCGTTGCAGTAGGCGATATTGTAACAGTATGGGTTACTGAAATTGACATGAAAAAAAGGAAGAGTAAGCTTATCTATGCTACTCCAAAAGAGAATGAGAAATAATTTATTAAACTTCATTTAGGGCATTATACCTTAGATGGAGTTTTTTCTTTTTACATTCAGTATTTAAATTGAATTAATTTCTCATCATTCTTTAGAAAAACGATGCTTTGTGGTATAATTATTTTGAGTTATTTTATTCAAAAGGAGAAAAGAAAATGTCAGAGATTAATCAAAATCATGCTCTTGAGCAATTAAAAGAAAAATGCTAATAAAAATTTACCAATTAATTAATCAACAAAAATCATTTATGCATTGCTAAATGTCCAGCATTTGAAGAAGTGGTAGATACACAATTATTTGGATTTTCTAAACAAGTTGAATTTGCTGTCGCAATTGGAGTTGTGGAAGCTAATGAAGGACATCAGTTAATGGCTGATTTGGAATATGCATTAAAATGAAGTATATAGTGATGTATATGAGAAAAAACTGGCAATCTTAAAGAAAGTAAGAGGGATTATTGGTTTGAAAGTACAAGATAAAGTAAAAATCTCTTCCAAGTAGATAAAAATTATTTTGGTGATATTCATTTTATTATCTGCATTTGGTCTTGTTATGATTTATAGTGCAAGTAGTTATTTTTCATTAACTTCTGTAGGAACTCCGAATATTTTTAATTCGTCAATTTGCATCTCGTTGTGGCAGGAATTGCTATAGCGATTGAATTGCTAATAATGGGAAAAAATTCTTTTTAATGAACGCTTATTACAGATAGTCTATGTAATACTAATTTTATTACTCTTATTCGTTTTCACTCAATCAGGAAATTAAGGGTGCTAAAAAGTTGGATTAATTTACGTTTTTTTAATTTACAACCGTCTGAATTTTGCTAAAGTTATTTTAATATGGGCAAGTGCTTTTTATTATAAAAAGTTTAAAGATAGTCGGGATTGGAAACAATTATATATGTATCCAATGGGAATGTTGGTTTTAGTAAGTATTCTTGTTTTAAATGCAACCAGACTTTGGAACATTTATGATTACAGTCGTAATGATGTGGTTATTAGCATTAACAACAGGATTTTCTAAAAAGAGCAATTCAATATTCTGGAGTTGCTTTTTGTGATTGGTTATTTATTTACTTATTTACCGATTTCTATTATTCAGTATTTACCTTTTAAAGCTTATCAAGTCGGTCGATTTCTTTCATTCCATAACCCATGGGATGACACGAGTGGTGTAGGTTATCAATCCATTCAAGGATTCTTAGCTTTAGCTAGGGGTGGATTGACAGGTACTGGTTTATCTAGTTCTATTCAGAAAACAGGATTTTTACCAGAAGCTCATACGGACTTTATTTTAGCAATTGTTGGAGAAGAACTAGGATTTATTATTGTATGGCTTGTATTAGTCGTTCTATTCTTCTTAATTTTATATATTTTTGGAAAGCTCAATTTTGTAAAATCGTTATTTTCTCGATACTTATGTCTAGGTGTTGGAATTTTTTTCTATTAGTACAAAGTGGAGTGAATATTGGAGCATTACTTGGATTAGCTCCTATTACTGGGGTTCCATTACCATTTTTAAGTTATGGGTGATCTAGTTTTATTGTTTCAAGTATTGCGATTGGGATGGTACTTTTGCATTAAAATATGACAAAGAATATCAAGAAGAAGTTAAGAATTATATTAGAATGAATGAATTTAAACTTGAGGAAGAGGAAGAAAAAGGAAATTTCTCAAGAAGAGCAGGTAGAAGAAGTAAATATACAATTGATAGAAGAGGAGGATGAGCATGAAGAAATTACTGGTGGCTAACCGTGGAGAAATTGCGATTCGTGTATTTCGTGCAGCCTCGGAATTAGGAATTGAAACGGTTGGTATTTTTGCCAAAGAAGATGATCATTCATTGCACTGTTTTAAAGCTGATGAAGCTTATTTAGTTGGAGAAGGAAAGAAACCAACAGAAGCTTATCTAGATATGGATGATATTATTCGTATTGCTAAACAATCCGGAGCAGATGCAGTTCATCCTGGTTATGGCTTTTTATCTGAAAACATTGATTTTGCTAGAAAGTGTCAAGAAGCTGGACTAACATTTGTTGGACCTCATTTAGAGCATTTAGATATTTTTAGGAGATAAATTAAAAGCAAAAACTGCTGCGCATAAGGCTGGTTTACAATCCATTCCAGGGACAGAAGGGACAGTGTCTTCTGTCCAAGAAATTTATGATTTTGGGGAACAATTTGGTTATCCGATTATGATAAAAGCGGCACTTGGCGGCGGCGGTCGTGGAATGCGTGTCGTTTATCGCAAAGATGAAGTTCAAGATAGCTATGATCGTGCAGTTGGAGAAGGATTAAAGCTTTTTGGTGCTGGAGAATGTTATGTGAAAAATATATTGAAAATCCACAACATATCGAAGTACAAATTTTAGGAGATGAACATGGAAAATGTTGTCCATTTGTTTGAACGTGATTGTTCGGTTCAAAGACGACACCAGAAAGTTATTGAGGTAGCTCCATGTGTTTCTCTTTCAGAAGATATGCGTTCAAAAATTTGTAATGCTGCAGCTAGCTTTATGAAAGAAATTGGTTATGTCAATGCAGGAACAGTTGAGTTTTTATTAGATGGAAATCAATTTTACTTTATTGAAGTGAATCTGAGAATCCAAGTAGAGCATACGATAACAGAATTAATTACAGGAATTGATATTGTTCATTAGCACAATTAAAAAAATTGCACAAGGAATGGATTTGCATCAAGAAATTGGAATTCCTAAACAAGAAGATTTAATATTCAGTGGGGCTGCGATTCAATGTCGTATTACAACTGAAAATCCTGAAAAATAACTTCTTACCAGATACTGGTAAAATTAATACGTATCGTTCGCCAGGTGGATTGGGCATTCGTTTAGATGCGGGAAAATGCCTTCCATGGGAATGTGGTAACGCCATATTTTGATTCGCTATTAGTAAAAAGTATGTACGTATGGGCGTGATTTTTTTCTCAAGCAGTTACAACGATGCAACGTGCATTAAAAAGAATTTAGAATTCGTGGAGTTAAGACGAATATTCCATTTTTAAAAAATGTAATCCATCACGAAGATTTCTTAACTGGAACAGCGAAAACAACGTTTATTGATACAACACCTGAATTATTTAAGTTTCCAAAAGAAAGCAATCGTGGAAATAAAATTTTAAAATATATTTCTGAAATTACTGTGAATGGGTACCCAGGAATTCCACAAGAAACAAAGGCATTCGAGAGACCAACTTATATTGAAACATTGAAGTCCGTTTCAAAACCAGAAATAACGGCTAAGCAGTTACTGGATGAAAAAGGTGCGGATGCAGTTTCAAAATGGGTATTGGAACAAGAAAAAGTTCTTTTAACGATACAAGTTTTAGAGATGCGCATCAAAGTTTAATGGCAACAAGAATGCGTTCGATTGATTTAATTCAAGCGGCTCAGCAATATGAAGCAGCAGTTCCTCAATTGTTCTCAGCAGAAGTATGGGGTGGAGCAACGTTTGATACAGCTTATCGATTCTTAACAGAAAACCCATGGAATCGATTGGAAAAAATTCGTAAAGCAATGCCAAATACTTTGTTACAAATGTTATTGCGTGGTTCTAATGCAGTAGGCTATTCTAACTATCCAGATGCTGTGATTCGTTCGTTTATTTTAGAAGCAGCAGCAACAGGAATTGATGTGTTTAGAATTTTTGACTGCTTAAACTGGTTGCCTCAAATGGAAGTAAGTATTCAAGCCGTTCGTGATGCAGGAAAAATTGCAGAAGCGACCATGTGTTATACAGGCGATCTATTAAATCCAATGCAAACAAAATATACATTAGAATATTATAAACAATTTGCTAAAGATTTAGAAAAAGCGGGTGCACACATGATTGCCATTAAAGATATGGCAGGATTATTGAAACCTCAAGCAGCCAAACAATTGATTACAACGTTAAAAGAATCAGTGGATATTCCAATTCACTTCACACACATGATACGAGTGGAAATGGTATTTTAACATTAGCAACAGCGATTGATGCTGGAGTAGATGTAGTCGATGTAGCCTTTAGTGCGTTAGTAGGTGGGAACATCTAATCCAAGTATGGAAACTTTATACTATGGATTAGAAGGTACAAGTCGTCAACCTGAATTAGAAATGGAAAATGTAACAATGCTAAAACCGTTATTGGGGGACGATTCGCAAATCTTATCATGCGTTCGATCAAGCACAAGTTTCTCCAAGTCCAGAAGTTTACTATCATGAAAATGCCTGGAGGACAATATACGAATTTATACCAACAAGCTAAATCAGTTGGTTTAGGAGAACGTTTCGAAGAAGTGAAAGAAATGTATCACCGTGTAAAACCAATTATTTGGAGATATTATTAAAGTAACACCTTCCTCTAAAGTAGTTGGAGATATGGCGTTATTCTGTATTCAAAATGAACTTAATGAAGAAAATATTTATGAAAAAGGGTTAACACTATCCTTCCCTGAATCAGTGATTCAATTCTTTAGAGGAGATTTAGGTCAACCGGTTGGTGGATTTAATGAAAAACTTCAAAAAGTTGTATTAAAAGATATTGAACCAATTACTGTTCGACCAGGATTATTAGCTCCTGAAGTAGATTTTGAAGAAGTTCGCAAAGAATTAGAAACTCTACTTGGGCATAAGCCAAAAGACCAACAAGTACTAAGTTATCTCATGTATCCAAAAAGTGTATAAGGAATACCAAGAGAAAAAGAACTATATGGAGATTTAAGTAAATTAGATACGCAGACATTCTTCTATGGAATGCGTATGGGTGAGACGATTCAAATGGAATATGCTCCAGGTAAAGTCTTTATGATTACATTAGTACAAATTGGGGAACCAGACCAAGATGGAAATCGAATTATGTTCTATCGATTCAATGGACAAAGCCGAGAAATTATTGTCCATGATGCGAGTGCAACAATGACAACTGTTAAACGTCAAAAAGCAGATGCGAATGACTTTGGACAAATTGGGGCAACCATGCCAGGTAGTGTCCTAAAAAGTATTTGTAACAAAAAGGTGAGGCGGTTCGTAAAGGACAAGTGTTACTTGTGACAGAAGCAATGAAGATGGAAACAACGATTCAAGCACCATTTGATGGCGTTGTTGAAACGATTGCTGTTAAAGAACAAGATATGATTGATGTCAGTGATTTACTATTAACAATTCGTAAAAAAATAATGAAGAGAGGAGTAAACATGGAACAAGTAGAAAGAAGAGCGATTATTGTATGGCTCTATACATTAAAAACCTATTAAACAATTAAAAACGTTTCGGTAATATTCAATATATTTCTAAACGTCTAAAATATATTTACTTGTATGTCAATGAAGAAGAAGTGGAAAGTGTTATAGATAAAGTTAGCAAATTTCACTTTGTTCGAAAAAGTTGAAGTATCTCCTCGCCATGAAGTTCGAATGGATTTTACACAAATCTTACCGGAATTACGTGAGGAAATTGAATTAGAAAAACAAGCATTGGCTACAGAAGCGTAATGATTTAGAGGTAAAAGTCATGACTACCTGTTTAACGGGTGGTCATGACTTTTTAGAGGAAATAATGTGGATGAATGAGTAACTACTCAGATTTAATTTGGTCGATTTCGACGGAATTAAAATAATAATTTGTATTTGTCAGAGAAGATTAAACGAATGCATTATAATCTGCTTTTTGTTTTAAATCTATCGAATTCGAGAGGCTTAAATGGTTATTTTACAAACGAGTGACTTTTTGCAAAAGATTTCTTCTGTTTATTGTGAGTTGTTATTCTTTTTTTGAGCGTTTATAATAAGGGTGAATATATTAAAGGAGGAACACAGATGAGAATTATTTCTAGGAATTTGGTGGAAGACATCTTCGTGTTGTTCCAGGAAAGAACACAAGACCCACAACGGATAAAAATTAAAGAACTTTATTTAATATTTTAGGAGGATATTTTGATGGTGGTGTCATGTTGGATATGTATGCAGGCAGTGGAGGAGTAGCCATTGAAGCTGTTTCTAGAGGAATGGAACATGCCTTTTTATTTGAAAAATAATCGACAAGCGATTCAAACCATTGAACAAAAATATTGAAAATTACAAAGAGTTCGAATCAGTTTACATTACTGAAACAAAATGTGAAGCATGGATTAAAAAAACATTAGCTACAAGAGAAGAGTTTAAACCTGTTTCTTTAGTATTTATGCATCCACCGTATCGTCTGCAAGAAATTATCCATGATATTGAACAATTGGAAAAATTATCATTAGTAGCAGAAGATGCTGTAGTTGTCGCAGAAGTGGATAAAAGCAGTACAATTACCAGAAAAAATTGGACGATTTACTCAATGGAAACGAGTAGAGTATGGAATTACAGCATTAATTTTCTTTGAATTTGAATAGGAGATTTGTATGGTAAAAAGCAATTTATGCAGGAAGTTTTTGATCCCATTACAAAGGGACATCTTCATTTAATAGGGCGTGCGACAGTATTATTCGATGAAGTGATTGTATTAATTTCTCATAATCACCAAAAAGCAATATACTTTAACAAAAGAAGAGAGAGTTCAAACAGTTCAAAAAGCTGTGTCAAATTGGGAAAATGTTCGAGTTGTCGTACAAGATGGGGGCTTAACGGTTGAAGCGGCAAAACAATTAGGAGCAACTGTCCTTTTAAGAGGTGTTCGTAATAGTCAAGATTTAGAATTAGAAAAGACATTAGCGTATCATAATCATCGATTAGATGAGAATATTGAAACTGTCTTACTCATAAGTGAGCCAGCCTATGAATATGTTAGTTCAACCATGGTGAAAGAATTAGCGAAATTTGGCGGAGAATTTGAGTCTTTTGTTCCAGAGTCTGTAGCAGAAATTTTGGAAAAAAGATATACTGGACAAGAGTGTCAACAAATGACGCTTCAAGAAAGAAGTGAGTAAGTATGAAAAAATTTTCTTTACGAACGATTGTTATATCGCTCGTCAGTTTATTAGTTCTAGGAATCATTGCATTTTTCCTTTACCTTATGTATTAGAAATGCCAGGCAGTGCTGAAAAAAGTAGAGGATTTTATTACTATTGAAGGAGTTAATGAGAAGAAGGAAGGGTCTTTTCGAGTAATGACGGTATTGTCCCAACAAGCAACCCCTTTATTGGCACTTCAAACATTACTTCCTCATGTTGAGATGATTCCAAAGGAAAAAGTGTATGGAACAACTCCTAGTAAGGAGTACAATAAAAATTCAGGAATATTATATGCAACAAGCTAGAAATGCAGCCATTTCAGTAGCGTATAAGGCAGCTGGGAAAACTGTTCAAGAAGAATTTTAGGTGTATATGTGATGACTGTAGTTCCTGAATCTGATTTTAAAGAGAAGATTCAAGTAGGAGATATTGTGACAAAAGTGGATGGAGTATCATTTTCATCCGCACAAGAAATGATTGAAGCCATTAGTTCTAAAAATTGGGGATAGTGTTACAATTGAAATTAATCGTAATCAAGAAATTATTGAAAAAAACAGGAGTCTTGGTAGAAAAATCATGACACAGGAAAACCAATGTTAGGGATTCAATTAGTGACGCATTCAAAACTTCATGAATCTCCTAAAGTAGATTTCGATCCACATGGGGTTAGCGGGCCATCGGCAGGTTTGATGTTTACATTAGAAATTTATAACCAATTAACGGAAAATAATTTAAAACAAGGTCGAATTGTGGCTGGTACTGGTACAATGAATGAAAAGGAGAAGTTGGACGAATTGGTGGAGTAGATAAGAAATTAGTGGCAGCTGTTCGAGCAGGAGCAACTATTTTCCTAGCACCAGATGATGAAATTACGGATGAAATGAGAGAAAAATCCTAATATTTTATCGAATTATGAAGAAGCTAAACGAACCGCTGAAAAAGATAAAATCCAATATTCAAGTGTATCCTGTAAAAAAATTTGAAGATGCAGTAAAAATTTTAGAAAAAAATAAAAATACAAAAACGTCATTTTTCGTATCTATAGTTAGAGGAGGGAAAAATGATGTTTTATTTTTATGCAAGTGAAAAAGGTGGTTGATGGAATATAAAAAGGTTCTGTCAATTATTGGTGGTGTGTTAGCAGTTATCGTTATTATTCTTGTAGGAAGAGGAATGATGGCTTCACCCTAAAAAAAGAAAAAAAGTAATGGTAACGAATGCTGTGAATACAACAAGAGTGGAAGAAACAACTGCGATGATGCCACAAAATTGTTATGTGGATATTAAAGGGAAGTTCTTCAGCCCGGAGTGTATGAATTTTTCTTGTGAGAGTCGCATACAAGAAGTGATTAAAAAAGGCAGGAGGTTTTACGGAGGAGGCAGATGAAACAAAAATTAATTTAGCACAAAAATTACCGATCAAATGCAAATAATTGTCCCTAATTTTCATTCCAAACAAGAAGGTGGAGTGATAGAGGAAACTTCAGGAAAAAGCAACTTCTTCTAATACGACTCCATCTAACTCAAAACAAGGAGTTATCAATATTAATACAGCAACTCTTGAGGAATTACAAACCATAAAAGGAATCGGAAAAGAAAAAGCAGAAGCTATTTTTACAATATCGAAAAGAACATGGAGCCTTTCGTACAAAGGAAGACTTATTACAAGTGAAAGGAATTGGAAAGAAAGCTTTAGAAGCGATTGAAAAGCCAAGTGACTTTCCAATGAAGAAGTGGATTTGGGTAACAGTCTTAGAAATTATTTTTAGGAAGTTTAATCTTTTCTGAGCCTTCATTATTTCTAAAAGGGATTTATGTTTTGATAGGATTATGGACGTTCATCCTTCATTTTCAATCTAAACAACAGATGTTCTGGGTAATCATCTTACTCATTTTTGCCGGGTTACGTTTTTATCAAGTCTATCATCGTACAGTTGTTCCTGAAGGGGAGTTGGCTGGAATCATCAGATTAAAACCGAGATGATTTGAAAAATCAATGGAGACTTTGTAACGGGAATTGCTGAATTAGAGTTGACTTCTTCTAAAACATCAAGTGTTATTCCAATATAAAATACATTCTGAAAAAGAGAGAGTTTTATTTGAGGAAGAAGAGGCGAATCTCACTTTATCTGTAATAGGGAAGAGTAAGCCTGTGAATGAGACTAAAAATAGAGGAGATTTTAATGCACCAATTTATTATCGGAGCATTGGGATTTTACGTGTGTTTGAAGTCAAAGGATTTAAACAAATGACAAATGCTCCTTCATGGATGTCGCTATTTCAAAATTGGCGTAGAAAATTTTATTTAAAAATAAATGCTCAGCCAGAAAGTTTTTGTCCGTACCTATGCTTTTATTATTGCTGTTCGGTAAAAACGAAGGATGCAGCTGCAACAGTGATAGGGCATTATAAGAGACTTGGCATCATGCATGTTTTAGCCATTTCAGGGCTTCATATTACATTATTTATTCATATGCTTGAAAAAGTATTATGGAAATGGAAAATTTCTCGAGAAACAAGTGTTACTGTTATCATCATTGGATTAGTCATTTATGGCTACTTCATTCATTGGAATATTAGCGGCACAAGAGCTATTTTGATGTATGTTTTAGCGCAAATATCCAAGAAGTTTCATTGGAAACTGACAACAGCGGATTGTTTAGGAATCATATTTTTTTACTGTCACTGTTTTATCGAGCGAGTATCATTGAAAATATAGCTTTTCAACTAAGTTATGGATTAACAGCTATTTTATTATTGACGAGTTATTTTGCCAAACATAATCTTCAAGGAAAATGGAAGAAAACCATTTGTATTGCTTTTTTTAACGCCTATCATTGCCTTGCCATTGATTTGTCACTATTTTTGACGTGGAATATTTTAAGTGTGTTATTAACTGGTTTAGTTGTTTTGTTGTTTGAAAGTATCCTTATTCCAGGAATTTTTGTTCTATGCCTTAGCAGTAGTATTAGATTGTGTGTGGATTTCTAATGGCTTAGTTTTCTTTTTAGATGCATTATTAAATGAATTGAATCAAATCTTTTCTTTTTGTGAGCAATTTTTTTATTTTTACGATTTACATTTGGTATCTGGTCAACAATTGCTTGGATATTGTATTGGATTACTCTTTATGGAGCTCTTGTTTGTTATGAAAAAAATCTTGGTTTCGTCCTTATTCGAGTGTTGTACTTGCAATAGGTTCTTGCCTTATCGCTCTCAGCATTCCTTATCATCTACATGAGCAAATCATCTTTTTAAGTACGGGAACACAAGTTTCAGTATTGTATATTCCAAAAGGATTCAATCATGCCACGTTAATATTGAGAGGAGAAAAATTCATTTACGGATTCGAAGGGGAATACCATTCGTAAACCATCTTTTTCTAAAACCATTGAGAATAATGTTTTAGTAGAGGAATTTCTCAGTTGGATTCCATTGTACTAACAAATGCTAGTGTGGAAGATTGTGATGATTTGAAAGAGTTGTTCCAAGATTTTTCAGTAAGTGAGGTGGTCGTTTCTAAAAATCCGTCTGAAAAAAAGAGGATAGTAATGGGACATTTCAGTACAAAGTCATGAAATAGGAGAAATGAGTTACTTTCTGGTGTGAAATGGGGATTGATTCCAGCGAATAAAAAGTAAGAAAGAAGTTCAAAGTTCTATGTTTACAATCCAAGGAGAACGAATACTTATAGTGGAAGATAAGATGAAAAACTTTACCCGATAAAGCTGATTTTTGTGATTTCTTCAAAGAAAAACGTAGAAAGGATTGCAAAAATAAATGGATTTACACAAATGCAAACGAAAAGTTTAATTGTAGAAAAAGGAAATGGGAAGGTTCAATCACATATTAGTTCACACTTCTGATCAGTTAGAACAACAAGTTTCACATATATGGATTTCGCAAGAAGATGGAGCAGTTCATATGATGCAAGAAAAAGGCGTACGAAAAATTCCATACGATAAAAAGTCATAAAGACGAGTGAAACCATGGACAAAAAGAACACTTCACGATACACTAGACTAAGAGAAAGGGAGTCATGAATGGAATTTCAAAAAGAAAATAGAAGAAATTAAATCGGGGAAATTGTCGCCCATTTATATGGTTCAAGGAAAAGAAGATTATTTACAAAATTGGGCAAGACAAGTATTTTTAGAATCTGTAGTGGCTCCTGAAAGATCAAGAATTAAATGTCGGTCGATTTAATATGGAAGAAATTTCTGTCCAAACAGCCATTGAGGATGCAGAATCTGTCCCATTTTTTTGGAGATAGACGTTTAGTGATGATTGATAAACTGTATTTTTTTAACAGGTGAAAAAGAAAAAAATCAAAAATCGATCATCAACTTGAAAGATTACAGTTTTATTTAGAAAAATCCCTTAGAATCTTCTGTCGTTGTATTTTTTTGCACCATATGAAAAAGTTAGACTCGTAAAAATCGTGAAGCAATTAAAAAAAGTAGCAGTCTTATTAGATGCTTCTTCTCTAGAAGAAAGAGATGTAAGAGCGATGGTTCAACATCAATTACAAGAACAGGGCGTTTCGATGGAAACTTCTGTACTACATTTATTTTTAGAAAAAAATTACATTACTCTTTTAACAGATGCGATGAGAGAACTTGATAAGTTAATTTTATCTGCTATGGATATGAAAGTGATTGATAGTGATTTAGTGGCAACATTGGTTCCAAAAAGTTTAGAACAAAAATATTTTTGAACTAGGGGAGGCTGTCCTTCGAAAAAGATAGTAAAGTAGCGATTGAAATTTATAGAGATTTATTATTACAAAAAGAAGATCCAATTAAAATGAATGCCATTTTATTAGGGCAGTTCCGATTATTATTACAAGTGAGCTACTTACAAAAAAGAGGGTTATCACGAACCTGAAATGCAAAAAGCTGTTGGGTATTCATCCATATCGTGTAAAACTAGCGCTAGGACAATCTAGAAAAATTTTCGATTGCTTTTATTAGAAGCAGCGTATCGTTTATTAGTAGAAACAGAGTATGCATTGAAAAACAGGAGTTGGAATAAAAAGAATTACAATTAGAAACATTTATTTTAAAAGTTTTGTCAAAAGAGTGTATAGACAGTTTGAAATAGAAAAATAAAAGTACAAAAAGGCCCGAGAATGATTTTTCAGGCTTTTTTATTATTTGCTTAATTTTGAAGCAAGACGTGATTTATCACGAGAAGCTTTTGTTTTTGTGGATTAATCCTTTAGAAGCAGCTCCGTCGATTGCTTTGTGAGCAGCACGTAATAATTCTTCAGCATTTTCAGCACCTTCAGCTACTGCAGCTTCAAATTTTTGATAGCAGTACGCATAGCAGAAGTTTGTGAGTTATTTGCTAGTGTTGACTTTTTATTTGTACTGAACACGTTTGATTTGTGATGCGATATTTGGCAATGGGTTCACCCTCTTTCTTACATTTATATAATCACCGATCAGTTGTTCCAACAGGAATTATTATACAAAAAGTCCTTATAAAAAAATGCAAGTCTTGCGATGAAATAGTATATAAAATAAGTGGGTTTGGAGGACTTTTCAGTAAATGTTGAATTTTTATTTTGATAATTCGCTCTGGTTTGTTTTCTACTTTGAGCATGCTATACTATTTAGGAATATGGAAAAAGGAGTGGAAGAATGGATCATTTTTGAAATACATTCTCCCTATCAACCGCAGGGAGATCAACCACAAGCGATTAAAGAATTAGTCTCTGGAATTTTAGAAGGGAAGCATGAACAAACTTTATTAGGAGCAACAGGAACGGGGAAAACTTTTACGATTGCTAATGTGATTAAAGAAGTGAATAAGCCAACGTTAGTATTAGCTCATAACAAAACTTTAGCAGGTCAATTGTATGGAGAATTAAAAGAATTTTTCCGAATAATGCCGTGGAATATTTCGTGTCTTACTATGATTATTATCAACCTGAAGCATATGTTCCTTCAAGTGACACGTATATTGAAAAAGAATCTAGCGTCAATGATGAAATTGATAAATTACGCCACTCTGCTACAAGTGCATTGCTTGAAAGAAGAGATGTTATCGTTGTAGCTTTCGTTTCATGTATTTATGGATTAGTAAATCCAGAAAAATTATAGAGAGCATGTTTTATCTTTACGAGAAGGAATGGAAGTAGAACGTAATCAGCTACTTACTAGATTAGTAGAAATGCAATTTGAGCGAAATGATATTGATTTTCGAAGAGGTAGTTTTCGTGTAAGAGGAGATATTGTAGATATTTTCCCTCCAGGTCACGATTCTTCTGCCATTCGTGTGGAATTTTTTTGGTGATGAAATTGAAGCTTTTAAAAGAAATAGATGTTTTAACAGGAGAAGTGAAAGCTACCGTCGAACATGTACCGATTTTCCCAGCCGCTCACTTTGTGTCGAATGAAGATGAAATTAGTCGAGCAGTTTCTACGATTAAAGCAGAATTGAAAGAACGTTTAGAAGAATTAAGAGAAAATAACCAATTATTAGAAGCACAACGATTAGAACAACGAACGAACTATGATATTGAGATGTTACTAGAAATGGGCTATTGTAATGGCATTGAAAATTACTCAAGACATATGGACGGAAAGAAAACCCGGAGAAGCTCCGTATACCTTATTAGACTTCTTCCCAGAAGATGCATTATATGTTGTTGACGAGTCTCATATTACAATGTCACAAATTAGAGGAATGTTTAATGGAGACCGAGCTCGTAAAGAACAGTTAATTCATATGGATTCCGATTACCAAGCGCTTTGGATAATCGACCATTACGATTTGAAGAATTTGAAGAGAGAATTCCACAAATGATTTATGTTTCTGCAACCCAGGACCCTATGAAATGGCTCATACTCCAACCGTTACAGAACAAATTATTAGACCCTACAGGATTATTGGGATCCATTAATTGAAGTTCGACCTATTAATGGACAAATTGATGATTTAATCCGTGAAATTCACGATCGAATTGAAAAAGAATGAACGAGTATTTATTACGACATTAACGAAGAAAAATGTCAGAAGATTTAACCGATTACTTAAAAAGAAGTCGGCATTCGTGTGAAATATCTTCATAGTGATATTAAAACATTAGAAAGAACAGAAATTATTCGAAATTTACGTTTAGGTGAATTTGATGTATTAGTCGGCATTAACTTATTAAGAGAAGGATTGGATGTGCCGGAAGTATCTCTTGTTGCCATTTTAGATGCGGATAGGGAAGGATTTTTAAGAAGTGAACGTTCATTAGTTCAAACAATTGGACGTGCCGCAAGAAATGCGAATGGACGAGTGATTATGTATGCTGACAAGATTACAGATTCTATGAAATATGCCATTGATGAAACCAATCGTCGTAGAAGTATTCAAGAAGCTTATAATAAAGAACATGGAATCACTCCAAAAACAATTCATAAAAATATTCGTGATTTAATTGCAATTACTCATGCAGTTGAAAAAGAAGAAACACCTAAGACTGATTTCAAACAAATGACGGCTCAACAAAGAAGAGAAGCCATTGAAGTGATGGAATTAGAAATGCAAATGCGGCAGCTAAAGACTTGAACTTTGGAAAAAGCGGCACAACTTCGAGATATGATATTAGAACTTCGAGCGCAATATAAATTATAGGAATAAGGATAAAAATGAAATGGACATTAACTTCTGATTTAAAAAGAATATGAAGGGAAAACATTTCCTAGCAAAATAGAAGGATTTTATTTTTATATTGAGAGTGCTTCTGTCGAAAAAAAGGCTTAGAAATTATTGTAAAGATGAATTTCATGAACGGTATTCATTATTTGATGTGATAACTACAAATAGTAAAATTGCAGAGCAATTAAGGCAAGAAGCGGAAGCGATGGTATTTCAATGGTGTTATTCAGTGGATACATATTTAGTAGCTTTTAAAAAAGAAAAATGGAATCATTGGATATTGGAGAATGTTACGCCTTATTCAGCAATGCCCTTTAAAAATCAGCAGCTACAGTATACAATGTGAAAGAAAACGGAAAATGGTATGCATTAATGATGGAAATTCCATTTAGTAAATTAGGAATTATAAGTGATGAAATAGCACTGATTTTAAATGTGAAGATTTCTCCAGAAGAAAAGGAGACTTCCCTACAAAAAGAGGGAGTGTTTGAAGCATATCATATGAACAAAAAGCATTGGATTTCGATTGCATTGAATGTTTGTAAGGATGAAGCATTCATACAGAAGTGTATTGTAAATAGCTACAAATGTGTTCGTTAAAAAGGACAAATTCTTTACATTTTTGAAACATTCGATATAATTTTCATCACATAGACTTATAGTAAAGAGGAGATTCATTATGGTAAATATTGCAATTGTAGGTGCAACAGGTGTTGTAGGTACAAAAATGATTGAAAGATTAGCAGAAAGTAACCTTCCTGTGGAAAATTTATACTTATTAGCTTCTGCTCGTTCAGCAGGAAAAAGTATTACAATTTAGAGGGAAAGATTATGTTGTCGAAGAATTAACAGAAAATTCTTTTAAACGTGAGATTGATTATGCGATTTTCTCAGCTGGTGGAGGTACTTCATTAAAATTTGCACCAATCGCAGAAAAAGATGGCGTAATTGTCATTGATAATTCAAGTGCTTGGAGAATGGATCCTGAGATTGACTTAGTAGTTCCAGAGTGTAATGCACCAACATTAGAAAGAAAAATTATTGCGAATCCAAACTGTTCTACAATCCAATCAGTAGTGCCATTAAAACCACTACATGAAGCGTTCGGATTGAAGAGAGTTGCTTACACAACTTATCAAGCAGTATCTGGTTCAGGGCAAGCAGGGATTAATGATTTAGTTAATGGAGAAAAAGGATTAGCGCCAACAAACTATCCTCATCCAATTTATAATAATGTATTACCACATATTGATGTTTTCTTAGAAAATGGTTATACAAAAGAAGAAATGAAAATGATTCAAGAAACTCGTAAAATTTTTAGGGTTAGATGAATCAGTGGCAATTACTGCAACTTGTGTGCGTGTGCCTGTTATGAATTCACATTCAGTAGAAATCAATGTCACTTTTTGAAAAAGATACTACTCCAGAAGAAATTCGTGAAATTTTATCGAAAAGCTCCTGGTGTTGTAGTCGTGGATAATCCTGCTAATAATGAATATCCAACACCTTTTAATGGCAACTGGGCATGATGAAGTGTTTGTTGGAAGAATTCGTCGAGATATTTCTCAACCAAATAGTTTCCATATTTGGTGTGTGGGAGATAATATTCGTAAAGGTGCAGCAAGTAATGCAGTACAAATTGCGGAGTTAATTGAAGAAAAGATTTGCGTAGAAAATGACTTTTCTGTGGTAGCACTTGGACGCTAGAAGCCCTTCGGGTCTCTTGGCTAAAAATTGAGCCTAGGTCTCAATTTTTTCTCTGTACTAGAAGCCAGGCGGCTTCTAGTACTCGTGCTACGGGGAAAAGTCATTTTCACTTTGGCGTGGTGTAATGAGAGCGTTTGAGAGTATGACTTTCCTGAAGTAGCATTGGGACGTGAGAAGCCCCTTTCGGGGCTTTTTGGCTCGTGCTACAGCAAAAAGTCTTTTTGTATCCTCATTTTGCAATTTTATTAGAGTTTGTTACAATTTAATTGAGAAATTTCAATTTAAGGGAGTAAGTTTTTGAAAAACATTATGGAAATATGCTAGTTATTATAAAAAGAAAAGTTTGCTAGCACCTTTATTTAAATTATTAGAAGTTAGTTTTGAACTGTTTGTGCCATTAGTGATGGCTCAATTAATGGATGTTGGAATTGCTCAAAATCGCCCGTCCTATATTCTAACGATGTGCGGTTTGTTAATGATTCTTGCAATTATTGGTTTAGTCGTTTCGATTACTGCGCAGTATTTTTGCTGCTAAATCAGCAACGGGCTTTGCTAAGAAATTACGCTATGCTTTATTAGAAAAAATCACGGAAATGAATTTTTCAACCATTGATCAACTTGGAACGGATTCACTTATTACAAAAATGACAAGTGATATTCAACAAGTTCAAACAGGTTGGAATTTATTTTTACGCTTATTACTTCGCTCACCTTTTAGATGTTAGGGGCAATGATAATGGCGTTTATTGTAAATGTACAAGCAGCTTGGGTATTTGTTGTGACGATTCCTGTTTTTAGCGATCATTATTTATGCTATTTTATTAAAAACAATTCCTTTATTTACAAAAGTACAAGAAGGAATGGATCGTATCACTCAAAAACAATGGAAAAATTTAACAGGAGTGAGAGTTCTTCCGGGCTTTTAATCGAGTAGAAATCGAACAACATACCTTTCAAACTGAAACAGATACATTAGGAATCAACAAAAATTGTCAGTAATCTATCGAGTTTAACCAATCCGATTACAATGATTATTATTAATATTGCGATTATTGTGTTATTACAGTTAGGAGTGTACAAATTGATACAGGAATCTTAACAAAGGGAGAAGTGATAGCCTTAGTAAATTATATGTCGCAAATTTTGTTAGAGCTTATTAAATTAGCGAATCTAACGATTCAAGTGACACGTTCCATTGCAAGTGCTAAGAGAATTGAAGCGATATTGACGATTGAACAACCTAATGAGTTTGCAGAAGTAATGGGTAACTTATCTTCAAAAGAAGAGACAGATATTGTACTTTCATTTGAAAATGTTTCTCTGAAATATGAAGGAGATAGTCATGAAGTATTAGAAAAACTTAACGTTCTCTCTAAAAAGGGAAACTTTAGGCATTATTGGTGGAACAGGAAGTGGGAAAACTTCACTGATTTCATTGATTCCTAAATTTTATCTTCCAACGAGTGGAACAATTCGTATAAATGGGCAATCCATAGAAAAGATTCCAACAGAAGAATTAAGGCAGAAAATAGGATTGTTCCACAAAAAGGCAGTTTTTATTTAGAGGAACGATTGCTGAAAAATTTAAGATGGGAAATGCAGATGCTACAACTCAAGAATTATATGAAGCATTAGAAATTGCCCAAGCAAAAGAAATGGTTGAACAAAAACCAAATCAATTAGAGTATGTATTGGAACAAGAAGGAAGAAATCTATCCGGTGGACAAAAACAACGCTTAACGATTGCGCGAGCTATCGTTAGAAAGCCAGAGATTTTAATATTGAGATGATAGTTCTTCTGCTTTTAGATTATGCAACGGATTCAGCCTTAAGAAAAGCCATTTCAAAAGCGCCGTTTAAACCAACAACTATTATTGTCTCTCAAAGAGCGGCTTCAGTGATGCAAGCTCATCAAATCATTGTGATGGAAAAAGGAAAAATCGTGGGAATTGGAACTCATGAAGAGTTACTAGAAACAAATGCGATTTATCAAGAAATAACTGCCTCACAATTTCAAAAGGAGGAACAGTAGTATGAAGCATGAAAAATGGAAGTGTATAAAAATTATTTCCTTATTTAAAACCATATGGTTTTTTTACTATTTTCTCTATTTTTAGCAATCGTTAGTGTGTTATCTAGTGTATGGATTCCAAAAAGTAATCGGTCAAACCATCGATGCTAAGGATAGGAGTTGGAGAAGTACAATTTTCGATTGTGACAAATGGCTTATTATGGATTTTTGTGCTAGCACTAATCAGTATGGTGAGTCAATATGTGATGAGTTTATGTCATAATCATATTGCTTATGGCATGGTGAAATCATTGAGATGATGTCTTTATTCATTTATCTAAAAATGCCTCTGAGTTATTTAGATATAAAAAGCACACGGTTCTCTTCAAAGTATTGTAATCTCTGATACAGAACAAATGGCAGATGGATTGTTATTAGGATTTTCTCAATTATTTACAGGAATCTTAACGATTATCAGTACATTATTTTTGGATGTTTAGTATTCAACTAACAATGACAATCGTTGTCCTTCTTTAACGCCTATTTCATTTGTTGTTGCCTCCTTTTATTGCTAAAAAAACATATCATTTATTTCATGACCAATCAACATTAAGAGCTGAACAAACAGCCTTTACTCATGAAACGATTACTGGAATAAAAAGTAGTTCAAGCGTATAGTCAAGAAAAATGTTTTAAAAACTTTTTGATAAAAATGAATGAAAATTTGGCGAACTCGTTCTTTAAAAGCTATTTTCTATTCTTCGATTACGAATCCAGCAACTCGTTTTTGTGAATAACTTAGTATATACCGTAGTAGGGTTAGTGGGAGCATTTTTGTATTGAAATCTCAATTAAGTATTGGACAATTGGCAGCATTTTTAACGTATGCGAATCAGTATACAAAACCTTTTAATGAAATTTCAGGTGTGATGACTGAGTTTCAAAATTCAATGGCTTGTGCAAGTCGTGTATTTGAATTGATGGAAGAGCCTATGGAGTCTGAAGAAGGAAAAAGAAATCAATTTACCAGAAATGATTAAAGGAGAAGTTTTATTTGAACAGGTGTCATTTTCTTACCAAAAAGACCAATCATCGATCGAGGATTTTTCTTTGAAGTAAAAACCTGGGGAAAAAATTGCGATTGTAGGGCCAACTGAAGTGGTAAGAGTACACTCATTAACTTATTAATGCGATTTTATGAAGTCGATAAAGGATCTATTACCATTGATGGCATATCCATAAAAGATATGACTAGACAGCAACTTAGACAATTATTTGGAATGGTGTTACAAGAAACTTGGTTGCAATCGGGGACTATTCGAGAAAATTTATTATTAGGAAATCCCAATGCAACCGATGAAGAAATTCAACAAGCTATTAATGAAATGTCAATTAGATAAAAATGATTGAAAAGCTACCACAAGGATTAGAAACACCTCTTCAACGACAAGGAGAAGACTTCTCACAAGGTCAGAGACAACTCTTGTCCATTGCTAGAGTCATGCTAAGTAAACCATCGATGCTCATTCTTGATGAAGCAACTTCTTCCATTGATACAAGAACAGAGTTGAAAATTCAACAAGCTTTCCAAACATTAATGGAAGCGAAAACAAGTTTCATTGTGGCTCATAGACTTTCAACGATTCAAAATGTAGATAAAATATTAGTGTTGAAAGATGGACAAGTGATAGAACAAGGAACACATGAAGAACTGATTGCAAGGCAAGGGTTTTACCAACATCTTTATCAAAGCCAATGGATGAATGAGTAAGAATTCAAAAAGACTTTTCTTCAGTAGCAGAACATATCGTAAGCTACGAGGAAAAGTCTTTTGTGTTTGAGAGACGTATTGTCTTTGGAATTCTTCCAAAAGCTAAGCTAGCTTTCTTCCCATTCCATCATTACTTCTTCTAATGATTCATTTTAAGGTTTGTAAAGTTTGTTGAAGTTCACTAGAACGAGTAGGATTCGTATAAACTTCTTCTAACGTTAATTCTTTCGTGAACGAAAGAAATTTCTTGTTCGATTTGATGCAGTTTTTCTTCTAGTTGTTCTACTTGTCTTGTTAGAGTACGAAGTTGTTTTTGTTCTTCTTTTTGAACTTAAGTAATTTTTCTTAGTATCGGTTAAAAGCTACTTCTACTTGAACGACAGGAGTGGCTTCTTCTTGTTTTAAGGCTTCAAGCTCAGTGTTTCTTTTCAATATAGTAATCGTAATCTCCTAAATACAAGGTACTTCCTTCAGGAGTGATTTCTAAAAATAGAAGTTGCCACTTGATTAATGAAATAACGGTCGTGTGAAACAAAAGCAAATTGTTCCATCATATTCAATGAGCGCTTGTTCAAGAACTTCCTTACTATCGATATCTAAGTGGTTCGTTGGTTCTGTCGAGTAACAAGAAATTATCATGTTCTAATGAAAGTTTTGCTAAAAGCAAGTCTTTGCTTTTCTCCCCACTTAATTGAGCCGTAGACTTTTCAACATCTTTTTCCTGAAAATAAGAAACTTCCTAAAAATCGTACGAATATCTTTTTCAGGCATCGTCGTATGTCGGCTCAAAGTTCTTCTAAAACAGTTGTTTTAGAGTTTAATCCACTTAAATTTTGATCATAGTAACCGACTTGAACATTAGCTCCAAATGAACTTTCTCCTGCAATCCATGGAATTTTCTTGTGTTAGAGATTTTAATAATGTTGATTTTCCGATTCCGTTTGGACCAACAATCGCAATCGCTTCTTGTTTGCGTATATTTAAATTGATAGGGGCCTGCTAGTGGTTGTCCGTCATATCCAATATAAGCATCTTGCACATTTAACACTTGATTCCCAGATTCTTTTTGAACAGAAAATGAAAAACGAGCGGATCGTGAATCTGACTGTGGTTTTTCGATGCGTTCCATTTTTTTCTAATTGTTTTTCTACGGGATTGTGCTCGTTTCGTAGTAGAGGCACGAACAATATTTTTCGCAACAAATTCTTCTAATTTTTGAATTTTCTCTGTTGTTTTTCATAAGCTTTTTGTTGTAGTAAGAAGCGGTTTTCGCGTTCAGTAACATAGTATGAATAATTGCCCTTATAATATTCGCAAGTGTGATGATGAATTTCATATACTTCTTGACAGACTTTATCTAAAAAGTATTGGTCATGGCTGACAATCAGTAGTGATACAGGTGAAGATTTTAAGTAATCTTCTAACCATGTTAATGTTTCAATATCTAAGTGGTTCGTAGGTTCGTCTAAAATTAAGACATCATGTTTTTCTAATAAAAATTTTAGCTAAGGCTAAACGAGTTCTTTGTCCACCGGATAATTGTTGAATAGGCTTATCATAATCTTCAGGATAAAATTGGAATCCATGTAAGACAGAGCAGATTTCACCTTCATAGCCATAGGCGTTCATTTTATTTAATTGTTCTTGTAAATCATCGTAACGTGTTAATGTTTTGTTGGTAGAGTGATTCATTGGCTAATACGTCTGGATTTCCTAATTTATCAGCTATTAAAAGAGCTTCCTGCTTTAAAGCTTCAACGCCTTTAAATAATTCAATCATTTCCTCCCAAATTGTATTTTTCAGAATCGACTGAAGCGTATCGATCTAAGTAACCGATGGAAAGGTCTTTTTTTCTTACTGACCATCCCTAAACTAGGTTCTTCAATTCCCAGCTAAAAATTTTTAATAATGTTGATTTTTCCTGTTCCGTTTCTTCCCACTAATGCAATACGAGAACGTTCTTGGACTTCAAGGAAATATTTTCAAATAGTACATCTGGGGCCAAAAATGTCTAGCTAGCCCTTTGACCTTGTAATAAAAATCATGTCATAATCCTCTTTCTATGCAGTTTCAAATTTATTCTATCACACATATGGTAAGTACAAAAGTTTTTAATGTTCTATCTCTAAATGTAAGATTGAGAAAAAAATCACAATATGCTTGAAATGTGAACATTTTAAGAAATATGTAGAAAATGTACAAATGTAATAAATTTATGTAAAAAACAAGCATATTGCTTGTGAAAAATATGAAACTTATGCTAAAATAATTATGAAATTTGATATAAAGGAGACTAAAAATGAAAAAATTGAAATTCCAAAAGCTACCGCAAAGCGCTTAGCAATTTATCATCGGTATTTAAGATTTTTACATGATGCAGGAAAACGCCGTATTTCATCAACAGAATTAAGTGATGCAGTTAAAGTAGATAGTGCGACAATCCGTCGTGACTTCTCATATTTTGGAGCATTAGGAAAACGTGGTTATGGTTATGATGTTGAGTATTTATTAGACTTCTTCAGTCAACAATTAAATCACGATCGTTTAACAAATGTTGCTTTAGTGGGAGTGGGAAATTTAGGGCAAGCTTTATTAAACTATAATTTCCACCAAAGTAATCATGTAAGAATTAGTGCTGCGTTTGAAGTTGACGAAAGTATGGTAGGAAAAATTGTGATGGAGTTCCAGTTTATTCTATGAACGATTTAGTAGAACAACTTCGTGCAACAAATTCAAGTGGCAATTTTTAACGGTTCCTCAAGAAGTTGCTCAAGAAACTGCTAATTTATTAGTGGAAGCAAATGTTCGTGGTATTTTAAACTTTACACCGCTTCGTTTAACTGCACGGATCATATTCGTGTTCAAAACGTTGACTTAACAAAATGAATTGCAAACTTTTGATTTATTTCTTAGATAACAACAATAATAACTAATTGTAGAAACATCTTGTAAATGTGAGGAGCATTTATGAGATGTTTTTGTCGTCAATGACTTTTATCTATAGTAGCAGAAAGGACGCAAGCAGCCCTCGCAAAGCGAGTCTCATTGACTAAACTTTGAGCCTAGGGTCTCAAAGCTCCTGTATTGAAGTCGAAGCGACTTCTAATACTGCTGCTACTATGAAAAGTCATTACTTGTTGTATCTAAGGGGATAGCGCTTAGAAGTAGAATACGTAAAGTGTAAATGACTTTGTCTATAGTAGAAGAGAGACGGCAAAACCTTCGGTTTCATGCCCAAACTTTGAGCCTAGGGTCTCAAAAGTTTCCTGTATTAGAGCCGAAGCGACTTCAATACTAGTGCTACTATGAAAAGTCATTACTTGTTTTATGGAAGGGGATAGTGGTTTGATGAAGAGTGCGTAAAAGCGTAAATGATTCTGTTGACAGATAGTTGATTTAGAATTACAACTCGTTAGTTAATTAACTAATTTGATTATGAAAGGAGATGGCATATGTTTAATATAAAATGGAATGGTAATCAAGTAATAAAAGAAACAACATCAGGATTGTTTAAAAAGAAATTGGGTACAATGAGCAAGTAATGAAAGAACAAGAAAAATTAAAAAGTTATGAATGCGCATATAGGTGAAGGGACTTCTTCATCTACACCATCTTCTTCAGAACCTAGTATTGTGATGTTTTAATTTTTGTTACTATTTTAACAGTACATTTAAGCTGTAACATAGATTACCGAAGCTATGTTACAGCTTTTTATGTTTATGAAATGTGGAGGGTTTTATGAATTGTTATATTGACAAAAAGGTGGTAACTAGAATATCCAATTATGGCTATAATGAAATACTACATATATTTAATTGATGAGAAAAAGCAGATAATATACAAAGTAAAAAGCATATTACAAGAACTATCGAAAAATATAAAGATTTTAAGGCCATTAGCTATTGCTAGTATAGATACTTACGATGCACTAAATAATATTAATATATTAGGAAATAATAAAGTTGAATCATTATAGATAATGGGAAAAATATTATTCATAGAGTGGCATGTTTAGATAAGAAAATGGATATTATGGAATCTGATTCGTGTGATTTTTCTTGGTGTTATGGGTTTGGTTGGGATACATATATATGAAAGATTTAGAAGAAGCTAAAGATTTACTTTAGGAAATGCAACATTATATGACCAATTCGCTTGCCAAGTTGATAACTATGGATTTTCTTCCTATAAATAATCATCAAGTTTGTTTGTGCCATGGCATAGCAGGGCTTATATATTATCTCTGGCGTGAGGGTTATTTAGAGTGTAGTCATAATATTTTAAGATTATTGAATCGATATTATGAGCGCCTATTTATCGAACTAAACCAAGATTTTCGAATTCTAGAGGGGTATGGTGGTATGTTATTGGTTATGTTAGCATTACACATGAATAAACAATTCAAAGGGGATATTCTATTAGGATATAGTTAGGAGATTAATATGAAAAAGTTTAATGAAATATATAAAAAGAGAATGGAAAAAGAATAGTTATGTGTTATTGACAATTATTGTAGGGCAAGCTTTGTTTAGTATTGTGGGGAGTTAGTATAGCTAATTTAGTGACGGCTTTAGCTAAGTTGGAAATTGAAACAGCAAAGTTACTAAGTGTTCAATTGCTTTGTTATCTTCATGGTATGGATGTTTCAACTATTTTTTTGAGAAAAATTACTAACAGATGCAGTTCAAAGTATGGATTGCAGAATACGAGAGGATATTGCTGCAAGAATTAGTGACAACAGATTACCTTTCTTTTAATGAAAATGAACAGGGTATTTATTTGTCTTGGTTGACGAATGACATCATGACGATTAATCAACACGGTTTTAACAACTTAGAGATGATGATTAATCAGGCTGTGGGGATTGCTTTTGAGTGTATCGGCTATAGTTTATTTTCATTATTCAATTATTGTCGTAATAGTGTTATTATTTATAGCAATGGTGTTAGTTCCAAAAATTTAGCACCAAAATGACAAGTAGTATGGAAATTATGACCAAAGTCAGTGATGAGGTGACGAGTACTTTTACAGATGTACTGCATGGATTTAATGATTTATCAAGTATGAATTTAGGGAGATTATTTTAAGGATAAAATCTTATTTGGATCGTACAGATTAAAAAAAGTAAAGGTACAATACGCTGTTGATTCTGGAAAAATGATATCTCGCTACAAATGGATTAAGTTTATTTAGTCAAATTATCTTATTGGTATTTACAGGGTATTTATATGTAGAAGGGTATGTCCCTATAGGAGCTATAGGTGGAGTGCAGTTTTTGCTGCAACAATTTTCTCGATACTAACAGGGTTTAATGCTAATTATGCGGAACTGAAAACCGTTCAACCCTGTGTTTGAGAAATATAGTAAGAAATTAAAAAGTAATTGTGAAAGAAATGATGGAAAAAGTCGTCAATGAGCTAACAAATAGTATCCGGTTGCAAAAATATTCATTTTAGTTATCCTAATACTGAACGTGTTGTTTTAGAAAAATATGAACATGGAAATTAAAAAGGGAGATAAGGTAGTGATTACTGCTGAATCAGGAAAAGGGAAATCAACACTGTTAAATATTATGAATCGTCGTCTAGAACCAACTAAAGGTAATATCTACTGGGATAATATTTCTTATAAAGACTTAGACATTACTAGTTTACATAATTCTATAATCTACATCGATCAAAAATCCACATTTATTTAATGCAACGATACGTGAAAAATATTATTTTTAAATGAATCGATAGAGGAAGGTAGATTAGAAAAATATTTTAAAACAGGTTGGTCTTAGTGACTGGATTGATTCTTTGGAACTAGGGTTAGAAACAATTATTGATTATCAAGCAAAAATATTTCTAGCGGACAGAAACAAAAATAATATTAGCAAGAGGTTTGTTGAGAACAAAAAGTCGTGTTATTAGATGAAATTACTTCATCGCTAGATAATCAATCTGCACTAGAAATAGAAAAATTGTTGTTCGATAATGACACGCTTACTTTAGTAATGGTAACTCATCATCTGTCAGAGTATGTGATTCAAAAGATTAACTAAACAATATGTTTTGTAACTGAATAACTTTCTTTTATTACGAAATATTACACTGAGACTTAATGTGTAGAATAAATAGTGGAGTATTTCATATCAGATGTTTGAAGTGACCCCAAAAAGTTTAACTTTTTGGGGTCACTATTTTTATGTAAATGACTTTGTCTATAATAGCAGAGAGGACGGCAGTAAACCTTTGGTTTCATTGCTACTGCTACTATGAAAAGTCATTGTCCATTGTCAAAATATGTTTGATATAAAAAGTTCTATCGAGAAATTTTCTAATCGTATTGTTTTTATTTTTAATTAAACTATAATCTGAATAGGAAGTTGTTTAATCTTCTAAAATTTAATGTGAAGGAGGTAACATCATGTTTTTAATCGAGTAATGTTTGTATTTTAGATTTTTATGGAGGAATTATAATGTATCGTTATATTCGTAAAAGTATGAAACCATTTATTGCCTTTTCTTTCGTTAGTATGCTTGGGGCAGTATCTGTTGTTTTTATGGCTTATATTATTAATTTGTTAGTGGAAAACTATTACCGAAGGTAAAATTGAAAATTTTATATGGATTGCAGTTTTATCCTTTGTTTATGTATTGATTGATTCATATTTAGATTATGCAGTAGATGTTGTAAATGAAAGACTTACTCAGGAATTAATGTATCACATTCGAGAAGATTTACTCGAATCAATTGAAAGTCAATCCATTATGGAGTTTGAAAAATTAGGTAGAGATTACTACTTAAATATGTACACAAAAGATTTAGAAACTATTGAAAGTGATTATATTAAAGAATTGTTAAGTATGTACAATGATGTATGGGTATTTATTTTAGGATTCGTATCTGCCATAGTCATTAGTCCTTTGTTTGCTATTTTAATGATTGGATTAAGTTCGTTACCATTTGCGTTGCCATATTTTTTTCAAGAAAAATTTTAGGAAATGCAAAAATTAAATTTATCTCAAATCAATGAAAAAGTATTTATCGTTATTAACAGAGATATTCGATTCTTTTTACAACTTTAAAAAGTATATGATGTTTTTTTCCGTTATTTAATAAACGTTTAAGAAGTAAAAAGTCGTGAATTAGTAGAAGCAAAGGTATACGTAACTCATACTAATAAATTTTGTTTATGCAATTTCTTATGGATTGAGAATGTTTGTAAATGTATTCTCTTGGGTATTAGGGAGGTTATTTTGTATTAAACCATTCGGTTACTTTAGCAGTATTTTTACAATTAAACAATTAACACAATATGTAGCATATCCAATTCAGGATTTGGAGCGAGCTATACGGAAGTAGTCGCTGCTAAAAGTGTGAAAGATAAAGTGTTTGAAATCATCGATCGAAAAGAAAAGTTAACGTCGTAAAAAGAAGAATCTAATATCCAAAAATTATTTTTTTGAAGATTTTTCGGTAAATTTTGATGAAAAACTAATATTTCAACATTTGAATCTTCAATTAGAAAAAGGGAAGAAGTATCTTTTGATTGGTGAAAGTGGTAGGGAAAAATCAACCTTTTAAAAATCGCTGATTGGTTCAATTCCTGTTGAAAAATCATTCATTGAAATTTCAATTAGAAAATGGGAAATTGTTGGATAGTTCTGAATTAGAAAAGATTTCTCATCAAATTTCTTATATTGGACAAGAAACTTCACTATTTCAATTATCATTAAAAAGAATATTAGTTTACAAAAATTCAATTACTGATTCTGAGTTTTATGCGTTATGTAAAGCAAGTTGGATTAGAAAAATAAGTGATCGAGTCAACGGAGTTTGATAGTATTCTTTCAACTGCATCAGGTGGTGAAAGAGAAGAATTGATTTGGCGAGATTATTATTCTTTGATAGAGAAATTTTATTATTTGATGAACCGACTGCTGGGTTGGATTCTCAAAATCGCTTGAAAGTAGAAGAAGTAGTGAAACAGTTAGAAAAATAAATTAATTGTTTATAGTACACACCAATATGATGAAGAATTTATGCAACAATTTGATTATTGTTTAGAAATACAAGATGGAAGCATTATGATGAGAGAGAAAAGCGTAAATGACTTTGTCTATAGTATCAGAGAGGGAGGCAGCAGTAATAGAAGTCACTTCAACTCTATTACTGCTGTTTCAATGAAAAGTCATATTCTTTTAGAATACTATTTACTAAAACACTACTTTGGGATATAGTGAACAATAATAGTGAAAAAAAGGGGAGAAATGAAATATGCTGATTTTATTAAAATTATTCCAATCGATTCCAAAGAAAAATTCTTTTGCTCATTGTTATTGGAATGGGTATTACGGCATTGGATGGGATTGTCATTCCTTATTTTATTTCCAATTTAATCGAAGTGGGAACTTCTAAAAATGTTTTCGAATTTAGTACTTATTTCGATTGTTGGGATATTAGGGTATGGTTTTGTTCGTTTTGGAGTGTTTATTTGGGATGAATTTCAACAACGACTATTAAAATTATTGTCGATTCAAACGAAGGAAAAACTGATTACGAATTATTATGCAGGAGACTTTGAACAAAGTGAAGTGGAATCCATTTTATTAACGGAATGGAATTTGATTCAACAACAAGGAATTGTTTCGTTTATTAGTTTTGTCTATTGTCTGACTTTTTCGTTTGTTACCTTTATTTATATCGCTATTTTAGATTTGAAAATGACAATTATTTTCTTAGCATTTGCGATTTTACCTTTGCTCATTCCGCATTTGTTTACGAAGAAGATTAAAGTTAAAGCACAAGAGTGGTCACAGAATAATCAACAATACATTGCACGACAACATGAGTTCATTGATTATAAGCGTGTCATTAAAAATTTTCAAGTAGAATCGATTGCCATTTCGAATTTGGGTTGTAAAATTCGTGCCACGGAAGAAGATTATTATCAGATAAATCACTTGCGTTTTCTTTCAAAAATCTTAGCGAATTTAGTATCCGGAATTAGTTCTTTTCTTCCGTTGGCAATTGGTGTTTATTTTTCTATTCAAGGTGATTTGAAATTATCCGTTGTCATGGCAATTTATTTAGCAAGCTTTATCGTATTATTAGTCCATTATTAAAATGCGATGGATTTTTTTATCAAAAATGAATACAACGATTCCAATGGTTCAGCGAATGAATAAATATTTAGAATTTGAACCGATGAAGGAAGAAGAAGTACTTGTCACAGAAGTTTTTCCTATTCAATTAACGAATATTCATTTGACATTAAAAGAACATACGATTTTGCAGGAGTTACACTTTATGATGAATAAAGGAGAACGTATTTTATTAATGGGGCCATCAGGAAGTGGGAAAAACAACTTTATTAGATTGTATTTATGGAGATATCCATCCACAATCTGGTCAAATAAGCTTTTGCAGGAGTCGAGGCATCTGAGAAGAATAATGCTTTTCAAAAAGCTAAGATTGGTTATTTTTATGCAAGAAACTACAATTTTTCATGAATTCATTAGCGTTTAATCTAACCCTTGGTGAAGAGTATTCTGTAGAACAGTTGGAGAATGTTTTAAAAAGAAGTGCATTTGTCTTATTTACTTGAACGATATGATTTAATGGATGAAACTGTAAATTTAGTTGACAATTTATCTGGAGGAGAAAAAAAGCACGATTATGTTTAGCTCGATTATTGCTTCGTTCTTATGAAGTATTATTAATAGATGAATTTTCTTCTGCAGTTGATGAAGAAACCACTACTTTTTATTCGAGAACTATTAAAAGACAGACAAATTAGTTTCATTGAAATTTCTCACCGTATACCGAAACATCCAGAGGACTATCACAAGATTTATGTGTTGGAAGATGGAAAGTTAAAAGTAACTGAAAAAAATTTAAATAGAATGAAAAATATATTTATTGAAAAGGACACTTTATGTGTCTTTTGTTAAGAACATTAGATTTTCAAACTTTTTCAAACAAAAATAATTGAATTATAAAAAGCTAAAAATAGTATGATAGATAAAACATTCTTTTATTAAAAAGTGAAGAGTATTTTCAGGAGGAAGTACATGAATCAATATACGAAATATATTTTAAAACGGATTTTCTACATGATTGTTACATTGTTTTTTTAATTGCGACAATCACGTTTTTTTCTTAATGAAATTATTACTGGGTTCGCCATATGCGAAATGAAGAAAAATTTAACAGATGCTCAATTACAAATTATGAATGCAAAATATGGGTTGGATAAACCAGTTTGGATGCAATATTTCATTTATTTAGGTGGTTTAGTTCGATTAGATTTAGGGAATGTCTTTCCAATATAATTCAACGGTTTTAAATTTATTATCTCAGCCGTGTAGGCCCATCGTTTCAAAATTGGGCTACAAGCATTAATTTTTCGGTATGGGAATGGGTACATTGCTTGGATTAGTGGCAGCGATGAAACAAAATACGATTGTGGATACTGGAGCAACTTTCTTTGCGATTATTGGACGTTCAGTGCCAAGTTTTGTATTTGCAGTTGTTTTACAATTAGTATTCGGCGTTATTTTTCCAATCTTACCAATTGCATTATGGAATCAAGGGTTTATTTCTTCGATTTTTACCGACTTTAGCATTATCCATTTCTCCAGTAGCGGATTCTGCTCGTTTTATTCGTACGGAAATGGTTGAAGTGTTACAGTCTGATTATATGGAATTAGCACGTGCAAAAGGTTTGAGCCGTATGGAAGTGGTCATGAAACATGGGGTACGTAATGCGTTGATTCCTTTAGTGACTATTGCTGGTCCAATGTTAGTTGGTTTAATGACAGGTTCAATGGTCATTGAAAATATTTTTGCCATTCCTGGTATTGGGGAGCAATTTAGAAATCCATTTTAACAAATGATTATCCAACGATTATGGGTGTGACAATGATGTATTCATTTTTACTTGTTGGACCATTTTAATTGTGGATTTACTATATGGATTTATCGATCCTAGAATTCGTTTAACACAAGGAGGAGAAGCTTCACAATGACAGACAAAGTAGCATTTAAACGTGTAGCATCATCTTTTGAACAAGTGGAAAATATTTCACTTCCTCCTCAAAGTTTTTTACAAGATGCATGGAGACGATTGAAAAAAAATAAGGGAGCAGTTGTATCGTTAGGAATTGTAGTTCTCTTTATCATTCTTGCTTTATTAGCCCCTTTTATTAGTCCGTACGATCCATTGGAACAAAATGTTCAATTTGTGAATTTACCAGCTAAAAATTCCTGGTATTTTTTTAAAGGAATGAGAGCGGGAGTAGATGCATATGCTCAAGCAAGAGTTCCTGAAGGGACTTATTACTATTTAGGAACAGATGGTTTAGGAAGAGATTTATTATCTCGAATTTTATATGGAACAAGATTATCATTATTAATTGCCTTTGCTGCTGCAATGTTTGATTTAACAGTAGGTGTATTATATGGCTTGGTTTCTGGTTGGTTTGGTGGTCGTGTAGACACAGTGATGCAACGTATTTTAGAAATTATGACGGCTATTCCAAACTTAGTTATCTTAGTGTTAATGTTGTTATTTTTACAACCAGGTGTCGGTACGATTATTTTAGCTATTGGGGTTACAAGTTGGTTAACAATGGCCCTGTGTTGTTCGTGCGCAAAACATTAAAATTAAAAAAATTTAGAATATGTGTTAGCGTCTAAAATCATTAGGACAAAGTTTTTTTGGAAAAATTGCATTGAAACACCTATTACCAAATATTGCTGGAATTATTATTATTCAAACGATGTTTTCAATTCCTTCAGCAATTTTCTTTGAAGCATTTTTAAGTTTCTTAGAATTGGGGTTCCAGTACCAAATGCTTCATTAGGTTCGCTCATTAATGATGGGTATAAAAACATTTAGATTTTTTACCACACTTAATGTGGTTCCCGGCAATTGTATTATGTATTTTAATGATTAGTTTTAATTTATTAGCAGATGGATTAAGAGATGCCTTTCGATCCAAAAAAATGAAAGAATAGGAGAAATGTATGAGTGAAACAATTTTTAAGTGTAAAAAATTTACAAGTATCCTTTCAAACATTTGATGGAAAAGTTCAAGCGGTTCGAGGGATAGATTTTGACTTGAAAAAAGGGAGAAACTTTAGCGATTGTTGGTGAGTCTGGTTCAGGTAAATCTGTTACGACTAGATCTATTATGCAATTATTATCTGCCAATGCTTTAGTTGAAAAATGGAGAAATTATTTTTCGAACAAGAAAAATATTTTAGAAAAATCAGAATCTGAAATGCAACAAATTCGTGGGAAGAAAAATTGCGATGATTTTCCAAAGATCCAATGACGTCATTAGACCCAACGATGAAAGTTGGTATACAAGTGGCGGAATCAACGATCAAGCATTTAAAAATTATCGAAAAAAGAAGCCTTGCAACAAGCCGTTCAATTATTAGAACAAGTTGGAATTCCAAATGCAGAAAAAGAGTGAATGATTATCCGCATCAATTTTCTGGTGGACAAAGACAAAGAATTGTTATTGCAATTGCATTAGCATGTAATCCAGATATTTTTAATTGCGGACGAGACCAACGACTGCATTGGATGTAACGATTCAAGCACAAATTTTAGAATTATTAAAAAGAAATTCAACAAAAAGCAGGGCACTTCTATTATTTTTATTACGCATGATTTAGGTGTTGTAGCTAATGTTGCAGATAGAGTGGCTGTAATGTATGCTGGAAAGATTGTGGAATATGGACTAGTCGATGAAATTTTTACAATCCAAGACATCCATATACATGGGGATTATTATGCTCAATGCCTTCTTTAGAAGAGGAAGGATCCTTATATACGATTCCTGGAACACCACCAGATTTATTAAATCCTCCAAAAGGAGATGCATTTGCTCTAAGAAGCGACTATGCATTAGATATTGATTTTTGAAGAAATGCCACCAATGTTTGCTGTATCGAATACACATGCTGCAGCAACATGGTTATTAGATGAACGTGCTCCAAAAGTAGAGCCACCGGAAGAAATTCAAAAACGCTGGGCACAATTTGAAAGTAGGAGAGTGACAAATGAGTAAACGTAAATTAGTCGAAGTTAAAGGCTTAAAGTGTTACTTTGGTTCTTCTTCGAAACAAGTTGTAAAAAGCAGTCGATGATATTAGTTTTGAAATTTTTTTGAAGGCGAGACTTTCGGTCTTGTTGGAGAATCCGGTTCAGGAAAGTCTACGACAGGTCGCTCGATTTTTGCGATTGAATGATGCAACAGACGGACAAATTTTATTTGATGGAAAAAGAAATTCCAACAAAAAGCAAAAAGACTTGAAAGATTTTTAGAAAAACAGGCACAAATGATTTTCCAAGATCCATATGCTTCTTTAAATGGAAGAATGAAAGTTAGAGATATTATTGCTGAAGGAATGGATATCCACGGTATCGTTAAAACTCGTGCAGAAAGAGATGCAAAAAGTAAATAAATTATTGCAAATGGTAGGATTGAATCCAGAACATGCCAATCGTTACCCACATGAGTTTTCTGGTGGTCAACGTCAAAGAATCGGGATTGCAAGAGCTCTAGCAGTAAATCCTCGTTTTATTGTCTGTGATGAGCCAATTTCAGCATTAGATGTATCGATCCAATCACAAATCGTTAATTTATTAAAAAAATTGCAAAAAGAGCAACAATTAACGTATTTATTTATTGCGCATGATTTATCGATGGTAAAAATATTAGTGATCGAATTGCAGTGATGTATCAAGGGAAAAATCGTAGAATTAGGAACTGCTGATGCTGTTTATCATCAACCATTCCATCCGTATACAAAGAGTCTATTATCAGCAATTCCTTTACCAGATCCTCAATATGAAAGAAATCGTAAAAAGAGTGATTTATCAGCCAACCGTTCAAAAATGAACCAGAAGAAATGTTTGAAATTACTCCAGGACATTTTGTACTAACTACAAAAAGAACAAGCTGAAATTTGGAAAAATAGTTTATCATAGTACTATATAAAATAAAAGTGCTTTCAAAAAGAAATGATAGACAATAAAGCCAAATTTGAGTAAAATAAGAGTATATCCATTAGGAGTGTAGGGAGAAATCGCTTAGACAAGGAGGAATACAAATGTCAGAGCAAGAAGTATTAGACAAGGTAATTCAATTAATTTCGGAACGTTTTTAGTGTCGATGTATTAAAAATTACAAAAGATACAACATTCCAAGAAGACTTAGGTGCTGATTCATTAGATGTTGTTGAATTAGTCATGGAATTAGAAGATGCATTCGAATTCAGATTTCTGATGAAGATGCGGAACAAATTGTTACAATTGGAGATGCTGTGAACTATATTGTTAGTCAATAAGCATAAGACGAGCTCGGGCTCGTATATATAAAAAAATTTTCTATAACTATAAAAGGTTATAATTATAACATTTAGATATAGAAAAATTCATTAAAGATAGATGAAAAAAACATTAGAAAATGAAATAAATGTTGAAATGCATCATAAACGGTGTTAGTATCGAAACATTCATTAGTTTTTAACTTAGGAGGGATAATATGAATAACAAGAAATTATATACAGGATTTCTTAGTGTTACAGCTGCATTAGCATTAGCGGCATGTGGTAACAAACAACAATCTTCTTCATCAGTACAAGCACCAGTTGAAGATGGATTTAAAACAGAAGTGGTAAACGAAGGTACGCCAATTAGTGGTGGGACACTAAATATGGCACAAGTATCTAACTCACCATTTAAAAGGCTTTGTTCAACCCAATTCTATTCTTAGATTCTGGGGATGGTTCAGTAGTCAACATGGCTTTCTCAAAACTTATTTGACTATGATGCAAACCAAAAATCGATAACAATAAAGGTATGGCTGATTACAAGTTAGATATTGAAAACAAAACATTCACAATTCACTTGAAAAAAGGGGATTATAAATGGTCTGATGGAGAACCTTTTAACAATCGATGACTATATTTTCACATATGAAGCAATTAGTCGTCCAGATTATGAGGGAGTTCGTTTCTCTGAAGATATTTTTAAAATGTTGAAGGGGTAAAAGAATTCCATGAAGGAAAAAGCATCATCTATTTCTGGTTTAGAAAAATTGACGATCAAACTGTTAAACTTCACTTAAAAGAAGTTTATCCAGCATTAGAGTTTGGTGGAGAAGCAATCAATACTTTAATGATTCCAAAAACATATTTATAAAAGATATGACTTATCAAGAAATGATTACATCTGATTACTCTCGTACAAAAAGTAGTTGGTAGTGGTCCATTCATTATCAAAAATATCGTACCAGGTGAATCTGTAAGCTTTTGAGAAAAACCCTTATTACTATAAGGGTCAACCAAAAATTGACGTAAAATTAGATGTTGTAAGTAGTGAACAAATTGTTTCAGAATTAAAAGCAGGTCACTATGACTATGTAAGTGGTATGCCTTCTGATCAATATGAAACATTTAAAGATTTAGATAACATTTCATTATTAGGATTAATGACAAACTCAATTAGCTATACTGGTTTCAATGTTGGACATTGGGATGCTGCTAAAGGTGAACACGTTGTAGATCCTTCTAAGAAAATGAATGATGTTGCTTTACGTAAAGCAATTGGATATGCAATCGACAATGATACAGTTGGTAAAGATACTTACCATGGTTTATCAGTTCGTGCAAATACATTATTATCTCCATTCTTCAAAGACTTATATGTAGGTAAAGATGTTGTTCCTGGATTTGAATACAATCCTGAAAAAGCAAAAGAAATCTTGAAAGAGGCTGGCTATAAAGATGTTGATGGCGATGGCTATGTAGAAGATAAAGAAGGTAAACCATTAACAATTACATTATTAGCAGCTAAAGGTAGTGAAACTGCTGAAGCGGTATTACAACAATATATTTCTTGGTGGAAAGAAGTTGGATTAAATGTACAATTATTAACTGGTCGTACATTAGACTTCCAAACTTATGCTGAAAAATTACAAAAATATGCTGATGATTTTGATATGTGGACAGGTGGATTCACAATTGGTTATAACTCCATCTCCAGATGGATTATATGGACCCTAAAAAGCTGCCTTCAACTTTGGTCACTTTGTAGAACCTAAACATACAGCGTTATTAGAACGTATTTCTTCAAAATGAAACATTTGATGAAAATCTTAAAAACAATTATTCTTAGAATGGCAACAATACGTTCAAGAAAACCCATTTGCAATTCCTCGTTTCAATACATTTGAATTAACAGCCGTTAATAAAACGTGTTAAGAAAAATTAATATCACTCCAGATAAAGGAACTGGATGGGAAGAAGTTGAGTTAGTATCAGATAAAGCAGTAGTTGCTAAATAATCTTCATCTTGAACGAATAGAATCGTAAGTAAAGCAAACATCCCCAAAAGGGATGTTTGTTTTTTTATACATTTTTATCGTAGCAGCGAATTTTTCGCTGTTTTCGTATATAAAGATTGGAGGTGTGGTTATGGAAGAACAGGGTAGAATTCAAGTTAGATTTCAGTCTCAAAGAGATTCTAGACTGGAGAAGATGGGAGAGGTATTGCCGGGATTCAATATAGAAAAAGGGAACTTCGTTTGCAATCGTTGTGGTAATCAAAATATGGAAGAATTCGCAGTAGGTCCATGCATTATTTGCCAGAAAAATTGTCATTATTGTTTTAAAAATGCTTGAATATGGGAAAAGTTAAAGAATGTTGTGTACTAGTTGCTGTTGAGGAGCAAACACCAGCATTTTTCACCACATTCTGTTCAGTTATATTATAAGCATACGATGTCTAAGGAACAGGAAAAACTCTCGCAAGAATTAATAGAGGTAACGGAAAAGGAGCATTTAGTATGGGCTGTAACTGGTGCAGGGAAAACGGAAATGATTTTTGAATTAATACGAACTGTATTAGAAAAAGGAGGGAGAGTTGGTTTAGCAGCTCCAAGAATAGATGTTTGTAACGAATTAGTACCAAGGATAAAAGAAGCCTTTCCTTTAGAAGAGGTGACTGTTTTACATGGATTAACAGATGGAACTTATAAAAGGACACCTCTTACTATTGCAACGACTCACCAAATGTTACGATTTTACCATGCATTTGATGTATTAATTGTAGATGAAGTAGATGCCTTTCCTTACTCGAATAGTGACATGTTACAATTTGCCGTTCATCGTGCGGTTAAACCAACGGGAAGGCTAGTTTTTATGACAGCTACCCCTTCAAAGTTAGAATTGTACAAAATTCAACATCATCAACTATCGTATTCTTTATTGCCTGCTAGATTTCATCAGCACCCTCTTGTTGTACCTCTGTTTAAGGAATTACGAAATTGGGATAGAGCTTTAGAAGAGAAAAAAATTCCGCAAGAGTTGTATCTCTGGATGAAGAAGCGACTCGATGAAAAAACTCCGTTTTTAGTATTTGTGTCAACGATTGGGCAAATTCCAGCAGTGGAAGAGATGATGAGTCTAGCTTTTCCGAATGCAAGATTTTCCAGCGTTTCCTCGCAAGAGGAACAGCGACAAGAAAGAATACAACAAATGAGAGATGGAAAGTTAGATTTTTAATTACAACAACGATTCTTGAAAGAGGAGTTACTTTTTATGGCATTGATGTAGCGGTAATAGAAGCTCAAGAAGAGATTTTTACAAGGGAAGTTTTAGTACAAATTGCAGGAAGAGTAGGCAGAAGTGTGGATCATCCAGGAGGAGAAGTTGTCTATTTTATGAAGGAATGAGTCGAGCAATGAAACAAGCTAAAAAAAGAAATCGAATCATTGAATGAAGAAGCTAGAAAAAAAGAGGATTAATAGAAGGTGACTAAAATGCGTTGTGTATGGTGTGGAAATGATGTAACAGCAGAATCAGGAATTAGTTCTTTATTTCTATGGAATTCAAGACCGATTTGTCGGGAGTGTCAACAGTTGTTTTCACTCGTTAGAAAGGAATCAACTTGCCCGGGATGTGGGCGTTTAATGGAGGAAGCGACATTGTGTTAAGTGACTGTATTCGCTGGAAAGAGATAGATTCTTATTTTCCTATGAATCAAGCATTATATGTTTTATGACGAACAGGCAAAAGAATTTATGGAACGATATAAATTTGTAGGCGATTGTGCTGTAGCATTTTTAATTAAAGAAGATTTGAAAAGGGCATTGAAGAAATATTTAAAGCAAGGGTATACGATTTGTCCACTGCCAACTTCTAAAACAAAGTTTAGAAAAAAAGAGAATTTGAATCGGTTGAATACCTTCTAGAACTCTCAAAAATTCCATATCAGCAATTCTTTTACCATATTGGGAAAGGGAAAAACAATCTGAAAAGACAAGAGAAGAGAAAATGAAGTTACAACAACCCTTTGTATTGAAAGAAGAGATGCAGTTACCAGATAAAATTTTACTGTTCGATGATATTTATACGACTGGGAAAACCATTCGACTAGCTGCTAAGTTATTACAGGATAAAGGGATAGAGGATATTAAATTGTTTACGGCGTTTCGATAATAAGATGAAATAAAAAGGAATTAAGTCATTTAAAGTTACTTAATTCCTTTTAAATTTTAATATAGATACTGTTTAAAATTTTGATAAAACAGTTAAAGAAATAACTACTCCGAAAACAAAAGCAAATGAAAAAAGGGATGTAATTAATTGCGTAAAAATAAAAACTTTGTAAACCTTTTGGAATTCCAATAATTAAAACAAGAAGGAATAAACTCATAAAAAGATAGATTCCAACTGTTGCCATACGAGATTTCAGTATATTAGTTTTGATTGATAGAGTAATGACTAAAAATAGTTAATACGATATTCAAGATAAATAGAATGAATATTCCTAAAAAAGCAGAATGATTATTTCTTAAAAATTAGGATAAAATATATTCATCATTTGGATATTGAAAAAAGGTAGTAATAGATATAATAACAAACTAGTAGAAGAAATAATTCTTTTTAACATAATAACCCTCCGTTCAATTTTTAATGATTCAAATGAATTTAGATGAATTTTTCACCTATATTATACTGTGTTTAATGAAGTATTTATATAGGGGTTATGAATTATTTAGGAAATATACAAAAAATCAGCAGAAGCAGTTGTCTGCTTGAGCTGATTGGTATTATTTTTGAATAAAATGTATTCTTCAAAAATTAAAAATCGAGTTGTCACGTAATGATCAAGAGCGATTAGAGCATTGGCTACATCTTCAGCAGTATATTGAATGACCATTTGATGGATTGTTTCGCCATCTTGTGTAGCTAAACGACCGATTTTTAGTAAATCTTCATAGGGTACAGTGTCTAATTTTACTTCTTTTAAGGTAGTTGGTAAGCCTAATTCTTTGTAGAATGTAATATATTTATCTAATTCTTCTTTAGGACGATTTTTCTAATAAAAAGTTGTGTTAATGTTCCATAGCTACTTTTTTTCACCATGAGTTAGAGAATGGATATCTCCATGTAAGGCTGTAAATCCATTATGGATGGCGTGAGCAGCAGCTAAACCAGCAGATTCAAAACCAATACCACTTAATAATGTGTTCGCTTCAACAACAGCTTCTAAAGCAGGAGTTACTACTTTTGCATTTGCTGCAGCTAATGCTTGAAGACCATTTTCAAATAAAAGTAGATTCGCAAGCACGAGCAATAGCTTCTGAAGCGATTGTTGGAGTATCTCCTACCATTGTTTTTCCTTGAGCTTCGATCACTGCACGAGCTTCAACCCAAGTAGCAAGAGCATCTGCAATTCCTGAAACTAGTAAACGAACAGGAGAATGAGCGATAACATTTGTATCAATTAAAACTAATTCTGGATTTTTGTATAGAAACGATAACGTTCAAATACTCCTTCTGGAGAATAAATAACTGATAAAGCAGAAGTAGGTGCATCTGTAGAAGCAACTGTTGGTAAAAATAGCTACAGGATATTGACAGTCATCTGCGATTGCTTTAGCAGTATCAATTGTTTTACCGCCGCCTAAACCAACAATGACTGTTAATTCATGTTCTTTAGCAATTTCAGCTACACGACTAACTTCTTTGTTCGAAGCTTCACCATTGAAACTTTCATGATAAACAGTTGCTCCAGCAGCAACTAAATTTTCTTCTAATTCTTTTCCCACTAAATCATAAACGATTGGGTCACATAGAAGAAGTAGTCGATTTCCTAAAGCTAAAAACATGGGAAAGACCTGTTTTAAAGACATCTTTTTCCTTGAACATAACGAGAAGGACTTGCAAAAACTTTTTCCATAAAACAATACTCCTTTGTGTTATAAGATATCTTTAATGTAATTCTGAAAACGGTTTCTGTCAATAGAAACAATCAGTCTTATTTTTGTAATGAATTTATACGAGGATTGAGAAAGAGTTAACAAAATAATCAATGTAAATTTAATGACACTAAAGATTATTTCGATTAATTTTTATGTTTTTAAGAATGTACAAATAAATGTTTAGGATTCTTTAAAGATATTTTGAAAAACGGTTGTAAAAATAGTAAAAAGGTTTATAATTTAAGCATAGAAAGAAATCAAAAGAAGGGATTCTTAAGAGTGGTCCTTAAGAGATTTTCTTCAGTCTGGCAAAAGCCAGATGAAAGGGGAGATTATTATGTTCAAATATAATATTCGCGGAGAAAAACATTGAAGTTACAGAAGCAATTCGTAACTATGCGGAAAAAGAAACTTTCAAAATTAGAAAAAATATTTCGGTGATGTTGCAAATGCAACGGTTCATGTTAACTTGAAAGTATATTCTGAAAAAACAGCAAAAGTTGAAGTAACAATTCCTCTTCCTTACTTAGTCTTACGTGCAGAAGAAACTTCTGGAGACCTTTATGGTAGTATTGACTTAGTGATTGATAAACTAGAAAGACAAGTTCGTAAATACAAAACAAAAATTAATCGTAAATCTCGTGAAAAAGGATTTGATATTCCTGTTGCACCAGTTGTACCAGAACCAGTTGACGAAGATGAATCAGTATTAGAAATTGTTCGTACAAAACGAGTAGATTTAAAACCAATGGATAGCGAAGAAGCTGTTTTTACAAAATGAATATGTTAGGTCACAACTTCTTTATTTATCAAGATGCAGAAACAAATGAAAACACATATTGTTTATCGTCGTAAAGATGGTAAATATGGTTTGATTGAAACAAATGCATAAAAACATCTTTTTGGAGGAAGAGTTGGAAATTTTTCCAACTCTTCCTTTCTTTTCTATTTTTGAATAATGGTGGTAAAATGAATAAGATGCAATTGGTATACTCATTTGCAAGATAGATGATTAGGAAAGAATAAAAATAAAGGAGTCATAGAATGGCAAATTTTTAAAAGCAATTAGTTGAAAAATAACAAACGCGAAGTTCGTAAACTTGAAAAAAATTAGCGGATAAAGTAATTAGTTTGGAAAGTAAAAATGGAAGCATTAAGTGATGCAGATTTTCCAGTAAAAACAGAAGAATTTAAAGCAAGATATGCTTCAGGAGAATCATTAGATAAATTATTACCAGAAGCGTTCGCTTTTAGTGCGTGAGGGTGCTAAACGTGTACTAGGTTTATTCCCTATAAAGTTCAAATTATGGGAGGAATTACTCTACATAATGGGGAACATTGCTGAGATGCGTACAGGGGAAGGTAAAACTTTAACAGCAACAATGCCTGTATATTTAAATGCACTTTCTGGTGATGGTGTACACGTAGTAACAGTTAATGAATACTTATCTACACGTGATGCAAAAGAAATGGGTGAATTATATAACTTCTTAGGATTAAGTGTAGGGGTAAACTTAACTGGACAATCACCAGAAGAAAAACGCGCAGCTTATTACGCAGATATCACATATAGTACAAACAGTGAATTAGGATTTGACTATTTACGTGATAACATGGTGGTGTATAAATCGCAAATGGTACAACGTCCATTAAATTATGCGGTAGTTGACGAAACAGATTCAATTTTAATTGATGAAGCTCGTACACCATTGATTATTTCAGGACAAGCTGAAAAATCTACAGTTTTATACCAACGTGCAGATTTCTTTGTTAAAGCATTAAAAGAAGATGAAGATTACACAATTGATTTAACTTCTAAATCTATTTCATTAACAGATGAAGGAATTAATAAAGCGGAACAAACTTTCCGTTTACCAAATTTATATGATGTGGACAATTCAGCATTAGTTCACCACATTGACCAAGCCTTACGTGCAAAACTACATTATGATTCGCGATATTGATTATGTAGTAGATGAAGGACAAGTAAAAATCGTAGATGGATTTACAGGTCGTATTATGGAAGGACGTCGTTATTCAGATGGTTTACACCAAGCAATTGAAGCTAAAGAAGGTGTAGAAGTTGAAAAATGAATCGAAAACGATGGCGACAATTACTTATCAAAAACTTCTTCCGTATGTATCGTAAAATTGTCAGGTATGACAGGTACTGCTAAAAACTGAAGAAGAAGAATTCCGTGAAATTTATAATATGAATGTTATTACGATTCCTACAAACCGTCCTGTTCAACGTATTGATGCTCATGATGTCATTTATCCATCATTAAAGAGTAAATTTAAGGCTGTTGTCCGTGATATTAAGGAACGTCATGCAAAAGGACAACCAATTCTTGTTGGTACTGTAGCGGTTGAAACAAGTGAATTATTATCACAAATGCTTCATCAAGAAGGGATTCCTCATGAAGTATTAAACGCTAAAAAACCACTTTAAAGAAGCAGAAATCGTTATGATGGCTGGACAACGTGGTGCCGTTACAATTGCGACAAACATGGCAGGACGTGGAACGGACATTAAGTTAGGAAAAAGGTGTTAAAGAATTAGGTGGATTATGCGTTATCGGAACAGAACGTCATGAAAGTCGTCGTATCGATAATCAGTTACGTGGACGTTCTGGACGTCAAGGAGATCCAGGTGCGACTCAATTCTATCTATCATTAGAAGATGACTTAATGAAACGTTTTGGCGGAGAAAGAATGCAAGCAATTTGGGGAAAGATTTAACCTTGATGAAAATGGTGATGATAATTTTATCCAAAGTAAAATGTTATCTCGTCAAGTAGAATCTTCTCAAAAACGTGTAGAAGGAAATAACTATGATACACGTAAAAACGTATTACAATATGATGAAGTAATGCGTGAACAACGTGAAATTATTTATTCACAAAGATTGCAAATTATTAATGAAGAAAATTCATTAGAAAAAGTAACGAAAGCAATGATTCGCAGAACGATTCATCGTATGGTTGAAAATCATACTCTAGGTGAAAAAGAAAAACTTGGGATTTAGAAAGCTTAGTAGATTTCGCAGCAAATGCGATTTGTCATCCAGATGACATTTCATTATCTGACTTAAAAGGAAAAACTCCTTCAGAAATTGAAGGTCTATTGAATGAAAAAGCAATGGAAATTTACAAAAGAAAAACAAGAGCAATTAAATGGGGATTCTCAAATGCTTGAGTTTGAAAAAGTAGTTATTTTACGTGTAGTTGACCGTAAATGGACTGACCATATCGACGATATGGATCAATTACGTAGGGTGTAGGGGTTACGTGGATATGCACAAATTGACCCATTAACAGAATATCAAACAGAAGGTTTCAATCGTTTCCAACAAATGATTGCCGCAATTGACTATGATGTGACTCGTATTTTGATGAAATCTCAAATTCGTCAAAACTTACAACGTGAACAAGTGCAAGGTGCTAGAAGTGTGATTGCACAAGGAAACGATCGTTTAAAATGGAGAACCAGAACAAGCATAATAGGAAGTAGGCTGGGCAAAAGTCCAGCCTACCTTTTACAATTAGATAGGAGAATGGTATGGAAATTAGTGAAATCAGAAATGCATTAGAAAAAAATGAGTACTCAAATGACAAGTTATAGGGGGTCTCTTTGACTTAGATCATTTAGAAGAAGATATTGCTTCTATGAACAACAAATGTCTGAACCTGGATTTTGGGATGATAATGAAAAAGCTCAAATGGTCATTCAAAAAAAGTAATGAATTAAAAAGCTGTGTATGATACGTTTCATCAATTAGAATTGCAAGTAGAAGAAGTAGAACTTTTTATTTGAAATGTATAAGGAAGATCCTGAAGAAGAAATTCATGATGAATTAGTGGAACGTATTCATAGCGTTGAAAAAGAACTAGAAAAATATGAATTAAGTATGTTACTAAGTGGACCTCATGATAAATGTAGAGCGATCTTAGAAATTCATCCAGGTGCTGGTGGAACAGAATCACAAGACTGGGGAAGTATGTTGTTAAGAATGTATACAAGATGGGCTGAACAGCATGGATACCGTATTGAAACAGTCGATTATCAAGATGGAGAAGAAGGGAATTAAGTCTGTGACTTTATCTATTGAAGGATTAAATGCTTATGGTTATTTAAAGAGCGAAAAAGGGGTACATCGTTTAGTGAGAATTTCTCCTTTGATGCTGCTGAAAAACGTCATACTTCGTTTTGTTCCATTGATATTATGCCTCAATTAGAAGGGATATTGATATTGAAATTAATCCGGATGATTTGAAAATTGATGTATATCGTGCGAGTGGTGCGGGTGGTCAACATATTAATAAAACTTCATCTGCTGTTCGTATTACGCATATTCCTACAGGAATTGTAACTCAAAGTCAGGCGCAGCGTTCGCAATTTAAAAATAAGGATCAAGCGATGGCGATGTTAAAAACAAAAATTATATCAATTAGAAGAAGAAAAGAAAGCAGCTGAGTTAGCTGAAATTCGTGGAGAACAAAAAGATATTGCTTGGGGTTCTCAAATTCGTAATTATGTTTTCCATCCGTATTCATTAGTGAAGGATTTGCGATCTGGTCATGAAACAGGAAATATTGGTGCTGTCATGGATGGAGATTTAGATCCATTTATGGATGCGTACTTAAAATGGACACTATCTGGCGAAGTAGAATAAAAAGTGACTTTTTAAAAAAATAGTAGCAAAAGGACGCCAGCAGCCCTACGGTCTCATGGCTAAACTTTGAGCCTGGGTCTCAAAGTTTTCTGTGATAGAAACCACAGTTCGTGGTTTCTATCACTAATGCTACTATAAAAAGTCATTTTTATTTAAACGGAAATCGAAGGAGAGTACGTATAAAACAGTGACTTTTTAATATAGCAGTAAGAGAACGCCAGTAGCTTTTTTTAATGCGAATCTTATGGATAAAGTGCTACAAAAATTTAAAATGTAATGATTAAAATAGAGTTGTTTGGATGTTATATCTAAACAACTCTATTTTTTTCGGAAAAACACAAATAAATAGAAAAATAATTGTTTCACAAGGATGAAAGCGGTAAAATAGAATTAGAAAAATAAAGGGGTTTTGGGAATGAAATATGCTGTTAGTGAACTTCGAGGGTTGCTTGAAAACAATGGAATTAATTGAAGAATTTATTCATGCGTATGAGATTATGGATAAAAATCAATTAAAATGATCCTGAAAGTAAATTTCCAAGTGATTTTATGGATAAGTATATGAAATCTCAAAGCTCAATGATGATTTATCGATATTTCAATGAACATCTAGATGAATTATCTCATATTGAACAAATGAAAAATACAAAAACTTTCTGACTATTATTTGAAAGGTAAATACGCTAATAAGTATTTTAATAAAGATTTTAAAGTGTTACAAAAAGAATTAAAAAGAAAAAGTGGTTAGAGTCTTTAAATCCTAAATTATTAGAAGTGGCACTTGAGCAGGATTTAGATAATCTTAGACTATTTTATTCATCTTATTATGCCGAAAAAGTTTCATCTATTTACTCCAAAAATATCAGGAAGTTTTAAGCTGTTTGTATGGGGCTGAGTTTGTACACTCTTGCTGTGAGCAGCTAAAACACATCATGATAAAATTACTCAACTCTATAAATCATATATTCTTTCTAAAAATCTTCCAACTAATGCAGATGTTTGTGATTTAAGAATTACACAAAAGCAAGCAGGTTATTTCTTTAATTACTTTGTATCCCAGATTCGTAGTTTAACAAAACCTTATAAGTTTAAAAGTTGAATTTAAAACGAAAAATCAAAAATGTGTAAAACATTAATCATAAATTCTATCTTCAGCTAAATACTTATCATTCTTTTTCAATTTCATTATTTGAGTTTTTGGAGTTATTTGAGAAGCATATGCTAGAATTGTACAAAGTAGGCTAGAAAGTGAGTTGTCCGAGGAACAAAAGAATTATCGTATATATGCTTGTCGTTATTATGTTACATTAATTCCTCTAATCTCGATTGATTTTTTTCTAATTTAATTGCGAAATATTTTTGGAATATTGGTTCAACAGAGGAAGTTCATCATATTTTATTAAATAATTTTTTTAGCTATTCGAAGAAATCCAATTTCATTTTCTAATATTAATCTACTTCAACTATTTTTTTAATAGATATGATTGGATACGAATTGGAAGAAAAGTGGTTTGATGGGGAAATTACCTCGAGAGAATTATTAAATGGTTGGCAATCGATGATTATTGAATATTTTGGACGAACATCTTTTAATGTGTATGAAATTGTATTAAGAATATTTCAAAGACTGATAGAAGGTATAGAATTCCATTAATAAGAATTGGCATTACATTAACTGCATTTGAACGTGGAATGTTAAATGAACAGTATGATCATCCGTTTAAAAATGTTAATAGAGTATTTTAGAAATCAAATGTTAAGTGAATGGTATCCAAATGAAGATTTGTTAATTCCTCATTCTGTAAAAGAGGATGCCTTACAGTATTTTTATGCTTTATATTGTACAACTTTATCATAAAAATTTTTATAAAAAGAGAATGTTTTAATATTGTTAAAATGACATATTTTTGTAATATGCTGTCAATAGATTGTCATCTGAAAAATGGTATAATAGATAAGACATAAACTATGAATAGGGAAAAGCTGGTGAGTGAATGATTGAAATGATGAATGTTTCAAAAATATGGAAAAGGTATTTTAGCCGTTAATAATTTATCAGTTAGAATTCAAGACGGAGAATTTGTATATGTTGTAGGACCTTCTGGAGCAGGAAAAATCAACATTTATTAAAATGATGTATCGTCAAGAAAAAAAGCAACAAAAAGGACGAATTACAGTTGGAAAATATGATTTAACAAAAATGAGAGAACGTGAAATTCCTTTATTTAAGACGCTATGTAGGAGTTGTTTTTCCAAGATTTCAAATTGTTACCTCGTTTAACCGTATATGAAAATGTTGCTTATGCGATGGAAGTAATTGAAAAAAATCTCCTAAAGAAATTCAACGCCGAGTAGAAGAAGTGTTAGCTTTAGTAAACTTAACACATCGTATGACAATGTTCCCGATCAATTATCAGGAGGGAACAACAACGTGTAGCAATTGCACGAGCGATTGTTAATACTCCAGCTGTATTGATTGCTGACGAGCCAACAGGAAACTTAGACCCAGAAACTTCTATGGAGATTATGGATATTTTAGAAAGAATTAATCAGCAAGGGACAACTATTGTAATGGCAACTCATAATAGTCAAATTGTAAATGAAAAGAAACATCGTGTTTTGGCCATTGAAATGGGTCGTATTGTCCGTGACCAAGAGGAAGGGGAGTACGGATATGAAGATTAGAACAATGGGGCGTCATATTCGTGATGCGGTTAAAAAGCTTTATTAAGAAATGGATGGTCTACATTTGGAGCGATTTCTGCAGTGTCAATGGTGTTATTACTCGTTGGTATTTTTGTATCATTACTATTTAATATGAATAAAATTGCTACAGATGTAGAGCAAGATGTAAATGTTCGTGTCTATATTGATTTAGCAGCTGATGAAACAAAAACAGAAGAGTTAAAAACAGCTATTCAAGCGTTGGACGCTGTAGATACTGTTAAATTCCGTTCAAAAGATGAAGAATTAGATGATATTACGAAGAGCGTTGCGCAAGAATTTGAATTATTTAAAAAAATGATAGCAACCCTCTTAGAAATGCTTTTGATGTAAGTACAAAAATCCTAATCAAACAAAAGAAGTAGCTACAACTATTGAAAAGATGGATTATGTAGCTCGTGTTAACTATGGTGGAGCGAGAGCTGATACTTTATTTAAAGTTATTTCAACATCTCGTAATGTTGGGATTGGTGTTATCGCCGTATTACTAATTATTGCTCTATTTTTTTAATTTCCAATACGATTCGTGCAACCATTCACGCTCGTAGAACTGAAATTGAAATTATGCAATTAGTTGGAGCGACTAAAAGCTTATATTCGTTGGCCATTCTTCTTAGAAGGTGGTTTCATTGGATTAATTGGTTCAATTGTTCCAATTGCTGTATTATGGGGCTTATATTTATGGGTGTATAAAGGCGGAAGTGATTTCTTTGTTGGGTCTAACTTTAGCTTATTAGCACCAAGTCCTTTCTTATATCATTTATCTTTAGCGATGGCAGGAGTTGGAGTATTAATTGGATCATTTGGTTCGATTTTCTCAATGCGTCGTTTCTTGAAAAAAATAAGTAGGATAAAAGCAAGGAAAAATCATTTTGCAAGTATTGTTAAACAATGGTAGACTATACTGCATAGAATAAAAGCATTGCACAAGAGGAGTAATACGAATTTTAGTTGATAGAGAGAGAAGGGTTGGTGAAACTTCTTAACGAATTTGTGTGAAGGTAGCTTGTAAGTTGGCTAGGGGAATCATAGTAACTTAGCTCGGAGTAGACTTCGTTAACAACGTTAAAAGGCATCAATGATGATGCGAATATTAGGTGGTACCACGAGAAATAATCGTCCTATGAAGTGAATCTTCATAGGATTTTTATTAGTATCAAAATTATTTCATCAAGGAGGAAAAAGAATGGCAAAAGAAATGTCACCAAAGTTTCAACCACAAGAAGTTGAAGCAGGAAAATATCAATGGTGGGTTGAATCAGGAGTCTTCCATCCAAACGAAGATCCAAATGCAGAACCTTATTCAATCGTTATTCCACCACCAAATGTAACAGGTAAATTACACTTAGGACATGCGTGGGACGTTACATTACAAGATATGATTATTCGTCAAAAAAACGTATGCAAGGGTACGATACATTATGGTTACCAGGTATGGACCATGCCGGAATTGCGACTCAAGCAAAAGTAGAAGAAAAAAATTACGTGGAGAAGGCTTATCTCGTTATGACCTTGGACGTGAAAAATTCTTAGAACAAACATGGAATGGAAAGAAGAATATGCAAGCCATATCCGTGAACAATGGGCAAAAATGGGAATTTCAGTTGACTATCGTCGTGAACGTTTCACATTAGACCAAGGGCTATCAGATGCTGTTAAAAAGTATTCGTAACTTTATATGAAAAAGGTTTAATTTACCGTGGAGAATACATTATTAACTGGGATCCAAAAAGCAAAAACTTCATTATCAGATATCGAAGTTATTCATAAAGATGTAGAAGGTGCTTTCACCATATGAATTATCCATTAGCAGATGGAAGTGGAGTATTAGAAGTTGCAACGACTCGTCCAGAAACGCTACTTGAGATACTGCTGTTGCAGTTCACCCTGAAGATGAACGTTATCAAGCATTGATTGGGAAAACAGTTATCTTACCATTAGTTGGAAAAGAAATTCCAATTATTGCTGATGAGTATGTTGAACAAGATTTTTGGAACAGGGGTTGTAAAAATTACACCTGCTCATGACCCAAATGACTTTGAGGTCGGTAATCGTCATAATTTACCACGTGTCAATGTGATGAATGATGATGCTACAATGAATGAATTAGCTGGAAAAATACGAAGGAATGGATCGTTTTGCAGCTCGTAAAGCCATTGTCAAAGATTTAGAAGAAGCAGGACTCTTGTGAAAAATCGAAAAACATGTTCATAGTGTGGGACATTCTGAACGTACAGATGTAGTGGTTGAACCTCGATTATCAAAAACAATGGTTTGTTAAAATGGGACCTTTAGCAGAACAAGCGATTCAAGCACAACGTGCAGAAGAAGAAAATACGGTTAATTTCTACCCACCACGTTTTAATGATGCTTACTTACGTTGGATGGAAAATATTCACGACTGGGTAATTTCGTCAATTATGGTGGGGACATCAAATTCCAGCATGGTATCATAATGAAACAGGTGAAGTATACGTTGGAATGGAAGCTCCAGCAGATGCAGAAAACTGGACACAAGATGTGGATGTATTAGATACCTGGTTCTCATCTGCACTATGGCCATTTTCAACAATGGGTTGGCCAGATGTTGAAGCTAGTGACTATAAACGTTACTATCCAACAAGTACACTTGTAACAGGTTATGATATTTTAACATTCTGGGTAAGTCGTATGATGTTCCAAGGATTAGAATTTACTGGCAAACGTCCATTTAAAAATGTATTAATTCACGGGTTAATTCGTGATAGCCAAGGACGTAAAATGAGTAAATCTCTTGGTAATGGTGTAGATCCAATGGAAGTCATCGAACAATACGGGGCTGATGCATTACGTTGGTTCTTAGCAAATGGTTCAGCACCTGGACAAGATGTTCGTTATTCAACTGATAAAATGGATGCTGCATGGAATTTTATCAACAAAAATTTGGAAATGCAAGTCGTTATGCATTAATGAATATTGGTGATTTAAGAGTGGATCAATTAGATATCACTGGTGAAAAAACATTAGCAGATAAATGGATTTTAACTCGCTTAAATCAAGTCATTGCTAAAGTAACAGAATTATTCGAAAAATTTGAATTTGGTGAAGCGGGTCGTCTATTGTATCGTTTCATTTGGGATGATTTCTGTGACTGGTATATTGAAATGTCTAAAGAAACATTAGCAGGAAATGATGAAGCTGCTAAATTAACAACTCGTAGCATTTTAGTGTATGTATTAGATCAAACATTACGTTTATTACATCCAATTATGCCATTCGTAACAGAAGAAATTTGGCAATCAGTTCCTCATATTGGAGATTCATTAGTAGTTGCTCAATATCCAGTTGTACAAGAAAGTCAAATGGATGAAGCAGCAGCAGAAAAATGGAATTCTTAATGGACTTTATTCGTTCAGTTCGTACAAGCAGAAATGAAATGAATACACCATTATTCAAACCAATTGCGATTGTTGCCAAAACTTCAAGTGCAGATATTCAAGCTATTTTATCAGAAAATGAAAGCTATATTGCTCGTTTCTGTAATCCTGAATCATTTGAATATGGTTTAGAAGTAGAAGCCCCAAGCCACGCTGTAACAAGTGTGATTAGTGGAGCTGAAATTTACTACCATTAGCAGGATTAATTAATATTGATGACGAAATTGCCTCGTTTAGAAAAAAAGAAGCGGCTAAACTACAAGATGAAGTGAATCGTAGAGAAAAAAATTATCAAATGAAAAATTCGTTGCGAAAGCACCAGAAGCTGTCGTAGAAGCAGAACGTGCAAAAGGAAAAAGAATACGCTGACCAACGTCAAGCAGTTCTAGAACGTATTGCAACATTAAAAATATTAGCATAATGATGCCATGAATAAATAAGACAAATCCTGTTGGTGAGAAATCACTAGCAGGATTTTTTTCAGGCTCTTTGTTAAATAGGGTTGATGAAACAATTTTAGTGAAGGGATTAAGCAGCGTCAGGTTGCTTAATTCCTTTTTAGTTGTTGTAGTAAATAGTTTGGACGCCTTTAATATAAGGGGTGAAGCCCTTTTTGTATACATCTAAAATAGGGTTGGTGGATTTTCTCCATCAACCCTATAAATTATAGAACCGGAATGATTCAGATATACAGAAGACAGATTGCTTTTTATTTCAAACCTGTAAACGAGCTTACTTGGATATTTTTGTTATCAATGCCATTTTCCTTTAAAAATTCTTTATCTCATTTACATCATCAGGCTGACCTGTGATGAGATAGCTGGCTTGATTGCCGTATTCATCAATAGCACGTTTTAAAAATGCTTGACTTTGAGAAAGTTCATCGCTAGTTTTATAAGTAAAATTCGATGTGTTTTGAGCCAGTTCCTTCATCTCATTATCGAAAATAGTAACTCCTTTATCAAAATGGTTGAGAATAATCGGAGCTTTTACCAGCCCATTCTTTTGATAAGGGGCGTAGAGCAGACATACCAACATCAGATGCAAAGCAAAACTAGTGGCTGGTTCGTATCTTTAACGGTTAAAGAGGATTCAAGCCAACTCATCTCAATCTCACTTCCAGCCGGTAAATGTGCCAAAGTTTCTTTAAAGTGGCTACCACTATTATGCGTTAGAATGAGGATTTCATCTTCATCAGGTGTGGAGGCAATGGTTAGCCATCGACTGGTATGATCTCCCTTAGCTTCGTTTTTCCTAGTAGCGGACGACGTATCAGGGAGTGTAAACTTAGCAAAAGCCCCAGCTTTCCAGATTTGATGACTCGGCTTTGTGATATGAATTAAATACAGATCTCCTCTGGGGTTTTCGATGGATTTTATTGATAATTTCTGACTTCGTCCAAGATAGGCGATGGCACCCCCAAGTTATAAGGGCTAGTAATCCAAGTATTGATAGAATGACAATAAACATTTTTACCTCTTTTCATTTTTATGACTCTGTTTTTATTTTTTGAATGAATCGAAATAAAATTTCATTCACATATTTTCAAAAATAAAGAAAACCATTTTCTTTATTTTAGAACTCCTTTTATGAAGTTGGTTGCAAGTATTTCTGACAGTTTTGCCTATATCTGGAAAAATCTTTTTCCGTGATATGCATATCCATGTAGTAAAATAGGTTGTAAACTTGTAAAAATCTCTTGAATCTTTTTCTGGAGAATATCCTTCAGCCTGCATACGATGTGTAAAAGTTTTTAACTAGAAATTTATGAAATGGATTTGTGACTTTTGCCTTCTTCTGAGGAATAGTAGCTATGCAACTCATCTGCTATAGCAGGGTTGTACCATTCTGCAAGGATTTTATTGAAGAAACGAGTGCTCTGGACTGAGCAAAGAGTTGACTAATAAGATCAATCATATCAATTTCCCAATCCAGTTCTTCGATCATAGCTTGCGAACACGGTTGTTTTCACCTATGTAGATGTCTAGAAAAATGGCTTCTTTACTCTCGTAATAATTATAAAAGAGCCTACTGCCATGCCAGCTTGTCTAGCAATTTCTGAAATTCCTGTTGCCTTGTAACCCTTTTTCGAAAAACTTCGTAGGCCGCTGTTTTCTAAAAGCTTGTTTTTTTGTCCAATTTGACCTTTCCTCTCTTCAGGGTGAATGAATATTATATTTGGTTCATTCATATTTTTAGTAAATCCTAGCTGGCTTTGTCAATAAGAAAGCTAAATCTAGTTGTTTAACGATACTAGTTGTATCAGCAGTAAAAACTATGGGAGTATTCACAGCAGAAGAAAAGATGTTTTCTTAATTTAAGAAAAGCAGGCAATCCAGAAACCAGATTAAGCGTAATTCTAGAAGCACGAGTACCGTTTTTTTAACAATAGAAAAATCACGCTTTACTCAACCATAATTAGGGCAAGCATCTGGGCAATAGGTATAGGTAGCGAAGAAAAACAGGCTTTGTTTCTTCTTAAAAATACACTCTCCACATTATCTTCCCATTTTATATTTTTTTATCTTTGATTTGTAGCACAACTAGGGTTTTTCATCTCCTTTTTAAATAGTTTGGACGCTTTTTAATAAAAAGGGATGAAGCCCTTTTATATACCCTATAAATTATAGAACCATTTTTGTTTAGATGGAGGTAGAAAGTTTAATATTTCTGCAAGTTGAAGAGGAATTTGTATGATGAAAATGAAAGAAGGGGAGTTCATGCAAACAGTTAGAGAGTGATCTTAGATCGAATGAAATATAAACGAAAAATACGGATTAGACAGAATGAGAGTATTAATGTCTCTTCTTGGAAATCCTCAGGAAGATTATACGATAATTCATGTAACGGGAACAAATGGAAAAGGTTCAACAATTGCGATGTTATCGTCCTTATTTGTTCATCATGGGCAAAGGGTAGGAGCGTTTGTTTCCCCTCATTTAATCGATTATACAGATCGTTTTTTAATGAATGGTAACGTAATGCCCGAAGAAGATTTTTGAAATGGTTGGAAATCTCGTTCAACAAGCAGAAGCAACATTGATAGATGAGTATGAACCATTAAGTTTCTTTGAAATTATGACGGCTATGGCGTTAGTGTATTTTTCTAGAAAAAAAGTGGAAGTTGCTTTATTAGAAGTAGGGATTGGTGGATTATTAGATACAACTAATATTGTCCATTCAACGATGAGCGTGATTACATCAATTGGGATGGATCATGAAGAAATGTTAGGAAATACGCTTGAAGAAATTGCACTCAAAAACGGGAATTTTCAAACGAAACCAAGCAGTTATATTAGGAAATTTACCAACAGAAGCACTACAAGTAGCTGAAGTAGTTGGAAAAGCTTATAATTGTGACCTACATACGTTTGAACGAGAGTTTAAAATTGAACCGTTTGAAGAGGGGTTTATTTTTACAAATTCAGATACTCAAATTCACATTCTTATTTGAATTTAAAAGGAAGTATCAATTAGAAAATGCTGCAGTAGCGTTAGAATGCTTTTTACGATTTGAAAAAGAAATTCCAACTGCCAATTGAACTATCTGCCATTCAAGAAAGTTTCCAAAACGGTTACTTGGCCAGGAAGAATGGAAGTAGTGCATCAAAGCCCTACAGTAATATTAGATGGAGCTCATAATATTCATGCATTAAAACGATTTGTTGAAACGGTGAAACAATATGGAAAAACTGAAGCTCAACATACGATTTTATTTTTCTGCTTTAAAGAGAAAAACACTATATAGAAATGGTCGATTATTTACGAAAAGAGTTACCTGAAGCTCGTTTAGTAGTAACAACATTTGAGTATACAGGTGCAATTGAAAAAAACGGACTACCCTTCTAGTGAGATGGAATTTGTAGAGAATGCTCAACAATTTATCGAGAATTATATTAACAAAAGGTCAGACCAAGAAATACTTTGGATTACAGGTTCTCTTTATTTTATTTCTTTTGTGAGAAAAATTTTTATAAAATAAATATTTTTAAGCCTTTTTTTGCATATATATAAGTTGAAAAGAACTATTGCAAAAAGGGGGAAATAAAATGGAAATGCATCAACAATTATTAGAATTGCCATTAGAATCTATGCCAAGAGAACGATTAGAAAAATTAGGAGCTAAAAGTTTAGAAACTTATGAATTATTAGCAATTTTTGCTTCGGACATGAATCCAGAGAATTAAATGTATTGCAATTAGCAAAAAGTTGTGTTGAATACGTTTGAAGATTTATTTACATTAAAAATGGCAACAGTAGAAGAATTAATGGCGATTCATGGAATTGGACGAACAAAAAGCTATTGAATTAAAAGCTGCAATGGAATTAGGAATTCGATTAGGAACAGCGAAACAAACAAAATTAGGACATATTACAAGCTCACAAAAAAAGCAGGAGAATGTATTATGGAAGAATTGAAAAGATTTATACCAAGAACATTTAATTGCATTATTTTTTTAAATTCGAAAAATGAAGTGATTAAGAAAAATTATTTTTTTCGAGGAGGATTGAATCAAGCAGTCGTTCATCCAAGAGAAATTTTTAGAGAAGCAGTCTCGTTTTTTTCTGCAGCAAGAATCATTATCGGGCATAATCATCCAAGTGGAAATGTTACGCCTTCTCAAGCGGATATTGATTTTACAAGACGATTATCAGAATGTGGAGAAATGATGGGAATTGAATTGTTAGATCATTTTATTGTGGGTGATCATTCATATTGTTCCTTAAAAGAAGAGGGGTATTTCTGAAGAGGGATATTTAATTTGAAATTCTTAGATTTAAAAGGTTAAAAGTTTTATCAAAAAGTCAAATTAAAAATTTACTACTTACATAAGATAGATTTCATTTATTTTTTTACTATTGTGATAATTTCTATAATACTTCCCACAATAGTTAACAAGTTTTTGCTACACTTTATGTGGGAGGATTGGATAATGAAAGTTGAGAGGTATATTAAGGAATTATTAGGTATAGTTAGTGAAGTTCAGAATATTAAGTATTCAAAAACTAATCTTGAAAAACATTTAATTAAAAAGAAACCATATAGATGCTTTTAAAAATATTTTTGATAAGATAGAAGAAATTATAAATAATCCAGATTATGTAGGAATGAATCCAAATGAAAAAAATCTGAGAGTATAGAGTATGTAAAAGATTTTTGAAGATAATGTTTTTAGTAGCATTAAAAAAATTCATGGTTCTAAGGATTTTTATTATATACCTAGTATGTATACAATAACAGATTATAAATTGCAATCCCTGATTATTTAGTGGGAGACTGAAAAAAAGTTGACAATAAAAAAATAATAAGCCGTAAAATACAGATAACAAGTATTATTCTTTGAGGGCAGAAAGGGTTCCTGCCGCACCTTATTGAGGTACCTGAGATGCTGGATACACCGACCAGCCAAGGAATAATCGTAAATCTGTTGAAGAGTCAAGTTCACTTGGCTCTTTTTATATTTTCTGAAGGTGTTTTTGGTAAAATGTGAGTGCCTTTGTCAGTTTATAGTGCATTTGATATACTAGTGTATGAACTATGAAAGAAGTATCTAGAAAAAGATAGTTCTAGTTGGAGGATTGTTTATGAAAATTATAGTCGTTTATGGAGGCAAAAAGTGCTGAACATGATATTTCAATTTTAACGGCTTTTTTTCAATTATTAAAGAAATCTATTTTGATTATTATGAAGTTCAACCAGTCTATATTAATCAAAAAGGAGAATGGCTTAAAGGTGAACCATTAAAAAGGACCTGTAGCTTTTTCTGAAGCATTAAGATTAGAAGTAAGTCAAGAGGCTCACTTTTGCAACAAGTGAAGGAGAAGTTTTCGACAGGTGTACTTGTAACTCCTTATGATTTAAAAAGAAGAGGAATGTGTTGTTTTCCTGTTTTACATGGACCAAATGGGGAAGATGGAACGATTCAAGGGTTATTTGAAATGATGGATGTTCCTTATGTCGGTTGTGGAGTATTGGCAAGTGCTTGTGGAATGGATAAAATTACAAGTAAAACAATTATTCCAACAAGCAGGATTACCACACTACCATATGTTCCATTTAATAAAAACTCAATGGAAACAAAATCCAGAAAGTATTTATAATAAAAATTGAAGGAACATTAATTTACCCAGTATTTGTTAAACCAGCCAATATGGGGTCAAGTGTAGGAATTTCAAAAGCAGAAAAATCGTGAAGAATTAACGAATGCAATTGTTGAAGCTTTGAAATATGATCGTAGAATTGTAGTAGAACAAGGAATTGAAGCAAGAGAAATTGAATGTGCGGTTCTAGGAAATGACGAAGCGAACACTTCAGTTGTAGGAGAAATTGTTAAGACTAGTGGTTTTTATGACTACAATGAAAAATATGTTAACAATACTGTTACATTAGAAATTCCAGCGCAAATTTCAGATGAAGTTTCTGCAAAAAGTAAGAGAATATTCTGCAAAAAGCATTCCGTGCCATCGATGGTAGTGGGTTAACAAGATGTGATTTCTTCTTAACGGAAACAAATGATATTTACATTAATGAAGTAAATACTTTACCAGGATTTACTCAATTTAGTATGTATCCACTTCTTTTGGGAGAAAAACAGGAATTTCTTATAAAGATTTAGTTGAAGAATTAATTCAATTAGCTTTAAAACGTTATAAGGATCGACAAAAATGGATAAGAAAGGCGCCTCACAGAGGCGCTTTTTGAGAGAGGAAGTAAAAACATGGCAATCGGAACAGTTGCACAAATTGTAAAAGCTGTTAAAGCAATTGATTATCAAACAGATTATCGTTTTTGATATGATTGAATCAGTTTCATTTGATACAAGAAAAATTATCTCAAAAATAGTCTATTTATTCCTTTGAAAGGACAAACAGATGGACATGATTATATTCAACAAGCAATAGAAAAAGGCAAAAAAGCTGTATTTTGGGGAAGACCAGACCAAACTCCACCAGAAGGAATTTAGCGATTTGGGTGGACGATCCACTAGAAGCTTTCCAAGAGTTAGCAAAATGGTATTTAGAAAAAGTTCAACCAAATGTTATTGGTATTACAGGAAGTTCTGGGAAAAACAACGACAAAAAGATATGACAGCTGCAGTACTTGCTAGTCGTTATCGTGTCTATAAAAACGCAAGGAAATTTTAATAATGATATTGGATTACCTCAAACGATTTTTAGATATGCCAGAAGATACAGAACAATTAGTATTAGAAATGGGCATGAGTGATTTTTGGTGAAATTGAATTTTTAAGCAAACTAGCAAAAACCTTCTGTAGCAGTCATTACTCTAATTGGTGAATCCCATATGGAAAATTTAGGAAGTCGTGCAGGAATTGCAAAGGCTAAATTAGAAATCTTAAAAAGGATTGCGTGAAAAAAAGGAAGTATCATTTTTTTCCAGCAAACGAACCTTTATTAGAACAACAACTAGAAGAAAAAAGCAGGCAGAAAAACACTTTAAGGTGTTACCGTTCGGAGAAGGTAGTAGCAGTGTGATTCAGGCTGAAAAATATTCAATTATTTGAAGACCATACTATTTTTTTGATTTAGTGAAACCTTCCAAACATTCTGTTCAACTCCCTGTATTAGAGCTTACAATGTCAATAATGCGCTAGCTGCCCTTCAAGTAGGCTTAGAATGTGGTGTGCCATTAGAACAAGCCATTGAAGCAATTCAACAGTTTGAATTAACAAAAAAATCGTACGCAATGGGTGGATGGCATTCGTGGTTCTAAAATTTTTAAAATGATGCGTATAATGCAAGTCCGATTGCGATGAAATCTGTCATTCAATCCTTTACATCTGTAGCAACTAAAGGACGTAAAATTGTTGTGTTAGGAGATATTCGCGAATTAGGAGAACAATCAAAAGCATTACACGCAAGTATTTCTGAAGTAATGTTCCCTGAGAACATTCAAGAAGTGTATTTATACGGAGAAGAAATGAGTGCTTTATATGAAGCATTAAAATCTCGTTTTTGAAGTATCTCACTTACATTATGTTGAAAGTGATAAAGCTGCATTGATTCAATTATTAAAAAGAAGATTTACAATTAAATGACCAAGTGTTAGTGAAATCTAGTAATGGTACTGGATTATTAGCAGTTGTAGAGGCATTAAAAGAAGCATAATTTCTATTTGTTCGTTATTTCATTTGTGAAATCAAAGGGCTTTTCTTTGCAATCTAGCTTTGAACATGCTATAGTACTTGGAGAGTTGAGAAGTTTACACAAATGTAATGATATATATCATGAAGATTGAACAAGTAATATTGTATAATCTCGTAATGTTCAGAAGTCTGGAGCTCAAGATGTTCCAGACTTTTATTGTGAAGGTTAAGATACCTCGTGTGCTTCTCTTCAGCAGTACAAGGAGGAAAATATGAAATTTAATGAATTAGGCTTAGATTCAGCCTTATTAGAATCTATTGAAAAATGGGGTTTGAGGAAGCAACACCGATCCAATCACAAACGATTCCATTAGCTTTAGCGGGTAAAGACGTGATTGGTCAAGCGCAAACAGGTACAGGGAAAACAGCTTCTTTTGGATTACCAATGCTTCAAAAAATTAATCTTCGTAATCGTAAAGTACAAGGATTAGTCATTGCTCCAACACGTGAGTTAGCAATTCAAACGCAAGAAGAATTATATCGCTTAGGAAAAGATAAAAAAATTCATGTACAAGCAGTTTATGGTGGAGCAGATATTGGTCGTCAAATTCGCCAATTAAAAAGATCAACCACATATCGTAGTAGGAACACCTGGACGTTTATTAGACCACATTTCTAGAAAAAAACACTTCGCTTAGACAATATTGAAACATTAGTATTAGATGAAGCAGATGAAATGTTAAACATGGGATTTTTAGAAGATATTGAATCGATTATTAAATTAGTCCCAGAAAGCCGCCAAACGTTATTATTCTCTGCCACGATGCCAGATGATATTAAACGAATTGGAGTTCAGTTTATGAAAAGAACCTGAACATGTTCGTATTAAATCAAGTGAAATGACAGCGACATTAATCGATCAATATTTTGTAAAATGTAAAGATTTTGAAAAATTTGACATTATGACTCGTTTATTAGATGTTCAAACACCAGAATTAACGATTGTATTCTGGCCGTACAAAAACGTCGTGTGGATGAATTAGCACGTGGACTTGAAATGCGTGGTTTTTCGTGCAGAAGGAATTCATGGTGATTTAAGTCAACAAAAAACGTATGAGCGTTTTACGTGATTTTAAAAAATAATCATTTAGATATTTTAGTAGCAACAGACGTAGCAGCACGTGGATTAGATATTTCAGGTGTAACGCATGTTTATAACTATGATATTCCACAAGATCCAGAAAGTTATGTTCACCGTATTGGACGTACAGGACGTGCGGGTCAAGAAGGGATGTCAGTTACTTTTGTAACACCAAATGAATGGATTATTTACGAGTAATTGAAGATTTAACTCGTAAGAGAATGACGGCATTACGTCCACCAACTCAAATGGAAGCAATAGAAGGACAAATGAAATCTGCTATTGAGCAAATTGATGAAAAGATGAAGTCAGTAGACACACGTCGTTTTAAAGAAGCTATTTCTTATTTATTAGATGAATATGAAGCAGAAGAATTAGCAGCATTATTAGTAAGTGGAATGATTAAAGACCCAACAGAAATTCCTGTTAAAATCACTCCAGAGCGTCCATTACCAAGCCGTAAACGTGGCAATAGCCGTGGAAATTACAATCGCAGTGATCGTAAAGATAACCGAGGCCGTAATGGTAAAGGAAGCTTCAAACGTAAAAGAAGACCGCCGTGGTCGTGGGTTAGATGAAGAATATACTGTGGATATAAGAGTAAAGATTCTCGTCGTAGAAATCATAAAAAGAAATCTGACAAAGGATTTACAATCCGTCAAAAATAATGAATAAGAAGACGACTTCGGTCGTCTTTTTAGTGGAGAAAATTACTAAAGATTAGTAAAAATTCTGACAAAATGCGATTTCATTTGATACAATAAGAGATACATTATGTTTTTTTAAAGGGAGAATTGAAATGGCGATTATTGGTGTCGGAATGGATGCTATTGAATTATCACGAATTGAGAAAATTGTAGTACAAGATTCATCCTTCATTCAACGAGTATTAACTCCAAAGGAATATTCTGTGTATGAAACTTTAGGAATGAAAAGAAAAGTTGAATACTTAGCTGGAAGATTCGCAGCAAAAAGAAGCGTACTCTAAAGCATTAGGCACTGGAATAGGGAAAGCTGTGTCTTTTCAAGAGATTGAAATTTAAATGCTGAGACTGGACAACCAGTATTAACTGCTCCGCACCATTATCAAAAAGCATATCAGTATCACGCATACAAACAATGATGCGTACGCTGTCGTTATTTTTAGAAGAGACTCTCAAAAATATAGAAGAAAGAAAGTGAAGATATGTTTCCTGCAATTCATAGGAATACACGTGTTACGATTAATTTAAATGCAATTAAACAAAATATTAAAGCTGTTAGAAAGATCATTATCCCAATACAGATATTTTTTTGCCGTAGTAAAGGCAAAATGCTTATGGGCATGGAATGATAGAAGTCGCTAAAGCAGCTCGTGAAGAAGGAGTTGCGGGATTTTGTGGCATTGTTAGATGAAGCCATTCAATTAAGACAAGAAGGATTCCAAGAACCCATTCTGATTTTAGGAATTAGTCGATTAGAAGACGTACCAATTCTTTGTGAGTATCGTATTTCGACAACGGTTAGCTCCTTAGATTGGTTAGAAAAAGCTCAGACTATAATTCCAGATGGAAAGCCACTGATTGTACATTTGTCGATTGATACAGGGATGGGAAGAATTGGAGTTCGAACACCAGAGCAAGTTCAAGAGATAGAACAATTTCTAAGAGAATATGATGAGCAATTTGTTTTTTTGAAGGTATCTTTACTCATTTTGCGACTGCTGATGAAGCAGATACGAGTCAGTTTGAACACCAATTGACATCATTTAACGAGTGTGTGGAAGCTTTTAGAACAACGTCCAACTTTTGTTCATTGTTCAAATTCAGCTGCGGCTATTTGGCATGAAGGATTAACAACCAATGTCATTCGCTGGGGTATTGGATTGTATGGATTAAATCCTTCTAATGGAGGGTTAAGACTTCCTGATACATTATCATTAGAAGAAGCATTAACTTGGGAAACGGAGATTGTTTTTGTAAAACAATTACATGCAGGGGATACGATTAGTTATGGTGCTACCTATACTTGTAGTGAAGATGAATGGATCGCCACATTACCAGTAGGATATGCGGATGGCTACCTTCGTGCGTATACTCCTGGTGAAGTCATTGTTTCTGGAGTAAGATGTCCGATTGTTGGACGAGTGTGTATGGATCAATGTATGATTCGTCTTCCTTTATGAAATGCCTGTTGGTACAAAGGTAACTCTATTAGGAAAAATGGTAATGAGTGCATTACTGCAGAAGAATTGTCTCATAGAAGCCACACAATTTCATATGAATCACTTTGTTTAATTAGTGATCGTGTGCCAAGAAGTTATAAATGATGATTAGGAGAAAGATAAATGGTAAAAAGAGGAGAAGTATATTTAGCGGACTTATCTCCTGTAGTAGGAAGTGAACAGGGAGGAAAAACGTCCTGTTCTAATTGTTCAAAAATGATGTTGGGAATCATTTTTAGTACGACGGTAATTGTCGCTGCCATTACGGCAAAAACATGAAAAAGCCAATTTATCAACCCATATTGAAATTCAAAAGATCAATTTCAATTTAGTAAGGAATCTACTGTGTTATTAGAACAAGTTCGTACCATTGATAAAGTACGATTAATTGAAAAAATAACAGAAGTTGATGATGCCTTTATGGAAAAAGTAAATGAAGGACTCAGAATTAGTTTTGGAATTTAAAAAGTATAGATGAAAATAAGTATTTCGTATATAGTTTGAAGTGTAAGATAATATAAGATAAAAAGAGGGATTTAACATGAGTCAGTTATATGTACATCGTAATCAAGTAAAGCAAGTAAGTGGAACATTAGAAGTGGCAGTACCATTGGTAAAGGATTATTATTGTTTTGATTCTTACAAAGCATTAGCACATTTTATTTCAGAACATTGCTTCTCAGAAGAAGATGAATGGAAGAGCGCATTACCATTTGAAAGAGAATTTGAAATTTGGAAAGCAAGCTTTTGAAGCAGATCACTTGGATTTAGATTATGACTTATTTATCGCAAGTTTATCTGAATACGATTATCAAAACAATCTGTGAAGAGTATAGGGATGAGTTACAAATTGAGTATCGTGAAAGTGTAGAAGAATAGTGTATCAAGAATAATAAAGGGGCAAGGTTAAAATATGTGAGGTATTTTAACTTTGTCCCTTTTCTTTTTAATTAATCAGATTAAAAATAAATCCCAATCTGGAGTTGAAAAACTTTTAGTCTGAGTCATATAAAAATAAATAAAATGAATTTGAGTTGTTAATGTCAAAAATCATTGCGATAATTACTACGATTAATGCATTAGAAGCAAAGAACAATGAAAGAATAAAAAGCAACAACATGGAATCCAAATTCTAATAAGTAGAAACTTTTTGGAAAGCGGAGATGTTGTTTATTATAAGGTCCATTTGCTAGGACTGCAGCCTGGAAGAGTCCAATTCTGATATAGAAAAAGCTGGTCACAAAGATATGATTGGCTTCAGGACTAAGAAGAAAACTCATTGAAACAGTAATCATAATAAGTCCTATTAAAAATAGGGTAGTGACTATATATCAGAAACAGTCCATTTTGATTGGAAGATTCGTCAATAGCATGGTCAAATTGAGCAAAATAAAACATAAAAAGAGAAAGCATAATAATGAAATAAAGGATGGAATATATCGAAAAAAATTCTCTGGAGTAAAGAAATTTGCTATTCCCATAATCATCTCTCAAAAAGTAATAATGACTAAAAGTGAAATACGCTCAATTAAATGGGGAAGATTTACCTGAAATGATCATCTTTACTAACCGCAATAATTGGCATAATAAATGTTAGAAGAATACTAGCAATAAAGATATAGACTCCAATGTTAATAGGAAGAAGAGCAGCTAAACTAGACTCCTAAACTTCGAAGACCTGTTATCCATAGAAAACCTTTAATACTTCTCGATTAACATGATCTGTTGATTTTCTAAAAAACTTAACCAAATATTGAAAAAAATAAGGTGAGGGTTAATGTACCAACAGCCCAACAGAAAGAATGGAAATACAATTGCCAATCATGTCCAATCATATTGGATATGAAGAGTAAAAGTCCCATATTGATAAACATGATTACCATGTTAAAATAAAGAGTTCTTTCCAGCGATTGGTATAAACGGTCTGGATCATCCAGGAATTGATGAGTACCAATAGAGACATGAAAAATCAATTAAAGAATTCCAAGTCAAAATACCATTATGAAGATGGTGAATTAAAAGCAGTTGCCTTTTTGAAAATAGCAAAAACAAAAACTAGGGTCATCAAAAAGTTCTGAAAAATTCTACACGTTTATGTTTAATAAGAGTTGTCATAATTGTTCCTTTCTAGTTATAAATAATGATTTGATTATAACAGAGAATTGTTGCTAAAGAGAAAAATTTATAATGAATAGCAAAATGATAGTTTGTAAAACTAATTCGACTTTTTCTTTTTGCTTCTAATTTATCGAGTTATTTGAAAAAGTTCTTCATTATCTATGAATACTAACAATCATGATTAGCTTTCTAATGGCTGAGCATGGTTGTTTTTAGATTGAGTTAAAGTTTATGTCTAAAACAGTAACATAACTTAAGTAAGTTTGGATAGAACAACTTTATAGAATACAAAGATTGCCTTTAAGTGATATAATTAGAGTATAGAAGAGATTGAGGAATTACTAGTATGGAATTTATTCATAAAGCACCAAGTGTTGAAGCTTATAACAAATTGAGAGTTAACTCAGGGATGAATAGTACTAAAACCAAATTCTGAAGTTAAAAAAGGCACTTGAGGGGACACTTTTCGCTGTTTCTGTATATGAGGATAATGAACTTATTGGACTAGGGAAGAGTCGTAGGTGATGGAGGAATTACCTTTGTCGTGTCTGATATTATGGTGGATAAAAAGTTTCAGAGACGTGGAATTGCTAATAAAATTATGGGAATCATCGATCAATGGTTTGATGAAAATACACATGAGAGTAGTTTTATTACTTTAGTAGCTAAAATCCCGGCTGATAAATTATATCTTAAACATCATTTTTGTTATCTTCCAGAAAAATAGAGTTGGGATGATTAGAGATAAAGATTAATGAATTAAGAATATAACTCTAATTTTAAAAAGGAAGGAGATAAGGAACAATGAAAAACTATCAATGATTGAAAAAATGTAAATTAATAGCTACAGTTTTAAAAAGTGATTTAACTCCAGAAGAAAAAGCTGAGAAATTATTCTATACTAAAAGACGATTATGAATTTGAGACTTTTGCAAAAATGACTTTTCATGATTTGTACATAGCTATATTAGACCATTTAGGCATTGAAGAATATAAAGGGGATAACGTACGAATCAAACACATAGCTCGTGTATTTTAATACTAAATTTCATCCAAGTACTTAACACTTGTTAAGTGCTTTTTAGATAAAAAGCATCTAGTAAAAACTAGATGCCAAAAAATAAAGCAGGACTGTCGGGTCTCCTATATTTCTGGCACATCTCCTATGAGATGTCGCATTGATTCTGATACTTCTCAACCTCTAAGTTCAAAAATAAAAACACCTACTTCAAAAAAGCAAGGTGCATTTTTCATCTTAACCATAGGGGTGTTATTTTCTTTTCTTAATATTGTTATCAAAAATCTCTTTAGACTTTTCTTTAGACACCCATTTACTCAAGTAATTTAAAAATAATTTAAAAATCAAAAACTTCCCACATTATAAAATATTGATTTTAAAAGTATTTATTTCGTATCTATTCCATGTTCCAAAAATGTTCTGTGTTCCGTAAATGTTCCGTGAAATCGGCGAAACAAAAATAGAAAACGTTGATTTAACAACGTTTTACAATCCCAGAAACACTAGAAAATACAAAAATGCCCCCTACAGGGATTTGGAAAGGACTTTTCATATTGAGAGCAATTAAAAATATTGAAATATAAGTGATTTTAGGTACTTTTTGTTTTTTCAATGTCATGATTTAAAAATGGGACAAAAGTGGGGCAAAACCATACAGATTCTAAACTGTATGGTTCTATCTAACCAAGAAAGGTTAAAACTTATTAAAACACATGCAATCAACTGTTGAAAACTTTTTAGTCCGTGTAATATAAAAACAAGTAAAAAGTTGAACTATAGGGAATATTGTGTCATAATAGGTAATAGATGAATAATTAATAGATTGGAAATAATGCTTTCTTACCTTAACAAGTTGAATTGGTTATACATTTTTTCGTCGCAATTGTGTCTATCTCTCGAGTTTAGCTAGTTTTTATAAGCTCTGGTTTCTAATCAATATAACAAATTTTAGAAGTGCATAAGACAAGATGGTGACATTACTACAGTCATTTCTAGTCACCATATGTTGCTGGCACAGGCTGTTTGTAGTGTTGGCTATTTACTAGTCAGTTTAATCGGAGTGTTTAATTTTTATTGTTGAAAGGTTTTTATATGGCGAAAATTCTATCTTTAGGTCTGACAGGTAAGAAATTACTTGCTCAGGGGTTCTTGTTTGTTCTGCTAGGTCTCATCTTGATGGTCACGGGGACTTGGTTGCCAGTAACAGTTATTCGCCTGGTTCTGTTTTTAGCTTGGATAGCAACGGTCGTAGATTTGCTATTAAGAGTTTTCAAAAAAAGCCAGTCAACGGATACCTTGGGAGTTGCACTGGTTAAATTGTTAGTGCTGGGATATTTGCTAGGTTCTAATCTTGCGACTGATATACCGATTTATGTTCTGGCTCTTGTGATTGGAGTTTATCAGATTTTTAGGGCCACGATTAATCTTGTCACCTATGTTCTCTACCGTAAAAATAAAATTCGACCTCGTTTTCGTCTCTTACTAGATGGACTCCTACTAGTTTTTCTTGGTGGAGCTAGTCTTTTGTCCTCTACGGGAAATTCTGTCTTTCAACTCTTTGTTTTAGGGGCTTATTTTTTCCTTTATGGTCTGTCCAATATCCGTGACGGTTTCTTATTTGAAGGGGAAATTGGGAAAAACCATCTCAAACGTCGTATTAGAATTAGCTTACCTATTGTCCTAGCCGCTCTCATCCCTGCAAGAACTTTAGCAAAAATCAACAAATTCATGCAGGAAAATGCTGATGAGAGAGAGGATATCCATCTTGGAATGGTGAAGTCTGGTAAGACAGCGGAGCTTGAAATTTTTGTTCATACAGCTGAGACCTCTCTGTTTTCGGCAATTGGTCATGTGGATATCTGCTATCAAGGCCGTGTTATTTCTTATGGCAACTATGATCCGTCTTCTGAGACCTTATTTGGCATGGTAGGAGATGGTGTCTTATATTTCTGTGATCGTGACAAGTACATTGACCTATGTAAACGTGAGAGTCAAAAAACGCTTTTTGGTTATGGGATAGATTTGACGCCTGAAATGGAAAAAGCAGTTCAGAAAAAGTTGGCTGAATTGAAACAACTGACGATTCCATGGGAGCCAAGTGCAGATAAAATCATGACAGGTGATGGTAAGGAAGACTACACCTACGCTTATAAAATCAGACATGAGACAGATGGGGAACTTTATAAATTTATCAAATCTAAGTTTAAATCCTACTTTGTCTTATCTACAAACTGTGTGCTCTTGGCTGATACCATAGTCGGTCAGGCTGGCACCGATATCCTCTCACCCAAAGGATTTATCGCTCCAGGAACTTACCAAGCCTACCTTAATCGAGAGTTTGAAAAACCAAATAGTATAGTCGTATCTAAACATGTTTATTAAGGAGAATTTATGAACTTAGTAAAAAAATACACCCCGTTAATACTTTTTATAGGGCTGGTTGCTCTTGTAATTCTGAATGCATCGAGCTTTATATCAGGAGCAATCTCTCTCTTTGATGTAATATCAACCTGATTTATGGTGCTGTTATTGCTTTTGTGCTTAATGTTCCTATGAAAAAAATTGAACAGTACTTAGTTAAATTGAAGGTAAAGGCAGAGTTGCGTCGTCCGATTGCCATGGTACTTGTTTTCCTAGCTCTTATCTTAATCGTGATTGCTCTTTTGGTTTTGGTGCTGCCAACCCTAGCCCAGACTATTAGTCAGCTGGGAACAGTCCTTTCAACAGTCCTTACTCAACTTGGGAAATTGCTAGGCAGCTCGGAATTTGTAACCAAAGACATGTTGTCAACTATCGTATCAGGCATACAGGGACAATCTAGTTCTATTAGCCAAGCTTTGATAGGTTTTTTATCAGGTCTGACTAGTAATATCGGCAATATTTTTTCAAGTTTGATGAATGCCTTTTTGATTATAGTCTTCACCTTTTTATTTTTATCCAGTAAGGAACATTTGGCAGCGATGACGAGTCGACTTCTAAAAGTTTTTCTTCCAGAGAAGGTGGTGATAAAGTTGACTTACATTGGACAAGTAGCACTAGAGACTTATGACCAATTTTTGATGAGTCAGCTGATTGAAGCAGTTATCATAGGAGTTATGATAGCGGTTGGTTACAGCGTGTTTGGGATACCCTATGGAGTAATGACAGGTATCTTTGCAGGAGTGCTATCGTTCATTCCTTATGTAGGGCCTATGATTGCTTGTGTTGTGGGAGCGATTTTTATCTTCACAGTGAGTCCTACTCAAGCCTTACTTTCTCTTCTTCTATATCAAGTTATACAGCTGATTGAAGGAAACCTTATTTATCCTAGAGTTGTAGGTCAGTCTATTGGTTTGCCAGCCCTTTTCACGCTTGCGGCTGCTAGTATTGGAGGCAATCTCTTCGGACTACTTGGGATGATATTCTTTACACCGATATTTGCTGTTATCTATCGATTGGTTAAGGAATTTGTCGTTGCAAAGGAAAATCAGCTAGATTAAGAAAAACTAAATTTAATAAGATATACTGAGAAGAGAGTGAGAGATTCTCTTCTCTTTTATTTTTAAATACTTTTCTACAAAAAGCTATTAGACGTTAAAAAAAGCCTTGGTTTCAAGGCTTATTTCTGTTGATTTAGATGTGCCCCCTGCAGGGCTCGAACCTGCGCCCCATAGCTTAAGAGTCTACTGCTCTACCAACTGAGCTAAGGAGGCAACAGAAAAAGCTGAGAATGTAACTTCCCAGCTATTTTAATATGCCCAAAATGGCAGCTAGATTATTTACGAAAGGCATCAAGGATATAGGTAAAACCTTCAATTAAAAATGAAAAGGCAACGACATAAACGACAAAGATACTTGTAGCTACTGGATTGAACAAAATCACTAGACCTAGTAAAAATGCAAGCAACGCTACCCACATGATATGCTTGCCAATAATAGGGAAAATCAATCCCAGACGATTGCCTTTAAAGAAAGCTATAATGGCTTCTACAATTAACCAAATTCCTAAAATAGTTGGAATGACAACTGGCAGCGTCACAAAGCCATAGGCAACGAGGTAAAGAGCTAAGAGAAGATTAACAATCCCTTGGAAAAGATGAGCTGGTGAGCGAAGCTCTTTTGGTACAGAGAAATAGCCTAAAATAGCTGCTATAGAAGCAACCAGTAAAACCAAATGCAATCCACCAGCTGTAAGCACAAGATTAGCTACTGGGTCTGTAACAGAAAGAATGCTAAAAGGACAAAAAATAACTCCTGTAAGGAATAGCAATAAACGATTAGAAAATTTCATTTCAATACCCTCCTATTATATAGTATAGTTTGATACTAGAACTATTCTACACCTTTTGTTATAGGAAATGTCAATAAACTAAATGGAAAAATTTGAAGTTTCAGTCTAATTCATGAAAAGAAAATCAGTTTTTATCATTTTGAAAAATAAAAAGAGAAGATAAAATTTGTCTCTCTACATGAAAATATTGTATGGCATCAAAGCAAAAAGTAAATGGGTTTACACTATTTGTTAAGATGTAATTTGATTAAAAAAGAAAATCTAGATTTAAAAAGTGGGGGTAAATCAGTTATAAACAAGCAAAAAGCCCTGTAAATCAAGGCTTCTTCCTGTTGATTTAGATGCCCCCTACAGGGCTCGAACCTGTGACCCATAGATTAAGAGTCTACTGCTCTACCAACTGAGCTAAGGAGGCATTGATTACTTTTTAGTATAGCACTTTGAAGTGAAAATGCAATTGTTTTTAGGATCAAAAATGCTAAAGTTTACTCAAAAATAGTTATTCAGTATCGTTTATGGTAGAATTATTGCGTATGACAGTCAAGGAGTATTCTTTTTAGCTGCTTACTTTAGAAATATAAGAAGGTGAGTTTTTTTCGTCTGTTTATATTTCTAAAAGTAGGTTTAAAAGATACTCTAAAAGAAGAAAAGGAGAATCGATATGTCAGAGAAAAAGTATATAGCTATGAATGGGGCGGAAGACTGTACATGTTGAAATCGGCCAATTAGCAAAAACAAGCAAATGGTGCTGTCTTAGTTCGTTGTGGAGATACAGTGGTATTAACAGCAGCCGTTGGTACAAAACAAGCAAAGGATACAGATTTCTTCCCATTAACAGTGAACTATGAAGAAAAAATGTATGCAGCAGGTAAAATTCCTGGAGGATTTATTAAACGTGAAGGACGTCCAAGTGAACATGCGACATTAACAGCTCGTTTAATTGACCGTCCACCTGTCCAATGTTTGCGGAAGGTTTCCCGTACGAAGTTCAAATTACAAATACTGTAATGTCTGTAGATCCAAACTGCCCACCAGAAATGGCTGCGATGTTTGGTTCAAGTTTAGCATTATGTATTTCAGATATTCCATTTGATGGTCCAATTGCTGGGGTAGATGTTGGTCGTAAACGGAGAATACGTGATTAACCCCTACAACTGAACAAGCTGAATTATCAGATATCGAATTATCTGTAGCAGGTACTGCAACTGCGATTAACATGGTAGAAAAGTTCTGCTAAAGAAGTGAGCGAAGAAGATATGTTAGAGCATTATTATTCGGTCACGAAGAAATTAAAAATTAGTAGCTTTCAACAACAAATCGTCCAAGAAATTGGAAAAAGAAAAATGGAAGTAACATTGTTATCATTCGATCCAGAAATTGAAAAACAAGTGAAAGACTTATTCAGTCAAGCAAATGATTAATGCAATCCAAACAGAAGAAAAATTAGCTCGTGAAGAAAATATTGAAAAGTTAAAGAAAACTGCCTTAGAACATTTTGAAGCTTGTTTTTAGAAGAAAAATGATGAAAAAGCAGGTTTATTAAAACAAGTTTCTCAATTAGTGGATAATCTTGAAAAAGACGAAGTACGTCGTTTAATTACAGAAGAAAAAGTACGTCCTGATGAGTCGTAAAATTGACGAAATTCGTCCATTGTCTTCAGATTGACTTTATTACCACGTGTTCACGGTTCAGGTTTATTTACTCGTGAGACAAACTCAAGCATTAACTTCAGCTACATTAGCACCTTTTAGGAGAATATCAAAGTGATTGATGGCTTAGGAATTGAAGAAGGTAAACGATTCATCACCACTACAATTTCCCACACTTTCTGTAGGTTCAGTAGGTCGTGCTGGAAGCCCAGGTCGTCGTGAAATTGGTCACGGTGCTTTAGGGGAACGTGCATTGAAACAAGTGATTCCAACTCCAGAAGATTTCCCTTATACAATTCGTCTTGTATCAGAAGTGTTAGAATCAAATGGTTCATCTTCTCAAGCAAGTATTTGTGCGGGAACATTAGCCTTAATGGCAGCAGGAGTACCAATTAAAGCTCCTGTAGCGGGTATTGCGATGGGATTAATTTCTGATGGTACAAACTATACAGTATTAACAGATATCCAAGGGTTAGAAGACCACTTAGGAGATATGGACTTTAAAGTTGCTGGTACAACAACTGGTATTACAGCATTACAAATGGATATTAAAATCCAAGGAATTACAGAACAAATTTTACGTGAAGCATTAACGCAAGCGAAAAAGCTCGTTTTGAAATTTTAGAAGAATTAACTTCTACAATTGCTGAACCTCGTAAAGAGTTAAGCCCATATGCACCTAAGATTGAAATGATTTCATTCACCCAGATAAAATTGAAAGTTGATCGGTCGTGGGGAGAACAATCAATAGCATTATTGATGAAACTGGCGTTAAAATTGATATCGATCAAGAAGGTCATGTATCCATCGCTTCAACTGATGCTGCAATGATTCAACGTGCAAAAGAAATTATTGAAGATTTAACACGTGAAATCGAAGCTGGACAAGTGTATGAAGGAACTGTTCGCCGTATTGATTGGAGCTTTTGTTGAAATTGCAAAAAGGAAAAAGATGGATTAGTTCACATCTCTGGAATTAGCACATGAACGTGTGGCAAAAGTAGAAGATGTATTAGCGATTGGAGATAAAGTAAAAAGTAAAAAGTTACTGAAATTGATGGACAAGGTCGTATTAACTTATCTCGTAAAGCATTAATCGAAAAGAAGCTTTGAACTCATTCATAAAATGAGGCTGGGATAAAACTCCTAGTCTCATTTTTATTTCCAAGAAAAATATGAAATGTTAGTCAAAACGTAAATATGTTATTCTAGAATAAGAATGTAAACAAGTTGGTAAGAAAAATACAACAAATAAATAAGATGAGGTGAACTATGAGTTCAATTAAAAATAATGGCGCTAGGAGGCGTTCGAGAAAACGGTAAGAGTTTATATGCTGTTGAAGTAGATGAAGATATTTTCGTCTTAGATTGTGGATTGGTTTATCCAGAAGACTGAATTATTAGGAATCGATGTCGTAATTCCAGATTTTACTCATTTAGAAGACAACAAAGCATCGGATTGCAGGAGTATTTTTAACCCATGGTCACAGTGGATGCAGTAGGAGCTCTTCCTTATTTTCTAAAAATATTCAAGCACCAGTTTTTTGGGACAGAATTAACGATTGCTTTAGCAAAATATTATGTAGAATCTTCTAAACAAGTAAAGGATTTGATGATTATCACGTTGTTACTGAAAATACAGAAATTGATTTTGAATCTGTAACAGTGAAATTTTTCAAAACAACCCATACTATTCCAGATTCAGTAGCGATTGTGTTAAAAACAGCGGACGGAAGTATTGTTTATACTGAGACTCTCAAGTTTGACCAAAGTGCTGCAGTTGACTATCAAAGTACTTTTGGACGTATTACGGATATTGGAGAAGAACATGTCTTAGCTTTATTAAGTGATTCTAGTGATGCTGAAAGTTATGAGGAAAATGTTAGCGATCGTAAAATCGAAGCGAGTATTTTAGATACTTTTAGAAATGCAACGGGGCGTATTATTGTAGCTTGTGTGGCAAGTAATATTTTACGAATTCAACAAGTCTTTAATGCAGCTCATGAATCAGGACGTAAGATTTTCTTAACAGGTGCTGAATTAGAAGAAAATCGTGAATATTGCATTGAAATTAAATAAATTAACGGTTCCTTCCAGAAGATTTATTCGTAACAGCACGTGAATTAAAACGTTTAGCAGATGATGAAATTGTGGTGTTAGAAACAGGAAACGTAGGCGAACCAATTAAAGCTTTACAAAAAATGGCACAAGGTCGTCACCGTCAAGTGAATTTACATCAAGGAGATTTAGTCTATATTGCGACAACTCCTTCAACTGCAATGGAAACAGCAATTGCTCGTACGAAAGATATGATTTATCGTGCGGAAGCTGAAGTCGTTGAAATGGCTGATAATGCGAAAAGCAAGCGGACATGCGACTCCAAATGATTTTAAAACTAATGATGAATTTATTACAACCAACATTTTTCATTCCAGTTCAAGGAGAATATCGTAGTTTATTAGCTCATGCTGAGTTAGCACACGAATTAGAATTCCATATTCTAATATTTTCATTCCTGGTAAAGGGGATGTTATTGAAATTTCTAATGGAAGAATGACAGCTACCGGACAAGTTCCAGCGGGAAATGTTTTTAGTAGATGGAATTGGTGTTGGAGATATCGGCAATATTGTACTAAAAAGATCGTAAGATTTTACTCAGAAGATGGAATTTTCGTAGTCGTTGTAACGATTTCTAGACGTTTAGGAAAAATTTTATCTGGACCACAAATTGTCTCTCTCGTGATTTGTTTATATGAAGACGAGTGAAGAGTTATTACAAGAATCACAAAAATTGTGACAGATATTGTGGAGAAAATTTAGCCAGTGATAATTTTGAATGGCCACGTTTAAAACAAGAAGTACGTGATGGATTAGTCGCTATTTATTTGAACAAACAAAACGTCGCCCAGTTATTCTTCCAATTATTATGGAAGCATCTAATTATAAAAAAGATTAATTTGTATTGTTGAAAGGGGAACATTCATGGGTTCAAAAGCAGTTAAAATTATGTTAGAAGTTTTGTTAGCAATTGCTGTTGCTAGTGGACTTTCTTACATTCCAGCAATTGGAGGAAATGTATTGATTGACTTTGCCATTATTCCTTTAATTTTAGTATCACTAAGACATGGAGGAATTTGGGGAGCTATTGCAAGTATTTTATTTGGTCTTCTACATGGAGTATTACATCCAAGTGGAACAGGATATATTGTTGTTCCATTCCATGATTCTGTAATGGCATATGGTTTTGTAGCTTTTGCTGGGTTCTTTGCGAGAAATACGGTTCGTACAGCTTTTAATGCTCGCATTTCTTCTACTGTTTTAAAATGTAGTAACAGCTAGTATTATTGCAACATTTGTCAGCTATGGTTTCCATGCTATTGCTAGTGCGATTGAGCACCAACATTATTTGCAACTGAAAAAGTTGCTTTAGCAAGTGGATTTTTAGGATTTTCAGTAAACTTTATTGCTACATTAGTCGTAACACTAGTAGTATTAGTAACGTTGATTTATGTAAAACGTGATATTTATATTCCGAAAGGAACAAGATACTTTATCTCGAAAAGAAAAATCTCACTTATTAAATGATTAAATGATGAATCGAGTGGGGAAACAGTTATTGTTTTCCCACTTTTTCTAAGTAAGAAGGAGAAAGAAAAAAATGGATTTATTAACAGTGATATTTTTCAGGGTTAGTATTTATCAACACACTTGGAGCAATTATTACCGTATTTAGAGAACCGAGAGAGATTTCTGCTACATGGGCTTGGTTATTAGTCTTAGTCTTTTCCCATTTTTAGGTTTTATTATTTATTTCTTTTTTTGGAAGAAAAATTAGTAAAGATCGGATTTTTGATTTGAAATCTCAAGACACATTTCGAATTAGAAAACGAGCCGAAACTCAATTAGAGGAATTAGAACAAGATAATACCTTTTTGAAGATTTATATTTAAAAAGAATTAGCAGTTCTATTTTAGAAAGTGATGAATCTGTCATTACAAAAAGGAAATCAAGTTGAAATTATGACGTCTGGTCAAGAGAAATTTACTCAATTAAAAGAAGATTTGAGAAATGCTAAAGACCATATTCATATCGGCTATTATATTTTTAATGATGATGAATTAGGCCATGAATTATTAGAAATTTTAGTTGAAAAAGCGCAGCAAGGAGTCGAAGTTTTAGTGCTATATGATGCATTAGGGGCTCGTTTTACAAAACAAAAATTTTGGAAGAAACTTCACGATGCGGGTGGACGTTCAGAAGCCTTTTTGGGTATACATTTGAATTATTAATTTGCGGATGAACCATCGTAATCACCGTAAAATTGTTGTTATTGATGGAAAAATTGGCTATGTGGGTGGCTTTAATATAGGGGACGAATATTTAGGAAAGGGAAAACTGGGCCACTGGAGAGATACACATTTAAGAATTAGAGGGAATGCTGTATTATCTCTTCAAGCTCGTTTCTTTTATTGATTGGAAATGCGACAGCTTCAGAACGATATCAAAAACATTTTTGAGCGATATTTTCCTACTTTAGAATGTTTAGGAGATACAGCTATGCAAATCGTTTCAACAGGTCCGGATAATGATTATCAAAAATAAAAATGGGATTTGTTAAATGATTTATATGGCGAAAAGATCGATTGATATTCAAACGCCTTATTTTATTCCAGATGAAAGTGTTCTGGAAGCTTTGCAAGTGGCTGCTCTTTCAGGGGTAAAAGTACGGATTATGGTTCCATGTAAACCTGATCATCCATTTGTTTATCGTGCAACAGAATATTATTGTAGGAATTTATTAAAAGATGGGTGTAGAAATCTATTTATACGAAGAAGGTTTCTGTATGCGAAAACAATGGTCGTAGATGGCGTTGTCACAGTTGGAACCTCTAATTTTGATATGAGAAGTTTCCGATTGAATTTTTGAAATTAATGCATTTATTTATGATGAGGAAATTTCATGTAAACTACAAGATATTTTTGAGAAAGATATTGAGAACTGTTTATTAGTAGATGAAGCGTATTTTAAAAAGCAATCTCCTGTGGAAAAATTTAAACAAAAATTCTCCAGACTGCTTTCTCCGATACTATAAATTTTTATAATAAACTTTATTACTATAGCAAGGACGCCAGCAGCTTGCTTTATGAATTATGGCTAAAAATTGAGCCAGGGTCTCACTTTTTCTGTAACAGAAGGCAAAAGCCTTCTGTTACTACTGCTATGGTAATAAGTTTTTATGTTTAGTGGTCGAGAAAAGAGGCAAAATCATAGTAATGAATTTTGCCTCCTTGTTTTATCTAACTTTTGGGGTGTAGTACATTTATCTTCCTAAGAAATAAGACTCCCATTGAGAGTGAGCACTAGAAGCCAATCGGCTTCTAGTGCAGGAAAACTTTGAGACCTTTAGCCAAGAGATACCGCAGGTGGCTACTGATGTCCTAATACTACAAACATATCGAAGTCTTATACACTTGAATTGCTGAAACGACTGGTTCTAAGTTTCAAGATCATTGTTAAATCTTCGCTTAGAAAAACAAAATGATTGTTTGGTTGAATACAGCTTTTAATAATGCCTTTTTAGTAAATTGTTGTAATTCACCTTTCGAATTATATTGTTCGAATAATAGAGTAATTTCTTTTTGAAATAGTAACTATTATGAATCGTCTCAACAACATCAATTAATGGCATTACAGGTGTAAATGAAGTTGATTCTGCTGGAAATTGTAAACTATTTAATAATGGTTGAAATAAAATGAATGAAATGGTTTTTATATTGTTCCATAATTGACCTCCTGAACAAAATGTTTGTGATTTGTATTATACGAACATTTGTTCTGAAATGCAAACATTATTTTAAAAATATATATTTTTAAAAAGGTAGAGTTTTCTTCCTATTAAACTATAATGATAATAGAGAAGAGTAGAATAGAATTATCGTTTGACATGACGAAGAAAGCAAGGTATAATAACAAAAGTAGGAATTTATTATCGAATCCAGACCTATGAGATGGGAGGTGTACTATGAGCCAAAAATTGTAGAATCTGTTCAAGCTATTGAAAAATCAAGCTCAACAATTAAAAGAAGATTTTCAAAAAGAAAAATTGATGAAGCAAAAATTCAAGCGAATCAAAAGATTTCTGAATCTAAAAAGAATGTAGATATCGCTTTGACGAATTATGAAAAAGAATTAGAGGATAAATATTCTCAAAAGAAATTGGATTTCCAAGAAGAATTAGCATCTCTTCAAAAAGAAGAAATTCAACAACACAACAAGTATTTGAAGCCAATCGACAAGAATTGGTTCAGGAAACAATTAAGGAGGTGTTAAAACGATATGGCAATTGCTAAAATGAAAAATTGATGTTTATTGCACCAAATCGTATCTCAAAGCCAATTGATGGACGCGGTTCAAGAATTACAATCATTAGAATTCATTTCCTTAAGTCAAGGGCAATCCATGTTAGAAGAATCAAAACCTTCGAATCAAAATCTTCAAGAGTTAGAAAGTAAAGTAGAACGATTACAAGAAGATATTCTGCTTTTAGAAAAATATCTCAAATCACCTTCACTCATGAAAAATTGAAAACTAAGAAAGAAATGTTTACGATTGAAGAACTTCAACAAACAGTTTCTAATTGGGATTATCAAGAATTAATGGAGAGTGTTGAAAACTATCGAGTACAATTACAAAAATTTGAAGATAAAAATGCAGAGCTCGTTGAAACTGAAACTCTACTTAGAAAAATGGGGAAATTTAGATTTCCATCCAAAGGAAAATCTTTAAACAACCATTTACGAAGACAAAAATGGGGACGATTCCTCAAACAACGGATAATCGTTACTTAGAAAGTCTAAAAGAGAGTCAGTGGATTGTTATTCAGGAAGTGTATCATACAAGAGAAGAAGTTGGAGTATTTATGACTTATTCAAGAAAACATCAACAAGAAGCTAAAGAAGAATTAGCAAAAAGTGAATTTTTAGTGTGACATGGTATCCATTTGACCATAGCCCTAAAAGAAGAATTGCAATTGAATTTAGAGCGTCAAAAAGCAATTAAAAAGAAGCTAAAAATTCATTAGTACAAGAGATGCAACAACAAGAGTGATCTTGTTAGAAAAATTAAAATTGTATTGTGAATATGCATTTAATGAATGGCAAAAAGAAATTGCAAAAGAGCAATTATATTCAGGAGAGCATTTGTTCTGCTTACATGGTTATTTATGTGATGATGTTGTGGAACAAGCAAAACAACAAATCGAAGATTATGGAATTGCTTCTCAAGTGACAGTAGTAGAATTGGAAATTGATCCAGAAGAATATGAAGAAACTCCAACTGTTTTGAAAAATCATTCGCTCATTAAACCATTTGAAATGATGATTGAGATGTATGGTTTACCAAAATATGGAGAGGTGGATCCAACACCATTTACAGCGCCGTTTTATCTTGTGTTCTTTGGAATGATGTCTGCAGATATTGGATATGGACTTGTATTATGGTTAGCAACGTTCATTGGGTTAAAACTCTTTGTATTAGATAAAGGAATGAAACGTAATTTAATGTTCTTCCATTTATTAAGTTATCCAACAGTGGCTTGGGGAATTATCTTTGGTTCATTCTTTGGAGTGGATATGCCATTCCAACCATTATCGCTTTCAAAAGATTTAACGACGATTATGATTTTATCAATCATTTTTGGGGGTTATTCAAATTATTGTAGGTCTATTTATAGGGGCTTATAGTAATTGGAAGAAAAAGATTATGCTAATGCGTATACCACTCATATTGGATGGTTAGCGATTATTTTTGGCTTAATTTTTATATTTAGTAGGTTCGATGATTTTAAATATACCGATTCTTGCAACTATTGGCTCATATGTAGCGATTCTTGCAGCGGTACTAATTGTTATCGTATCTATGTTGACAAGTTCGAATAAATTTGCGGGCTTGGCAACTGGTTTCTATATAACTTATATGGTATTAGTGGTTAGTGTGGGAGATGTTGTCAGCTATACTCGTTTGATGGCTTTAGCAGCATCAGGTGGTAGTATTGCAGCAGCATTTAACATGTTGGTGACTTTCTTACCACCAGTAGCAAGAGTTACAGTAGGAATTCTTCTGTTAATTGCGCTTCATGGACTCAAAATATTTTCTTAACATTTTTTTAGGAGCATATGTTCATGGATTAAGATTACAGTTTGTAGAATTCTTTGGTAAATTCTATGAAGGTGGCGGAAGAGCTTTAAAACCATTTAAAAACGTATGAAAAAAATATATTGAAACAAAACAAAAATCAAAATCAATAAGATGGAGGAAGATTTATTATGACAAACTGGTTAACATTTTTACTGAAAATTCTGGAGGTTTTTATTTTTCGCAGCATTAGGAATGGGTGTAGCAAGTATTTTTCAGGAATTGGTTCTGCAAAAGGTGTAGGGATTGCAGGGAAGCTGCAGCATCGTTAATTAAAGAACAACCTGAAAAATTTGTTCAAGCGTTAATTTTACAATTATTACCTGGTACTCAAGGGATTTATGGATTCATCATTGCATTCTTCATTATGCAAAAATGAGCGCAACAATGCCTTTAAGTTCTGGTTTATACTTATTAATGGCAGCTTTACCAATTGCATTCACAGGTTTATTATCTGGTATTGCTCAAGGCAAAAGTAGCAGCTGCTGGTGTTCAAATTTTAGCGAAAAACCAGAAGAATCTACTAAAGGGATTATCTTTGCAGCCATGGTTGAAACTTATGCAATCTTAGGATTATTGGCTTCATTCTTAATTATCAATCAATTAGGTTAGGAGTTGGAACGTTTGAAAGATTTAGAGCAACTAAAAACAACAAGTATTAAAAAGAAGTCGAAGAAGATTTCTCACATCAATTGGCTGTTGCTACTAAAGAAGAAGAAGAACGTACAAATGTCATGAATGCAACTTTAGCAGAACAAGAAGTGGCAAAGAAAAACTCAATTAAAACAACGTGCAAAACAGCTTTGGGATAAAGAGAAACAATCTTTAGTCAATGCGAGTAAAAAAGAAATTTTACAAGAAAAAAGAAGATTACTCGATAGCGTGTTTGATGAAGTTTACTCCTTAATGTCTGGATGGAGTGGCGTAACATTAGTACAGTTTATTCAATCGGCAGTAGCTCAATTACCTAAACAAGAAAAAAATCACATTAGTGTTAGGGGGAAGCAACAGCAAGTCAATTATCACAAGAAGATATTCACCAATTAACGAATGCTTCTGAATTAGAAGTGTCACAAACGACTTTAAAACAAAAAGTTGGATTTGTTTTACAACAATCAGGAATTGAATACAACTACTTATTCGATGCACTATTAAAGGATTTAAAAACAAGAATACTCACCAGAGTTAGCTAAAAAGCTTTTGAAAGATAGGAGGGATTTTCAATGAATGATTTAGCTTATTCAGGAATCAATACTACTGTTCGTATTTTAGAACAACAATTACTTTCAAAAGATATCATGAATAGTTTATTAGCTTCAAAAGAGTTACAACAAGCTTTTTAGAAGTGTTACAAAAAACGGCTTATGGTTTTCAAACGGATGAATTATTGCAAACAAAAGCAATTTGATGCGGTATTAATGAAGCATTTAAAACAACAGTATGAGGAATTATATGAATTAACTCCTACACCTGAATTGTTAGATATTTTTCAATTCGTTATACGTATCATAATTTAAAAAGTGTTATTAAAAAGAAAAATTTTGCTAAAAAAGATTTTTCACATTTATTAGTACCCATTGGTCGTTATTCATTAGCAACCTTAAAAACAATTAGTAGAAACTCGAGATTCTCAAGATGTTCTTAGTGTTATGGTGAAAAGCTGTTCGAGAAGCTTATGAAGATTTTTGAAAAATTTTTGAGCGATTAGAAACTGCTGACGTTTTTATGGATACTTATTATTTTAAACATTTAAGAATGTTAGAACGTGAATTGCAAGATGATAAAGTGACAGAATTTGTCAATTTAATGATTGATATAGAAAATATTGCTACTTTTAATCCGAGCAAGTGCTCAAAAACAATCAAGAAGCTTTTTACAAAACGGTATTATCAAAATGAAGGAACGGTATCGAAAACTCAATTAATCGATACATTCCAAGAATTAGGTTGGGGCATCATTATTACAATTATTTGATGGTGTTTCTTATAAAGAAGAATTGGAAAGTATTTTATCTCAAGAAAATATTTCTGTATTGAAATTAGAATTGTTGAAAGACGAATGTATTTATCGTTATTTAAAAGATGCGACATTCGATGCTTTTGGACCTTATCCATCCCTTGCCTATATTCATGCTAGTGAAATGGAAGTGAAAAATGTTCGATTGATTTTAGTAGGAATCGATAATGGGTTTAGTGAAGAACAATTAAGAGAAAGGATGCGACCAGTTTATGGCTCATAAAATTGCAGTTGTTGGAGATAAAGACTCAATCCTTCCTTTCAAAAATTCTTGGTTTTGATGTGTTTCCTGCTCATGAAAGTTTAGAAGCAAGAGAAACCATCGATCGATTAGCAAGTGAAGAGTATGGAATTATTTATGTTACAGAAGCGATTGCCTCTGAAATTGCTGAAACGATTCGTCGTTATGATGCAGTTGTTTCACCAGCAATTATTTTAATTCCAAATCATAAAGGTTCATTATCCATTGGAAAATCAAGAATTCAAGAAAATGTGGAAAAGGCTGTAGGTCAAAAACATTTTATAATTCGTAAAAATTTAGTTAAGAGGAGGTACTTCGGTGAAGAGCGGAAGAATCGTAAAAGTATCAGGACCATTAGTGACCGCTGAAGGTATGGAAGATGCAAATATTCAAGATATTTGTCATGTAGGTCACCTGGACCGATTGGTGAAATTATTGAGATGCGTAAAGGCGTTGCCTCTATTCAAGTTTATGAAGAAACGTCTGGAATAGGACCAGGAGAACCAGTAACAACGACAGGAGAAGCACTTTCTGTTGAATTAGCTCCCGGAATCATCTCTCAAATGTTTGATGGAATTCAACGTCCATTGAATACATTTAAAGAAGTATCTAACAGTGACTTTTTAGTTCGTGGAACAGTAGTAGCCCCATTAGATCGTCAAAAAGAATGGGAGTTTCACGCAACAGTAGTAGTTGGACAAACTGTTGAAGCTGGAGACATTGTAGGTTATGTACAAGAAACAAAAAGTTGTTCAACATAAAATTATGGTTCCTTATGGAGTAAAAAGGAACAGTAACAAGTATTTCAAGTGGAACATATCGTATTGAAGACACGGTTTATACGATTGAAACAGAAGAAGGAGAAAAAAATCTTTCAATTTAATTCAACGTTGGCCTGTTCGTCAAGGACGTCCATTTAAAGTGAAGAAAAATACGGAAGTTCCAATGTTAACAGGACAACGTGTCATCGATACTTTCTTCCCTGTAACAAAAGGGGGAGCTGCAGCTGTACCTGGCCCATTCGGAGCTGGTAAAACAGTTGTTCAGCACCAAATTGCAAAAATGGTCTGACGTAGATATCGTAGTTTACGTAGGTTGCGGTGAACGTGGAAATGAGATGACAGACGTATTAAATGAGTTCCCAGAATTAATTGACCCAACAACTGGTGAATCAATTATGGAAAAGAACAATTTTAATTGCGAATACATCGAATATGCCTGTAGCAGTCTCGTGAAGCTTCGATTTATACAGGGATTACAATTGCAGAGTATTTCCGTGATATGGGATACAGTGTTGCGATTATGGCGGATTCAACTTCACGTTGGGCAGAAGCATTACGTGAAATGTCAGGACGTTTAGAAGAAATGCCTGGGGATGAAGGATATCCTGCTTACTAGGGTAGTCGTATTGCTGAATATTATGAACGTGCGGGACGTGTTGTTACTTTAGGTAGTGAAGGCCGTGAAGGTACCATTACTGCTATTGGTGCGGTATCACCTCCAGGGGAGATACTTCAGAACCTGTTACTCAAAAATACATTACGTGTTGCTAAAGTATTCTGGGGATTAGATGCAACATTGGCTCAAAAACGTCACTTCCCATCTATGAACTGGTTAACTTCGTATTCTCTATATAATCAAGAAGTTGGAAAATATATGGATGAACATATTCATGAAAATTGGTCATCAATGGTTCAACATGCGATGCAAACATTGCAAGAAGAAGCAAGTTTAGAAGAAATTGTACGTTTAGTTGGGTTAGAGTCATTATCTGAAAAAAAGACCGCTTAACAATGACAATTGCTAAATCCATTCGTGAAGACTACTTACAACAAAATGCGTTTGACGATGTGGATACATTTACTTCTCGTGAAAAACAATATCGTATGTTAGATTTAATTTTAACATTTGAAGAACAAGCAAAACATGCAATGAGCGTAGGAGCTTATTATGCAGAAATTATGGATGGTACAGAAGAAATTCGTGACCGTATTGCTCGTTCAAAATATATTCCAGAAAGTCAAATGGAACAATTTACAGCGATTAAAGAACAAATTCAAGAAGATGTTAAAGCAACTATTCAAAAAGGAGGAATGACAAATGCTTAAAGAATATCGTACGATTAGTGAAGTTGTCGACTCTCTAATGATGGCTTGAACAAGTAGAAGGTGTTAAATTTGATGAGTTAGTAGAAATCCAATTACAAAATGGAGAAACTCGTCATGGTCAAGTACTAGAAGTACATGAAGATAAAAGCGATGGTACAAATTTTTGAAGGACCTAGCGGCATTAACATTCGTGACTCAAAAGTACGTTTTAAAGGAAAACCTTTATCCTTGAATGTATCAGAAGATATGGTTGGTCGTATTTTTGATGGAATGGGAAATGTGATTGATGGTGGTCCTGAATTATTACCGAAGCATCTTTAGATGTAAATGGACAAGCGATTAACCCAGTTTCTCGTGACTATCCGGATGAATTTATTCAAACAGGAATTTTCAGCAATCGACCATTTAAATACACTAGTTCGTGGACAAAAATTACCAGTATTCTCTGGTTCAGGTTTACCTCATAAAGAATTAGCGGCTCAAATTGCTCGTCAAGCTACTGTGTTAAATAGTGACGAAAAATTTTGCGGTAGTATTTGCTGCGATGGGAATTACCTTTGACGAAGCAGAATACTTTATGGAAGACTTCCGTAAAACAGGAGCGATTGATCGTTCAGTTATGTTCATTAACTTAGCAAATGACCCAGCGATTGAAAGAATTGCGACTCCTAAAAATTGCCTTAACAACAGCTGAATATTTAGCGTATGAAAAGACATGCACGTTTTTAGTTATCATGACAGATATGACAAACTACTGTGAAGCATTGCGTGAAATTTCTGCAGCTCGTCGTGAGGTTCCAGGTCGTCGTGGATATCCAGGTTACTTATATACAAACTTATCGACATTATATGAACGTGCGGGACGTTTAGTAGGACGTAAAGGGTCTGTAACTCAAATTCCAATTTTATCAATGCCTGAAGATGATATTACACACCCAATTCCAGACTTAACAGGTTATATTACTGAAGGTCAAATTATTTTGGATCGTGCATTAGATAAACAAGGATTCAACCTCCAATCAATGTATTGCCATCTCTTTCTCGTTTGAAAGATAAAGGTTCAGGGTGAAGGAAAAACTCGTAAAGACCATGCTTCAACGATGAACCAATTATTTGCTGCCTATGCAACAGGAAAAACAAGCAAAAAGAATTAGCAGTCGTTTTAGGGGAATCTGCTTTATCAAAAACAGATAAATTATATGTTGAATTTACAGATCGATTCGAAAAAGAATACATCAGCCAAGGATTCCAAACGAATCGTACTATTCAAGAAACATTAGATTTAGGTTGGGAATTACTATCAATTTTTACCTCGTACGGAATTAAAACGTATCAGGATGAAATGCTTGATGAATTTTTACCTAAAGGGGAGTGATTCCTAAATGGTGAGATTAAATGTAAAAACCAACAAGAATGGAATTGTCGAAATTAAAACAGCGATTAACCGTTTCTGTTCGTGGTCATAAATTATTAAAAGATAAGCAAGATGAATTAATGAGACAATTCATTGAGTTAATTCGTAAAAATAATGAATTACGTGATCAAGTTGAAAAACGTTTAACAGCAGGAATGAAAAGTTTTGTGTTAGCCAAAGCAACGCTAGAAGAAGCTTTATTGAAGAACTAGTAGCAATTCCGCCACAAAGTGTCACATTGAATTTACAAGATATTATGAGTGTTTCTGTTCCAGAAATGAATTTTACCGTAGTAGAACAAAAATCAAGAGAGTGACTTTAAATATGGTTATTTTAAAACTCCAATAGTGAAATTGATCATTCAATTGAAGAAATTTCTGCTGTGTTACCAGATTTATTATCATTAGCAGAAATTGAAAAACTTGTCAGCTATTAGCTGATGAGATTGAAAAGACACGTCGAAGAGTAAACGCCTTAGAATATCGTATGATTCCTCAATTAGAAGAAACGATTTACTATATTGAAATGAAGTTAGAAGAACAAGAACGTGCAAGTATTACTCGTATTATGAAAGTAAAAGATATGGGTCAAAAATCATAATGAAGAAACAAAAAAACGAGCATCTTGAAAGGGAGATGCTCGTTTTTTATCGGATTATTTTTCCGGTTTGTTCAAGAAAAAATACAGCAAATAATGAGGAGAAGATTATAATTTGTTGAGGGAGTGATATTTTTCTACTTTAGCTTTGTTGTTCGACTAAAGTTTATGATAAGATAGTAAAAAGCTGTAAAAAGAATGGAGTTTTGAGACGATTATGACAAAAAGAGGATTGTTAATCGTTTTATCTGGACCATCAGGCGTTGGGAAAGGAACCGTTAGAGCTGCGATTTTTGCAAAGGGTGAACAAAAATTTGTTTATTCAATTTCAGCAACAACTCGCTTACCACGTACAGGTGAAACAGATGGAGTCGATTATTTCTTCAAGACAAGAGAAGAATTTGAACAAATGATTCAAAAATAAACAATTATTGGAATATGCTGAATATGTAGAAATTATTATGGCACTCCATTGGAATATGTAGAAAATACATTAGCAAAAAGGGAAAGATGTATTTTTTTAGAAATTGATGTACAAGGTGCTATTCAAGTTCGTGAATTAATGCCAGAGGGAGTGTTTATTTTCTTAACGCCACCTGATTTAAATGAATTAGAAAGTCGTATTGTTAATAGAGGAACAGATTCTGATGAAGTAATTGCGAAACGTATGAAAACAGCTCGTGAAGAATTAGAGTTGATGAAGTATTATGATTATTCTGTCGTGAACGATACAGTGGATAGTGCGGTTCAAAAATCGAAGCAATTATTCAAACGGAGCACTTGCTGAATCGTTAGAAATTTAGATACTATAGAAGAGTTAGAAGAAATATTGGAAGAAGAGTAGAAAGAGGTAATCTATTATGATGTTATATCCTTCAATTGATAAAATTATTGAACAAAATTGATTCAAAATATTCTTTTAGTAATTTTATCAAGTAAAAAGAGCTCATGAATTACACCATCATGAACCACAAAAATTAGAAGAGTACCAATCAGATAAAAATGTTGGTCGTGCGTTAGAAGAAGTTATCGCTGGTGAGTTAGAATTCGTGAAGATAGTATTCCTGAAGAAGTTTAATCATAAAGAAGCCTTGAAGTGGAGAAATCCCTTCAAGGTTTTTATTTTATAAATAAAAATTTAAGACTGAATAAATGGTTTTCTATTTTTTTGGAAAAGATGATACACTATTCTTATGATGTAAATTGGGGTAAGTATACCTCTCAAAGCGAGGTGAAATCATGTTTGCACAAGTAATTGTAGATGTTCCAGTAAAACAAGTGAATCGACCATTTGAATATAGAATTCCTGCAATCTTCGAAGGAGAAATCGAAGTGGGAATGAGGGTAGTTGTACCATTTGCTGGAAGAAGTGTGCAAGGCTTTGTTGTTTCAATTCGTCCAACATCTGATTTTGAAGGAGAATTAAAAGAAATAGAACGATTAATGGATCTTTGAACCTGTTCTTTCTAAAGAAATGATTAAATTAGGAGAATATATGTCCAATCATTTATTCGCTTTTTAATTCACTGTTATCAAACAATGTTGCCAGCGATGTTAAAAACAACGACAAGTAAGTTATTTGTATTAGAAAAATCCCCAAGTACAAGAAGAAATTTTCCAAAGAATTTTTTTAATGGGCAATTAGAAATAGAAGTAACTGATGAAATGCCAAAGAAGTTTTGTCAGAGTTACTACGTTTAAAACAAAAAGGAATTGTCCAAACGAAAACTTTAGTAGAAGACCGAAAACAAATTAAAACAGAAGATTGGATTGTATTATCGTATTTACCTGAAGAATATTTGGAAATAATGAAGCAAGTGCCGAAAAATGCAGAAAACAATTAAGATTTTTGGGAAGGTTTATCTAGTTTAGAGAATACAGAAATTTGAAAGCTGAATTTATGACTTGCTTTTAATGTTGTGCAAGCAGATGTGAAAAAGCTGTTGAAAAAGGTTGGATTCTGTTAGAAAAAGAGCAGTAGATAGAGATCCTTATGCTGGGAGAAAAATTGTTCATTCTAAACCATTTGAACTAAATGACGAGCAAAAACAAGTCTTTCAACAAGTGTTAGAAGAAGAAAAGGATGATACTTCCTATGTTTATTTATTACAAGGCGTGACAGGGTCAGGAAAAGACGGAAGTATATCTTCAATGGATTGGAGAAGCTATTCAAAAAGGAAAAAGCGCTATGATGCTTGTTCCAGAAATTTCATTAACTCCTCAAATGGTTCAGCGTTTTAAAGAACGATTTGGAAATAGGGTAGCTGTTTTTACATAGTGGGTTGAATCCTGGAGAAAAAACATGATGAATGGCAAAAATAAAAGAAGGTCGAGCAGACATTGTTGTTGAGCAAGATCTTCGGTATTTGCTCCATTAAAAAAATATCGGCATTATTATTTTTAGATGAAGAACATGAGAGCACTTATAAGCAGGATGATACTCCGCGTTATCATGCGAGATATTGCGATTTGGAGAGGAAAATATCATCATTGTCCTGTTGTACTGGAAGTGCAACTCCAAGTTTAGAATCTCGAGCAAGAGCGGAAAAAGGAGTTTATCGTTTATTACGTTTAACAAAGCGTGCGAAACATCAACCATTGCCTCAAGTTCATGTGCTAGATATGAAACAAGAATTTCTAGCACAAAAAGGAAGTTTCTCCAAACGATTATTACAAGCTTTTAGAAGACCGATTAGAAAAAGGAGAGCAAAGTGTGTGCTCTTAAATCGAAGAGGATATTCATCCTTTATTATGTGTCGAGATTGTGGCTATGTATTGGAATGCCCAAATTGCGATATTTCCTTGACGCTTCATATGGATACAAAAAGTGATGAAATGCCATTATTGTGGGCATGAAGAAGCTATTCCAAAATCATTGTCCGAAATGTCATAGTCGACAAATTCGTTATTTTGGGACGGAACTCAAAAGCTTCAAGAAGAATTAGAGCAATTATTGCCAACTGCTCGAATTATTCGAATGGATGTCGATACAACTCGTAAAAGGACAACATGAAGCATTGTTAAAAACAATTTGAAGAACAAAGAGCAGATATTTTTAATTGGAACTCAAATGATTGCAAAAAGGCTTAGATTTTCCAAATGTTACTTTAGTAGGAGTAGTCAATGCAGATACAGCTTTAAATATTCCGGATTTTAGAGCAGCAGAAAAACTTTCCAATTATTAACGCAAGTAGCAGGAAGAGCTGGTAGAGGAGATAAGGCTGAGAAGTATTTATTCAAACATATAACCAGATCATTATGCGATTCAATTAGCACAAAATCACTATTACGAGGCTTTCTTTGCTCAAGAAATGAAAATGAGACATCTCGCTCATTATCCGCCTTTATTATTTTACAGTAATGATTACAGTTTCTAGTGAACAAGAATATGCTGCACAAAAACAGGCGTATGACATTAAAAAGGTATTGGAAGGTAAACTATCTTCTCAATCTGTTTTATTAGGACCTAGTGCGAAATCAATTGCTAGAATGAATAATCGTTATTATTATCAATTAATTATTAAATATAAAAAGATCCAGTATTAGATATTTTTATTACATGAGGTCTTAGTCAATACTCAATCAACATCGCAGTCAAAAGTAGCGGTATCCATCGATGTAGAACCTCAATATTTTTTATAAAGATAGGAAGTGGAATTTTGAAAAAAATCATTTTTATGGGAACACCCGAATTTTCAACAAAAGTATTAGATGCTTTAGTTAGTTCAGAAGAATATGAAGTGATTGCGGTTGTGACTCAACCAGATAGACCAGTCGGTCGTAAAAAAGTAATTACTCCATCACCCGTGAAAAAATATGCATTAGAACAAAATATTGCTGTATATCAACCAGAAAAATTAACGGGTTCAGAAGAATTAGAACAATTAATGACATTAGATGCAGATTTAATTGTAACAGCTGCTTATGGTCAGTTTTTACCAAAGAAATTTTTAGAATTTCCAAAACAAGGTGCTGTCAATGTTCATGCATCCTATTACCAAAAATATCGAGGGTGCACCGATTCATTACGCTATTATGAATGGGGATTCTCATACAGGTGTAACGATTATGAGAATGGTTAGCAAAATGGATGCGGGAAATATTTTATCACAACGCTCGATTCCAATTGAACAAATTGATGATGTAGCTTCTATGTTTGAAAAATTAAGTGTGGTAGGTGCAGAATTATTATTAGACACATTACCGAAAAATTTTTGATGGAACGATTACTGAAATTGTACAAAGATGAAGCGTTCGTAACGTATTCTCCAAATATTACACGAGAACAAGAACAAATTGATTGGACAAAAAGAAGCAAAAATGGTAGATTGCTTTATCCGTGGTTTACGTCCTTGGCCAACTTCATTTACTGTATTAAATGGTGAAAGGGTGAAAATTTGGCAAGTGAAGGTAGTTGATCAAACAACTGCTGAACAACCAGGAACATTATTTAAAGAAAATCATCATTTGTATGTAGCATGGGGAATCAAACCGTATTAGAAATTGTTGAATTACAACCTGCAGGAAAAGCTAAAATGAGTTCAGATGCCTTTATGAATGGTTTTTGCTTCTGTTATTGAAGAGAAAGCTTGCTTTGAAGGGTAAATCATGGATAAGGTCAGAAATGCAGTTGTAGATTTATTAGTTCAAGGGAACAAGATCAATCTTATTCAACGATTAGTTTGAAAAAGGTAATTGAGCAACAAAAATGGACTGCAAAAGATAAAAGGTCTGTTAACCGAATTGTTTTATGGAACGATTCAGCGAAAAATGACGATTGATTTTTATTTAGCCCCTTATATTCAAAAAGCAAAGAAAAATTCAACCATGGGTGAAACAATTGCTAAGAATTTCCATTTACCAAAATGGTATTTTTAGATAAAAATTCAGATCATGCAGCGATTTTTGAAGCAGTACAAATTGCAAAAACGTGGTCATCAAGGCATTAGCTAAATTTGTCAATGGCGTACTTAGAAATTTCCAAAGAAATGATTTAAGAAGTTTTGAGAAATAAAAAGATGCAGACGAAAGAATGAGATGTACAGTATAGTATTCCAAAATGGATGTACCAATTATTTAAACAACAGTATGGAGTAGAACAAGCACAACAAATTTCTGAGCTCTATTTTAACAGCGCCAAGTGTCAGTGTTCGTATTCAACCGAATCATTTGAATCTAAGAGCAAGTAAAACAACTTCTATTAGAAGAAGGAGTTCAAACTAGAAAAGTACCTTGTCGAATAGATGTTTAATTGTGGAAGGAAATGGATTCCTCTCAAAAGCTTTTTGAAAAAGGAATTGTTACGATTCAAGATGAAGCATCTTCATTAGTAGCACAAGTTGCCAATTTGCAACCAACAAATAGTGCTTTGATACATGTGCAGCACCTGGTGGAAAGACAACTCATATTGCAAGTTATTTAGAACCATCAAAAGGTGGACGTGTAGACGCTTTAGATTTATATGAACATAAACTAAAATACAAGAAAATGCCAAAAGGTTACAAGTGGATGATTGTATTTCAATGAGAGTATTAGATGCGCGTAATGTACAAGAAGCTTATTCAGCTGAAAGTTTTGATGCAGTATTTGTGGATGCTCCTTGTTCGGGATTAGGTTTAGTTCGTCGTAAACCGGATATAAAATATACAAAAAGTTTAAAAAGATTTAAAAGAGTTTAGAAAAATTCAACTTGAGATTTTATTATCTGCTTCAAAAATGGTAAAAATCAAAGGGAAGCCTAGTATATTCTACGTGTACGATTAATAAGGCAGAAAATAGAAGCTGGTCAATCGATTTTCTAGAAGGGAACCCAGCATTTGAAATTGAACCGATTGGAAATTGGATTAATAAAGATACAGAAGATATTACAATATTACTCAAAATGACTTTAATAGTGATGGGTTTTATATTTGTAAATTAGTGAAAAAATCTTAAACATTAAGGAGGGATTGTAAGGAAATTTTGCTATAAAAAGTGATGTTGGTCAACGAAGAAAAAGTAAACGAAGATGCTGCTGGCTACTTTGAAAGCAAAAATAACATCCCGCTTATGATGGTTTGCGATGGAATTGGTGGACATAATGCAGGGGACGTAGCGAGTTCAATGGCGCTAATGGCGATTGGACAAGCATGGAAAAAGACTCATTTTGGTGATGTGGAAGAAGCATATCAATGGCTCATTAAAAATTGAAAGAATCTAACGATGATATTCTTTCACGTTCCACTCAATATGCTGATTTATACGGAATGGGGACAACTTTTAGTAGCCGCATGTGTCATTGGAAATCAATTAATGATTGCTAATGTTGAGATAGTCGAGCTTATGTTTTAAGAAACTTCCAATTAAAGCAATTAACAGAAGATCAAAGTTTAGTCAATGCATTATTGAAATCAGGGGAAATCACTCCTGAAGAAGCAGAACATCATCCAAATAAAAATATCGTGACACAGTCACTAGGAGTAACTTCGGCTGTCGAAATTGATTTTGTTAGAATGACTGTGAAAGAAGAAGATATTATTATTATGTAGTGATGGACTCAGCGATATGTTGTCATTAGAAGAAATAAGAAATGTTTTAAATCATTATTCAGATTTGGAACAACAAGTAGAAAAAGCTGTTCAAGCAGCTAATGAGTCAGGCGGTCGTGATAATATTACAGTTGCGATTGCAAAAATTCACCTTAGAGAGGAGGAAGCCTAATGCTAGAAGCTGGTAGAACATTAAATGGACGTTATAAAATTCAATCTTTAATTGGAACTGGCGGAATGGCTGCGGTTTACCTTGCAAAGGATTTAATTTTAGATCGATTAGTTGCCATTAAAGTATTACGATTAGATTTTTCGTCAAAATGATGATGCGATGAGAAGATTCAGAAGAGAAGCTTTGTCAGCGACTCAATTAACTCACCCAAATATTGTAGGTGTATATGATGTTGGACAATCACAAGAAATGAATTACATTGTGATGGAATATGTTGAAGGAACCGATTTAAAAAGATTATGTGAGACAAAAAGGTGCACTACATCCTATTGAAGCTGTTCTGTATTATGATGCAATTGTATCAGCGATTGCAGCTGCGCATCAAAAATCGCATTATTCACCGTGATATTAAACCACAAAAATATTTTTAATTGATAAAGAAGGAAATGTTAAAAATAACAGATTTTGGAATTGCAGTTGCCTTATCAGATACTTCATTAACTCAAACGAATACATTGCTAGGTTCGGTACATTACTTATCACCAGAACAAGCAAGAGGTGGTATGGCGACCATTCAAACAGATATTTATGCATTAGGTATTGTGTTATATGAACTATTAACAGGAAAAGTACCTTTTGATGGAGAGTCCGCAGTTTCTATTGCGCTAAAACATTTCCAAGAACCATTACCAACAATTGTAAATCCGATTGCAATGGTTCCACAGAGCTTGGAAAATATTGTATTAAAAGCTACTGCAAAAGATCCAATGCATCGCTATAGAAGTTGTTATGAAATGTTTCAAGATTTGAAAACTTGTTTAGACTCTACAAGACTATATGAAAAGAAATTTGTTCCAGCAAGTTTTTCAGGAGAAACAAAAGTACTAACACCAATTCATACACAAAAAGTTAAACCAATTCAAACGAGTAAAGAAATACCAGTTGTAGAAATGGAAGAAGAGAAACCAGTTAAAAAGAGACGTAAATGGCTCTGGATCATTTTACTTTTATTAGTTTCAATAGTAGGAATTATGGCTTTTGTATTTTTACAATCTAGTCCAAAAGAAGTTCAGTGCCAGATGTAACGAATTTAACAGAAGCAGCCGCTAAAACAAAATTAGCAGATGCAAAATTAAATGTTACAGATGTCATTCCAGTAAAATCAGATGAAATTGAAAGTGAAAAAGTCATCGAAACGAATCCAAAAAGCTGGTAGTACGGTAAAAGAAAAATCAAAAATTACAGATTAAAAGTAAGTTCAGGAAAAGAAGCTATTAGTAATGAAAGACTATCGTAATAAAAATATGAAGCTGCAAGAGATGAATTAAAACTAGGATTTACAGTGAAAAACAAGAAGAAAATTCTGATAGCGTGGAATCTGGTAAAGTAATCTCAAAGTATTGCTCCAAACCAAAAAGTAGAAGGAAAAGATCATGTAATTACATTAGTAGTTAGTAAAGGAGAAAGTTCTAGTAAAAATGGCAAAACCTAACAGGTTATACAAGAGCAGGAGCTATTGAATATGCAAATTCAAATAATTTAACATTAATAATTACTGAAGAAGAAACGAAGCAACCATAGATACAGTGATTAGACAATCAATACGAGAGGGCGCAGAAGTGAAAAAGGAACTGCACTCACAATTGTATTATCAAAAGGTAAAAAGGAACATACAGTAACTAAAACAAATAGTAGTTCCTTATCAAAATACTCAAAAATAAACGGCAAAAACAGTTAATAAAATTTCAATATATATTGAAGATGCAAAAACATCAGATTTCTAACGAGTATAAAACATTAGAAATTACAGAAGACACTACATTGAATTTAACATTTAAAATTTAAGTAACTCTCAACCAATAGGTAAATATAAAAATTGTTAGTGATGGAAAAGAAATTTCATCAGGAAATGTATCAATAAGAAAGAAAGACTGTAGCAAAAACTACAGTCTTTTTATTGAGTTAGAAAAATATAAAAAGTTCTAAAAAGACTTGAAAAAGAATAAAAAGCTATGGTAAATTATAAGCACTGTTAACGAACGTTCGCATTTAAAGCGATTACGAAAAAGAAATTTTAAATAAATTTTAAAAAGTTGTTGACAGAGAAAAATGCCTATGTTAGTATATAGGAGTTGTCGCGATAAGCGGCGTTGACCTTGAAAACTAAAACAAAGAAGACAAACCAATGTGTAGGGACTTCACGAAAGTGAAGAAACAATAATTTCTTTTCTCAAGGAGAAAAACAATAAGTCAGTAATTAAATGAGCTTTCAAAAAGCTTATGAATTTATTTTCATGAGAGCTCGATCCTGGCTCAGGACGAACGCTGGCGGCGTGCCTAATACATGCAAGTCGAACGAGAGCGACCGGTGCTTGCACTGGTCAATCTAGTGGCGAACGGGTGAGTAACACGGGTAACCTGCCCATCAGAGGGGGACAACATTCTGGAAACGGATGCTAAAACCGCATAGGTTCTGAGCCGCATGGCTCGGGAAGGAAAAAGAGGCTTCGGCTTCTGCTGATGGATGGACCCGCGGTGCATTAGCCAGTTGGTGAGGTAACGGCTCACCAAGGCTGTGATGCATAGCCGACCTGAGAGGGTGATCGGCCACATTGGGACTGAGACACGGCCCAAACTCCTACGGGGGGGCAGTAGGGAATCTTCCGCAATGGACGCAAGTCTGACGGAGCAACGCCGCGTGAGTGAAGAAGGATTTCGGTTCGTAAAACTCTGTTGTTAGAGAAGAACAGCGCATAGAGTAACTGTTAGTGCGTGACGGTATTCAACCAGAAAGCCACGGCTAACTACGTGCCAGCAGCCGCGTAATACGTAGGTGGCGCGTTGTCCGGATTTATTGGGCGTAAAGCGAGCGCAGGCGGTTCCTTAAGTCTGATGAAAGCCCCCGGCTCAACTGGGGAGGGTCATTGGAAACTGGTTGACTTGAGTGCAGAAGAGGAGAGTGGAATTCCATGTGTAGCGGTGAAATGCGTAGATATATGGAGGAACACCAGTGGCGAAGGCGACTCTCTGGTCTGTAACTGACGCTGAGGCTCGAAAGCGTGGGTAGCAAACAGGATTAGATACCCTGGTAGTCCACGCCGTAAACGATGAGTGCTAGTGTTGAGGGTTTCCGCCCCTTCAGTGCTGCAGTTAACGCATTAAGCACCCGCCTGGGGAGTACTGACCGCAAGGTTGAAACCTCAAAGGAATTGACGGGGACCCGCACATGCTGGGTGGAGCATGTGGTTTAATTCGAAGCAACGCGAAGAACCTTACCAAGTCTTGACATCCTTTGACCACTCTAGAGATAGAGCTTTTCTCGGGGACAAAGTGCGACAGGTGGTGCATGGTTGTCGTCAGCTCGTGTCGTGAGATGTTGGGAGTCCCGCAACGAGCGCGAAACCTCATTACTAGTTGCCAGCATTGAGTTGGGCACTCTAGTGAGACTGCCGGTGACAAACCGGAGGAAGGTGGGATGACGTCAAATCCATCATGCCCCTTGCGACTCTGGGCCACACGTGCTACAATGGATGGTACAACGAGCAGCGAACTCGCGAGGGTAAGCGAATCTCTTTGAAGCCATTCTCAGTTCGGATTGTAGGCCGCAACTCGCCTCACATGAAGCCGGAATCGCTAGTAATCGCGATCAGCACGCCGCGGTGAATACGTTCCCGGGTCTTGTACACACCGCCCGTCACACCACGAGAGTTTGTAACACCCAAAGTCGGTGAGGTAACCTCATGGAGCCAGCCGCCCAAGGTGGGATAGATGATTGGGGTGAAGTCGTAACAAGGCAGCCGTATCGGAAGGTGCGGCTGGATCACCTCCTTTTCTAAGGATAACATCTAATGTTACAGCGTTAGATGAATACGGAACCCTCACAGGTTGAAATGTTTAGTTTTTGAGAGGTTAACCTCAAACAATTAGTCTAAACCGAACGGGCCCTATAGCTCAGCTGAGCTAGAGCGCACGCCTGATAAGCGTGAGGTCGATGGTCTCGAGTCCATTTAGTCTATAAGTTTCGAATTTAATGGGGCTTAGCTCAGCTGGGAGAGCGCCTGCTTTGCACGCAGGAGGTCAGCGGTTCGATCCCCGCTAGTCTCCATACTATCCGGAAAGGATAGAAACTTGACCTTGGAAAACTGAATACTATATCACAAATGAAACCAAAAATTTACCGAGAGTTAGAGAAATCTAACGAAAAAGAGTTTTTAACAAGAAGCCAAACGCGACCATAATGGCTGGTGAATAAGGCGCACGGTGAATGCCTCTGGCACTAGGAGCCGAAGAAGGACGGAACGAACACTGATATGCTTTTGGGGAGCTGTAGGTAAGCTAAAATCCAGAGATTTTCCGAATGCGAACCCAACACCCGTGATGGGTAAGTTACGCATAAGCGCAGGCTTATGACGAGGTAGACGTGGGGAACTGAAACATCTCATTACCCGCAGGAAGAGAAAGAAAAATCGATTCTGGAGTAGCGGCGAGCGAAACGGAGAAGTTTCAAACCAGTGTGCATGCACACTGGGTTGTAGGACTTTCAAGAACGTGTATGACAATCTGTAGCAGAACCCTGTTGGAAAGCAGGACCAAAGAAGGTGACAGTCCTGTATGCAAAACAGAAAGTTGGCACAAGAGAGCACCTGAGTACGGCGGGACACGAGGAATCCTGTCGGAATCCGCCAGGACCATCTGGCAAGGCCAATACTACCTAGGGACCGATAGTGAACCAGTAATGTGAGGGAAAGGTGAAAAGAACCCTGAGGGGAGTGAAAGAGTACCCGGAAAACCGTGTGCTTATGCAAGTAGTCAGGAGCCCGTTAACGGTGATGGCGTGCCTTTGTAGAATGAACCGGCGAGTTACGTTAACATGCGAGGTTAAAGATGAAGAGTCGGAGCCGTAGCGAAAGCGAGTCTGGAATAGGGCGAGTGGAGGCGTTGACGTAGACCCGAAACCGCCGATCTACCCATGTCCAGGTTGAAGGTGCGGTAAAACGCACTGAGGACTGGAACCAGGGCACGTTGAAAAGTGCTTGGATGAGGTGGGAAGCGGAGAAATTCCAATCGAACTTGAGATAGCTGGTTCTCTCGAACAGCTTTAGGGCTAGCCTCGGAATGAAGAATCGTGGAGGTAGAGCACTGTTTGGACTAGGGGCCCATCTCGGGTTACCGAATTCAGATAAACCCGAATGCCAGTGTACGGCTGTCCGGGAGTCAGACTCGCGAGTGATAAAGCATCCGTAGTCGAAAGGGAAACAGCCCAGACCACCAGCCAAGGTCCCAAAATATCTGTTAAGTGGAAAAGGATGGGGTTGCACAGACAACTAGGATGTTGGCTAGTAGCGCCATCATTCAAAGAGTGCGTAATAGCTCACTCAGTCGAGTGACCCTGCGCCGAAAAATGTACACGGGCCAAACAGATTACCGAAGCTGTGATTCAGTTTATAACTGAGTGGTAGGAGAGCGCCCTATAAGCGAAGAAGCAGCGACCGTAAGGACATGGAGCGCTTAGAAGTGAGAATGCCGGTATGAGTAGCGAAAGACGGTGAGAATCCTCGTCCACCGAATGACTAAGGTTTCCTGGGGAAGGCTCGTCCTCCCAGGGAGTTAGTCGGGACCAAGGCGAGGCCGAAAAGGCGTAGTCGATGGATAACAGGTTGATATTCCTGTACTTCGTTAATTGTTTGAGCAATGGAGGACGCAGGAGGCTAAGCTGAGCGCAAAACGAATGGAAAATGTACGTCCAAGCAGCGAGTCCGCTGATGAGTGAAAATGCTTATCACGCACGGGGTGAGCTGTGATGGGGAGCGAAACAAGTAGCGAAGCAACTGACGTCACACTGCCGAGAAAAAGCTTTCAGTGAGACGTGACAGAACCTGCGTACTGCAAACCGACACAGGTAGTTGAGTGGAGAACACTAAGGTGAGCGAGCGAACCTCGTTAAGGAACTCGGCAAAATGACCCCGTAACTTCGGGAGAAGGGGTGCTGGGCAGGCCACCAGCCGCAGTGAATAGGCCCAGGCGACTCGTTTATCAAAAACACAGGTCTCTGCAAAAATCGAAAGATGACGTATAGGGCTGACGCCTGCCCGGTGCTGGAAGGTTGAAGAGGAGAGGTTAGTCCCTGAGGCGAAGCTTTGAATTGAAGCCCCAGTAAACGGCGGCCGTAACTATAACGGTCCTACAGGTAGCGAAATTCCTTAGTCGGGTAAGTTCCGACCCGCACGAAAGGCGTAACGATCTGGGCACTGTCTCAACGAGACCTCGGGTGAAATTATAGTACCTGTGAAGATGCAGGTTACCCGCGACAGGACGGAAAGACCCCATGGAGCTTTTACTGTAGTTTGATATTGAGTGTTTCAGTGACATGTACAGGATAGGTAGGTGAGCCGAGAGATGGGAACGCCAGTTTCCAAGGAGGCAATGGTGATACTACCCTTGTTACATGAACCTCTAACCCGCACCTAGAAGGCAAGGTGGGAGACAGTGCCAGACGGGCAGTTTGATCGCGGTCGCCTCTAAAATGTAACAGGAGGCGCTCAAAAGGTTCCCCAGCAATGGTTGGAAATCATTCGAAGAGTGTAAAGGCAGAAGGAGCTTGACTCGAGAGACCAACAAGTCGAGCAGGGACGAAAAGTCGGGCTGAAAGCGATCCGGTGGTACCTGAATGGAAGGGGCCATCGCTCAACGGATAAAAAGCTACCCTGGGGATAACAGGCTTATCTCCCAAGAGTTCACATCGACGAGTCTGCACCTGATGTCGGCTCATCGCATCCTCGGGGCTGAAGTCGGTCCCAAGCGTTGGGCTGTTCGCCCATTAAAGCGGGTACGCGAGCTGGGTTCAGAACGTCGCTGTGAGACAGTTCGGTCCCTATCCGTCGCGGGCGTTGGAAATTTGAGAGGAGCTGTCCTAGTACGAGGACCGGGATGGACACACTCGCTGCGTACCAGTTGTTCTGCCAAGAGCATCGCTGGGTAGCTAGTGTGGACGGGATAAACGCGTAAAGCATCTAAGCGTGAAGCCCCTCGAGATGAGATTTTCATCATAAGTGAGTAAGACCCTGAGAGACGCATCAGGTAGATAGGCCAGAGGGAGCGCTGAGGTATGGAGCGGACTAGTACTAATCGGTCGAGGACTTAACCAAGGTTGAAGGTGGATTGAGGAAGAGTTTGGATATAGATTCAGTTTTTGAGAGCGAGAGTTTTCTTCAAGAGAGAAGTGTGGTGACGATGGCAAGAAGGATACACTGTTCCCATCTCGAACACAGAAGCTGTTTTAGCGCTGATAGTAGTTGGGGGTTTCTCGTAGGGCAGGGACGTTGCCACGCTTTTCAATATTCCGCAATAGCTCAGTTGGTAGTAGCGCATGACTGTTAATCATGATGTCGTAGGTTCGAGTCCTACTTGCGGAGTATACAAAATATAGTGGATACTCGGAGAGCTGTCCGAGCTGGCCGAAGGAGCACGATTGGAAATCGTAGGCAGTAATCCTGTCTCGCGTCGTTCGAACTTACTCCATATTTTTGTAGAATTTTTAGTAGGCCCTGTTGGCTCGAGTCGAAAGTAAAGACACCGCCCTTTCACGGCGGTAACACGGGTTCGAGTCCCGTACGGGTCATTAACGGAGGATCAAGTCCGGCTGAAGGGAACGGTCTTGAAAAACCGTCAGGCGTGTAAAAGCGTGCAAGGGTTCGAATCCCTTTATCCTCCTTTATTTAATATTATCGCGGGTGGAGCAGTTGGCAGCTCGTCGGGCTCATAACCCGAAGGTCGTAGGTTCGAGTCCTACCTCCGCAATTCTACCATGGTTCCGTGGTGTAGGGGGTTAACATGCCTGCCTGTCACGCAGGAGATCGCGGGTTCGATTCCCGTCGGGACCGCTTTTTCCAGGCTCGGTAGCTCAGTTGGTAGAGCATTTGATTGAAGCTCAAAGTGTCGGCAGTTCGATTCTGTCCCGAGCCATCTGGAGGGTAGCGAATGCTAAACGCGGCGGACTGTAAATCCGCTCCTTAGGGTTCGGCAGTTCGAATCTGCCCCCCTCCATTCATTAAATAGTTTAACTATTTAGGGGTATAGTTTAAAGGTAGAACAGCGGTCTCCAAAACCGTTAGTGTGGGTTCGATTCCTGCTACCCCTGTTATCATATTGCTATCGTGGCGAAGTGGTTAACGCATCGGTTTGTGGCACCGACATTCGGGGTTCGATTCCCTCGATCGCCCTCTGGGGTATAGCCAAGCGGTAAGGCAACGGACTTTGACTCGCGGTCATTCGTTGTTCGAACCAGCTACCCCAGTATATAGAAATGGCGGTATAGCCATAGCGGTAAGGCAGAGGTCTGGCAAAACCTTTATCATCGGTTCAAACCGTTTACCGCCTTTCATACGCCGGCGTGGCGGACTGGCGAGACGCGCTGGACTCAAAATCCAGTGCCTCGCGAGGGCGTGCCGGTTCGACCATCGCCGCGGTATTTTTAGTACAAAGTAGAAGCTCAAAGTACTTTGTATAGAAAAAGAAACGTTGATTTAAAAATGTTTCTAGCTATTTTTGTATTTTAAAGAAACTCATAAAAATGATAAAAACAAAATTTTGTGGCAAAAGTGGGCAAAACTTATCTACAAAAGTTTGAGAATTGAGTGAACAAATGATATTTGATAGAGTATCATTTTCTGATTGTTCTAATTCATCAATAATATGCGAATAAGTATTTAACGTTGTATAAACTATCTGCATGTCCAGCCCTTCTTGATACATACTTGATATTTACTTTCTTGTAGAGTAGTAAAGAAATATGAGAGTACCGCAGTTGCGATGAGTGATATTAGTAATTCCTAATCTTCAGAATGGTATATAGTTATATGAGAGTACCGCAAGTTGTGATGAGTGATATTAGTAATTCCTAATTCTTCAGAATGGTAGATAGTAGAAAAGACAAAGCTTTTGAGCTTTTGTCTGTTACTTACTGTTCCATTAGCTATTAAGTTAGTGGTTGAGGGTAATTGTTTTTAATGTTTCTGATGAAGTCCAACTGTCGATATAACTCAAATTTTCCCTCGTCACAGATGAGGAGGTCTCCATTTCCGATAAATTGATACTCATTTTGCTTTATCAAGATACAGGGAAAATGATATCTATCCCTATGACATTTTTAGAAATATCAATGGACTTTGAGGGTATGCCCAACAATCTGTTTAGGATAGTTTTCATTAGGAGCTAGTTCAATTTCTCTGAAATCGGCCCATAAAGGAGAGCCAGCTAAGTCTCCTCCTCCACGCATAGGACCGACTGCATAAGCGAAAATTTCTAGTTTTTTCTCATGTGCCCTGTGGTCAGGTTCGAAGTGCGTGGGACAGGGTCGAATAGAAAATTATACCCAGCGTGGCTTAGTAAATAATCATCTAGTTGATAAGCTATCTGCAAGTTTTTAAACTTTTCTAGCAGATTTTGAACTGCAAAAATAGTTCAAGGTTTTTGACAGAGAAAGGAGCAGGTTGTCCTAGTAAATAATAAACATCATGATTCCCTACTAGGTTAATAACTTCAAGACCATTTCGTTCGTGTTTCTGTTTCCATGAAAATAGATAAGTTAGATCTTTAGCATATAACCGAACATTTTGATTTTGCCCGTAAATCCACATAGTCTCCTAATAAGATAATCCTCCTTAACATTATGCTTTTTAATGATATTATCAACTAGAGGGAAGTATTAATTGTGCTTTTAAGATGTAAATCTCCAATAAGCAATGTCTTCATAAAAACACCTCTTTTATTTTATAGATAGTATTAACAAATTTTGTAAATCCCTGTTCGATTTCGTCATCAAATTCAATGTATAAGATTCGATTTTTAATATATAGTTCAATTCCTCGAGAGAAGAAACTCTTTATTGTTTCTGGAAATGCAGAAGCAGTAGGGTTCTCTAAAATCAACCAATCATAAAACCATTCTTCATGATTTCCTAAAGAGTAATAATTTGATGAGGATAAAATTCCTCCATTTCAATTATTTTGGAAATCACTTTAAAAGAGTGAATTCCATTGTCAATATAGTCTCCGATTAGAAATAGACGATTATTTTTATCAGATAGATCTATTTTACTGAGAGCGTTTATGAACTCATCTAAGTATCCATGAATATCGATATAGCGTATATTTTTATCCATAGCGCTTCATCATTTCTTCATGTGAGAAAGTGCCACCTTCAACCCATTTTTTTATAAACTTCATCAGCGAGCTTACTATCATATATCTTCAATTTTTCTCTACAACAGCTTGTCTAATAAAGTCATTCTTTGTTATATTATTTTCTTCAACAATAGCATTTAATAAAGAATTTAATTCCTGACTAAGTCGCAAAAAGAAATTAGTATAGTATCAACATTATTCATATAACAGTCTACTAATAGTTATTTTTATACAGAATACTTTTTGTCTAGAGAGTTTCACAATAAAAACCTTAATTTTTATAGTTATTTAGATAAAAATGTTTGGATGAGTCTTTACAAAAGGGAGGGATTTCTTCAAAGTAATCTTTTACCTTTTGACGATTTAATTTCTCCAATCTAAGCGTTCTTGTTCACGTATTTTTCACGTGAAGCCAGTTAAATCTTTGTCTCTTTGTTTTTAATTGGCAACCTTTGAGTTTAACCTTTTTCCCAAATTATTGGCAAATACTCTATGTTTTTCCCTTATCCTAAGCTCTTTTTGATTCTTATGTAATCTTTTAACGATAGGTTTTGTACGATAATGATGTCATCTTGTTTTTCTAAAATGGAAAAATCATTACAAAATCACCGGTCTCATATGGGAGCATAGTAGATGATAAGAGTACTTCGTTATTTGTGTCATTTCTAATACTTGGCGCAAAAGATAATGATAAGATCCTTGTCAAAACCAAAATCGAATCCATCTTTATTACAAGATTCGTAAAGAACTGAAAACCAATAACTGTCTTTTTGGTAGATTAATTCGGTTTGCCGTTGCGTGCGTTGAACTAATATCAACCAGCACACCATTCATTATTTCATTTGTAAAAATAATTGTTTCATAGACATTCTCCTGATATTTTGGTGTTAAAAAGCTTTAATATCGTCTATATGTACAATAAGCATGGTATGGTCTGGGTAGCTATTTGCTACTCTATATTTAGGATTCTCGGTAAATTCCCAGCTGTATTCTTTCTGATTAACTTTCAGATTTGTAAATAAGCGATCTAATCGAAACTGTATTTTTCGTTTTTCCATGAATAACCTTTTGCGTGTAAGCAGTAAGAGCTACTTCGTTCATAGCTTTGATTAGAAGAGGGTATGAGTAGTAGTTCTGCAGATAGGTTTTTATCATGGCTCCATGAATATACCGTTGATGTTTCTGAATAGAAAAATTATTGAAGTCTCCTGTAACAACTATTCCTCCATATAGTTTTTAATATATTCTACTATAAGATGAATCTGGTCCATCTCTCTTTGGCATCTTCTATGTTGTAGTCTTTTCTAGTCTGAATTCTGCAACCAATAATATGGAGTGGTTCATCGTTGAAATCTATTTGTAAGTGGAGAAAATTAGGTGGTAATACTTTTTAGTAAATGAAAAAGCTTCATCTGTACCTGTTATTTTTGAGTAGAATTGTTTAAGAAATTAGTTTTTACTGCTAGGAGGATTTCATTTTTAACTCTTTTTATCTCCTGTAGGGAGCTAAGAATGTACTGTAACCTAATTCATGCATTTCATCACAAAATGTCGAGTGTTGTTCTCCTTTGACATATTCGGTAAGGCAGACTAAATCTGCATTTACTCTTCTAATCTCATCGCTAACTAGTTCAATCACCTCTACCTCATAATGAGAACGTTGATTTATATTCCATCCAAGTATTTTAATATTCATATATATACCTCTACAATATATTTTTCACTATATGGAAGAGGAGGGATTTCCCTCCTTCTAGAATTAGTCATCAAAGCCATCCCAAACTTCAATTTCATCATCTGTTTCGTTACATAGTATCTCATCGTATAGATATTCTAATGCTTCTTGTTCTTCTGGATTCATGGTAATCAACTCTTGAGAATAATTAACCTTTTCAGATTGGTTTATGACATATTATAACCTAATATAGGCTTAAGTCAAGAAGTAAATAAAAACCCGTTTAAGATGCGTTTGGAATATTTTTCTTTATTTATTAAGGTTTTAATATACAATAGAATTAAATCTTATTTAATAACTAGGAGACAAGTATGAATAATGAACGTAGAGAACGGTGGAAGAAATTAAGCTCGCAAAGAATGTCACGTGTACTATGGACCATGATCTTATTGCTAATTTATCGAGTCACAATTATGAGTACAAAGACGAATGGATTGAATATTTGTTTAGTGCGTATCTTCAGAAGGGTGCTGAGATACAAGAAATATTTCAAAATCCTGAAAAATTATCTGAAGAATTAATTTTCAGAATTTGAATTTCCAACAGAGTTTTTAATTGTCAAATTAGTAAAAAGAAATGAAATTCAAAGAAGCTGCTGAAAGAAGAATGAGCAACCTATATAAAGAAAATGAATTATTTTAGTAGATTGGCCAATACTAAAAACTATACCTATGCTTCTATTGATGTTGATTTTCTTTGATTGCTATAGTGAATAAATATTATGAGCTAAAAAGTTGGTTCCCACCTTGAAAAAGATAGAGTTTGCAATGATATATAGGAGACTTTCCAACTGAAAATTAATAAACTAGTAATAAGAAACATGGAGGAGTATAAAAATGGTGTAGTGCAACCGATTAATTAGTGAAGTTACTGAGGAAGAGGCTTTGAAGCAATCAAAAAGAGCAATAGTAGATTTTAAAAACTATTTTAAACTGCAGAAAAAGCTACAAAAGTTAGGCAACGAAATAAGAAATCGAATCAAAAAGAGTCATTCCCTAAAATGTTGTTAAAAACAGGAATGACTGCTATTTATTAACTGAAGATAACTTCGTGAATCATTGGTGTTATAGATTTTCTGTGAATTTATTTTTTCTAAGTACCAAACTCTAATCCGGCACTATGTTTAAAACTAGAAATGTTGGTAAAACTCGCATTTCAGTTTTTATAGAAAAATTTGATGTGCAAAAGTGGGTAGAGATTTTCTATAAATATGAATTTAAAGAGGTAAACAATGACAATACTAGATCAACTTGAAAAATATCCAAAGGACTTAATTTCAAAAGGATATTCTGAAGAAATTAAGTACAAAGTTAAAGCTGATAAGAATTACTTTTTAAAAATTTCTCCTCTATCTTTTACTAAGAAAAAAAGGATTTAGAATTGAAATATATTTCAGACTTAGAAAAAGAAATGAAATTTCCAAATTTAATAGAAATAAAGTTTGAAAAATAATTCAATTCTAGTTTATATGAATGGATTGATGGTGTTGATTTTTCGAGAATATGTGAGTCAATTAACGGATAAAGAACTGTATCAATATGGAATTCAAGCAGGTTTATTTTTTAAAGAAGATTCATTCTGATTTCCATTGAAAAATATTCATTGAACTGGTATGAGTTTTATTTACAGAAATCAATGAGAAAGATATAGAATCTTTAAAAAGTTAAATCAAGCATCTTACAAAAATTGAAAAATTTATTAATTATATACAGGCGCATCAGTATTTATTACATGACACCTATTTTGCTATGTCATGGTGATTTTCATGTTGGAAATATGATGATTGACTTGGAAACAAAAAGAACTTATTATAATTGATTTTGGCTCTTAGAAATTGGAGATCCTATTGAAGAGTTTAATCGTATGATTTGGAATGCTCAATTATCAGAGGAGTTTGCTACAGGATTGATTAATGGCTATTTTTAATGAAGAGAAAATTCTGAAAAATTTTTGGAAATTAATGGCCTATTATATGTCTTGTGATGTTGTAGGGTCCATTGTTTGGGCAGTAAATTATGGAAACTAATCAGTTGCCACTAATGCTTGAAAGGGCAACATTAGTGTTAGGTTGGTTTGATGATTTTGGATCGAGTGAATCCAAAGTTTTATAAAAGAGTTGATTCTAAAAAGGAGGGTAATTTATAGTGATATTCAACAATATAAACAAAATGTTAGAGCAACCTTGGGGAAGATTCAATATGGAATTACTTTTGCTCAATTAGAGCATGTATAAGAAAAATTTTTAGATTTTGGTTCCGGATTTGGTTTAGTAAGCCAATTTTTAGACGAAAATAATGAAGTGGTAGCGATTGAACCACAGGAAGAAATGTTGTTTGCTTTATTCCAATCATACTTATGAGAAAAATTTTAGGTAGCTTAGAGCAAGTTGAAAAATTTGAATCGGAATCTTTTGATATCTGTTTTGTGTCACAATGTACTGGAGTATATTGAAGAAAATAATCGAGAAAAATATCTTTCTGAATTTAAACGAGTATTAAAAAGAGATGGGAAGTTATCTATTATTAAACATAATCAGGTTGGTAAAAATTATGCAAGCAGTGGTATTTTCTAATGATGTAGATCAAGCATTGGATTTATTAAAAGGAAATGAATTTAAAAGTGTTTCATTTAATTTGGTACAACATATACCATTGATGAATTATTAGGAATGTCAAAAATGAAATTGGAGAAGTATCAAGCGATCTCGTACTTTCTATAGTTTACAAATGAATGAAGTAAAAACTAAAGACAAATGGTTAGAGAAGATGACTGAAATGGAGCTTGGTGGCATGTGATTTGTTACCTTATAAAGATATTAGTTTTTACAGCATGTATGGCTAATGAAGGAATAGAAGTTAAATTTTATTGTAAGTGCTAATATCGTGGTAGAGTTTTTATTCATAGAAGTTAAAGGAGGATTAACATGCAATAGAAATGAAGTTATTGAATTACAACACAAACGTTTTGCAGTAAAGAATATGACCCCAATCGTCGAATTTCAGACGAAGATTGGGATGCATTAGTGGAAGTAGGACGTTTAGCTCCATCATCTCTTGGGTTTGAACCTTGGAAAAATACTTTTATTAAAAACATGAAGAAATGAGAGGAAGATTTGAAAGAGATGACTTGGGGTGGAATAAATAGTTTAGAAGCTGCGAGTCATTTTGTCATTTTTCCTTGCTCGTAAAAGGAGTTACTTATGATAGCCCATATGTTGAAAGTTGATGAAAGAAGTAAAAATCGTGAGTACGATCCTACTTCAAGATTTGCTCAACGTGTAAAGAGTTTCCATGAAATAGATGCAGAATTAAATGATGAAAGAACACTATTTGACTGGGCTAGTAAACAAACATATATTCAAATGGCAAATATGATGTCTGCAGCAACACTTGGGAATTGATTCTTTACCGATTGAAGGATTTAATAGAGAAAAAGTAGAAGCATATTTAAAAAGAAAAAGGATTCTTAAATACGGATGAATTTGAGTGTCTGTAATGGCAAGTTTTGGATATCGTAATCAAGAGATTACTCCCTAAAAGTTCGTTGGAATAAAGAAGAAATTTATGAGGTAATTGAATAGTTAACTATATTTTGAAAAACTGACTAGAGAAATAGTTAATTTCTTTAGTCAGTTTTTGATTAAAAACCTTTTAGAGGAGACTGTATAAAAATTTATATAAAATACGCATTTTTCCGAAATGAAATAACTCTGGTCTGTTAGTTAAAGTAAAAATTAAGTTATTTATCCTCTATGTATGTTTATTTTCTTTAATAAATAGATTTTAGAGATATAAAGTTTGTGAATTTAAATAGATTGAGAGATGATTTATAAAAATTTAATAAAATCTTAAATTTTATAAAGTTATATATAGAATATCAACAAATGAGTAGTAAAAATTATAAGTTTCATTAGTTTTGTAATAATTATTTTAATTAACAATGCATATGAAATCCTAAGAAAAAGAAAAACAATAAATGAAATTAGTATAATCTCGGATTAATTTTAATGAATTAATATATATAAGATTTTCACAGCGAAATTTCTAAAGAAAAATATGAATTAATCTTTAGTTTTTATGTTATTTGATTTTATAATGAAGATGAATAAAAATAGGGGGATAAATATGTGTAGCATTGAAAAAATTAGTAATGAGAATTCAAAATGGTGAAGATGAAGAAGCTTTTTATTTTATTAGAGAATAAAAATAAAACCATTAATGCAAGTGATGTATTATCGCCATTTTTATTATTGTGTAGAGTTGAAGATTTTATTCAGGAAGCTAGTTTTTACTCTTCTATACAGCATTTTAATTTTAATAAAGGAAAAATCCTTTTTAGCCTATTACAAACGTTCATTAAAAACTATGCTATACAATTAATCTGACGTGAGCATCGAGAAAGGGTTATTCCAGAAAAGCTATTTGTAAAAATGATATTTCAAATTTGAAGTGTCATGTTTGTAGAGGAAGAATTTTTATTAAAAGAAGAAATGTCTAAGTATTGGCAGTCCTTGTCTTCTTTTGAAAAAGGAGTTTTTACTTCTATACAAGAGGATATACATTTGAACAAATAGCAGAAAAATCCAATAAATCTGTTTCAGCTTATAAAAGTGCCTTTCATCGTTGCCATAAAAATTTAAACTCTTTTTATGAATCGATTCATGATGATACTTCATTTAAAATGATAAATGTAATTCAATTTTCTTTATTTATAACAATATGACAAATATTTATTATTAGCTTATTGTATGATATACTATACAAGGTATATGAAAGTTGTCGTATAGGACACGAAAAGGAGGACCGTTCGTGGTTGCATTAAATTTAAGAGCACAAAATATTGGTATTGATTTAGGAACTGCCAATACGATTGTTTATCTTGAAAATGAAGGTATTGTGACACGTGAACCATCAGTTGTCGCAAAAATATAGTTACTGAAGAAATTATTGCTGTCGGTCAAAATGCATTTGATATGATTGGACGAACACCAGAAAAATATTGTAGCAGTTAGACCAATGAAAAGATGGTGTAATTGCAGATTATAATACAACAACAGCTATGTTAAAAATATTTTGTACAATCAATTGTCGGTCGTTCTTTCTTTAAACCGGTGGTAATGATTTGTGTACCCAGCGGAATTACAGATGTTGAAAAAGAGCAGTATTAGATGCTACAAAAATATGCAGGTGCTAAAGAAGCTTATGTTGTTGAAGAACCATTTTTGCAGCAGCTGTTGGAGCAGGATTACCTGTACAAGATCCAACTGGTAGTATGATTGTTGATATTGTGGTGGAACGACCGATGTAGCAACAATTTCATTGGGTGGAATTGTAAATAGTCAATCTATTCGTATCGGTGGCGATGAATTAAATGAAGCCATTGTATTACATGTTCGTAAAAAATATAATTTATTAATTGGTGAAAGAACTGCTGAAGATTTAAAAATCCAATTAGGCTCTGCTTCGGTTGAAAAAGCTTCTGCATATGGGAGTATGCAAGTTCGTGGACGTGATATGGTTTCTGGCTTTACCAAGAATTATTGAAGTAGAAGCTGTGGAAATTGCAGAAGCAATGAGTGAAATTATTACACAAATTATTGATGCCGTACGAGATGTTCTTGAACAAACACCACCAGAAATTGCATCTGATGTGATCGATCATGGTATCGTCTTAACCGGTGGTGGTGCATTGTTAAGAAATCTAGCAGAAGTTATTTCTGATTACACGCAAGTTCCTGCTTTTTGTGGCAAAACGATCCTTTGGATTGTGTTGCTTTAGGAACTGGAAAAATTTTAGGAAATCCATTATTAATGAAAAAAATAATGAAAAGGAGACTGAATAGTGAATCCAATATTTTCGAATAAGAAATTAATTGGTTGGGTTTTAGGTGGGATTGTAACTTTATTACTGATTACATTTTTCACCACTGTTGGTAGTAATATTGTTTCGCAAGGTGTCAATGATGTGACGAATATTTTTGGGTCGAATGCTTGCGTATCCTGCCAATAGTGTCAATGATTTTATGGAAAGTATTTCTAATTTAACAAATACTTATCAAGAAAAAATCAGACGTTAAAACAAAAAGTTGAAACAATCTATGAATTAGAAGTCCAATTAAATGACTTAAAAAGATAATGAAAAAAATGAAGGAAGCTTTTAAAGTTACAAGATACTTTAAAATGACTATACTTTAATTAATGCAACAGTCATTGCAAGAAACCAGATACTTGGAGAGATATTGTAACGATTAATAAAGGTTCAAATGATGGTTTAACTCCTCAAATGTCTGTTATGAGTGATAACGGATTAGTTGGTAAAAAGTATTAGATGTGAATCCTACAAGTGCTAGAGTAGCTTTTATTATCAAATAATGATAATACATTGGTTCGTGTAGCGGCAATGATTCAAGGAGAAAAAGAATCGATTTATGGAACATTAACCGGATATGATTATGAAAAATATTTTAATTATGAGTCAAATTCAAGCAACTCAAGAAATTAAAGTTGGAGATAAAGTTGTTACATCCGGTTTAGGAGGCGTATCTCCAAGCTCATTATATATAGGTACAGTTGAAGAAGTAGCGATGGATTGTTTTGGACTTTACAAAAGAAGTTCGTATTAAACCGGCTGCTGATACAAAATGATGTTCGATATGTAACAGTAGTGAAACGTACTAGTGAAAGTAGGGCTGAATAATGCATACTTCAAAAACGTATTTATTGGTTACCGATATTGATGATTATTTCTTTTTAATCGATGGAGTAATGATGAACCACTTTTTCAGCATTTTAACAGAATCGGGATTTACCTTAGTTCCAAGAATTGTTGTTATTACCATAGTATTATTTACTTTTATCATCGATCATTCAATTATGTTTTTGCTTATGATATTAGTTGGTTTTTATGTACGATAGTTACTATTCAGGTATATTAGGAGTTTATGTGGCAACTTTTTGCTATCATTGTTCGAGTAATTGGACATATTAGAGGGAGGATTAGTATTAATCCTTTTACATTAGGGTTAGCATTGATATTTTTATTAACTATTACTGAAACAGGTGTTTATATTATTTATAGCATTATTGGTATTCAGCATCTACAGTACAGCAATTTTTAGTTCAACGATTAGGTGCTAGTTTAATATTAAATATTGTATTGTATTACTTATTGTATATTCCATTAAAAATTTAGCATTATGGGTACAATCAGGAATTTCTCATGAAAAAGATTTCACATACGAGCAGCTCGTAGAAATCAAGGAAATTCATATCATTATCAAAGAAATGAAGCTGGCTATCAAGCCGGCTTTTTGTGTAATGAACATATGTACGAAAAAGTAGAAGAAAATATAAAAGTTATGCTATAATAAAAGAAAAGAAGGAGGTATAATGATGAGCAATTTATACGATACAGCGAATCAATTAGAACGTGAACTTCGTCAATCAGAAGAGTTTACTGCAGTGAAAGAAGCTTTTGAAGCAGTACAACAATCTGAAGAAGCAAAAGCTTTATTTGAAGAGTTCCGTGATATGAATGCGAAATTCTTACAAAAACAAGTGAATGGGTGAAGAATTGACTGAAGAAGATTCGACTTATGCAAATGAGTTATATCAAAAAGCAAGTTTGAATGAAACTATTCAAACATTAATGCAAGCAGAGTCAACGTTTAAATACGGTAATGCAAGATATTAACCGTATTTTAACGACTTCATTACAAGAATTATATCAATAATAATATCGATCGAAACGGTCTTATTGATTTTTTAGCCAAATGAATAAATTTCATAATGGACTAGAAGTGAATAGATCGTTTATATTTTTACAGATAAGGAGTTTTTATGATTCGCTTTATTCATTGTGCTGATATATTTAGGAAGTCCTTTCACTGGACTTCAACAAAAATAGTACGATTGCATTTCAGCAATAGAAGCTACAAAAAGTCCTTTTTAACGTTGATTGATAAAGCCATTGAATATCATGTTGATTTTGTGCTAATTTCAGGAGATATTTTTGATTCTAATCATCAGCATATTCAAGAAAAATCTTTTAAAAAGAACAATTTCAAAGATTAGCTCAAGTAGGTATTTATGTTTATTTGATTCATGGGAATCATGATTATGGAGGATTTACTGAAGATTGGAATAATGACTGGGTAAAAGTCTTTAAAGAAGAGGTTTCAACAGAAATCTTGAAAACTTCTTCCGGTGAAAAGTATTGCTATTAGTGGATTTAGTTATGATACAAGATGGATAACAGAGTCAATGGCAATGCATTTTCCAATGAGAAATTCTTTAGTGGATTTTCATATTGGGATGTATCATGGTCAAAAACACGAACGGCATCTGATTCATCTGCAGCTATGCTCCTTTTAAAATTAGTGATTTAGAAAAGCTTCATTATGATTATTGGGCATTAGGACATATTCATCGAGCAATGGATTTTAGATTCTAATGGAAGAATTGCATACTCTGGAACAATTCAAGGACGGAACTTTAAAGAAATGGGTGAAAAAGGTTTTTATGTCATTACTTTAAATAAAAATCTACCGATGAATAGACAATTTATTTCTGTAATCCAATTGAATGGGTGGAAATAAAATTTTAGTGGAAGAAGTTCATTCTATAGAACAAATCGTATCACAGCTGTATAGAGAAATTTTTAATCCAAAAATGGAATGCAGATAAAATTTATTTATTAAAATTTAATTTAATAGTAGATAGAGGCTTTTAATCAGTCATGGTTAAAATTAATAGAAGAAAATTTTACAAAGGGAAATTTCAACCAAATACGAAAAATTAGTATTTGATAGAAATTGATGTCGAATTTAAAAGTTAAAACAGAAATAATCAACTGAGCATTGAATTATTGGCGGACGAGGAAAGCTCATCAAAAATCGAATGTAAGATATTCAAAATATTGCTAGTGCAACATACTCAGTTGGCAAAATATTTTTCAAAAAGAAATGAATAGTGAAGCATTTCAACATAAAAATAATTCAAAGAGCCAAAGTTTTAATTGAAACGAATATGGAAGTAGGTGATGAAAATGTACATTAGTAGAATTGAAATTTTTGGGCATGGAAAATGGTCAAAAGTACGAATGGATTTTTCATCATCAATTGCAAAAGTATTTCAAGGAAAAATGAGATCGGGGAAATCAACTTTACGTTCCTTTATTCAACATGTTTTATTTGGCTTTTCAAAAGAAAGTTTCTGGCAAATACCCTTATGAACCTCAAAATGGGGGAATTATGGAGGGCGAATTTGGTTAGAAGAAACATTTGAAGGCTCCCTTTCATAGAAAGATGTATCAAAAATGGCAAGCAGTGTTTTACTGTGAAACTGACTTCAGGAAATAGTTTATCCTGAAGAAAGATGGAAACAATTGCTTTTTCAAATTGATGAAAAACAATATGCACAAGTTTTTGGATTTAATAAAGAACAATTAGACCAATTTCAATTTTTCTTCAATGGAGGAAATGCATCAATTTCTCTATAGTGTCAGCTTAACTGGTAGTGAAGAATGGATGAAATTATCAACAAAAATTACAAAAACAAGCAGATGTAATCTTTACTCCTAAAAGCTGTTAAAAAGAGCGATCAACCAGCAATTACAGCAATTAGATTTTACAAATGGTTAAAAATAGAAGAATTAGCATAATGATGTATACGAAGAGACACTTCAAAAATCTGAAGAGATGAAGCAAGAAATTCAAAAGCATACGTTAATAATCCATCAGAAGAAGAAAGAAAAACTTCAATTATTACAATCTCCAATGGAGTAGCTAGGAAAGATGGAAACAAATAAGTCATAAAATTACTTTCAATCAGGAAAAAATTGGAATCCAGAATGGAAATATGAATTAGAAAGAAATCATTTAGATTATGAATGGAATGAACAACAAATTCATGAATTACAACAGGGTATCATTTATGGAAGGAAAAACATCAAAATGAACAGATACTCAAAGAGGAATCCAAGATGGTCTCAGTTACTGAATATTTCTTTGATGGAAGATGAAATAGATGAAAAATTATTGCTTAGGATTTCAAAATAGAATTAAATGAATTACAACAAAATATTTTTAAAGAAGAAGAAATATGGAATATTCATCAAAATCATATTCCTTTTGAAAATCCCAGAATATGAAATTGAACAATTAAAAAGAAAAGATGTACCAGCATTAAAATTTGAAGAAGTAGAATTAGATACTAAAATAATTCGACTAAAAGAGGAACAAGAAAAATCAATAACCATTCTAGAAATCAAAAATTCTAAGCATCATCGATTGAATATGACTGACTTCGATTTTTAGTGAGAGGACTAGTCTTACATCAATTTTACTATTCTCAAATCAAGTGTTTAAAGCTATTGGAATGGTAATTGAATGGTAATTGCTTATCTCAGTTGGCTGCATGAAAAGAAAGTCTGTTCATACAAGTCAGCATCAGGAGTATTTTTCAGCAAGATTAGAAGAAATCACTAATGAATTAGGGAAGTGTGCTTTACAAAGATACAAATAGAAAAACTTGAAAAATTTCTCAGATTTTATTTACTTTGGAAAATAAATATGGATATGCTGATTCAAGTATTACAGTTGAACAATCTTGCTAAGGGATGTTTTAAAATCTTCGATATTTTATAGAACAGAGACAAATAAAAAGAAGGAATACTTCAAAAATTGAAAAAGAATTAGCTCAACTACAGATGAACTGGCAGTGGGTTTTTGAAGTAAAGAAAGAAGCTATTCCAAATACTATTGAATTAGAATGGAAAACTGTTAAAGAGAATAATTCAAGAAGTTCAAAATTCTTATCAGAAAAGAACTTCTTCAAATGAATGAAGGGTTAAAATTACAAGAACAAATCCAACAGCTATATAGTGATAAACAAATATTAGAAAATCAAAAATTGATATTTAAGAAAGCTAATGTTCAAAATGCTGAAGAATTTTATCAAAAGATGAAGCCTATGAAAGGAATCGACTACTGATTCAAGAATATACTCAGATAAAGCAACAATTGAAGGATTATTTAGAAGAGTTAGAAGCAATGAAGTAAAGAAGAATTAGAGCAAAAGAATGGAGAGTTCACATCACTCATTATTAAGTCTTCTTCAAAAATCAATCCTCAATAGAAGAGCAAGCACAACAACTACAACAACTGCAACAACTAGCAACAGATGGAACATATCATGAACAACTGATTCAATTTGAATTATGGAAGGCAGAAGTAGAAGAACAATTAGTGGAATGGGCAAGTTATTTATATGCTTCAAAATGGATTTTTAGAAAGTTTACAAAAAACAGTTACCTTCTCAAACAAATGAAGTGATAAAGGTAGCGGTCATTATTTTAATCGATTAACTCAAGGCAGATATCAAGGAATACAAATCGAAAATATGAAAAATAGCTGTTAAACAAAAATAATGAAAAATGGTTGTTTGCAAGTGAATTGTCTCAGAGGTACATTAGATCAATTATTAGTAAGTATTCGTTTAGCATTTATTAAAAATCTTTTCTTCAAAAAAATAGCATTGTTTATATTAATCGATGATGGTTTTGTGAATTTTGATAGTGAACGTAAAAAGATTATGTTACAATTAATTAAAGAGCTTTCAAGTAAAAGTACAAGCAATCTATTTTTCATTAGATGATGAACCTTTTACGATTGTTGAAACAACTGCTAGCCTAATTAGGCTACAAAAGATAGAAAGAAGAGGAATAGATGGTAAAAATTATATGATTATGCAGTAGATGAATCTTTAGAGTTGTTTTTATTAATTAAAACTGCTGATGTGAGATTAGCAAAAATGGGAAACCATTCTTAGCTTTTACATTCCAAGATAAGTCAGGACAAATGGATGGCAAATATTGGTCAGCGACACCTGAAGAGATAGAACGTTTTTCATCAGGAAGTATTGTTCATTTAGTTGGAAAAAGAGAAATTTTTAATGGAATGCCTCAAATAAAAATAACAGGTTTACGTCTTTCTAGACCAGAAATGGGTGAACCAAATGAAGTTTCAGATTTCTTAGAACATGCTCCAATGAAAGAGAAGAGATGGAAGAAGAGCTGAATTCTATTCTTTTTGAAATTATTAATCCAACAATGAGAAGAATTGTGCATAAAATTTTTAGGGAAATATCAACAAGATTTCTTTTGAATATCCTGCAGCTAAACGTCACCATCATGCGTTTGCAGGAGGATTAAGTTATCATACTTTTATCGATGTTACGTTTAGCAAAAGCAATTGCAGAACAATATCCAGAAGTCAATCGTTCATTATTATTATCGGGTGTTCTATTACATGATATTGGTAAGATTATTGAATTATCAGGAGCTATTGGGACTGAATATACTCTAAAAGGTAAATTAATGGGTCATATTGTGTTAATGGATGAAGAAATCACAAAAAGCCTGTGAAGAATTAGATATCGATCAAAGTCATGAAGATGTAGTCTTATTAAAACATTTAGTATTAGCACATCATGGCAAATTAGAATATGGTTCTCCAGTTCGTCCATTATTATTAGAAGCAGAAATTTTACATCATGTGGACTTAATGGATGCTAGTGTCACAATGATTACTTCAGCTTTTACAAAAGACAGAACCAGGACAATTTAGTGAGCGAATTTTTGGATTAGACAATCGAACATTTTATAAACCACATACTGTAGAGTAGAAAAATAAAAGTCTGTTTTATCAGACTTTTTATTTTTAAGCAAAAACTATTTACAAAAATCAAAAAGAGGTATATGATATTAACTGTAATCAAAAATATTACATTTAAAAGAAAGGTGATTCATATGTCAAAAAAATGTAAAAATATTATTATCGGGTTTGGTAAAGCAGGTAAAAAACAATTGCTGCTTACTTAGGAACACAAGGAGAAGAAACAGTTTTAATTGAAAAATCTCCTGTAATGTATGGTGGAACATGCATCAATGTTGGATGTATTCCAACTAAGAAAATTGCTACTGCAGCAGCTCGTAAAAAATATAGTCAAGAAGATGCAGCAAGTTATTATCAAAAATCAATTCAAGAGAAAAAAGCTTTAATCGCTGCTTTAAATCAAGCAAACTATCAAAAAGGTTAATTCTGCTCCAAATGTAACAATTGTTGATGGCTTTTGGTCGTTTTGTAGATGAACATACTGTTGCCGTTGATACAGCTAATGGTGTAGAAGAATTTGTAGGAGAAAAGAATCTTTATTAATACAGGTGGTACTCCATTCATCCCACCAATTGAAGGATTAAAAAGTTGGAGGACCAATTCATACAAATGAAACAATTATGGATTTAGAAGAATTCCCAGAATCAGTTGTTATTGTTGGTAGTGGATTTATCGGATTAGAATTTGCAGCAACATATGCACAATTTGGCTCTAAAGTAACAGTAGTAGATGTATTTGACGCATTTATTCCTCGTGAGGATGATGATGTTTCTGCTGCAGTTAAAGAACGTTTAGAAGAAATGGGCGTTACTTTTTGAATTAGGAATTTCTGTTAAAAAGTTGAAACAGAAGGTAACAAAGCAACTGTTTACTATGCTAAAAATGATGAAGAAAAAGTACTTGAAGCAGATGCAGTTTTAGTAGCAACAGGTAGAAAACCAAATATTCAAGGCTTAGATTTAGAAAAAGCTGGTGTTGAATTATCTGAACGTGGTGCTATTAAAGTAAATGGAATTTTTACAAACAAACAAACCACATATTTTTGCATTAGGAGATGTAAATGGGTGGACCCTCAATTCACATTTATCTCATTAGATGACTTCAGAATCGTGAAAAACTTCTTAGCAGGAAATAAAGAATATTCAACTAAAGAACGTTCATTAATTCCTACTTCAACATTTATTAGTCCTACATTGTCAAGTGTTGGTTTTTAAATGAAAAGCAGCACAAGCAGCAGGAATTTCCTGTGAAAGTTGCTAAATTACCAATGGCTGCTGTTCCAAAAGCAAAAATTTTAGGCAACCAAGTAGGATTTTATAAAGTATTAGTACATGAACAAACAAATGAAATTGTTAGGGGCAACATTATTTGCTGAAGAGTCTCATGAAGTGATTAATATCATTGCAACTGCTATTAAAGCAAAATTACCTTACACAGCTTTTACGTGACCAAATCTTCACTCACCCAACAATGGCAGAAGCATTAAATGATGTATTTGGATTAATCAAATAGAGGAATCGAAATGGAAACGACTTTATAGTTATCATCCATTGTTTAACGTATTTATCTGTGCATCATGATAGAAGATTCTCTAGTCAACAATTAGCACATAATGCAAGTAGCAATCCTGTTATTGTACGAAAAGTGATGAGTTTGGCTTCTTCTAAAGGATATGTAGATGTTGTAAATGGAGCTAATGGAGGATATAAGATTCAAGCAGATCCAAAAGATATTTTATTAGGAGATTTGTTTATTCTTGTTGGAGAAGATCAACGATTAAAGAAACAGTATCAATCTTCTCTAGATGAAGTATGTCTGGTAGCTAACCATATTTGTAGTGTGTTTTCCGACTTACAAGAAGAACAAATTCAAAAATCAAGTGGAATTTTATCAAAAACAGAGTATACTTGATATTGTAAAGAGATTACAAAAAGTCAGAAAAGTAGACGTTTAGGATTTTATGTAAGGAGTGAGTTTAATGGAATTAGTAAAAGAAGAAAATGCGTTTAGACATTATAATGCAGTAGGTGAAGTGGATGCTGAAAATTACATTTCAAGTTGAAAAAGATGTATTGATTGCAGATCATACTTTTGTAGATCCGGCTTATAGAGGGCAAGGAATTGGAAAAATTACTAGTCGATAAATTAGACGAATTATGCTAGGAAAAATCAGAAGAAAATCCATCCAACATGTTCATATGTCGTTAATTTATTTAAAAATATGACGAATATAGTGATGTGAAAAATATAAAAAAAGTTAAAATTCACAAAAACACTAAAATTTCACAAAAATCATATTTTTACTCTTTTAAGTGATACAGCCATACCTAATAAAACACCTAAGGTTTACTTCTCCCAAATATGAACTCCCAACATTTTTATTAGTAAACCCTCCTAACCTTTTTCCCGTTGTTAGAAATAGCAACGGGTTTTTGAGTATTAAAAATCGTTAGAGAATGATTAATTTTTAATCATAAGTGTTGGAAGTTTTGAAAAGAAATAGTATAGTTAATTATTATAGAGGAAAAAGGAGAATTTATGGTAAATCATTATTATACAAAAAAGTCCAGATAGTAAAAGTCAACAAAAGCATTGACTTATCACCTAAAAGGAAATACTCTTTTCTTTTACAAGTGATAATGGAGTTTTCTCAAAACATACTGTTGATTTTTGGTAGTGAATTATTGGTAGAGTCTTATGATGTTCCTGAGCAGTTTCAAAAGCAAGTTTATTGGATATTGGCTGTGGTTATGGTACGATGGGACTTGCTTATGGAAAAGCATACCCTGAACTATCCATTGAAATGATTGATGTCAATGAACGAGCGTTGTTATTAGCAAGGGAAAATGCGCAAAAATGGCATAAAAAATGTAGATATATATGGAAAGTAATTTGTATGATGCTGTAAAGAAATCTCAATATGAAATTATCATTAGTAATCCAATCTATTCCGTGCTGGACAGCTGTTCATACCATTTTTAGAAAAAGCATATGATTATTTATCTGAAAAATGGACAATTAGTTATTGCCATTCAAAAGAAACAAGGAGCTCCAAGTGCTCAAAAGAAATGGAAGAAGTATTTGGAAATTTGTGAAAGAATCTAGTGGGATAAAGGATATTGGATTTTTAGTAAGTACAAAAATTTAAAGGAGAATATTATGACGAAAAAAAATAGTAAGAAAAAATTTTCAAATTGGAGATTGTGGGTTGCAGGACTTTTATTTATAATCGCAGGATTATTATTTGCTGCTGGACCAATTCGTTCGTATATGCTAGCACAATTCCAACAAGAACATACCCAACAATTAAGTAAGGTAACAGCAGCCGAAGTGAAAAGAAAAATGAAACTCAAGAAGCAGAATTTGATTTTTCAACGGTTGAACCACTAGATTTACAAGTTGTTGTAAAAGCTAAAATGGATACTTCTAAATTTTTAACTTTAGGTGCAATTGCTGTTCCAAGTGTGAATTTAAATTTACCAATTTATAAGGGGATTTCTAACCCTGTATTATTAGCGGAGCTGGAACAATGAAACCAACTCAAAAATGGGTGAAGGTAATCATGCATTAGCTAGTCATCACTATTTTTCAGATGAAAAATTATTATTTTCCACCATTAGTTAAATTAAAACATTGGAGATAAAATCTATTTAACAGATATGGAATATGTTTATGAATATGAAACTACAAGTATCGATCTAGTAGAAGCTGATCAAGTGAGCAGTTTATGCATGTACCAGGGCAAACAGAAATTACTTTTAATTACATGTGATGATTTACAAGCTGCACATCATTACAGTTTTTAAAAGGAAAAATTTCGTTTCAAAAAACTCCAATTAGTGATGTAACAGAAGATGTAAAAACAAGCATTTGAATATTGATTTTACAACATTATAAAGGTAGGTGGAGTGATTGGCGACTATTCAAGATATTGTGAGAAAAAGCTGGTGTAACGAAAAGCACATTTCAAGATATTTAAATGGCGGATCGATTAGTTTAGAAACAGGCAAAAATTGAAAAATTATTAAAGAAGAAAAATTATACGCCAAGTCCATTTGCTCGAAGTTTGAAAGCAGAAATTTAGTTCTATGATTGGTGTGATTGTACCAAGAGTTGATTCGGCGGCAACTGCACTTACTTTGATGGGGATTGATGAAGTTGTTGAAGAATTAAACTATGAATTAATTATGAATAATGCCAGACAAGAGATAGTAAAAGAGAAATTAAAGCTATCGAAGGTTTTACTGGAAATAAGGTAGCTGGTATTATTTTAATTACTACAGAAATTACTTTAGAACATATTAAAAGCCATTAAAAATTGCCCTGTTCCAGTTGTGATTGTAGGGCAAGAACATATAATGAAATTAATAGTGTGGTTCACGTGATGATTATCAAGCTGGATTTGAATTAGTCAAAAACTTGCAGAATTAGGGTTACTATGAATTGACTTATGTGGGGGTTTCGAAACGAGATCATGCAGTTGGAGTTGTTCGAAAAGAAGGAATTTTTCAGGAGCAAAAGCTTATCAATTTGAAAGAATTGAACGAAGCTTGAAGGAGATTTTTCTACACAAAAAGCTTTAAAAATTGAATGAGATATTCAAAATCAAAGTCATTCCTTAGTCATTGCAGCTACAGATAATCTGCAGTAGCTTTAATGAAAAGCTGCTCAACAATGTGGTAGAAAAATACCTGATGAAGTTGCGATAGCAGGTTTTGGTGGATATGAAATTGGTCAATTTATGAGATCCAACATTAACAACCGTGGAATATCAGTTTAAAGAAGCAGGAAGAGTCTCGATGAAAGTTTTAGAAAAATTAATTCGAAACATTCCTTGCGAGATGAAAAACGACGATTCCAGTTCATCTAAAATTAGGGAGAAAGCAAAAGCTAGAAATTAGGGGAATGCCTAATTTCTAGCTTTTTATAAGGTTCAACATGAATATCGATGAAATTGATTCCGAAGTTGTCAGCAAGTTCTATTTCGATTTCTTCTGTTATTTCATGACTTCTCCAAACTGTTAAATTAGGGATCCAGCCTGAAACCGTTAAATCTAAATAAATATTAGAACCATATCGATCTAGCTTTTAATTCTTCAATACTTTTAACTCTGGGTGGGAAGTATGGAGAGGTTTATATTCTTTCATTTCTTCTGGTTCAAATCCATCGGTTAATTGGAAGGTACTTTCGCTGAAAACATCATAAGCAGTTTTTAAAATCATAATGCGACAATCAAAAGCCATTACTCCATCTAACCATGAGATTCCTAAACTTGCTGCAAAAATGGCAATGGAAGTAGAAATACTTGTTAAAGCATCACTGTAATTATCCTTTGCTGCAGCTTTTAGTCCAATGGAATTTATTTTTAGCTAGTGAATCGTTAAAAACGATAAACTCCATACATCATTATACCAGAAATAAATCCTACTATAGCATGTAACGGTGATGGAAGTTCTGGATTTGGATTCATGATAGTATGCGAAGCATTTCTATAACTTCTATGCCGATAATACACATAATAAAAGAAGTAATGAGACTTGCAAGAGGTTTCAAATTTCCAATGTCCATAAGGGGTGATTTTTATCTGCAGGTTTTTGAGAAATTTTAAACCAGCAAAATACTAGAAGTGAAGATAAAAACATCCGTTAAGTTATTTAATCCGTCCGAAAAATAGTGCTTGAGAAAAATAATTTTTCCAAATAGTAATTTGCTACTTGAAAAGAATGATATAAGTGATAATGCTTAGAATTGCACCTTTTTCAGCTTGTTTTAAACGTTGAGTAGCATCTCATTTGATTCCTCAATTCTTTAAAAGTTATTAAAAAGAGTATATCAAAGAAAATTTTAAAAATACAAAGCGAAAGTTATTTTAATAGTTTTAGAATGAAAAATATTGTGAAAATGAATAAATAAACTTTTGTTTTGACTATCTCTATTGGCATTTCTTTTGGTATAATAAAACAATTGAAACGAAAGAGAGTGAAGTAAATGGCAACAGCATTAATTGTATATGCTAGTTTAATGCAGGAACACAGAAGAAATTGCAGATATTTTTAGCAGAACTCATTAGAAGAACAAGGAGTAGAAGTAGATATTAAAGAATGTACTTCCGCTACAGCAGATGAATTTTCATGACTATGATATCTGTAGTCGCACTACACTTATGGTACAGATGGTGATTTACCAGATGAAATCGTTGATTTTTATGAAGAATTAGAAGTGAGAAGATTTAACAGGAAAAATCTATGGAGCACTAGGTTCTGGAGATACATTCTATGATAAATTCTGTCAATCAGTATTAGATTTTTGATGAACAATTTGCTAAAACAGGTGCAACAAAAGGTGCAGAAAATGTATTAGTTGATTTAAATGCGGAAGAAGAAGATGAAAAATATTGAAGCTATGAAAAAGTTTAGTAGAAAAAATTAGGATAGAAGAGATGGCTAACAGCTTGAAAAAGAATCTGTTACTTTTTATTTATGGAGAAAAAGATGTATCAAACAATTGAAGGGATTGCTGAATATTTAGGAAGTAGATAGTGCGTATGTATTATATTTAATCTCGTGAAAACAAATTTCTACGATTACAGTTGATGATGAAGTCCTTATTAATCGATCACTAATTCTGATATAAAGCAACGTCAAAATGATTGAAGAATATCAAAATACTTAGATGAACCGATTCCGAAGATATTGATATTAAGGATGAGGATTAAAAGAGAGGTATTGTATGAAAGGAAAAAGTTTCTGAACTATGAATTGTTTTGATTTAGTATTTGTGCTTGCGACAAGTGAGGTTAGTAGGAATTTTACATTCTACCCCGAACATATCATAAGTTTTGAAAAGCAGATCGCGAAGTTTTGTCGTTTCGTACTTTATATCTATTTGGCATATTTGCACAGCTGCTTTGAAAACTCCAAGACGGTGAAACCATCTTGGGAGTTTTTCACAGACGAAGTGGAACGAGATGCAATTAGTGCTAATTTTAACGGTGGGAGAACTGAAGTTAGCAAGGATTATTTTCAAAACGTATCCAGCTTGTCAGAATGGATCCTTTGTCGTCAAACCTCGTTGCGATTTTGATAATGGATTTGGATTTTTATTCGTAGCTTATGTTTACTCAAACGGCAGCTGAACAGATAGATCATCATCAAGCAGTTGCAGGCACCTGGTGTTTTACATATTGCTATTTTTAATTGCTATCAACATTATAACCGTGCTGGAGTTGAGATGTATTGCAGGGGAGCGGTTATTAAATATAGGAGTCTCAAATGATTCTAATTGGAATTACGGTTTTTATTTATGTTTTATATGGAACAACGCGTATAACAAAGTTGAAGTGCAATTAACAAAGGAAATTGTCAAAAGCTCATATACTGAAATATATTTTGATTTATATAACACTTGCAATTATCTTTCTAATAGAAAATACAGAAATTTTTATTTAGCATTGGCGATACAGGCCATTTTAATGATTTTTATTTCAGTAGATTATAGAAGAGAAGAAGACTAAAAAGATGTATCAGACAACTGAGATGGATTGTGTAAGGTTATATTTAATTTGCAAAAGCAAAATTTCTACGACTTTACAGTGGATAGATGAAGTCCTTGTGAGGCATTAGACCCCAAAAGTCTAACTTTTTGTCACTTTGCTAAATTATATACCTCTCTCTTAAACATTTTGATACAAATAGAGTATTTCTTGTGAGTAATTTTCGTCATTTCCCAAAAGTATAGCATTTCTATAATTATGGAATAGTAAAATAGTTTATTATCCCAGAAGCTGATTGGGCCATCTCGCACTTTACCATCATCTTTGCTAAAATAATATTCTAATTTTTCCCTCTCTTCTAGTACCCAAGATGTTTGATTGGCTAGTTTGAGAGATGGTGGGATGCAGATGCTATACTGAGATTTAGTACACGGGCTATATCCACAGACACAGAAATTCTAACAATTAGCAAGGTGAGGACGAAAAATATGACACATGTTTTGAGTCTGTTTATTATCGGTAAAACTTTGTTAAAATGCAGAAGTGATGGACTTTTCCTTTTCATGGTAGCGTCATCTGTCGGTATGCAATTTTTGTTGGATTTATAGCATTCACTCTGGCAGATACCATCTTTTTCCATAATATTTTCCCTAGCCTAACATAGTCCATGTAACGTGTCAAAGGACCTTCAGTTATTTTCTTTAATCCAGGGATGTGAGCTTCCCCAATCCCAAAATAAACAACGGCAATAAACCATCTACTATATTTTTCCAATGTTTCCCAACCAGAAGAGACCTGAACCCAATTTTGAACAGAAAAACCAAGAAATAAATCATTACTAGAAAGGTAAAATTAAGCTACTATCAAGTTTGCTGGAATTTAAGGTAGCCAAAATATGGGACAAAGACACACCAATATTGTCAGCTTACAGCTTGCAAAAGTAATCCATAGCAGGCAGAAATATCAGGTTTTTATTATCTTTGCACTGGAAGCGCCTTTGGCAATAAACTTCTCCATCAGAATCTCCACAAAAGCAAAACTTGGACAGAGAATTGGAATCAAACCAAGCAAACCTAAAATCTCTTTAGGAATGCAAAAATTTAGAATAAATTAAAAAGCAAGCTTAGCAATATTAGACTACAGGAGCCTAGAAATTGGCCTAAATATAGATGTTGATGATATCTTTTCTAGCACTGCTTTTGGCAAAAATAACATTAGGATAATAAAGTGATAAGTCTACAGCTGTCCCAGAATACAGGATTATTGAGTAATAACATTTTGGATTCTTGAAACACCTCAATTCAAATATATTTTTGGATGTATTGTAATATTAAACTTTATGAATTCAGCCTTCAACTCCACCAAGATATAGATAAGAGTTGGTGTACCAAATATTAAAAGCCCTGCCATCAGAATGATAGCAGAGCAACTAATATATCAAATAGTAGATTTATCTAAAAGATAGAAGTAAATCAATTATTTTAAAGTAAGCAACATGCTCCCAGCTCTTGACGTCAAGATGATGATGTCAGCTACAGCGTTACCACCAATACAGTTAGCACCAATGAACTCCACCAATTACTTCACCAGCGGCCATGTAATCCGTTTGATAACTAGACTACCGTCTTCTTTTTAATACTTGGGCGTTGCCTTTAATTTTCAAACCACCCATTATGAAGTGAATACCAGGTGCGATTTTGATTGCGTGGGAATGGACCCAGTTGTTAGGTCGCTTGATCCATAGCAGTTGAACGACCAAATTCGCCATACTGTTTTATCAGCAACAGCTTTGTTCCAAGTTTCTAAAGTTGCTTTTTAAGTTTTCAGCAAGGGTACACCAATTTTCTTTTTGACTCAAACCTTCTACAGTATCAGCAGTTTTTACTAAACACACGTGATAGAGATTTAACGAAAAGCTTCCAAGCGCGATCAGTTAATGCATTATCTAAAATTAAGTATGCATATTTTCTGGTAATCCGATAATTGCTTGAGATACGAATATCACGAGTTTCCATTTCATTGAAGAAACGTTTACCGTCTTCGTTAACTAAAGGATTGCACCTTCACCACGAACTGATTCAGAAATTAATGTTGAGAGTTGATTTGATTTCAACAGTGAGATTGGTTGGATTTCTCCCATGTCTACAGCGTTGGCACCGATTTGCTTTATGGCTAATACAACACCGTCACCAGTTGAACCTTTTGGTTTGTTGACTACACCGTTTTAATTCAGGTTTGTATTCAGTAGCCATTTCACATGTGCACCGTAGAGCCTGCTCAGTTGTTAAAACAACAAGCATGAAGCAATTGTCTTGGCCATCGATGAGCACGTTGCACCAGTAACTTTACCATCTTTTTCGTTCACTTTGTTTATGCAACAGCATTTACAGGAAGACTGGAATTTTCACGTTCTGGAGAGCATTACGTAACCAATCGCTACTAAAGTATTCACTACCTACAGCCGAGACCATACATCCAGCAGGACGGTGAGGTACGTTTTTCCACTCCATACCACCAGTAGTTGTTAAGTTACTTAATGCATAATTTCCCATAGAATCTAACCACAATGGCTGAAGCAGAGTTGTCTACTAAGTGAGTGTAATTCACCAGGATTGTTTGTTCCATGTCCACTTTTAAAGATTCCTCGTAGAGATTTATCAGTTTGAATCTTTAATACCTTCAGCTTCTTGGAATTTAGTTTGAGAGGGCATTCATTCCCTGCAGAAGATTTAGTTTGATATTTCCTCCTGCTGTTGCCAGCTCTAAGATAACTGGGTTTTTACACCAGCTACTTTAAGCTTGGATAGCAGCTGATAAACCAGCACCACCAGAACCAACGAGGAAGTTACAGCATCCTTGGCTGTCTTTTAATGTTGAAGGATCAGCATATTTTTGAGCAGATGCACTTGCGTAGCAGCTTCTGTTTTAGTCGTCTCCTTTAGTTTGTTTTTGTAGTACTACTATTTCCTGAGCAGATAATAATGGAACTAGAGGCGCATAAACAGCCATACAAGACTTTCATCTCCTATTCTCCTTTTTGTGATGCCTTAAAATATCCTACCACACTAATTTCACTTAAATTTACAATATTTTACAAAATAGTTTACAAGAAATATTTCATTTCAGTGTGACAATTAATTTAATTCAGTGACATAATAACGACATCAAGCGAAAAGGAGTTAGGAACATGAGACCAAAGTATTAGTATTACAATTTAAATACCTCGTTGGCAAAGCCACTAGATACAGAGTTGTTCTTAACGTACATTTTGTACATATAGATACAACCTTCATTGACGTGAAATTGTATCTGTGTGAATTTTTAGAGCATGAATGGAACTCCGACCACGCAGTATGCTAGCCGTAAAATAGAACCTGCGTGGTGCTGTAACAAAAAGGCCAAAAGCGGTCTCTCTTTATCGAGTTCATTCAGCGAGAGAGATTTTGGCATTGGAGGAATTTATTACGAGAAAATAAAGAGTGACAGGATTGCATTAGTACTATTGGTCGTATTATTAGGATCGTTTTGGTTTTACAATACGTACGAAAATCATCACAAAACAACCCAGTACACAACAAGCAGCACAAAGCAACAACACAAGATAAAAAGATTAAATTAGAGTACTACAATTGTAAGCCATCCAGCTTTAGATGCAGTCTATCAAAGGGAGTTCAAGATGAATTAGGCTAAAGAAGGTCAACAAAGCAGGGAAAACTTAGAAATTGATTTCAAAATGCACATATGAGACCAAAAGTAACTTAGCATCTATGAGTGAAAAATTAGCTTTCTAACAAAATGATGTGATTGTGGGATTACAACTCCTGCCCAACATTATCATTAGCGCAAATGTTACAGATATTCCAATTGTAATGGGTGGAATTACTTATCCGGTAGAAGCAGGATTAATTAAAGGGTGAGACCAGAAACAATATTACAGGAGTTAGTGACCGTACACCAATTCAAACAACAAATTAGAAATTTATGAAACAAGTTGTTTCCAACATTTACAGTTGGTATTTTATATACATCAAGTGAAGACAGCTCAGTAAAACAAGCTAAACAAGCAGAAGAAGATGCAAAGCTTTACGAGTTAGAAGTAAAGAGTTGCGACAGTGCAAGTACAAACTGATATTCAACAAGTAACAGAAAGTTTAGCAAGCCAAGATAGAAAGCAATCTTTGAAATCTCAATTGACAATACAATTTGCTAGATGCAATGGCAACAGTTGTAAAAAGCAACAGATGCTAAAAATTCCAGTATTCCCATCTGCAGATACAATGGTCGCTGACGGTGGAGTGTTAGGTTTAGGGGTTGACCAATACCAAATCGGTAGTAGAAACAGCTAAAATGGTCGTAGAAGTATTAAAAGGTGCTAAACCAGCTTGATACAGCAATTAAAATTAGCTAATCAAGGTGTTATTTACTTAAAATAGAAGAAAAGGCAGAAAGAATTAGGAATTACAATTCAGCAGATATTGCCTCAGCACAAAAAGTTACTACTAAAAATAATTTTCAATAAAAGTCTAGAGAGTTAAATATTATTGTTGAGGGAGAGGACAGAAAAGTTCTCTCCTCAATGAATTATAAAATAAATGACATATAATGATAGCTAATACCGTTTTAGATAAGGTATAGTTATCTAAGTAGTTTTATACAGTATAGATTTGACAGAAAGAAAGGAAAGGAGAAATATGGATTTAGTTATTTCAGCGATTTCTCAAAGGGATCTTTGCGGGAATTTTTATCATTAGGTTTATTTATTAGTCTTTTTCAATTTTTAAATATTGCAGATATGACAACAGGAAGGAGCTCCTATTAGAGCAGCAACTTGTGTCATGTATTCAACAAGGTGTACATCCTCTAGCGACATTTATTGCGATGTTTGTCGGAGCTCTAGCAGGATATGTTACTGGATTTTTAATTACTGTTTGTAAATTACCTAGCTTTAGTTGTGAATTTTAACAATGACAGGATTATTATCTGTGAATTTTAAGAATTATGGGTCGTCCAAATTTATCTTTATTAAATTATAAAACGATTTTTAGTTTTTTGAGGAATGGAATTACCGAAGTATTTTTGATATTATTTTAATTGGTATTGTATTTGTCGGAATTCTAATTGTAGCGATGTATATCTTTTCGCAACTGAAATTGGTCATAGCATTAATCGCTACAGGGATACGAAAAATGGCTATTTCTCTTGGATTAACACGAATCAAATGACAGTATTTTGGTTTAATGTTATCCAATGCGTTAATTGCGATGGCGGGCTGTTTTTAGCCCAAAATAATGGTTATAGTAGATGTGAACTCTGGTTTAGGACAATGTTATTGCATTAGCAGCCATTATTATTGGAGAAGTAATTTTTGCAGATGAATCATTTGTCAGGAAGACTAGTAAGTATTATTTTGGTTCGATTATTTATCGTTTATTACAAGCATCTATTTTACGATTAAATATTTTTGATCCAAATGATTTCAAAATTATTATCTGCAGCATTAATCGCAATTCTTAACAATTCCGCAAATTAAACAAGGATTTATAAAAATTAGTCATCGTAAAAGTGTACAATAGGAGGTAGAAGATGGATATTAGAATTGAAAAATGTTCATAAAACATTTTACCCAAATACAAATAGAAGTCATGATGCATTAATCGAATTAACTTAACGATTCATAAAGGGGATTTTATTACAATTGTTGGGGGAAATGGTGCTAGGGAAATCAACCTTTTAAATGTATTTCAGAAGTTTCATTAGATAAAGGACCTATTTATATGGGGGAAGCTGCAGTTGAACAAACAGCTGAATACGAAAGAGCAAAATATATTAGTCATGTTTACAAAACCGCTACAAGGAACAGCACCTCGTATGACGGTTGCTGAAAATCTTTCATTAGCTCTAAGAAGAGGACTAAAACGTGGTTGAAAGGATATACAGCTGAAGAATTAGAACAATTTAAAGCATTATTAACTCCGTTACAATTAGGATTAGAAGAACGATTAGATGCTGAAATTGGATTATTATCTGGTGGACAAAGACAGGCAGTTTCATTATTAATGGCAACATTACGAACTCCTGAATTATTATTATTAGATGAACATACTGCTGCACTAGATCCAAAAACACAAAGAAAAATTATGCAATTAACAAAGGAAATTATTGAAGAGAAAAGCAATTAACTGCTTTTAATGATTACACGTAATTTATCAGATGCATTAAGATATGGAAATCGTTTAATGATGATGCATCGTGGAAAAATTATTCAAGTTTTTGAAAAAGAGGAAAAGATGCATTAACAGAAGAAAAATTATACCAATTAATGGCAGAATTAGACGCAGCAGATTTCAATCAAGAAGTAGTAGTGAATAAGACTTTTCTAAAGTGACTACTACTGAGAAAAAGTCTCTGTTTACAGTTTTATTCTAATGGAATTTGGTATAATAGAAATAATTAGAAATTGAAAGGAAGTTTTTAAAGTGGGTTGTTTAATAGTAAACAATTTGGGAAGAAGATAGTTATATAGCAGTGCTATTATTGGAATACTTAGTTGGAACGAAACGGTTTAGTTTATTCCGTTTATTTCTTGGGAAAAACATTAGAAAGGAGTGATTGTTGTTTATTCTTATTTACAAGAATCTCCTCAGTGGATTCCATTGTGGATTATCTATGATTATCAGTAATAGGTCAAATCTGTAAAAGCAGTCTAGATATTAGAGGCGAGGATTCCCTCAAGTAGAACTACAATTACAAGGCAAGATGGATATGAATTGGTGGTCTGTCTGTTGGAAAAATTTGTGCAGGATCTATTTCGATTGGTTCAGGATTATTTATTGGGGAGAGGGCCATCGATTCAATTAGAGCTCTTGCTCAAGGTGTAGCTGAAGGATTAAAGAGTAATCGAGTTCAAAAAATATATTTATTTCAAGTGGCGGGAGCAGGATTAGAAGCAGCATTTAGTACTCAATTGCTGGTTTATCGTTTCTGTTAGAAGAAGTTCATCATCATATAGTCCGTTAGTGGCTTTTAATAACATTAACAGCTGCAATCGTTTCTGAATTTTGTATCGTTAAATATGAGCTCAAGACCGTCTTTAAATTTAGGAAATGACCAAATTATGAGCATTATAGGGTATATGATTGTATTAGAATTATTTTAGGATTATTTGCTGGTATATCATCATTATACTTTCTACAATTACCAGCTATTTATGGAAATGTCACTTTTATCCCTAATTATTACTATTGTATCGTTGCTTTTTATAGCGATTATTCCATTAGGATTATGGAATCCCATGTCTTAGGTGGAGGTGGAGAAATGATTTTAGAATTTAGCTTCAAGAAAATCATACCGTTCAATCAGCGTTCTTATTTATTCTTCGTTTATTTTATTCAATGCTTTTTATGGAAACAGGGTTACCTGGTGGTATTTTTCTTCCAATTCTTTTCTCTAGGTGCATTATTAGGATTAGTCTATGCAGAAATTTTAATTCAATTTTGGAGTAGATCCTAGTTTAAGAGTAAGTTTTGTTTTTCTTTGCAATGGCAGGGCTATTTTTCTGCAATTGGGAAAGCACCCCTTTAACAGCTGTATTATTAAACGAAAATGGTTGGAGGATTAAAACCAATTAATGCCATTAGGAATTTGTACATTAACAGCTTATATTGTAGCTGATTTCTTGAAAGATGGGGTCCTATTTATGAAATTTTAGCGGAACGATTAGATTCTGAACATCCACATGAGCAGAAAGGAAAGACGAACTACACTTGAAGTACCGATTATGGTAGAAAGTCCATTAGTTGGGGAGGAAATGATTCGAGATATTCCTTGGCCAAAGAGATTATTGTTATTGCGACAGTCAAGAAGACGAAAGAAGAAATTACTCGTGGTGACAATGATTGCTGCGACCTGGAGATATCCTTATTGTCGTTTGTGATGAAGGATTAGTAGAGACGAAAGATTTGAAACAATAACACAATTATCCAAGGGCATTACCGTTTTCATAAACTTTGTGGTATACTTCTATGATAAAATGGAAATGAAGGGGGATAGAAGGAAATGACTAGACATAACCTAAGTCCACAAAATGATGACTAAAGAATTTGGAGATTCATTTGCAAAAATATTCACGTAAAAATACTAGTTGGCTTTATTTTATTATTCATCATCATTGTATTATTTGGGTGTCGTTTATTTATTTAATGCGGTATCTAAGCGGACAAAAACTCCAATTGAGGCTTATCGTGAAGAGTTTATTCAATTAAAAGAGCAAATTCAACAGCAAGAAAAGAAAATTGAGACAATTAGAGCAACAAATTAAACAATTATCTGAAAACCATAACGTTTTTGATGAAAAAAGTGAAAATTTTTCGTATTTTTCACTCTTTTCATTATTTTATTAAGGAATCATTTAGAGCGCTTTTCTAAATTTGTTCGAAATAGACTTGTAAAGTGCTTTACAATCATGCTATACTGCACTTTCTAGTGTGTGTTAGGAATTATAAATGGGTTTTAAGAGCTCCTTTTTGGACCAGCAGGAAATACTGAATAACCGTGCGTTTTGGCATTGGTGGAGGAAAATGTTCATGGAACAAGGTAAAGTAAAATGGTTTTAACGCAGAAAAAGGGCTTTGGATTTATCGAAACGCTTGAAGACGAGAGCGACGTCATCACGTACACTTTCTCAGCTATCCAATCAGAAGGATTACAAATCATTAGACGAAAGGCGAGCTGTTGAGATTTCGAAGTTGAAGAAGGGCGCACGTGGTCCTCCAGCTAGCTAACGTAGTAAACATAATTTTATCAAATAAGAAAGAGGTTAGGAATCAGCCTCTACCTCTGTTTCATTAGCAATTTACTGGAATTATGACAGTCTTTCCTAATTCGGTCTACAATGGACTATTCATATAAGAGGTGGTAACATGAAGAGGAGAAGAACAGAAGTTCCAGTAGAACAAACATGCCAGGATTTAACATTTACTGTCTCAGAAACAGAAGAGGACTATAAAAGCCCATGGATTTCGTATAAACAATTTGAGTAGAAAATTTCTGTGACGATTTCGAAAAGTCAAATCAAGTACTGTAGGAAGTGCATTCGTCAAAGAGTTTAGCAGATTATCGTAAGGAATAGAATTACATTGGAAAATTTGATTTCAATATGCAAGTTTATGCAGTCAATGCCAATACAAAGGGATAGAGAAGCACGAAGTCGTTTAGCAGCACACTTGAGAAAAGTAGTAGCAGAATGCGAGTGCAACAGTTAAGTTTCTTCTCTCCAGAATTAAGCCAGTAGGAGGAAAGGGTTTATTAGCTTGGAGGCTTCAAAAATCCAGAAAAAGTAGAAATTTTATCTGGAAAGATTATTCAGAAGATAAACAGCATTTATTATCAAGAAGTAGAATCTGTATTAGCAGCACTAGGAACATACATTAGATTTCCCATATCAAAACTACATAATGATACAAAATTCAAAGATATTCAATTTCCTAATTTTGAAGTAGACGGAAAAGAATTTGAAATGACATACAATAGCTTTTGAAAGAGCAGTGGAGCAGACGAGAGATACAAGTGCAAGACGAAAAGCTGAAGTATTTCTCAGACATATGCATAAATACAGACACAACACAGCTTCTAAGCTTATAATGCACGGAGTTCAAAAGAAAGACTAGAGCTACTTTAAGAGGATTTGGTTCAGTCATTTACATTATTTACTGGATCGCACAAAGTTTCTAGAGGTTATATAATCGTCAAATTAGTTTAATTATAGGAACATTTAGCACCATTATGAGAAGCTATACTGGAGTTAATTGGAAAAATTTATCAATTAGATGAAGTACGTTATGAGGATTTAAAATTAGAAATAGATCACTCATTTTGCACCAAAAGTAAGCCTAACAGAAGAAGCCAAAAACATATATTTTAGATAGGTTAAAACCATTAGGTGAGTCCTTATCTATCTATTGAAGAGGCCAACTGATGAAGATGGATTGATTCTGCGAAACTATTGGAAGGCAATGCAAGGAGCATTTTACTGTGCGTCCCCTTATGGAACAAACTCATTTATTTTAATGTTCTTTACACAGAAGTATGAATGATGTGATGACATTCTTTGAATTGGGGACATACTGGACATTTCCAATTGCTTTATCAACATCAAAATATTCAATTATCAGACCATCAATGTATTTTATTTGGTACCATCTACTGCTAATGAGGTTATTGGTAGGAAAGGTGTATTTATTACAAAATGCAACAGATACTAGAATGAAACGTTGTTGGATTATTTGCGCAAATAGTTGGTAAACAGCCACCATAATTTATGACGCATTTATTAGAAGCACACTATCAAGGAAATTATATCGATTAGTCGATGAGGTAAAATTTAGATGCAGAAACATTAAACCAAATTTGTCATCAAACATTGGAACAATTCTAGAGATTTCTATAGTAATGTAGAGGTGCAGGTGCTTGGATGAGACAGCCACTTATTACTATAGGATTATATCTTATACTTATTCTGGGGATTAACAATCGGAACTCAAGTTGCTAAAATGATTCAAGAGAATCCTAGAAAACTACTAATTGGTTGAAGTTCTAAAATGGGTGGTTCTAAAACTGCAGAAGAAGCTTACTAAGGCTGCAGGGTAGATGTTTCTAGATGAGCCATTGAAATACAATTGAGACAATTGGAGAATATGTGCAAGGTGGTGAGGTTAACGAATGGGCTTCCGGCTGAAGTAGTACTAGGACATGGCCACACAGTCCTCATGCCTAAGAGGTTGACCTAGGTCTCAGCACCCGCCTGCAATGGAATCTATGAAGGCAGGATTCTATTGCTCAATACTTCAGCATCCAGAGTCTTCGTTATTTAAATGAATAGATGGGGGAGCGATAAAGGGGACTTGACTAGGAGTGAGTACTAGGACGCCAGTAGCCTCACTGTAGCAAGGCTCTTGGCTAAAGTTGAGCCTCGGTCTCAGCACACCTGCAATAGAATCATGAAGCAGATTCTATTGCTCTACTACAGCGTCAGAGTCTTCGTTATTACGTGGATGTATGAAGGAGCGTTAAAGAGATGAAGCTTGACTAAAAGGTGGTACCAGGATGACAGGAAGCGTCTAGTGGGATCTCTTGTTTCGTACTACAGTATTTCTGTTATAAGCTAAAAGAGTTAGAGGACATCCACTCTAACTCTTTTTTTGTAATCTCTATTTTTTGTACCCAACAAACGTCCATCTTGGGCTAATAAGTCAGAAACTTTCTTGTGGTCCAGATGAACCCTGCAGGATAATTAGGAATTGTATGAATGCCTCATTTATGTCCCATGTGGCAGATACAATCTGACAAATTTCCATGATGCAGCCAACTTCTTCCCAATGCGTGAGTTAGTCATATCACCTTCCATACGAGGTCTAAAAATTAAACGTTCACTTAAGCTACGGACTGTGAAACCAGAATTCTTATCAAAGATTTTCTAAATGGCTTGTTTGTAATCAAGTAACCGTTCCTACAGCTTTTAGATTGATAACAAAACTGAAGCCTTCTTTAGGAGTAATGAATAGAAATTCGATTTGAAGGGCATTTTCCTTTTGTTTTTCGTTTTCAAATAGTGGGAATCTGCTTCTTTAAAGATAACGTCAATCACGCAGTTGTTTTTAGAATCTAAGCTCTTACCTGTACGAACATAAAATGGAACATCCTTCCAGCATTCGTGTGATAAGACTTTACCAGCCACATACGTTTCCATGTTAGAGATCGTCCGAGAGAAACATTTTGATGCTTGCAGTAGCCAGGTAAGCTATGCCATCTAAGAGAGAGGAGCCATATGTGTGACCACGTGCACAGGTACATGGGAAACTATCTTCAGGAGAATGGTGACGTAATTGTTTCTAATACATTAATTTTATTTTGACGAACTGCCTCAAATGATTGAGGTGGCTCATAGCTACTAATGCTAAAATTTGTGAAAATGTGGTTTTGAACCATATCTCTTAAGCACCACTTGTCTCCTGATATCCACCACGTTCTTCCAACACCTACTTGTTTCAGAATGGTGTAGTGAGACATTATCGATAACGATTGCGATTCCACATTGTTTCAAATACACGGTTTGCAAATCAGACAGCAGTAATAACTTTTGAATCATTTCTTTTCCTAAATAGTGATCGATACGATAAAGTTTGTGATTTTCATCAAAGAAAGAATGACGTAATTGTTCGTGCAAATTTGAGCTGATGCATAATCTCTTTTCCAAATGGTTTTTCAATAATTAAACGATTCCTGTACCATGATCCCGTTAATAAAGCTTCATCTTTTAAATGTTGGAGTAATTGTCGAAAAATATGAAGGAGCCATTGCTAAATGAGAAATTCTGTTTCCTTCGATTCTACATATTGTTGAGGTCTAATAATCAGATAATTCTTTTAATACAACATAGTGAGTAGGTGTCCGTTACATTGTATTGTAGCAGTAAGTAGAAGTGACTAGCGAATTCTTCTGCTTGATTTACATCTTCCTGTCGAAACTTTTGGACCAGATTTCCACAACAACTTCACGAAAATGTTCGTCGGTCCCATTCGCGTCGAGCTGTACCTTCAATGACCGCAAAATGATTGCGGATAAATCCTTTTGAGAATAAACGAAATGAGTGCTGGGTATAATTTACGACTTGCTAAATCACCTGTTGCGCAGAAAAGGAATTAATACTTTTTGTTCTTGCATAATGAGATACCTCTAGTTCAGATTTCTTTTTCCAGTGTAAAATATAGGGAAAAGAAAAGTCTAGTAATTCAAACTGAAAATGAAATTAAATTTTATAAATGAAAGATAGCGCTGAGAATAAAAGGGCTTCTCTTGCATGTAAGAAGTGAAATGTGTTGGAATTAAACACAATAGATTCAATTTGTAGGAGGTGTATCAAATGACAATAGAATGATGACGATTTTTAATCAAGGCTAGTTGTGGAAGGTGATGAAAATGCAATGAGAATCCTCAAAACGTGTGTTTTTCTTATTAACTCTATTATTAATGTTACCAGGCATGATTCAAATGGGTGCATTGTTTCATTCTTTTAGGACAGAGTTTAATAGAGAGTTAATGTCAATTACCAGAATTTGAAGTGAAAAATCAGCAATTAATCGCTCGAAAGAGAGAGAACAAAGGATTTGTTTATAAAGGCAGATGGTTTAATGTTTTGATGAGTGGAAAAACAACTAGTGAGAGAGATTTATTACAAAGATGAAACCTCTTCCAGTATTCCTGTATTTGCCTTGTGAGAAGATGGATTTTATTTAGAAACGAATATTAATCGTCAAAATTGAGGTTAAATCAGTTTAAGAGAAATATGAATAAATCATATAGATATTGCTAATTGCTTTTCCATGTAGTTTGAGGTTTACTCCATTTGTTTTTGTGTCCTATATTTTCTTTGTGCATACGGTTTGCTATTCATTATTCTATGCGTGGTTTCTTTCATAGTAAAAAGCAATGGCTGTATTATTTATGAAAGTATTTATTCCTTCCCAAAACCGATTGGGTGTGAAGTAGTTCTAGGTGCAGCTGTTTTACCTGTATTAATTTATACATTTATTGATACATTAGGAATTCGCTTTTATTGGACCAGGGGTTTATCTAGCAACTTTCCTTTTAATTGGGTTTTAGGAATTCGAGAATTTTTAAAAATAATCGACCATCATAAAAACTGGAGAATTTTTAGTTCTCAGTTTTTACTCTTTATTACTATTTTTCTTTCTTGCAGATTGACGATTTTGCTTTTTACGTTCAATTCTTTGTTTTTGTTTTATTTCATGAGTTAGTTTTTCCTTGTATCCAGGTTTGATATGTTTTTTCGCTTTTTAATCATTCCTTTTTAAGCGTGGATCTGAAGTCAGAACTTTGGGTATTTTTCTTTTTCACGACGAGGCCGGTCATAACTTTCAACTAATTCACCATTTTTAATTCCATTGTTTCAAAAAGAGATTCCTTTAGAGTTTCCAACGTTTGGATGAGCTTGTTCTTGGTTAGGGAGTGTAGAAAGTAATCGCTTGTCCAGCTAAACCATTTCGACCCGTACGACTGACACGGTGAATGAAAAATTCGAATTCAGTAGGAATTTCTAAATTAATAACATGAGAAACTCCTTCAATATCAATCCTCGAGCAGCTAAATCTGTTGCTACTACATATTGATATTCCATTTGTTGAATTTGCTTCATCACGACGACGCTCACGAGCAGGAAGTATCTCCATGAATGGTTGCAACTTTTAAATTTTTCTCACGTAAAAAGGCTGTAACTTCGTCAGCTTTTTGTTTTGTATTGACGAAATTAACATTAAGTAAGGATGTCCCAACGTGATTAATTCAAATAACACATCTAATGGATTTTTGTGTTTTTGTTACTAATAATTGATTCGTAATGGGTTGGAGAAACAATTTGTTTATTTTCTACATGAATAATTTTAGGTTTCAAGATATTTTTAAGGAATGGTTTAATTTTATCTGGAATTTTGCAGAAAACATCGGACATTTGTAAATCTTTCGGCATTCTAGAAGCAATTTCATCGACTATTTCTAAAAATCCCTAAGTCAAAGGTCATATCAGCTTCGTCGACAACCATCATCGTTGTTGTTTGAACAAAGTAGCGCATTTTCTCGCATTAAATCAAAAATTCTTCCAGGTGTTCCAATGACAATGAGGCGTTTTGTTGTAATTTTTGAACTTGACGAAGTTTATCAGTCCCTCCGACACATTTTTCTAACAAAATTGGAGTAGGAGCGTCTTCAATTAATTGAGCAGTTACTCGAACTAATTGTTCGGCCAAATCTCACGACTTGCGTACAGTAATGACTAATTGTAATTCTTGTTTTTCCGGATTGATTTTACGAATAAGTGGTAATAAGAAACTGTGACTTTTTCCACTTCCTGTTTATGATTGACCAATCACGGATTCTCCTTTAATAATAGAGGGATAATTTTTCTTGAATTTTAGTTGGAGTAGAAAATGATAGTCTTTCTAATGCTTTTTGTAAAAATGGGTTGTAATTGATAATCTGTAAATTTCATGTTTTCATCTCTTTTCTATAATCTAATCTTTGAAAGCGTTGTTATTATACCATAGTTTTTAAGGATTTAAAAGAGAAACCGTTGAATAATAGAAAAATCATAAAAAAGTAAGCATTGCGTTTTACATATCAAAGGGTGTTATCCTTTAAATATCAAACAGTATTTGAAACTGTACTATTTAGGGAGGAATTAATTATGACTTATGAATTACCAAAAATTAGCGTATAGAGTTTTCTGCATTAGAACCTCATGCGTGGATGCATTAACAATGGAAATTCATGACAAGCACCACAATGCTTATGTTACAAACTTAAATGCAGCTGTAGAAAAACATCCTGCTTTATTCGAAAAAAGTGTGGAAGAATTAGTAGCAGATTTAGCATCTGTACCAGAAGATATTCGTGGAGCTGTTCGTAACAATGGTGGTGGACATGCAAACCACAGCTTATTCTGACAGTGATTTCACCAAATGGTGGTGGTCAACCTACTGGCGAATTAGCAGCAGCGATTGATAAAAATCTCGGTGGGTTTGATGCGTTTAAACAAGCATTCTCTCAAGCAGCAGCAACTCGTTTTGGTTCAGGTTGGGCTTGGTTAGTTGTTTCAAACGGCGAATTAGAAGTAGTTTCTACTCCAAACCAAGATAACCCATTAACAGATGGTAAAAACTCCAATTTTAGGATTAGATGTTTGGGAACATGCTTATTACTTAAACTACCAAAACCGTCGTCCTGATTACATTGCAGCATTTTGGAAATGTAGTTGATTGGAATGAAGTAGCTCGTCGTTACGAAGCTGCAAAATAATTTTTAAGAAATTTTTGATTTGTTAACTCTTTGAGATTCCAGTGGGAACTTGAGAGTTTTTAGTGCTTGATTTTTATTTTCCAGACTTATTGATACAGTAGCTGAGGACGCTGGCAGCCTCGCTGAAGCGAGTCTCATAGCTAAAAACGAGCCTTTTGGTCTCGATTTTCAGCAATCAAAGCCTCCTGGCTTTGATTGCTGAGCTACTGTGAGAAGTCTGATTTTTGGAATCATATAAGATGCGTTTTATTTTTGCAGTTTTTCGTATCATGCAGATGCCATACAACTACTATGGAAGTCTGTATAGCATAGAGATGTGTTTGTTTATGATTTTTCCAGTACTTCGTGACAGATATTGGTCTCATCGTGTATAATAGGGATACGTGTAAATAAATTAGAACAAAATAGAAAAGAGAAATAGAGATATTTAAGGAGGAACTTATGAGAGTAGATACAGACACTTATTTTCTCGCTCAGTGGTGTTACCAAAGTCTGTTCGAGTATTGAAGAAGAATTAGAGACGTCTTGGACATACGGTGATATTTCTTACAACTACTGATCCAAATGCTACGATGCACAGAATGGAATATCGTTCTTGCTAGAAGTATTCCATTGTTTTCATTTAAAGAAAGAAGAATTGCTGTTCAAGGTTTTATTGAAAGCATAAAAGTTTCTCAAGAATACGAATTAGACATTATCCATACACAAACAGAATTTAGTTTAGGACTACTTGGGGAAAATTTTAGGAGCAATGTCTGGGATTCCAACTATCCATACTTATCATGATGTGATGAAAAATACTTACACTATATTGCAGAATGGGGAAGATTTTAAGACCAAGTCATGTGACTTACATTTCTAAAAACTTTTGTAATCAAACTCGTGGAGTGAGTGACTCAAGTCAAATGACTAAAGATAAGTTATTATCTCATGGAGTGACTCAAGAAGTCTGAGTCAGTTCCAACAGGTGTTGTAATCCCAGAAATGAATCCACAAAATTTCAGAAGACTTACGTAAAAATTAGGATATACAAAGAGGATAAGTGTTATACATTAAGCCCGTTTATCGAAAGAAAAATATTGCAGCGATTTTAGATGCGATGCTAACCTAGAAAAGATTCATCTGTAAATACTGTATTGTTGGTGGAGGACTAGAAAAGAAGAAACTACAAGTGGAAAGTTTAGGGATAACACCATATGTACAGTTTGCTGGTGAAGTGATCTATCAACAAGTATCACAATATTACTAAAATGGCGGATTTGATACGTGAATGCTTCTGAGTCAGAAAGTCAAGGTTTGACCTATGGAAGCTTTCAGTGAATAAAAATTCCAGTTATTGCGAAGATGATTATTTACAACAATTTATTACTAAACCAGAATTAGGAATGTTATACGAAAAAGATGCAGATATTGCTTCCAGTAGTTAGCGTATCTAGAATGTAGCAATCAAACTTCTCATCAAGTTGAAAAATTACAAAATCAATTTATGAAGAAATATCTTCTGTAACTTTTCCTGAGAAGAGTAGTAGCATTTTATGAAGATGCGATTAGTAATTATCAACACTGATAGAAAAATACGAAAACTTGGTTTAGAAAAATGAATTTCTTCAAAATCTATGATGATAAGGAGACTGAAGAATGAAAATAGGATTTATTGGAACAGGCGTAATGGGGTTCTTCTAGCGGTGAAGCACTTATTAAACGCTGGTTATCCAGTTACAGTTTATAATCGTACAAAAGAAAAGGCACAAGCAGTTATCAGTGCCGGCGCTATATGGGCAAATACTCCAAAAGAAGTTGCAAGTCAATCTGATGTTGTATTAACGATTGTAGGTTATCCAACAGATGTAGAGGAAGTTTATTTTGAGAAAATGGAATTTTTCAAGGGATAGAAACAGGTAAGATACTACTTGATTTAACAACAAGTACGCCTTCTTTAGCAAAGAAAATTGCAGAAGAAGCTAAAAAATTTTCTTGTGAGGCGCTGGATGCTCCAGTTTCTGGTGGCGATTTAGGAGCGAAAAATGGAACATTATCCACAATGGTTGGTGGTAAGGAGTCTGTCTCTAGAAGAAGTCCGTCCAATTTTAGAGACTTTTTCAAAAACAACTGACGTTGCAAGGGACAAACTGAGCTGTCAACATACAAAAATGGCGAATCAGATTATGATTGCTGGAACGATGACAGGCTTAGTTGAAATGTTAGTTTATGCAAAAGCTGCAGAATTAGATTTAGAAAAAGTACTTCAAACAGTTGGAGCCGGAAGTGCAGCTAACTGGTCATTATCGAATTATGGACCAAGAATTTTAAAGAAAGATTATAGTCCAGGATTTTTGCAAAAACATTTCTAAAAGACTTACGAATTGCAGTGGAAGAATCTGAAAGAATGGGATTATTTTTACCAGCAACTCTACAAGCAAGAAAATTATATGAAACAGTTTGTAGATGATGGTTACGGCGATTTAGGAACTCAAGCTCTTATTCATTTATATTGGACACCCAGAATAAATTTATAAAAGTATGTTTTTAAAGGGATTTTCATATACCCAAAAAGTTTTATGGTAGAATAGAAATTAAGAAAGCTGAAAGGGAAAGCAACATGAAACCTTCACAACTGCAGTTGCAATTGCAACGTTCTACAAACAATGGCGGATCGAAAGCACTGGATATTGAAAATTCGTCGTTTTGAAAAAGATGGTGTTGAAAAATGTGTTGTGACATTTAATCAAGAAGCAGATAGCTTTGAGTTAGAAGATTGTGAGACAAAACAAACTATTCCACTTGATGATATCGATTTAGTCGCAATTGAAATTTTTGAACTATTACAAGATTAATGACTATGATAAACCACGGCGCCATAAAATGTGTGCTGTGGTTTTTCAATACTTATACATAAGAAAAAGTGGGGATTACTATGAAAGTAGAAAAATTGGTTTATTAGGATTTGGGAACAGTTGGAAGTGGCGTTTATCATATTTTTAACAAAAATCAAGCATCGACTTTAGAAAAACAGGAGTTTCATTACAAATTGAAAAGCTTTTGTAAAAGAACCAGAACTATTTGCTGATAAAATTTCAGGCATTACATTTACTTCAGATGTAGACTATATTTTAAATGATGAAGAAATCTTACTATTGAGAAGTTTTAGGTGGAGTGATTTTGCTTATAACTGTGTGAAGAAAGCTTTAGAATCAGGAAAACATGTCGTAACAGCTGAATAAAGATTTATTAGCAAAACATGGTGTTGAATTATCTCAAATTGCTAGAAAAATAATGTTTATTTATATTATGAAGCAAGTGTTGAGGGCGGAATTCCTGTATTACGTCCTTTAGTAGAACATGTTTCAAGTAATGAAGTAGAAGCGATTTACGGAATTGTAAATGGAACAACAAACTTTATTTTAACTTCTATGAGCCAACAAGGATTATCTTATGAAGAAGTGTTAAAAACTGCTCAAGAAAAAGGGTTTGCTAGAAGCGTATCCAACAAGTGATGTAGAAGGTTATGATGCTACTTATAAATTAATCATTTTAACAAGATTAGCATTTGGAACAAATGTTTTCATCTCGATGCGATTCCTAAAAGGTATTACACAAGTGACTAAAACAGATTTACAATTAGCCAAACTTTCAGGCTATACGATTAAATTATTAGCAAGTGTTGTTGCAAATGGTGAAGAGTATACTTAGAAGTACGTCCTTATTTTGTAAGTTTAAACCACTTGTTAGCTCAAGTTGCTTATGAAAATAATGCTATTTCTGTAACAGGTGATGCTTTAGGAGAAATTTTACTATACGGAAAAGGTGCAGGCTCACATCCAACTGCAACAAGTGTGGTAGCTGATGTCATGATGATTGCAACGCAACAAAATCGTAATGCAAAAGTTGTTCCGTTTGAACCATTGACAGAAGCGATTAAAGTTCATACAACAACAGCTCCATTAAAAGATTATGCTGTTGAATTGAAACATAAAGTAAACCAGAAGATTTTGACGGAGTTGTATTACCAAATCAAGCAGCATTAACAAGATTTACTCAAATTTCAGAAGCTGAGTTAGAAGAAAAGTTTCTGCATATCAACAAGTAGATGGTGGAAACAGTTAGAATCTATCCATGTTGGAGGCATAAAAATGAAAATTATTGTACCCGCAACAACTGCTAATATTGGATTAGGATTCGATTCCATTGGGATTGCAGTTGATTTATATTTAACATTAACGGTTGTAGAACCTAGTAATGAATGGAGAAAATTGAACATCCATTTGGAGAAGTCGTACCAAGCAAATCAAGAGAATTTAATTATTGAAACTGCATGTAGCAGTTGTCCAACCTTACAACCCTCACCCATTTAGTATGTGAAAGTGATATTCCAATGACAAGAGGATTAGGAAGTAGTTCTAGTGCGATTGTTGCAGGAATTGAATTAGCGAATCAATTAGGGGAATTGAACTTAACTCCGCAACAAAAAGTTGAGTGGGCAACAAAATTAGAAGGGCATCCAGATAATGTAGCTCCTGCTATTTTAGGTGGATTAGTCGTTGCGACTTATGATGAAGAAAGTCAAGAAGTTGACTATTTACAAAAAGAAATTCACTCAGAGATTCAAGGGATTGCTTTAATTCCAGATTTTTGAACTATCAACAAAAAGCAAGTAGACAAGTTCTTCCTAATGAATTTGTATACTCACAAGCGGTACAAGCTAGTAGTCGTTCAAATGTATTAGTTGCAGCACTATGGCAAGAAGATTGGGAAAATGTTTCTAGAATTGTAGAAAAAGATTTATTCCATGAACCATATCGTGAAACATTAATTCCGTTTTTAACACCGGTACGTAAGCTTGCAAAAGAAAAAGAAGCGATTGGTACTTACTTAAGTGAGCAGGCTCAACAGTGATGGTGTTATCTTCAAAAAGAAAATACACCAAGTATTGCCCAACATTTACAAGAGAAATTGCCAAGCGAATTAGGAAATTACACTATTCAAGTATTAACTATCGACCCATTAGGCGTTCGAGTTGAAAAAGATAATAAAGATAGAGGAGAAATATGTCCATTAAACTAACACCAACGTGGTTTATCAAAGATTATTTATCCATTTCCATTGAATTTTTAAAAAACAATCAATCAAAACAATTTTTGCAGATATTGATAATACATTAGTGGAGTGGGATGAATTAGATACAAATGATACATTACGCATGGGTTCAAGAGTTAAAAGAAACAAGATTGAAATCATCTTAGTATCTAACAATCGAAAACATCGTATTGAAAGAGTCGCAGAACAATTAGGGCGTACCGTACGTTTTCCAGGACTAAAAACCACTGCATAAAGGATTCAAAGAAGCACTGAGTCAAACGACTGCAATAAAAAGATGAAATTATGATGATTGGAGATCAGTTATTGACAGACATTTTAGGTGCAGGAACTTTTGGTATTAAAACAATACTAGTAAACCTTTAAAAGTTATCCGATGCTAAGAAAACAAGAATCACGATGAAAATTTAATTTAACTGTATTATATGGATTACCATAGAGAAATGGAGGAGAAAATCCATGACTGAAAACTACTACTTTTGTATGGGATGTGGCGCAACGATTCAAAACAGAAAATCATGAAGAAATCGGCTATACTCCACAAGTGTATTGACGAAAAATGTTAGAGCAAGAACAACCCGTTTATTGTCAGTTGTTTTAGATTAAGAATATATGAATACAACCTGCTTCTGATGATGATTTCTTTAATGTTATCTTCGACTGCGAAGAAGACGCACTAGTTGTTTATGTAGTTGATTTATTTGGACTTATATGGCAGTATGATTTCAGGACTGAAACGTTTTATTGAGATAATCCGGTATTATTTGTTGCAATAAAGTGGATTTATATCCAAAATCAGTGAATCGAAATCGCTTGAAAACTGGATTGAATGTTTTGCAAAAAGAATATGGTATTCGTCTAGTAGATACAATTTTAGTGAGTGCCACAAACGTATTCAAATAGATGAATTGTTAGATAAAATCAACGAATATCGCTGACGTAAAGATGCCTGTGTAGTCGGGTAACGAATGTAGGGAAATCTACTTTAATTAATAAATTAATTCAAAGTATTGTGGAACGAAAGATGTGATTACAACTATCAATTTCTAGAAACTACATTAGGACAAATTGATATTCCATTTGATGAACACTCAAGCTTAATTGATACACCTGGGATTATTCACCGTCATCAAATTGCACACTATTTAGCAGAAAAAGAAGTGAAAAAAGTATTGCCTCAAAAGGAATTACAACCAAAAACTTTCCAATTAAATGCAGAACAAACGATTTTTATTGGTGGACTTGTACGGGTGGATTATACAAAAGGGAAAGAAACTCTAACATTTTATACTCCACAAACCATTGAATTACATCGTACAAAATTAGAAAAAGCAGATGACTTTTATGCAAGACACAATGGAACGATTTTAACACCTCCTACAGGAGATAATGTGAAACAATATCCAACTCTACAGAAGACAGTCTTTTTCAATAAAAGAAAAATCAGATATTGTGATTGCAGGGTTAGGATGGGTAACCATTCAAAAACCAGGGACTATTGAAGTTTGGAGTCCAAAAGAAGTAGATGTTATTAACGTCCATCGATTATATAAGAAGGAGGATTGGATTGGAATTAAAAAGGAAAAGAAAGACAATTTTTCAAAAAGAAGCACATAGTATTAAACCGATTTTTTTCAAATTGGAAAAGGCGGTTTAAAGTGAAGAAATGATTCAACAAATCCAATTTGCGATTGAAAAACGTGAATTAATTAAAGTGAGTTTATTGCAAAATACAATGGAAGAACCTCAGGAAGCTGCTGAAGTATTAGCAGAACAAACCGGCACATGATTATTCAAGTGATTGGACATACCATTGTACTGTATATAAACAAGCTCGAAAATCCAAAAATCGTGATATTTCGATTCGATTTGCAGAATTTGTAAAAGAGGGAGATAATATGATGCAATCCATCAAGCTTTGTCCAAAAGTAAAACAGAATGATTTTAGTGGAAAACAAAAAGCGTGTTGGAATTTTTAGGAGGAAGTTTTAATCCTCCTCATGTGGCACATTTAATTATGGCAGAGCAAGCTAGAGTTCAGTTGAATTTGGATAAAATCTATTTTATGCCGAGCCATATTCCACCTCATGTAGATGAAAAGAAAACGATTGATGCCAACTATCGAGTAGAAATGACACAATTAGCCATTCGAGATACTATCATTTTGAACTTGGAAACGATTGAATTAGAATCGTACTGAAAAAGCTATAGCTTTGATACAATTCAATCTTAAAGAAGAAAAATCTGATGTGGATTATTACTTTATTATTGGTGGCGATATGGTCGATTATTTACCGACTTGGCATCGAATTGATGAATTAGTTCATGAAGTTCAATTTGTAGGAGTACGTGTCCAGGTTATCCAAAAGAAACTCCATATCCAGTCTTATGGATTGAAGCGCCTCAAATGGAAATTAGTTCAACACAAATTCGTAAAAATGTGTTATGGGGGACAAAGTATTCATTACTTGGTTCCAGAAAGCGTAGAAGAATATATTTTTGAGAAAGGACTGTATCAAGAATGACAGTAGTAGATTTTTCCTTATTCTTCTTTGAGTCGTGATTTTACATCAAGTTCGTCTCAAATGAGTCAAAGAAGATTTGACCATTGTTTAAGAGTGGAAAAAGAAAATCATGGAATTAGCGACATTATATGGAGTAGATATCACAAAAAGCTTCTTTTAGCAGCATTAATTCATGATTTTTGCAAAAGAAAGACCCTTAGAAAGAATTACAAGAATTAGTGGTCAAAAACAGTTGTCAGAACAACTAAAAATCAATCATCTGAAATTTTTGCATGGTCCTGTTGGAGCAGAGATTTTAAAAGATGAATTAGACATTCAAGATGAAGAAATTTTAGACGCTATTCGTGAACATACGATTGGTGGCACTAAAAATGACTCTGTTATCTAAATGTTTATTTGTAGCAGATGCTATTGAAGATGGAAGAAATTATCCAGGAGTAGAAGAAGAAGACAAATCGCTCATCATAATATTGATGAAGCAGTTCGATATTTAGTGCGACATACCTACAGTATTTAATTGAAAAAGAAGTGTACATTTATCCTGGAACATTGGAAGTTTATAATTATTTAGTAATAGAAAGAGGAAAACGTATGACAGAAAATCGTAGTAAACAATTATTAGATGTAGTATTAAAAGCAGCAGATGATAAATTAGCTCAAGAAATCGTTGCATTAGAAGTGGACACTTAACACCAGTGGCAGATTACTTTTGTCATTACTCATGGGAAAAATGAAAAACAAGTACAAGCCATTGTAGATGCAATTGAAGAAGAAGTACATAAAGAAGGTTTTGAAGGAAAAGCATCGAAGGAAAAGACAATGCACGTTGGATTTTTAATGGACTTAAATGATGTAATTGTACATGTATTTTACTATGAAGACCGTGAATATTATAATTTAGAAAAATTATGGAATGACGCACCAATCGTCAATATTGCGAGTGAAAAGAATGACCTATCAAACCTTTGCGCATGTATATGATGGAAGTAATGATCATGAACAATACCAATTATGGGTGAAGTTTACAAAAGACTTTTAACACGTATACGAGCAGAAAAATCCAGAAAGTCATGGAATTAGCTTGCGGAACGGGAGAAGTTTCGACTTTACTAACAGAAGCAGGCTATCAAGTGACCGGAGTTGATTTATCTAGCGAAATGTTAGACATTGCCAAAGAAAAATATCAACAAGATTATCCTTCGATTGATTGGGTTCAAAAAGATATGCGCGATTTAAAAGGATTAGAGACTTTTGACGCCATTACATTATATTCTGATTCACTTTGTTATTTAACAGAGTTTGAAGATACTATAAAAAGTATTTAAAACCGTTTATGAGCATTTAGAAGAGACGGATTGTTTTTATTTGATGTGCATTCTCTATATCAAATGCAAGAAGTATTTCCAGGATATCAATATCATTATACAAGTGAAAATTTAGCGTTTTTATGGCAAAGTTATGAATTAGAGGAACCTGGAAGTGTAGAACATGTCATCGATATGTTTGTCTCATCAATCTCAAACAAGTAAAGCATTATTTGAGCATTTTCAAGAAGTTCATGTTGAACAAACTTTCCCTATGGAATGGTATCAAGAAGCACTTGAAATGGTAGGATTTAAAAAAGTATGGATAAAAGCCAATTTTGGTAAATCAGAAGTGGAAGAAACTTCTCCACGTTGGTTTTTATTGCATTGAAATGAGGAATTAAATGAAAGCTTGTGGAATTATTGCAGAATATAATCCATTTCATAAAGGTCATCATTATCAAATCGAACAAATTAGAAAAGCAAACAGATGCAGATGTCATTGTTGCTGTGATGAGCGGGAATTTTGTTCAAAGAGGGAACCAGCTATTGAGAATAAATGGCATCGTGCAAAAATGGCTTTAGAATATGGAGCAGACTACTAATAGAATTACCAACACTTTTCGACAGCAACAAGCCACAGATTGGTTTGCGGCTGAGGCGTTGGTATTTTGCATGCTGCAAAATGTCAGGAAATTGCTTTTGGTGTAGAAGATATAAGAATTGATTATCAAGTAGCGTTTCAGGAATGGAGTACATTACAAAGACAAAATAAAAGAACACGTCACAAAATGACGAGATGAAATCTCTCACGTATGCAAATCGACTTTCACCCATTGTAAAAGAGAATGGGAGAGGATAGTTCGTTATATCGATTAATGCAACAACCAAATCAACAATAGGGATTTGCATAGTAAAAAGAAATATTGTCTGGAAATTTTACCTATAAACTTTTTAATCTATTGAACGAATGGGAAATGGACATTCAGATGAGAAAAATCAAGATGAACAGTTTGCTAGTGGAACTGCATTGGGAAGCAATTATTAAAGTCTCGAAAGAAATCATCAGTTATATTCTCAATTAGCTTATTTAGAAGCAGTTTCTTCAGCTGAATACCGTCAATCATTGGGAACAATATTGGTTGTTATTAAAGTACCAAATCACAAAGAAGTAGTAGAAGAATTAAGAATGATTTATCAAATGGATGAAGGGATTGAATCATCGATTTAAAAAATCTTTCCGCAAGCAAATTCCTTTCATGATGATTCAACTATTATAAACGCTGGACTTGGGCAAGATTACAACGTTTATGCTTATATGTGTTATTAGGAATTACAAAGAAACAAATGGAAAAACATTTTGAAAGTATCCGAAACCGAAAGAAGTGACTGTTTTAGGTTTTAAGTGAATGGGAAGAAAATATTTATTAAGAAGAAGAGACTCTATTTATTACAAATTATGCAGATTCGTCCATAGAAACACAAAAGAAATGATAACATTTATGATATAATGAACTGTTCGGTTATAAATCTGCTCTGCAGATTAAGCCAGAGATGAAATAACATATAAAGAAAGGGAAGAAGTACGTGAAGAAAAAGGTACAACATTATTAGGTTAGGGCTACTTCCAGTTACAAGTGTATTTGCTGAAGAAGCAAAACCTGTTGAGAAAAATAAGGTTCAGACAATCGATAACTACTGTAGAAAATATTCAGGGTGCAAAAGAAAAATAGTCAAAAGAAGTAGAAGAAGTAAAAGATAAGACAGTAAAAAGAAACAAAAAGATGAGAAGCCAAAAGATGAACAGCCAAAAAGGGAAAAATAATCAGTCAGAAAAGTAATCCAAAGACTGAAGAAACCAAAAATGGTTGGCAATTAGATTCAAATGGTTGGCGTTACTATAAAAAGGAAAAATTGTTACAAAAGAATGGATATTTGATACTAAAGAAGGAGCTTGGTACTATCTTTCTAAAAAGTGGAGAATATGTTAAAATGCATGGGTAACGGATTATTATTTAGGTTCTAATGGAAAAATGTTAGCAAGTCAATGGTTGTTTCGATCCATCTCTATAACGGTTGGTACTATCTTCTAAAAGTGGAGAATATGTTAAAAATACATGGGTAATGGATTATTATTTAGGTTCTAATGGAAAAATGTTAGCAGTCAATGGTTGTTCGATCCATCTTATAACGGTTGGTACTATCTTTCTAAAAGTGGAGAATATGTTAAAACGCATGGGTAATGGATTATTATTTAGGTTCTAATGGAAAATGTTAGCAAGTCAATGGTTGCTCGATCCATCTTATAATGGTTGGTATTATTTAACTAAAAGTGGTGCGTATGCTAACGCAACATGGGTTGGTGACTATTATTTAAAACAATATGGTAAAATGGCGGACGCTGAATGGATTTATGATCCAAATTACCAATCATGGTATTATTTAAACAATGGTGGAAGCTATGCTCGTTCTCAATGGGCTGGTAATTATTATTTGCTAGCAGATGTAAAATACAGGCTTTGGGTTGATTCAGAAAAATATTATGTAGATGGAAATGGGAAAATGGTAGAGTATGTTAAAACCATTGAAACACACCATGGTATTTCCAAAGAGATTCTAAATGGGGGGCTGAATTATTAAGAGGAATTACAATGGGTGTATCAGGCTGTGTACCAACTTCACTTTCAATGATTTTTAATGGCTTTGGAGAGAATACAACACCAATTGAAGTTGCACGTTGGATTAGTAAAAATACAGAATATGAATACAAATGGTTATGAGGAACTAGTGCAAAAGGTTCAGCAGCAGCATTGAAAGCATGGGGATATGATTATAAAATTATTAATACAAGAGGAGCAGTAAAGCAAGCTCTAGTAGAAGGGAAAACCATTTTAGCTTGTGCTGGACAAGGACATTTTGTAGGAGCAGCAACGCTACGCATGCCATTGTATTGAGTGGCTACCAAGATGGAACATTTGCAGCAGATCCCTGAAAATAATGGAATAGTAGATGGTTTGATATTGATAATCTTTTGGAATCAAAAGAAGTTTGATGAAGGAGATAATGAATAGGTGACCATTTATGGTTGGTGTTGCTCATAAACAATGATTGCAATCTTGCAAAGAAATCTGTAGAATCAGCTTATAAATAAAATGATGGAGAAAACATACAATTGTCAAGTAGAAAAACATTGACAAACAAGAGATTCCTTTAGTATAATTTCTATGTTGCTTTAGGGTGAAAATGTGAAAATATCATTAAAACAATCTGAAAATTCTCAAGGAATGCCCAGTTTATTTTGAAGAGGAAATGCAAGCAGAGGACAACTCAGAGTCGACGATACGATACTAGCTGTTTCGCCTGCTGTAGCGAAAGGTTTCTGCAGTTTATCAAATGAAACAGTCATTGCGCAATTTTACTTGGTGCTGTCGATATAACACTTCCTTCATCCAGGTCTCTAGAGCCAGTAGTTGTGCCATTGTCAATAGAAATTGTTGAACGATATATTCCAAAAGGAACTTCATTTGAAGAACAGGAATTAACAGAAATTGTCATTCCGTTAGAAACTGATTGGATAGATTTACAACCTGCTGTGGAAGATCATATTTTACTTTCAATTCCTTTACAAGTCTTATCGCCAGAGGAATTGAGGAAGACCGAATGCCTAGTGGTCAAGATTGGAAGTCATTTCTAAAGAAGAGTTGTCTTTAAGACGAACAGTTGCAAAAAGAACAACAAATCGATCCAAGGTTAGCGGCTCATCAGTCTTCTTCGATTCCGATGAGACTGAAAAAAAAGCATTTTATGTAAAGAAGATTGATTAGAGGTGTACAAAATGGCAGTACCAAAACGTAAAACATCAAAAGCTAGAAAAGCTAAACGTCGTACTCACTCAAATTAGAAGTACCAGGGTTAAACGCATGCCCTAACTGTGGTTCATTAAGAAAAAGCCACTCATGTTTGCCCATCATGTGGACAATACGATGGAAAAGAAGTTGTTTCTCAAGAAGCATAATTTTAATATTAAAGCTCTACACTTTATGTGTAGGTTTATTTTTATAAAGATGAGTCGTTTATGGAAGGAGTAATTCTTCGTAAACGACTTTTTATTATGTATAAAAATTATCATTGATAAGATGGATAATAATTTGCAATATTAAATATGAATATTTTAATGAAAATGTCATATTTCTAAATTTGTGAAAAGTATTTTGTAAAATACTGATTTTAAAGTAATTTTTGTGAAAAATTAAACATAGAGTTTGTTGTTATTACTAAAATATGCTATTATAAATGTGAATATCTCAGAATAAGAAGGAGTCAATATGCATAAGAGAAATTTTTAAAAATAATTATAATAAAATTCAAAAATTTTCTATAAGAAAAATATAGTTTTGGTGCTGCTTCTGTAGCAATTAGCAGCTATTTACTGTTTATGGGTAATGGTGCAGTATGCAAGTAGATGAAGAAAATTCAATTCAGTAGCAAACACAAAGGCTGATGAGATAACTGAAAGAAGAAAAGTTTTGACTGAAAAAGAAAGAAACAGAAAATGAAAATAAACAATTGTTAAATGTTAAAGAAAAGTTTATTATCGAAATTAGTCGAAATTAGCAAATGGAGTTTGAATAAAAAGTGAAGAGAGTGTTCAATTAGTAAGAGAATCTTTATCTTTTAGCGAATAATGCGAAATCTTCAAATAATATTTCTGAAGTAGAGAGGCGCAGGCTCAGTTAATTGACAACAGTCAATACAAAATTACGTAATAAAAGCTGCAGAGAAAAAGAAACTCCTACAAAGATACGACTGAAGGTAAAGAAACAGTTGGAATTAAAGCAGAGAATACTGAGAAAAATCAGAATCTAATGCGATTGAAAATACGGGTGTAAATGATTCACGTAATGGAAGTAAAATTGACAAAGATACTACTTTCCGTGCGGCAGTGAATCAAGATCCAAAGGTAGATTTTTACATTCTCTATTCCATCAAAAAGAAAGATCTATATTTATAACGAAGAGCATTTTTCGCTAGAAATTCCAGTATATTCTGAAACAGGAAAGATTCGTTATGCAACGATTAAGAAAGGATCTAGACAAAGATTTCCTAATGTTGCAGGTACAGATAATGACTTGGATATTGAATTTGGATCTCATAGCACAGTAATAAATCGATGCGGAGACAGCAGGAGTAACATCGGAAGGAGTCAAAGCAAATCCTGCAAAAATTGTCATTACAGGTCGTCCAAATGATGTACTGAAAAAGCATAGAGACTATACAAAACAAGAGACTCAAACACTTAATATTGGGACTCGTTATATTCAGGTAGTTGATGATCAAGGTAGAGAAAATCTTAAAAAAGGTGATAGTATTGCAGATCCGGGTTATTTCTACTTAGTGCTAAAAGCTCAATCTAAGAAATATGCTCTAAGATCTCAACCTACAGATGAAAAAGATTTCTGTAAAGTAGTTTGACAAATCCAACAGCAGAGGACTTAAAAGAAAATTAAAGATAGTATTCAATTAGAATATTCAACAACAAACGAAGATGCACGATTTGCTGATAAACGGGACTTTAGTAGAACATCCTGAGGATGGTCTATTCAGTCGGAATATCGTTGGAAATAATATTGTCGTGACATTTACAGATGGTTCTACGAAGCAAAACCTGTGGGTGAAATTGTGCATACCCTCCAACAGTGAGTCTGTACATATATCGGATGAAGCAAATAGAAATATATATATTTATTCTGGAGAAGAGACAGATTTAATATTTACAGCAACAGATGAATCTAAAGATTAAGATCTAAAACTTCGTGGACCTGGTGATATTAATTATAATAATGCAACTAGTATGGTTTAGCAGTTGGAAAAAGTGCTAGATAGTGACTCTATCGAAGTGGAGAAGGTTCTGTTTCTAGAGATAAGAAAACTGCAACGATTAAAATGACAGGAACTACGACTTAAACAGCTGGTAAAAAGTGGACAAGTGTAATCGTTGCTAAAGATGATAATAATGGAGAAAGTGCACCTTTTCGATGGAAGAATAAATGCCACTACAAATCCTAGCGGAACGTCAAAAATTGAAGGTTATGTAGAATTTAGTAGAACCAAACATCGAAAATATGATATTAAAGTCACTGAAGGTAAGGTTAGGTAGTAGATTCTACGAATGTAACTGCATGAAGAAGTTCGAAAAAAATTAAAGAAAAGTGAAAATTGAATACTCTAAACTAACGACGATGCTACTTTTATTAGTAAGAGAGGACAAACTGTAGATAATCAGCAACAAGAATTTCTACGATTACAAAAGATGCTAATGGAAAATCTTGTTGTAACTTATAAAGATGGCTCAACTGATACAAAAACCTTTATCAGAGTTCACAAGTTTAAATAAACAACCTGCAATTGATGCAGTTAACAAAGCTGCTCAAGATAAAATTGCGGAAATTAATTCAAATACAAATGCAACTGCAGAAGAAAAGCAGCTGCAATCGAAAAAGTTAATGCTGATAAGATGAAAAGCTTTAACAGCAATTAATGATAACTCGGTAACGACAAAAAGCAGCATTAGATAATGCTAAAAACATCAGGAACAACTGCGATTAGCAATGATAATCCTGTAGCAACGAAGAAAGATACAGCAAAAGCAGCTGACTGATACAGCTTTAAGAGAGAAAGAAGCAGCAATTGATGCGAATAATGCCTTAACGACATGAAGAAAAGAATGCGGCAAAAAGCAGATGCACAGTACAAAAGCGACTGCAGCGAAAAACAGCTATCGACAATGCAACAACAAACGCAGCTGTAGACTCAGCTAAAACTAGCAGGAGCCTCAAGTGTAAGTTCAGTAACACCAACAGCGGCGACAAAAAAGCCAGCAGCTAAGAACGCAATAGACGAGGCGCTTAAAGCCAGAAAGAAGCTCAACTTGATGCTCAGTGCAGATTTGACAGATGAAGAGAAAAAGCGGCGAAAGCAGATGCTCAAGCAAGAGCGACTGCAGCAAAAAGCAGCAATCGACAATGCAACAACAAATGCAACTGTAGATAATGCTAAAAGCATCAGGTGTTGATGTGGAAAGTGTTAACTCCACAAGCAAGTCAGAAAAAGACTGATGCAAAAATGCGGTTGATGATGCTTTAGAAAGCAAAAGGAAGCGCGATCGATGCGAACAATGATTTAACAGCTGAAGAGAAAGCAAAAGCAAAGGAAGATGCAAAAGCAAAGCTAGATGCAGCGAAAAGAAGCAATCGACAGAGCGACAACAATGATGCAGTGAACAAGCTAAGACAGATGGAACAACGAGAAGTAAACACAGTGAAATCCCAACGCCAGAAGCCAAAACCAGCAGCTAAGAAAGCAGTAGCAGATGCGTTAAAAAGCTAAGAACGATGCGATCGATGCAAACAACGACTTAACAGCTGAAGAAAAAGCTACAGCTAAAGAAGATGCGAAAGCCAAAGCTGATGCAGCAAAGAAAGCAATCGACAAATGCAACAACAAATGACGCAGTAGAATCAAGCTAAGAGCAGATGGAACAACAGAAGTAAACTAATGTAACCCAACAGCAGAAGCAAAACCAGCGGCTAAGAAAGCAGTAGCAGATGCGTTAGTTGAGAAGATTAAAGCAATCGAAGCGAACAATGACTTAACAGCTGAAGAAAAAGCAAAAGCTAAGGAAGATGCAAAATCAAAAGCCGATGCGGCTAAGAAAGCAATCGACAACGCGACGACAAATGATGCAGTAACGAAAGCTAAGGCTGATGGAACAACAGAAGTAAACAATGTAAATCCAACGCCAGAAGCAAAACCAGCAGCTAAGAAAGCAGTAGAAGACGCGTTAGCTGAGAAGATTAAAGCAATCGAAGCGAACAACGACTTAACTGATGAAGAAAAAGCTACAGCTAAACAAGAGGCACAAGCTAAGGCTGATGCAGCAAAAGAAGCAATCAACAATGCGAGAACAAATGACGCAGTAACGCAAGCTAAGGAAAATGGAACAACAGAAGTAGAAATCAGTAAATCTGACAGCAGAAGCAAAACCAGCAGCTAAGAAAGCAGTAGCAGATGCGATTAGTTGAGAAGATTAAAGCAATCGAAGCGAACAATGACTTAACAGCTGAAGAAAAAGCTGCAGCTAAAAGCAAGAGGCACAAGCTAAGGCTGATGCAGCGAAACAAGCAATCGACAACGCGAGAACAAATGACGCAGTAACGCAAGCTAAGGACAAATGGAACAACAGAAGTAAACAATGTAAATCCGACAACGCAGCAAAAACCAGCAGCTAAGAAAGTAGATAGACGACGTTAGCTGAGAAGATTAAAAGCGATCGACGCGAATAACGACTTAACTGATGAAGAAAAAGCTGCAGCTAGCAAGAGCACAAGCAAAGCAGATGCAGCAAAAGAAGCAATCAACAATGCGAGAACAAATGCAGAAGTAGAAACAGCTAAAACAAATGGAACAACAGAAGTAAACAATGTAAATCCACAACCAGAAGCAAAACCAGCAGCTAAAAAGCAGTAGCAGATGCGTTAAAAGCTAAGAACGATGCGATCGATGCAAACAACGACTTAACAGCTGAAGAAAAAAGCAAAAGCTAAGGAAGATGCGAAAGCCAAAGCAGATGGCAAAAGAAGCAATCAACAATGCAAGAACAAAATGCAGAAGTAGAACAAGCTAGCAAATGGAACAACAGAAGTAAACAATGTAAATCCAAACGCCGAAGCAAAACCAGCAGCTAAGAAAGCAGTAGCAGATGCGTTGAAAGTTGAGAAGATCAAAGCAATCGACGCGAACAACGACTTAACAGATGAAGAAAAAGCTACAGCGAAAGCAAGAGGCACAAGCTAAGCTGATGCAGCAAAGAAGCAATCAACAATGCGAGAACAAATGACGCAGTAACGCAAGCTAAGGACAAATGGAACAAGAGAGTAAACAATGTAAATCCACAACCGGAAGCGAAGTCAGCAGCTAAGAAAGCAGTGGCAGATGCTAGCTGAGAAGATTAAGAGCAATCGAAGCGAACAACGACTTAACTGATGAAGAAAAAAGCAGCAAAAGCTAAGGAAGATGCAAAAGTAAAAGCTGATGCAGCCAAACAAGCAATCGACAACGACGAGAACAAATCGATGCAGTAACTCAAGCTAAGCAAAATGGAACAACAGAAGTAAACAATGTAAATCCAACGCCAGTAGCAAAACCAGCAGCGAAGAAAGCAGTAGATGACGCAGTAGCTGAGAAGATTAAAAGCAATTGATGCGAACAATGACTTAACAGATGAAGAAAAAGCTGCAGCTAAAAGCAAGATGCACAAAGCTAAGGCTGATGCAGCGAAAACAAGCGATTGGCAACGCGACAACAAATGACGTAGTAACTCAAGCTAAGGACAATGGAACAACAGAAGTAAACAATGTAAACCCAACGCCAACAGCTGCCAGTGCTAAGAAAGCAGTAGAAGATGCGCTAGCTGAGAAGATTAAAAGCAATCGAAGCGAACAACGACTAACTGATGAAGAAAAAGCAAAAAGGCTAAAGCAGATGCAAAAGCAAAAGCAGACGCAGCGAAAACAAGCAATCGATAACGCGACAACAAACGCAGGTGTAGAACAAGCTAAAACAAATGGAACAACAGAAGTAAAACAATGTAAATCCAACGCCAGTAGCAAAACCAGCAGCTAAGAAAGCAGTAGACGATGCGTTAGCTGAGAAGACTAAAGCAATCGATGCAAACAACGACTTAACAGCTGAAGAAAAACAGCAGCTAAGGGAAGATGCGAAAGCCAAAAGCTGATGCAGCGAAAAACGAAGCAATCGACAATGCGACAACAAATGACGCAGTGAGAACAAGCTAAGACAAATGGAACAACAGAAGTAAACAATGTAAACTCAACGCCAGTAGCAAAACCAGCAGCTAAGAAAGCAGATAGATGATGCAGTTGAGGAAGATTACGAGCAATCGATGCAGAACAACGACTTAACAGTTGAAGAAAAAATGCAAAAAGCTAAGAAGATGCGAAAGCCAAAAGCTGATGCAGCAAAACAAGCAATCGACAATGCGAGAACAAATGCGCAGTAGAACAAGCAAAGACAAACGGAACAACAGAAGTAAACAACGTAAATCCAGATGCAGTAGCAAAACCAGCAGCTAAGAAAGTAGTAGAGATGCACTCAAAAGCGAAAGAAGCAGACGATGATTCGAGACGATCTGACAGCTGAGGAAAAAGCTAGCAGCAAAAGCTGATGCGTAAAGCAAAAAGCCGATGCAGCGGGAAAACAAGCGAGTTGATAAAACGCGACAACAAAACGCTGCGTGTAGAATAATGCAAAACTACGGAGCAGCAGAAGCAAACTCATGTGAATCCAGTACGCCAGTTAAGGAAGCCAGCGGCTAAGAAAGCTGTAGATGAAGCACTAAAAGCAAAAAATGCACGCAGATCGATGCGAATAATGATTTAACAGTGGAAGAAAAACTGCAGCTAAGAAAGCAAAGCGAGGTAAAAGCAGATTCAGCTACACAGCAATCGATGCAGGACAACAGACGTATTAAGGTTGATGAAAACAGCATTTAGGTTTAAGTGATGTAACCATTTAGTCCAGAGCCAGTTAAGAAGCGGAGGCTAAGAAAGCAATCGATTCAGCTCTAAGAGCAAAATATAGAAGAAATCGATGCTCGAGATGATTTAACAACTGAAGAGAAATCGTGCTGGCAAAAGCTGAAGCAGAAAATAAAGCTAATGGCAAAAACAGCAATCGATAATGCGACAACAAACGCAGAGTAGAACAAGCAAAGATAGCAGGAACAACAGAAAGTAGATTCAGTAAATCCAACAGCAGTTAAGAAACCAGAAGCTAAAAAGCAATAGACGAGGCTCTTAAAGCTAAGAATGCACGAGATCGACTCGTACAGACTTAACAGATGAAGAAAAACTAGCAGCTAAGGCAGATGCTAAGAGAAAAGCTGATGCAGCGAAAAGAAGCAAATCGATAATGCAACAATGAATGCAGAAGTGGAACAAGCTAAAACTGCAGGAACAACAGAGGTAGATTCAGTAAATCCAGACAGCAGTTAAGAAACCAGCAGGCTAAAAAGCTATCGATGAAGCCTTAAAGCTAAGAATGATGAGATTGATGCTCGTACAGACTTAACAGACGAAGAGAAAATCTGCAGCTAAAAAGAAGCTAAAGCTAAGGCTGATGCAGCAAAAGAAGCAATCAACAATGCAAGCACAAATGTAGCAAAAGTCAGAAACAGCAGAACAAATGGAAAGCAATAGAAGTAAACAATGTAAATCCAGACGCCAGTATCGAAGCCAGCAGCTAAGAAAAGCAGTAGAAGACGCGTTAGCTGAGCAAAGATTAAAGAGCAATCGAAGCGAATAACGACTTAACTGCATGAAGAAAAAGCCAGCCAAAGCAGAGCAAAGTAAAAGCTGATGCAGCGAAAAGAAGCAATCAACAATGCAAGAACAAATGCAGAAGTAGAAACAGCTAAGAACGCAGGGAACAGAAAGAAGCAGATTCAGTGAATCCAACGTCAGCAGCTAAAGAAGCCAGCAGCTAAGAAAGCGAGTAGATGACGCGTTACTGAGAAGATTAAGAGACAGATCGAAGCGAATACAGACTTAACAGCTGAAGAGAAAACTGGCGAAGCAAACAAGAGTGCAAGCTAAGAAAGCCGATGCAGCGAAACAAGCAATCGACAAACTGCAAGAACAAATGCAGAAGTTGGAGCAAGCTAGAGACAAACGGAACAACAGAAGTAAACAATGTAAATCCAACAGCCAGTTAAGCGAAGCCAGAAGCTAAGAAAGTGCAGTAGAAGATGCCTTAAGGCGAAGATTACAATGCAGATCGACGCTCGCACAACGACTTAACTAGATAGAAAGAGTACAGCTAAACAAGAGCAGAAGCTAAGGCTGATGCAGCGAAAACAAGCAATCGACAATGCACAACAAACGCAGAGTGGAACAAGCTAAGACAAACGGGACAACAGAAGTAAACAACAAATCCAACACCAGAAGCGAAGCCAGCAGCGAAAGAAAGCAGATGAAACGCGATAGCTGAGAAGAATGACGCAATCGAAGCGAACAACGACTTAACTAGCTGCAGAAAAAGCACAGCCAAGCAAGACGCAAAGCAGAGCCGATGCAGCAAAACGAAGCAATCGACAACGCGACAACAAACGCAGCAGTAGACCAAGCTAAGGCCAACGGAACAACAGAAGTCAACAATGTAAATCCAACAGCCAGTAGCAAAAACCAGCAGCGAAGAAAGACAGACGAAGTGTTTAGCTGAGAAGATGACGCACTCGACGCGAAACAACGACTTAACTGATGAAGAAAAAGCTAGCGGCTAAGCAGAGGCTACAAGCAGCCGATGCAGCAAAACAAGCAATCGACACGCTACGAACAATGCAGAAAGTAGAAACATGCTAAAAACGATGGAATAACAGAAGTAAATAATGTAAATCCAACGCCAGAAGCGAAGCCAGCAGCGAAGAAAGCAGTAGAAAACGCGCTTAGTTGGAGAACGATTAAAGCAATTGAAGCTGAAACAACGACTTAACTGATGAAGAAAAAGCTACAGCTAAAACAAGAGGCACAAGCTAAGGCTGATGCAGCAAAAAGAAGCAATCTGACAAAGCGACAACAAAACGCAGCAGTAGACCAAGCTAAGGCTAACGGAACAACAGAAGTAAAAAGCTGTAGAACCACAATCAGTAGCAAAAACGGAAGCAAAAAGCTATCGATGAAGCTCTGAAAGCTAAGAATGATGAGATTGATGCTCGTACAGACTTAACAGACGAAGAGAAAACTGCAGCTAAAGAAGAAGCTAAAGCCAAGGCTGATGTAGCAAAAGAAGCAATCGACAAAGCGACAACAAACGCAGCAGTAGACCAAGTTAAGACTAACGGAACAACAGAAGTAAAAAGCTGTAGAACCACAATCGGTAGCAAAAACGGAAGCTAAAAAAGCTATCGATGAAGCTCTAAAGCTAAGAATAATGAGATTGATGCTCGTACAGACTTAACAGACGAAGAGAAAACTGCAGCTAAAGAAGAAGCTAAAGCTAAGGCTGATGCAGCAAAAAGAAGCAATCGACAAAGCGACAACAAACGCAGCAGTAGACCAAGCTAAGGTTAACGGAACAACAGAAGTAAAAGCTGTAGAACCACAATCAGTAGCAAAAACGGAAGCTAAAAAGCTATCGATGAAGCTCTTAAAGCTAAGAATGATGAGATTGATGCTCGTACAGACTTAACAGACGAAGAGAAAACTGCAGCTAAAGAAGAAGCTAAAGCTAAGGCTGATGCAGCAAAAGAAGCAATCGACAAAGCGACAACAAACGCAGCAGTAGACCAAGCTAAGGCTAACGGAACAACAGAAGTAAAAAGCTGTAGAACCACAATCAGTAGCAAAAACGGAAGCTAAAAAGCTATCGATGAAGCTCTTAAAAGCTAAGAATGATGAGATTGATGCTCGTACAGACTTAACGGACGAAGAGAAAAACTGCAGCTAAAGAAGAAGCTAAAGCTAAGGCTGATGCAGCAAAAGAAGCAATCGATAAAGCAACAACTAATGCTGAGGTTAATCAAGCTAAAACTAAAGGAACAACAGAAGTAACTTCAGTAAACCCAGAATCGGTGACGAAAAACCAAAGCTAAAACAGCAATTGAAAATGAAGCAATTGTTAAAAAGCAGCGATTGATGCAAGAACCGATCTTTCAGAAAAGGCAAAAGAGGTTCTTAAATTACAAGTGGATGCAATAGTAGCACAAGCTAAAGAAGCTATTGATCGTGAAACTAAAGATGGATTTGTTACTAATGTTACAGAAAATCAAAAACTTGTTGTGAAGTCAGTAGGTGAAGTGATTGTTCCAGCTGAAAAACTACTTATTGTTAATCCAACTAAATTAACAGAAGCAGAAAAAAATCTAAAGTTTTTAGAACGTGTTAAATTAGTAAATCCAGAAGCAACAGTATCAGTTGATGATAAAGGGAATGTAACAGTGACATCTAAGATGGTGTAAGTGAAACAATTTCTGTTGAAAAATTAGTTAAGGTTTCAACTGGTTTAGATAATATTAATTTAACTTTTTGAAAAACAAATAGTTATGAATATTTCTCGTATTACTAAAGAAGAAAAGAAAACGTAAAAATCTAATATTATTGCTAAAAATTCAGAAATAGCGGATGTAGTCTTTGATGATATGGGAAATGCCATTATTATTCTAAAAGATGGCCAAATCTTTAAAGTATTAGCAAAAGATATCTTTAAACCATCACAAGAACCAAGTGGAGTAGTATCGACACCACAAACAAATGTAAAAAGTTGATAAAAACACAATTGAAAGTATCAATTCTTCAATTAGATAGTCTAGTATCTCAATTAAATGATGAATACAAGACAGAAGGTTCTGAATTATTGGATGTAGCAAAAAGCAGTATTCAATAATCCAAGAGCTACACAAGAAGAAGTAGATGCAATGGTGAAACGTATTGTTGAATTTATTGCAAAAGTTTCTACAAATTCTCCTCAAAAATACAGTGAATTCTGAAGAAAAATAGCAATAAAAGCAACTAACGCAGTAGGTTCATCAGTTGGAAATACAAAACCATCTTCTCAAAAAGAACTTCCAAATACAGGGACATCAACATTTGGAACAATTCTTCCAGCAATGGCTGCTCTATTATCAGGAGTAGGATTATTTACGAAGAAGAAAAAGAAGATGAATAATAAAAAGTTATTAATATTCTAATTTATAAAAAGGAATCAAGTATTTCAAAATGCTTGATTCCTGTATAAATTTAAAACGATTGGGAATATATAAAAAGCGATTTAAAAAGCAATTATAAAATATATTTTTTTGTTAATTTTTGCACGTTGTGTTTTTATAAAACAAACCGTATTTTTCTTTTTAAATAAACAAATCTATACGGTTTTGTGAATTTATAAATCAAAAATCTTGAAGTTCAAAATTTATTGTGTTAAATTGTCCTTGAAAAATATAAAAAGTTGTGATGAGGAAGGGATAAAATGAGAAAAATTTAATAATAAAATTGAATATAATAGAATTCAAAAATTTTCTATTCGTAAGTATAGTTTTGGAGCAGCTTCAGTAGCAATTGCAACATACTTATTGTTTATGGGAAATGGAGCAGTATTTGCAGAAGAAGCAACTGTATCAGAAAATACTAATGCAAAAACAGAAGAAGTTTTTACCAATAAGTAAACCTAAGAAGGATGAAGCTCCTAAAGTTGTTGAATCAGCTGAAGAAAAAGCAGAATTAATAGTTTCAAAAGAAAAATTATCAGTATATGTTCAAGAAAATTGAAGCAAACTTAACATCTGGAAAAATATGATTCAAAAACAGATGAGAGTTTATCTTATTACGTGGTGCAATTGCGGAAGCAAAACAAGCTTCAACTGCAACGACAAAAATCTGAAATAGAGAAAGCTTATGCAAATTTAATTACGACAGTAAATGCAAAATTAATTTCTAGACCTGTTGATAAGAAAAGAATTACCAACAGTAGATACAACAAATGGTAAAGAAACTGCAGGAAAAAGCAGAAAACACAGAGAAAAATCTGATTCAAAACTCAATTGAAAACACAGGGGCTAAAGATTCACGTAATGGACAAGCATTAGATAAAAATACTGCATTTAGAGCGGAGACAACTGCAACTCATGGTAACTTTAATTACTCTATGGAGTATTCTAATGGAAAAAGAAATTTACCTTTTATAATGAAGAAGATGCAGATGTCGATATTACAGTTAGCTCAACAGCTGGAAATATTACTAAAAGCAACAGTTAAAGCTGAAGTGGTCAGTTCGTACTAAAAATCGAAAAGCGATCAAGCGATAGCTCATGCGAAAAGGTGCAAACGTACCTAAGCCTGAGGAAGAAGAAGTTGAAATAGATGGTTATGGTTGGAGTTATCATCAAACGCTAAGTGAAACTCAAGGTCCAGTAAAAAAATTAAAATTACTGGTAAGCCAAATGATACTTTTAAAGCACTTAAATCTTACACAAAGACTGAAGATCAACGAGCAGTATTAGGAGCAAGATATCTACAACTTGAAGATTCTGCTGGTGGTAGATTGGCTGGAGGTAACTCTACATCAGCTCCAGGTTATTTTTAACTTAGTTGTTAAATCTCAAACATACAAACATGATATTAAGGACTTAACTGAATCTACACGTATAACTGTAAAATGATATTAATAATGTTACAGATGCAGAGTTAACAATGATTAAATCAAGATTACAATTAGAACATTCTAAAAACAAGTAATGATGACACGATTTGTAGGTGGGACAGCAGTTGCTAATCCTACTTCAGTTATTGACACTGTTGCAGTATCAACAACTGAACCTAGCAAACTTGTTGTGACTTATAAAGATGGTTCTACAGATACAATTGAAAAAGAATAAAGTATTAAACGTAAGACCAAAAAGGAATTATTCCATTTTCTAACCCTACTGCAAAAAGAAATTTATGTTTACAAAGGTGAAGAAACAAATCTTGAATTTGGTGTAACAGATGATAGTGGAAAAGTTAAAGACCTTCGTATAGTACAAGCAAAAAGGTGATATAAAGAAAACTGGTGCTGCACAAGGAATAGTTAAGAATGAATATAGTTTAACTATGACATCACAGGTAGATACAAATGGTATTACTGCAACTACAACTGATCCAGCTATTACAAGAATTACAGGAACAATCTCTGTTCCTAAACAGCCAAACTTCACAGGTAACTTAATGACGAGATATTTAGTTGCGGAAGATTTAGATGACGCAGTATTTTTCTCCACCACTTGAGAATGCTGATTTAAATCAAGAAGGAGCTTTCAGACTAGTAGTTCGTGAACAAACACAAAAAAATATGATGTTCAAGGACAAACCGGTCCAGCTAATAAAAATTGTTGTTGATGATATCGATAATCTATCTGAAGCTGACTTTGAGAAAAATTAAAAATAATATTAAGATTCAATATAATACTGCAGATGATGCAAGATTAGCTGATAAGAATGGTACATTAGTTGAAAATGCTTCAAACTATATTCAATCTATTACTAAAGATGGTGATAAGATTGTAGTTACTTATAAAGATGGTTCTACAGATAAAATCACTTTGAATGAAGTATTAAAAATTAACAAACAACCAGCAATTGATGCAGTTAACAAGGCAGCGGAAGATAAAATTGCTGAAATCAACAAAACTCCAAATGCTACTGACGAAGAAAAAGCAGCAGCAATCGCAAAAAGTAAATGCAGACAAAGAAAAAAGCTGTGGCAGCAATTAATGATGCTAATGTAACGACAAAAGCAGAATTAGATAAAGCAAAAGAAGCAGGTTCAACTGCAATCGCAGCTGATAACCCAGTAGTAACGAAAAAGATGCAGCTAAAGCGGATGTTGAAGCAGCTCGTAAAGTAAAAGCAGATGCTATTACTGCAGATAAAAACCCAAGCCAAGTGAAAAAAGACGCAGCTATTGCTAAAATTAACAAAGCAGCTGAAGATGCAACAAAAGCAATCGATGCAGCAACGACAGATGCAGCTGTAGACACAGCAAAAATGATGGAACTACAGAATTCGGTAAAGTTAATCCAATCGCGAAAGAAAATGCCAAAGAAGCTATTGCGAATGCATTAACAGCAAAAATAACGAAATTGATGCTCGTACAGATTTAACACAAGTAGAAAAAAGATGCAGCGAAAGCAGAAGCTAAGAAATTAGCAGATGCAGAACTTGCAAAAAGTTGAAGCTCAACCTGATAATGCAGAAACAGCAGATGCAGCGGTAGCAGCACAAAAATTGTTAACGATGCAGAAGACAAAGGTGTTAGCAGAGGTAACATCAGTGCACCCAATCGCTAAAGAACAAGCTAAAAAAGCTGTAGCTGATGAATTAGTTAAGAAAGAAGCAGAAATCGATGCTCGTACAGACTTAACACAAGAGGAAAAAGACGCAGCCAAGAAAGAAGCGCAAGATAAAGCAAAAGCAGCAACTGATGCTATTAATGCTCAACCAGCAATCGCTCGATTCAGGAGGATAAAGCAACAGCAGCACAACAAGCAGTAGATACAGCGAAAAACACTGGAATATCAGAAGTTAAAGCAGTAAACCCAGAAGCAGCTAAAAAACCAGCAGCGAAAAAAGCAATCGATAATGCATTAAAAGTAAAAGAAGAGGAAATCGATGCTCGTACAGACTTATCTGATAAAGAAAAAGCAGCTGCAAAATTAGCGGCGAAAAACATTGCAGATGCAGCGAAAAAGCAATTGACAACGCAACAACAGATGCAGAAGTTGATGCAGCGCAAACTACAGGTACAGATAATATTGCAACTGTAAACCCAGTAGCAAAAAGAAGCAGCAAAACAAGCTGTAGCAGATGAACTAGCTAAGAAAGAAGCAGAAATCGACGCTCGTAATGACTTAACACAAGAAGAAAAAGACGCAGCTAAGAAAGAAGCGCAAGCTAAAGCTAAAGAATCTACTGATGCAATCAATGCTCAACCTGATACTGTAGATACACCAGAAGAAGCAACAGCAACGCAACAAGTGGTAAATGCAGCTAAAGATAAAGGTGTAGCAGATGTTAAAGCAGTAAACCCAGCAGCGAAAGCAAAACCAGCGGCTAAAAAAGGAATCGATGAAAAATTAGCAGAGCAATTAAAAGCTATTGAAAATACACCTGACGCTACTGATGAGGAGAAGAAAGTAGCAGCAGATGCAGCAAGAGCAATCGCAGAACAAGCTAAAAAAGAAATCGATGCAGCTAAATCAGATGCAGATGTTAAAGCTTTAGAAGACGAAGCAAAAGCTGAAATCGAAAAATCTTTACCATTGGTTGAAGATAAAACCAAATGCTCGTAAAGCAATCGATGAAGAAGCAAAAGCTAAAAAAGCAGAAATCGATGCTCGTAATGATTTATCTCCTAAAGCTAAAGAAGCATTAAAAGCTAAAGTAGATAAAGTTGCGAATAAAGCTAAAGCAGCAATCGATGCAGTAACTAGTGTAGAAGATGTTAATGTAGTAGAAGAAGCAGATAAGGCAGCTATTAAAGCAATTGGAGATATCAATAGACCAATTGATAAAGTTCTAGTAAAAAGATCCAAGTGCATTAACAGATGAAGAAAAAAAGCTAAAATCTTAGAAGAAGTTAAAAAGTTAATCCTACAGCCAAAGAAGTTAAATATAACGAAAAATGGTAAAATCGAGGTAACTACTGGAAATGGTGATAAAGGAACGATTAATCCAGCTAAATTAGTTAAAAACCGAAGAAGACTTAGATAACGTAAAAGGTGGAAACGACATTAATAAACCACTTGATAAAGTTATCGTAAAAAGATCCAGCTAACCTAACAGATGAAGAAAAAGCTAAGATTGTTGCTAAAGTTGAAGAGGTTAATCCAGATGCTATTGTAACAATAGATGAAAAATGGAACTGTTTCTGTTTCTACCCAGATGGTAAAACTTCGGCAATTCCAGCATCGGATTTAGTAAGAACTAAAGAAGATACAGAAAAAGCTGGAGCAGGTAACTCTAATATTGTAAAACCAGCAGATAAAGTAGTTGAGAAGCAAACGATCCAGACAGATCAAGCTAAAGTAGAAGAAAAATTAAGAGAATTAAATCCAGAGACTAAATCTGTTAAATTTCGATGAAAATGGAAATGCGACAGTTACACTAAAAGATGGAACTACAGCTACAATTCCATCGGAAGATTTATTCAGATCTGAAGCAGACGTGGCGAAACCAAATGCAGGAAATGACATCGTTAAACCAGCGGACAAAACATTAGTAAAAGATCCAGCTAAGTTAACAGATGAAGAAAAAGCAGCAATCGCAGCGAAAGTAAAAGAAGTAAATCCAGACTCAACAGTAGTAGTTGATGACAAAGGAAATGCAACAGTAACAACATCAGAAGGAAAAAACAGCGGTAATTCCAGGAAAAGACTTAGTTAAAACAGAAGCAGACGCAACGAAACCAAATGCAGGAAACGACATACGTTAAAACCAGCGGACAAAACATTAGTAAAAGATCCAAGCGCATTAACAGACTGAAGAAAAAGCAGCGATCGCAGCGAAAGTAAAAGAAGTAAATCCAGACTCAACAGTAGTACTGATGACAAAGGAAATGCGACAGTAACAACTACCAGAAGGAAAAACAGCAGTAATTCCAGGAAAAAGACTTAGTTAAAACAGAAGCAGACGCAGCAAAACCAAACGCAGGAAACGATATCGTTAAGCCAGCGGACAAAAACATTAGTAAAAGATCCAGCTAAGCTAACAGACGAAGAAAAAGCCGCAATCGCAGCGAAAGTAAAAGAAGTAAATCCAGGAGCAACTGTAGTAGTTGACGACAAAGGAAATGCAACAGTAACAACACCGGAAGGAAAAGACAGCAGTAATTCCAGGAAAAAGACTTAGTTAAAAACAGAAGCAGACGCAGCGAAACCAAATGCAGGAAACGACATCGTTAAACCAGCGGACAAAACATTAGTAAAAGATCCCAAGCGCACTAACAGACGAAGAAAAAAGCCGCAATCGCAGCGAAAGTGAAAAGAAGTAAATCCAGGTGCGACTGTAGTAGTTGATGACAAAGGAAATGCAACAGTAACAACACCAGAAGGAAAAACAGCGGTAATTCCAGGAAAAGACTTAGTTAAAACAGAAGCAGACGCAGCGAAACCAAATGCAGGAAACGACGTAGTTAAACCAGCGAACAAAACAATAGTGAAAAGATCCAACTAAGCTAACAGACGAAGAAAAAGCCGAAATCGCAGCGAAAGTGAAAAGAAGTAAATCCAGGTGCGACTGTAGTAGTTGATGACAAAGGAAATGCGACAGTAACAACTCAGAAGGAAAAACAGCAGTAATTCCAGGAAAAGACTTAGTTAAAATAGAGGCAGACCTAGGGAAAAGAAAAAACGCAGGAAATGACATCAATACACCCATGCAAAAACAGCTGTAGCTAATAAAGACGCTCTAACAGATGCAGAAAAAGAAGCAGTTAAGAAAGCAGTAGAAGCAGTTAATCCAGGAGCAACTGTGGTAATTGATGACAAAGGAAATGCGACAGTAACTACTAAAGATGGAAAAGTTGCGGTGATTCCAGCATCTAAATTAGTAATTCCAGCGGATAAAGTAACTGATACAGCTGCACAAAGTGGAATTAACACACCAGCAGCAAGAACATTAGTAGCTAACAAAGATAGCTTAACACCAGAAGAAATCGCTAAGATCAAAGCAGCGGTAGAAGAAGTAAATCCAGGAGCAATCGTAGTAGTAGATGCGAAAGGAAATGCAACGGTAACAACAAAAGAAGGTGTAACAGCAACAATTGCAGCAGAACAATTAGTAAAAGATGCAAAAGATGTAGCAGCTAAAAACAACGGTGAAAATATTAATCTGGACTTTGAAAAACAAACTGTAGCGGACTTAGATAACTTAACAGATGCAGATAAAGAAGGAGCTAAAGATAAGATCTTAGCAGCAAATCCAAATGTAGCAAAAATAATCTTTTGATGCGAAAGGAAATGCGACAGTAATCTTAAAAATGGTAAATCATTTAAAGCATTAGCAAAAGATATCTTTAAACCATCACAAAAACCAAGTGGAGTAGTATCGACACCACAAACAAAATGTAAAAGTTGATAAAACACAATTGGAAGCATCAATTCTTCAATTAGATAGTCTAGTATCTCAATTAAATGATGAATACAAGACAGAAGGTTCTGAATTATTGGATGCAGCAAAAGCAGTATTCAATAATCCAAGAGCTACACAAGAAGAAGTAGATGCAATGGTGAAACGTATTGCTGAATTTATTGCAAAAGCTTTTACAAATTCTCCTCAAAAATTCAGTGAATTCTGAAGAAAATAGCAATAAAGGAACTAAAAGCAGTAGGCTCATCAGTCGGAAATACAAAAACAATCTTCTCAAAAAGAACTTCCAAATACAGGAACATCAACATTTGGAACAATTCTTCCAGCAATGGCAGCTCTATTATCAGGAGTAGGATTATTTGCGAAAAAGAAAAAGAAGATAAATAATCGTATGAATCTGACAGATTATAAGAAAAATCGTACTATCTAAGAAGGTAGTACGATTTTTATATATAGATGAATAACGAATATATCTATCACTGTACGATAAAAGAAAGATTAGTGTACAATACAATCAGAAAAAGGAGAGAAAAGAATGTTTTTTATTAGCACCACTTTTTAATTACGATAACGATAGCCAGTTATGCTGTTTTAAAATATTATTTTGGAACAAGAATTTATTTTTCAGATTCATTCTTTCTAACTAAGAGAAGTAATGTTACCTTTTACTAGTTGTTAGTTTTGAAATTTTTCTCAAGTTGTTTTTAGGATATTCTCAATTACCTTGGATGATATTATTTAGCTCTATTATTGGAATAACATTATTATTAGTGAAAAAGTAGTCATGAATTTTCATTAAGAAAATTTTTATATCAATTTTTCTCATTAGAATTTTTGGTATTTGTAATTGGACATCTATCGTTAGTCATTCAGTATTGTTTTTATTTATTACCTCTTGGGGAGTTATTCGTTAATAGTTTTAGAATTAGATATAGAAAGCACTTAGTCAGTTGATTAAGTGTTTTTGTTTTGAAAAATAAAAAAAGCAAGGATAAAAAGGGAGATTATGATTAATTGATGAGAAACGTTGATATGAAAGTTTTTGAGTGTTCTACAATGAAGAGCATTTTTGAATTTTATATAAAAAGGGGTGAATTTAAAATATTTTTAACTTTTTATAAAAAGTGGTGAAAAAGTGGGGAGTGTGGTAAACTATGGATAATTAATGAATGATAGGAGGAGTCTGCATGTTAATCGGTGAATATCAGCACACAATAGATGCTAAGGGACGATGATTGTTCCTGCTAAGTTTCGTGAAGATTTAGGATTCACTTTTTGTTGTAACTCGTGGACTAGACGGCTGTTTATACGGCTACCCTCTCGATCAATGGCAATTGCTACGTCAAAAATTGAGTGAATTACCTCAATCGAAAGACGCTCGTGCATTTGCCGTTTCTTCAATTCTGCTGCAGTGAAGTAGAATTTGATAAGCAAGGAAGAATTAATATCACACCAACATTAAGAGAACATGCAGGACTAGTGAAAAATTGTCGAGTAATGGTGTGAATGACCGAATTGAAATTTGGGATGAAGAACGTTGGAAAGCTTATATTGCTGAAACTGAAGAAAATTTTTGAAGAATTAGCAGAACAAATGGCTGATTTTGGATTTTAGAAAGGATATTAATAGAGAATGTTTAAACATGTAACCGTATTGCTACATGAAACAGTAGACAACCTTGAGGTGAAACCAGATGGGGTTTATGTAGATTGTACATTAGGTGGAGCAGGACATAGTGAATATTTATTAAGTCAATTAACAACAGGCCACTTATACTGTTTTTTGACCAGACATGAATGCTATTGATAATGCTAAAAACTGTTTGAAAAATTTATTGAAGAAGATAGTAACGTTCTATTCATACAAATTTCAGAATGATTCAGAAAAACTAAATGAATTAGGATTAAAAAAGTTGATGGGATTTTGTACGACTTAGGGAGTATCTTCACCGCAATCGATCAAATTGAGAGAGGATTCAGTTATCATCAAAAATGCCGTATTAGATATGAGAATGGATCAAACAGCGCCATTAACTGCAAAAGAGATTATTAATGAGTGGAGTTATGATGAATTAGTTCGAATTTTTATCGTTATGGAGAGAAAAATTTTCGAAACAAATTGCAAGAAAACATTGAACGAATTCGTCAAGATCATGAGATTGAAACGACTGGAGAATTAGTAGATATTATTCGAGATAGTATTCCTGCTGCTGCAAGAAGAAAAAGGTGACATCCTGCTAAAAGAATTTTTCAAGCAGTTCGTATTGCTGTAAATGATGAATTAGCAGCAGTTGAAGATTCTCTAGAACAAGCTTTTGACTTGTTAGAAGTTGGAGGAAGAATTAGTGTTATTTCTTTCCATTCTTTAGAAGATCGTATTGTGAAGACGATGTTCAAACAAAAAAGTACGGTAGAACAAGTACCATTCTACTAATTTTACCAGGGCAGTTAGAAAGTGCTGATTTTAAATTGATTACAAGAAAACCAATTTTTGCCAAACAGAAGAAGAAAATGCAAGAAAACTCACGATCACAAAGTGCAAAATTACGAGTGATTGAACCTGTGAAATAATTAGTAAAGGAGGCGTTTTTTGATGGCATTAGCAGAACAAATCGTTGATGTAAATTCTGACAACAACAGTCAAAGAAGCCTTCCGAATACTTATTCTGATAAAGTAGTAACGACTATTCCTCAAGAAAAAGTAAAGTTAATTATGCAAGAAATATGATTGTTTCCAATTGTGGTAATTGTATTGTTAGGTACTTTAACAGTTGTTAGTTCAATGTTATGGCGAATAAAAATCGTCAATTGCAAGATATACTAACAAATACGACATTGATGCAAAGAAAAATGATACGTTATTACAATCTGCACAAGAACTATCACAATACGATCGTGTGAATCGTATTGCTAAAAGAACAAGGATTGGAAATGGGTCAAATAACATAAGGAATGTTGGACAATGATAAAAACATTTTATGAATATTTAGAATAGAAAGATTGCGATACGTGCTTGATGGCAATCGCAATCTTCCTATTTCTCATTTTTCTTTTTTTACTTTTTAAAATTATGGTAATAGGTCAAAAGCCATGGTGTTAATTTAAGAGATGAATGGATAAAAATTAACACATACAAATACTTTAAAAGCAAAACGTGAAATATATATGATGCAGTGGTAGCCCCATTGCAGTTGATGCAACAAATTATTCTTTTATTTGCAGTATTAACTGACCAATGGGATAAGGAAAAAGATTATGTTCAAGATTTTTCTAAGACTGCACAAGTTTTTATCAAAATATATCGATATGAAAGCTTCAGAAATTGAAAAATCTTATCTCATGTTGCACAAGTAGAATTTGGAAAGGCAGGAAAAATCTTTCTGTTGAAAAACAAAAGAAAAATTGAAGAGGAACTTCCTGGTATTAAATTTACGGAAAATCTTTCACGTTATTATCCAAATGGAATTTTTGCTTCACATCTCATTGGATATACAGAAGTAGAAGAACAAGAAGTAGATGGTAAAAACGTGGAGCAATTAGTTGGGATGGGCATTGAAGCACTTTATAATGCTACATTAACAGGGAACCGGTGAAGTAGTTTCAAGAACAGATGGAAATGGCTATGTCATTCCAGGAAGTGAAAAATAACAGAGCAACCCTAAAGATGGAAATGATTTGTATTTAACATTAGATAAAAATTACAAACTTATTTAGAATCCTTTTAGTTTCCCAAGTAAGTGAAAAAATATTTACCAAATCAATTAACAGCGATGTTAGTCGATCCTAAAACAGGAAATATTAGCAGGTGACTCAAAGACCTACATTTAATGGAACAACAAAAGAAGGTATTAATACAATGTGGGAATAATCTATTAATGGATGAAGTTTATGAAACTCTGTTCCACAATGAAAGTATTAGTCTTGCTACAGCTATTAATGAGGTGTATTCGATCTCTAATGAAAATATGAATCTCGTAAAATTCAGATTTTAAAGATTTAATACGTGATTATAATAAAGTTGGTTGGGGAAGAATTACTATTTAGAAGGATTAGCACACTCAAGTAACGTTGCATTTGTTCATGTTGTTCAAAAATTGGTGTTGATGAAGAATATTGATTTGTTTGTTTTGGTCAGCACACAATCAGGATTTTTAAAATGAGTCTACTGATTAAATTCCTATAATTCTTATTTACAACAATTGACGACAGGTTTTGGACAAGGATTTCGGTGACAGCTTTTCAAATGGTACAAGCATTTACAGCAATTGTGAACCACAGGTGAAATGAAAAATTAAGAATCGCATCACGAATTTAGACCAGCTACAAATACTACTATTAATCTGAAAATTTCTTTTAGGTCAAGTTATTGTTTCCTGAAACAGCTACTTTAGGAGTATTTACGAGAAGCACCACTATGAAAAATGGCACTCTAATGGCTTTTGATATTGAAGGAAGAAGTAGAGCAAAACTGGAACTGCTGAGCGAAGTTAATCCTGAAACTGGAAAACACTATTCGTATGGAAGTAATGCATATCTATTCAGTAATTGGTTTTGGCACCCCGCTAGCAAATCCAAAATATATTTTATATCACTTTCACCAAACAGCTCAAAACAACCCATACGGCGATGGTGCAAGTGCTACTATTGAAAGAAATTTTTAACCCAATGATGAAAACGTGCGTTAGATTATAGTCGACTAACGCAACAGCGAGTGAATTTAGCACGTTAGCTACAGAATTAATTCAATTGATATACCTATTGTGAAAGTGATCTATCAGATATAACAATTGGATTATTTGTGCGCCAAGATTCAAGTAGAAAAGTTCGTTCCAAACACATTATGGTATTGATGGGGTAACAGTAGATGGGCATCACTTTTGCTTCTGCTGCAAAAGAAAAGGAGCAGTTGCGTGTGTAGCAAGTAACATTGGAAGATCAAGTGGGAGATACCCGTAATTTATGTTAAAGATGGACTAAGAGTGATGGCTTTGATGGCAAATCATTTTTATGATACCCACTCAATCTTTTTACAAAATGATTGAGTAATAGGACAAATGGTAAAACAACGAGTCACCATATGATAGATGCATTGTTGTTGGAAAACGACAAAACCCACAGCATTAATTGGTACTACTGACTCGCAAAATTGGTCGCAACTATTCAGACTCATAATACACGTGAAATTTTAACGTTGCATGAAACTTTCCAGAGCTAAAAGCAGTTCGGTGGAGAAACTCGTATGATGCAGTTTCTCTCATGCCTACAATTTAGGGTCGTATTTGGGGATTGGATTATGATTAGAGTTGTATTTACGAATCTAACTCATGAACATCTTGACTTAAGGCTGCCACAATGGAACAATATGCGCATGCTAAGTTTATTATTCTCTCACTAGGGAATTATGAAAGGAAAAATCGCAAACCAAAAGTAGCAATTTTAAATGCGGATGATGAACAGCTTTCAAAATGTTTGAGTATTCAACTCCCGGTACAAGTAATTAGTTATGGAATCAAAGAAAATGCTGATTTTAAAGCTGAAAATATTCGAAACGGGAAAATGGACATACTTTTATATTTGAATTAGTAGATTCAACAAGATGAACGCTACTTGGTTGATACATGCCATTACTAGGAACTTTTAATCGTATACAATATGTTATCTGCAAGGCTGCAGTAGCTTATGTTTATGGAGTTTTCATAGAAGAAATGGAAAAGTGAAAGCATTCAAAGCAAGCAGCACGCGAAGTACAGTTGATAAAGGGCAAGACGCTGGGTAATCGTCGACTTTGCTCGTACTCCGGATGGATTTAGAAATGTATTAGATTCCTTATCACAAATTCCACATGGAAAAATCACATAGCAGCCAGGCATAGTGGAGGGAATCGTGATTCTAGTATGAGACCACAGAACTGTGGAAGAATAGCTTTAACAAAATCAGACCATGTTCTCTTTAAGTCAAGATAATCCCTAGAACAGAGCCGCTAGTAACACGCGACAGGATTGCGTTAAGGCGGTTGATAAGAATTTGTTTCTATGAATGTATTGATAAAGCGAGAAGATAGCCACTGAAAAGCACTTCAATTAAGCGAGTGTTGGAGATATTGTTTTACTTGCTGGAAAAGGTGTTGAGGCTTATCAAATTATTGGTGAAGTGGAATATCCTTATAATGAAATTGAAATCGTAGAAACATTATTAGGAAATAGATAAAGAGGGAGAAAAAGATGACATTACACTTTTTACTTGTATTAGGGCGCAACATTATTGGCAACAGTATTTGCAGAGCCTAAATTTATTCAATTTATGCGTAGGAATCAATTTGGGCAAACAACTTTAGAGGATGGTCCACTGGCATCAGGGCTAAAAGCGGAACACCAACGATGGAGGATTTATCTTCTTAATGATGATTGGAATTGGTCAGCCTAGTTTCTGGAGGATTATTCGGATATTTTAATTTTACATTATTAAGTGGGAGTAATAGGATTTGGTATTTTGGTGGAATTGGATGATGCAGATTTTTATTAAAGTAGAAAACAAAATCAAGCGATTAAAAAGTCATCGCGCTGTGCACAACACTAGGACCAACTGTTTTTGTTGTTCTATTTTGCTAAGTGGACGTACTCCATTAATTTGCATTCCATTTATTGGTGAAGCACACAGCTTAGCATTATTTGCAATTTTTACAATCATTTGGATTACAGGATTTTCAAATGCGGTAAATTTAACAGATGGATTAGATGGTCTTGCAACTTCAACATCTATTGTAGCTTACGGTACATATGCATTTTTAGCATTACACCAGCAAGTAGATTGTATTATCGGTTTTAGTGTAGTTGGAGGGTTAATTGATTTTTAATGTGTTTAATTGGAAACCTGCGAAAATTTATGGGGATGTTGGTTCTCTAGCATTAGGTGCAGTGATTAGCTATTATTTCGTTAATGCTTCATCATGAATGAGCTTTACTAGGAATTGATTGTATTTGTGTTAGAAACAGCTAGCGTTATTATTCAAGCACTTTCATTCAAATTAACTGGAAAACGAGTATTTAAGATGAGTCTCACCCATCATCATCACTTTGAAATGTGTGGATGGAAAGAAGTGAAATCGTTTTAGTCTTCAGTTTGAAGTTGATCTAATCGGAGCACTAATTACATTAGAGAAATAATTTAGGAAAAGCTTATTAGCTTTATCACAGATATTTTCGGCAGTTGATACCGCCAAACATATACTCGAAACAAATCTAGTATAATAGGTGCTGAATGAAAGAAAATTCTAAACATAAAAAGAGCATTAGTTATTGGATTAGCAAAAGTGGAGTTGCAGTTGCAAAACTCTATTACATCAAGGGGCGATTAGAACAGCACTATCGTAGCTCCATTAGAAGAAAACTCCATGATGCAAAAGTTTTAATTGAAGAAGGCACCCGTGTTTTAGCTGGTTCACATCCGGTAGATTTCTTATTAGGAAGAACATTTTGATTTTAGGAGTGATCCTGGAATCTGCTATCATAATTCGTGTATGGTTGATGCTGCCATAAAAGAAAGGGAATCTCCAGTCTCATACAGAAGTTGAAATTGCGTAATCATTTAACAGCATAGTACGGTTTCCATTGGAACAATGTCGTCAAACAACAACGACAACATTAGCAAGTTTAATGTTGAAAGGACTTTTCCCTAAAACGGAAAATGTTTTTGCTGCAGGAAATATTGGAATTCCATTATCGCAACTAGCAGAACAATCGACAAAAGAAGATATTTTATGTTTCTGAATTAAGCGGTTTCAATTGATGGGAATCGATCAATTTAAACCGAAAAATTGCGGTATTGTAAATATTTTAGTGCTCACTCTAGATTATCATGGAACACGAGAAGAAGTATATTAAGGCAAAACTTCAATTAACGAAAAACCAAACAGAAGAAGATTATTTAGTTTATAATGCTTGATTATCCAGAATTGATTACATCACTAGAAGGTCGCACAAAAGCAACATTAGTTCCATTTAGTAGAAAATGTTTTAGAATTCTAGAGCCTCGGTTAAAGATGACCACATATAAGCCAACGTGAAAAAGTGACCTGTCACCAACGATCCAAGTTCCTGGAACACAAATATTGAAAATGTATTAGCAGCAGCTGCACTGCAAATTAGCAGTGAGCTATAAATGAAGGCATTGAGCGTTCAAATGCATGGTAAAACACCGCGCTCAATTTGTAGAAGCAAATAAAAGACGTTTACTGCTACGATTCCAAAGCGACGAATATTATTGCAACACAAACAGCATTACGTAAAGTACACAAATCACCTGTTATTTTAATAGCAGGTGCTTTACACAGAGGAAATGGTTTTCGATGAATTAGACACAGATTTAACATCTGCATCGGAATTGTTTTGTATGGTGAAACCAAAGAAAATTCGCGCGAAGCTGCGAAAGCTGCAGGTGTTCCAGCTATTGAAGTCGGAACACATTAGAAGAAGCGACTCAGCGCTTATGAAACTCAGCAAAGAAAGACGATATTATTTTATTATCACCAGCTTGTGCAAGCTGACTTCCCAATTAAGAATTTTTGAAATTGTGGAGATGAATTTATTCTGAGTGGTAGAGAATTTATAAGAAAGATGATATTCATGAGAGTTGTCGTATTCGGCGGAGGTACAGGAGGTCATATTTATCCTGCACTTGCACTTATGAGATATTTAGAAAACAAGAGGATGTAGAATATTTATATATTGGAACACGAGCATTAGAAAGTAAAATTTAGTTCCACAAGCAGGATATGCATTTGAATCGCACTAAAATCGAAGTTAAAACGCTCGCTTACTAGGAAAAACTAAAAACAGCCTACTATATGGTAACAAGTGCTTAGCAAAGAAAATTTTAAAAGAATTTAAACCAGATGTCAGTCATTGGTACGGGTGGTTATGTTTGTGCACCAGTATTATTTGCAGCTAGTTTATTAAAAATTCCAACTGATTATTCATGAACAAAATAGTGTTGCAGGAGTAACAACACAATTTTAGCAAAAATGGGTGAATAAAATTGCGTAACTGCTTTGATGAGATGTAGATTTTGCTTCATGAGAAGACAAGGTTGTTTTAACAGGAAACCCTAGAGGACAAGAAGTTGTAGAAATTAAGAAAATCCTGAATATTTAGATTCAATAGGGTCTGCAGACAGACCTCACCAATCGTAGTCACTGAGTGGAAGTCGCATCTGATCTGAGCGAATGGAAATGAAGCATTTGCTGAGGCTTTAGAAGGATTTGCGGATGACAACCATCGCGTCATAATGGTTACAGGAGACATTATGACAAAATCACAACAATCAGATTACAAATTTAGAAAATCATTGCCAAATGTTTCTGTTTTTCCGTATATTAAAGATATGCCACAACTATTCCAAAATGTGGATTTAGTTGTTTGTCGTAGTGGTGCAACAACTTAACAGAACTAACAGCATTAGGTTTTAGCAAGTATTTTAATTCCAAGTCTATATGTAACAAATAATCATCAAGAAGCTAATGCTCGTTCGTTGGTCGATCAAGGTGCAGCATCGATGATTTTAGAAAAATTAAATGCTCAAAACAATGTTAGCTGAAATTGAACACACTTTTATTGATTCTCATAGAAGCAATGGCTACTCCGCTAAAGAAATGAATTACAGATGCAAGTTCAAGATAACAAGCATGATTCATGAAAATGTTAGAAAAGAAAAAGGAGGAGCTTATGAAATTTTTAAAAAGCTTCAACTTCTTCGCCTCCTCCAACAGAGATAACAGAGGAGGTTTCAGTTCTATCCAACCATTAAAACAATTTTTCATTTTAATCATTTAGAAATGAAATTTTGTTCTAGATTTTCCTAGCTTGTATGTTCTGAGGTATTTATTTTATTTCTCCTTTATCAAAACCAAGCTATTTATGTTTATGGTAATCAACAAGTAGAAATTGAAACTATACGAGAACAAGCTGGAATAAAGAGGAAAACAATTTGGGAATCTTGTCTGAACATGAAACAATTCAACAAAAGAATAACAAAAGAATCCAAAAATTAAAGCGGCTCTGTAACTTTATCTGGGTTAAATACAATTCAATTAACTATTCTAGAAAATCCAGCGATTGGTTATTATGTTGAAAATGAGAATATAAGGAATTATTAGTAGATGCTCAGTCTATTCAAACAGAGGAACCAGCTAATAAAGATGGGTATCCAGAATTAGTAAATTTTGATGAAGAATCAAGAATTCAACTAGCAGTCAATTAGAAAAACATCTCCTAGTGTGATTAGAATGATTCGTCAAATTCAATATGTAGTATCCAGAAAAGAAACCATTAAAACTTCAAATTCGAATGAGAGATGGAATGAAAGTTGTGAACTTTAAAAGATATTGGAGAAAAATTGAATTATTATCCAAGTATTTACAATGAACTACAAATGAAATCTGGAACAATTGATATGGAAGTTGGTATTTTCATACACCAGATATTAATGCTCAATAGAAAAAGAAAATTCGTAAAAATAGTCAAATATTTTCAATTAACGACAAGAAATATGGTAGAATAAAAATGTATAATTATTTATAAAATGTGAATGGAAAAATTTAGTAGAGGGTTTCAATAAGCGTGAAAAATCAAAGAATTTATGTGAGTTTAGATATTGGAACCACTTCAATTAAAAGTTGTTGTTAGCTGAGTATATTCGTGGACAATTAAAACATTATTGGAGTCGGCAATGAAAAATCTCAAGGACTAAGTCGGGGAGTAATTGTAGATATCGATGAAACTGTTGAATCTATAAAAAAGCCGTTAAACAAGCAGAGCAAAAATCAAATATTGAAAATTAAAGACGTTATCAGTAGGAATCCCAAACAATCAAACTCTATTGAACCATGTCATGGCATGATTACTGTTTCTAGTGAAAAATCGTGAAATTACAGATGTCGATGTCCATAATGTGATTTCAGCGGCAAAGTTCGTTCAGCTGTTCCTGAAAGAGAAATTATTTTCAGTTATTCCAGAAGAGTTTATAGTTGATGGATTCTGATGGCATTAAAGATCCTCGTGGTATGATTGGAGTTCGACCAGAATTATATGCAAGTATGATTACTGGGCCGAAAAACAATCGTTCATAATATTAAACGTTGTATTGATAAGCAGGATTAGAAATATTGAAGAAATGGTTATTCAACCTCTGCAATTAGCCAAGTAGCAATGTCTGCAGGTGAACGCGAATTTGGTACAATCTTAATTGATATGGGTGGAGGACAAACTAGTGCGTCAGTTATGCATGACCATCAATTAAAAATTTCTTATGTTGACCAAGAAGGTGGAGATTTCGTTACAAAAGATATTTCAGTAATTTTAAATGCGAGCTATGAAAAATGCAGAACGTATTAAACGTGAGTATGGCTATGCTATTTCTACTGAAACTTCGATGAAGAATTCTTCCCAGTTGAAACTATTGGAAAGAAAGCATCCTGTTAAAGTAGATGAACATTACTTATCAGAAATTATTGAAGCGAGAGAAGTTCAAATTTTTGAAACAATTAAACGTGCTTTTGGGATCAAGTGAGATGCATTAAGTTTACCTGGAGGAATTGTTTTAACAGGGGAGCCTCTTCTATGGCAGGAGTTCTTGAATTAGCTCAAGAAATTTTTGAGTAAATGTAAAGACATGTATTCCAGAACAAATGGGGATGAGAAATCAATTTATGCAACAAGCATGGGATTGATTCAATATGCTGCATCATTAGATGATGTTCATCGTATTGCACAAAAAGGTAAGTTAACGACTGAAACAAGAGTAACGCCTTTAGCTAGCCCTAGCCGTCCAGTTGCAGAAACAACTCACAGCAGTTGAAAAACAAAAAGCTGAAGTGGAATCAACACAAAGAAACAGAATCAGAAAATTTTGAGATAAAGTGAAAAACTTCTCCAAAATGTTTATGAGACTAATACGAATCTAAGGAGGAAAAAGGAATGGAATTCGAATTTGATACAAATTTAGAAGGCGCAGTAATTAAAGTCATTGGTGTAGGTGGAGCAGGTAATAATGCTGTTAACCGTGCATGATTGATGAAGGCGTTCAAGGTTGAATTTATTGTTAACACACAGATACACAAGCTTTAGCTAATTCTAAAGCAGAAACTAAAATCCAATTAGGACCTAAATTAACAAAAGGTTTAGAGCAGGTTCATTACCGATATCGGTTTAAAAGCAGCAGAAGAAAGTGAAGAACGTCTTCGCGAAGCTTTTATCCAGAGCGGATTTAATTTTTCGTTACAGCTGGTATGGGTGGAGGAACTGGTACTGGTGCAGCACCAATCGTAGCTCGTATCGCAAAAGAATTGGGAGAGCATTAACTGTTGGGGGTTGTGACACGTCCATTTTAGTTTTGAAGGACCAAAACGTGGTCGTTATGCAGCAGAAGGTGTTGCACAAATGAAAGCGAATGTGGATACATTAGTAACCATTTCAAATAACCGTTTATTAGGAAATCGTGATAAGAAGACTCATGTTAGAAGCTTTCGTAGCGGATAATGTATTACGCCAAGGGGTACAGGATTTCTGATTTAATTATTGCACCTGGTTATGTAAACTTGACTTTGCTGACGTTAAAACAGTGATGAAAGCATCAAGGTTCTGCATTAATGGGTATTGAGTTGCTAGTAGAAAACCGTACAGCAGAAGCAACTAAAAAGCTATCTCTCTCCATTATTAGAAGTATCAATTGATGGAGCAGAACAAATCTTATTAAATATTACGGTGATCTGATTTAACATTATTTGAAGCACAAGATGCTTCTTGATATCGTAGCAGCAGCCGCAACAAAATGATGTAAATATTATTTTTGCACATCATTAATGAAAATCTTGGAGATGAAGTAATTGTAACAGTTGTGCGACTGTATTGATGAAGAACACAAAGGCACAAAAGTCAGTGGCTCGTACTAGCCGTCCAACATTAACACCCACAACACCTGCTTCTACAAAAAGAAATTGGAAAATAATCCTCAAACATTCCAAGAAAACAAGTAACCTCAAAGAAAAATCAGTAGTTGAAGAAAACAACCTGAAAAAGATATTTTTGAGATTGGGGATATTCGTCGTAGCAAACCAACTGTTCGTGAAACAACAGAAAACAGATTCACCGTTTGCTCAAAAAGAATTTCGTAGAAGCTCCAGTTGAAACAAAATATGAATCAGATGATACTTTAGATACACCACCATTCTTCAGAAGAAGAACAGAAACTAATGACCATGATTAAAAGTAATGCAGAATAAATTGTCACCGCATTCATCAATTGCGCAAGACAAAGCTTTCGAGAGATGTACATAGAATGTCTACATAGTAACTAAAAATCGTATCGAATGAAGAGAACCAAGAAGTTTATTCTGGAGTCGGCATTTTGACGGAGAATCGTGTCGGAAAACTACAGATCGCCAAAATGCATTTCAGATATTGTTTGGCATTTGATTGACCCTTTACAAAAAGAAAAGTAAAACAAATGCGAACACTCAATATTTTCATGCGATCGATCGTTTATCGATTATGGAAGAAATTGATAAGCGATTAGATTCACCATTAAATGTTTTTGAAGTTAATGTTTCAGGGGAAGAATCTACATGGCTTTTACAATTTCAGAAGTTTTTGAAGCTATGATGAAAGTTGCAAAACAGTATCTAAATATTGAGATTATAGGCTTAATGACAATGGCTCCTTTTGAAGCCAATGATGAAGACAATTCGTAACTATTTTAGGGAGTTAAAAGAAGTTTCAAAAACTTCAAAGTGAATCTACTCTAAAATTAAGTATGGGGATGAGTCAGATTATCCAATCGCAATTGAAGAAGAGTACAGATTTTATTAGAATTGGTACTGCTTGGTTTGAATAGGAGGAGTAGTATGGGATTTTTGGAATCAATTTAAAACATTTTTGGGATCCAGATGATGGCTATCATGAGGTAGAAGAAGAAATGTATGAAGAAGGAAATGATTCATCAAATGTTCAAGAATATCGAAGAACCCCTTCAAATGTTGTTTCTTTTCAACAAGCTCAACAAAAATAAAAAATATCAAAAATTTTTGTGATGGAGCCTTCTGTTTATACTGAAGCAGAAAGAATTGCTGATCCTTATTAAAAAGGTGAAGCGAGTTATTATTAATTTTTAGAAAAATGGAAGTTGCAGATGCTAAAAAGAGTCATTGATTTTGTGGTAGAGTGACTTATGCTATTAATGGAGATGTCCAACAAATTAGAGAGGATATTTATATTTGTTCTCGCCAAATTATCATGCTAAGGCTCTTTTTGTTGAGGATGATGGTTCTTCTTTATAATAGGGAATATATTAATGTTAAGGAGAAAGATATGTTATTATTTCAATTAATCCGTTTATTATCGGGCGAATCGATCTTTATATATTGTTAATTACAATTTATATTGTATTAACTTGGTTACCACTAAGCGCAAAATACTAAATTAGCAAGATGGCTTCAAGCATTGTGTGAACCTTATTTATCTTATTTTGATAAGATAAGAATTGGAATGTTTGGTTTTTCAGCTATCTTTGGAATTTTATTTTTACAGTTTGTAAAACTAGGCATTATTCAAATTGCTAAATTTATTTTTAATAGGTGATAGTTGTGGATACGTCTATATTTCAACATTTTTAGAAAAAGAAGAACAAGATTTTATTCGAAAAGTAGAATCTTGGGTCGTTTCTTGTCAAGAACAGTATGCACAAATATTGACTCCATTTTTAGATCCACGTCAACAGTTTATTGTTGAAGCGATTGTTGGTCAATTTGATGATATTAAATTTCGGTTTGAAGGTGGATATATTGCTGCTGAGAGAAAACGATGTATGATTTATCCAGATTTTTATGCACCAACAATAGAAGAGTTTGATGTTGAATTGATAGAAATTCATTATCCAATTAAATTTTCTTCAATTAGTCATGGACAAATCTCGGTTCTTTGGTAGGCTTAGGGGATAGACCGTGACCAATTAGGGAGATATTATTTCTGATGGGATTCGTTGGCAATTATTGCTCACGAAAACAAATGTTACCCTATTTGAAACAAAATTTTCAAAAGGTTGGAAAAAAATTAGTATTCGAATAGATGATATACAGAATTAATTTTACCGATCGATCGCTGGACATATACAACCGCAATTGTGTCTTCATTACGATTAGATACATTAATTGCATCTATTTTTCATATATACTAGACAGCGCTCAAAGGAATTAGTAGAGAGTAACAGTTAAAGTTAACTGGGCTGAAGAAATTCGTCCTGATTTTATGATAGAATTACTTGATATTATTTCAATAAGAGGGTATGGTAGAATACAGATAAAAAATATTGAGGGACGGACAAAAAGGATAAAAATAAAACTTGAAAATAGGTCTGCTCGAGAAAAAACAAATAGAGGAGTTGGAATTATGTTAACACCAATCGAAATCCATAATAAAGGAATTTCCTACAAAAATTTAAAGGATACGATCGCTAAGAAGTAAATGATTATTTAGATGAAGTCATTCGTACTGTTGAACAATTAATTCGTGATAATAAAGATTTAGAAAAAGCGTAAAATTCAATGAAGAAAAAGTTTCATACTTCAATTCAATTCGAAACATTAAATAAATCAATCATTGTAGCTCAAGAAGCTGCAGATCGTTTAAAAGAAAATGCACGTAAAGATGCAGAAATTATTATTTTTGAAGCTGAAAAAAGAAGCGGAAAGATTGTTAAAAGAAGCTGCTGAAAAAGGGCAACTGAAATTAATCGTGAAAACGATGTATTGAAAAAGAGAACACGTATGTTCCGCCAAAGATTACAAATTATGGTTGAATCTCAATTAGAAATGATTAAAAATGAAGAATGGGATTTATTATTAATACTCATTCAAAAATTGAGGTACTGCACCATCAGTCGATTTAATTTTAGCTGGACGTGCTATGAACAATTAATTACACCGAAGTGGCTCCAGAAGTAGTACTCTACTGTTGAGAGAACCAACTCCAAATCAACAAGAAAATTGTACTTCCAACAGATGAAGTTATTACTGTGGTGGATTTGAATATATAAGAAAAACGTGATACCAATCGGTATCACGTTTTTGTCATGTTTTTCCATATTGAGTGAAAGTCTAAATAGAGAATCCACTGTAAAATTGCTAAAGCGATCATACCTGCTACGGCGATTGTGACTAGATAAATAATAATGAGCTTTAACGGAATCTCCTGTTAAAAAGCATACGCCGTACGATACACTTTTCAGCTCCAGGTACTAGAGGAAAATCCAGGATAAAAGAACACGATTACTGGAGCTTTAAAAAATCTTGCTGCTAAATGAGAAAGAAAAGCTACAGTTAGACCACTATAATAGGTGAAAGCTCCATACCTGCACTCTAAAATAAAAGGTAAATCCACCAACCAATTCCACCAATTAGCGCGGTATATTTGATCAAAACGTTTAGGAGCTTCAAATACAATACTACTAAAATAAACAGCAATAACAGAACTAATTACTTGAAACATCATATTGGATTCACACCTCCTCCAATCAATAGACCAATTACTACAGCAATGGAAATGGAAAGAGCAGTAACTGCAGCTTCTACAGCTCGTGCTGTTCCGAATTATAATCTCCTCGTAAAGTGTCACGAATGGCATTTGTAATAGCTGTTCCAGGAACTGCTGGCATAATTGCTCCAATAATAGGAATACCAATATGAATACTTGGAAATATTGTTTCTTGTAGAGTAGCAAATAATGATGACCATTGGAATAATTGAAATTAAGTTCGTGATAAACATTCAAGTCCTAATTTTGCATCTAATTTATAAATAAATGGAAGGACTATAGCTGCAATTCCGGCAACAAACGATTTCTAATAGAGTTGCTCCATAGAGGCAACATAGCAACCACACATAATTACTAAAACCAACATTTTTAACCAAGATGGATAATCCGATTCTTTTAAATTTTGAAATTTTTCATAAGCGGTGTCGATATCAATTTCTCCACCGACTAATTGACGTGAAATACTATTAACTTTTATAAATTCGATTTAAGTTTGTATCTCGATTTGGAACACGACAGTTTCGGTAATACAATCAATACAGTCATCGTCTAAAGTTGCAAAAATCCCGTTGCATTGGCGAAAGCTACAAGTTGCAAATGCGAAGTAGATAAAACATAATTCATCGTTTCTCTTACACGATAACCTCTGCATTGCATTCTAACATAATTTGACCTGCAAGCATGGCAGTATCCATCAATTTTTAGCGTATTCTCATGCATGTGAATCTCCTTTAAGACTTAATAAGTCTAGTATACCATAAGTTCAAGGAGTGTAAATAAGTCTTTCGATTTAACTGTGTTAATCATTAGACTATAACAGATATGAAAAATTTGAAGAATATTCTTTTAATCTTCAACTAGTACTGTTTTTAGAATGATTTTTGTTGTATCATAGTTATAGAAAATTATTGGAGGGATAGTTGTGGAACTATTTGAAGAATTATCAGGAAAAATTAAGGGAAAGGCTTAAAAGTTGTATTCCCTGAAGGAAGTGAACCTCGTATTTTGGGTGCAGTTGTTCGTTTAAAAGCGGATGAATTATGTGAGACCTATTTTATTAGGAGATAGAGCTGAAATCGAAGAAGTAGCTCAAAAACGTGGATTTAGTTTAAAACGGAATTACAATTATTAATCCAGAATCTTATGAAGATTTTCGAAGACAGTTGTGGAAAATTTCGTGGGAACGTCGAAAAGGAAAAGCAACTCCAGAAGCTGCTCGTGAATTATTAAAAGATGTTACTTATTTTGGAACAATGATGGTGTATATGGGCTTAGCTGATGGTTTAGTATCTGGTGCAGTTCACTCTACAGGAGACACTGTACGTCCAGCGTTACAAATTATTAAAAACTAAAACCAGGTGTATCACGTACTAGTGGTGCATTTATCATGATTAATAGTGACAAATCTAAGAAATATTTATTCTCTGATTGTGCTATTAATATTAATCCAAATGCGCAAGAATTAGCTGAAATTGCTGTTGAATCAGCTAAAACTGCCGAATTATTTGGGATTGAACCAAATGTTGCTTTATTAAGTTTCTCAACTAAAGGTTCAGCAAAATCTGAAGAAGCATTAAAAGTAGCAGAAGCTGCTCGTATTGCAAAAAGAATTAGCTCCTAACTACAATATTGATGGGAATTACAATTTGATGCTGCATTAGTACCAAGTGTTGGTAAACAAAAGGCACCAGATTCATCAGTTGCAGGTGAAGCAACAGTATTTGTATTCCCTGAAATTCAATCAGGAAATATTGGTTACAAAATTGCACAACGTTTCGGTAACTTTGAAGCAATTGGACCAATCTTACAAGGATTAAACAAACCAATTTCTGATTTATCTCGTGGATGTAACGAAGAAGACGTTTATAAATTAGCAATTATTACAGCAAACCAAGCTTTAATGGAAGCTTAATCTGAAAAATAACGAAAGCATGGAATTATCGTTCCATGCTTTTTAGCGAGTACAGAAACTCTAGCCTAAACTTTTCAAGGGTAGCAACGGACGCAAAGCAGCTTCGCTTTGCGAATCTCATTGCTAAAAATTTGAGCCTAGGGTCTCAAATTTTCCGGTAACAGAATCTGGTAAACCAGTTTCTGTTACTACTGCTACGGGAAAAGTTTAGTCTAGGGTTTCTGTTAGATTTGTTTCGTTTCTTAATTTATTATACATTTAGTACGTGAGACATAAACTCTAGCCATGACTTTTCAAAAGGTAGCACGGACGCAAGCAGCTTCGCTTTGCGAATCTCATTGCTAAAATTTGAGCCTAGAGTCTCAAATTTTCCGGTAACAGAATCTGGTAAACCAGTTTCTGTTACTACTGCTACGGAAAAGTCTTGCTAGAGTTTATGTTATATTTCTTTCGTTTACTAATTTTTTATATACGTTCTAAACGTAGATATAAACTTAAGCCATGTCTTTCGTTTTTACATGCTGTCTCTAAAAAGAGCATCAAAAATCATATAAAAAGCAAAGTAAAAATTTTTGTAGTAGAAAGTAATGGAAGCCAGGATTGGCTTCCATTACAGGTAAAATTTGAGACCAAGGCTCAAATTTTAGCTAAGAAGACCCGAAAGGGGCTACTGGCGACCTCACAAACAAAAATATTTTGCTTCTTGCTTTTATTACGAATAGCTATCAATGCAAATTTTTCTGAAAATATGGTACACTGAAAATAACATTGTGAAGAGTGAGGAGCCTATCGTGAAACAAAAATTATTATTAGTAGATGGCAGCAGCTTAGCCTTTCGTGCCTTCTATTCCATCTTGAATCTAAACCGATTTAAAAACCAAAATGGATTACATACAAACGCATTGTATTCATTCCACCGCATGTTTAAAACAATCTTAGAACAAAGAAAACCCTACCCACGTATTAGTAGCTTGGGACGCAGGAAAAACAACTCTCCGTACAGAAATGTATGCAGAATATAAAGGTGGCAGAGCAAAAACACCATCAGAATTCAAAGAACAAATGCCATACTCAACGTCTTATTAGATGCTGCGAATTCCACATTATCGCTTAAACCAATACGAAGCCGACGACATTATTGGCACATTAGCCATCAAGCATCTAAAGAAGGCTTTGAAGTAGTCGTCTTATCTGGAGACAAAGACTTAATTCAATTGAGCGACTCCAGAAATTACCGTTAAAATAACAACAAAAGGAGTGAGCGAGATTAGTCGAATACACTCCAGCATTTATTAACGAAAATATGGACTAACACCAGAACAAATTATCGATATGAAAGGACTAATGGGTGATTCATCAGATAATTACCCAGGAGTAACAAAAGTTGGTGAAAAACAGCCATTAAATTACTCCAAGAATACGGTAGTGTTGAAGGATTTATGAACACATCGAAGAAATGAAAAAGTAAGCTGAAGGACAATTCAATTCAAGATAAAGAATTAGCCTTTTTAAGTAAAAACATTAGTAAGAATTGACATTAACTCCCATTAGAAATTACCGTAGCAGATACCCTTCGAAAAGAAGAAAAATGTCGAAGATCTAATTTCCTTTTATAAAGAAATGAGTTTCCAATCATTCCAAAAAGATTTGCTCAATAAAAAGGTGGGCAAATTGTTCAGCAAGAAAACGATTGATAGTCCAAACGTTCAATGGATTGAAACTATAACGGAAAAAGAATTAGAAGATGCAACAACGGTTCATTTTGAAACATTTGAAAATAACTATCATGTTGCTCCAGTTTTGGCAGTCGCATTTGGAAATGAAAAACAAGTGTATGTTACTTCTATTGAGTCAGCTGTTCAGTCTGAAGCTTTTTAAAAATGGTTAGCAGATGAAAAATATTGAGAAGACGATGTTTGATACGAAAGCGATAAAAGTATTCGCTAACCGTTTTGCCCTAACAGTAGCAGGAGCAAAAATATGATGTCTCGCTATTAGCATACTTAGTGGATGCCAATGAAATAGTAAATGAAATTTATGATGTAGCGAAACGATTTGGCATTTCACTATTGAAGACCGATGAAGAAGTGTATGGAAAAAGGTGTTAAAATAAAAATTCCAGAAGAAAGGAAGTGTTTTGGAATCATTTAGCTGCTAAAATTTATGTACTAGCAAATGCTCCAAAACCTTTATTAAAAACAATTAGATGAAAATGAACAGACTCATTTATATTGGGAAATGGAATTACCATTGAGTGATATTTTAGCTCGAATGGAAATTAAAGGAATTCGAGTGGATGAGAATCGTCTAATTGAAAATGGGTCAACAGTTTGAAGAACGATTAAAAGAAATTGAACAAACAATTTATGAATTAGCAGGAGAGAAATTTTAATATTAATTCTCCAAAACAGTTGGGTGTGATTTTATTTGAAAAATGAATTTACCAGTCATTAAGAAAACAAAAACGGGTTATTCTACAGCAGTCGATGTGTTAGAAAAGCTAGCTTCCCAAGCTCCAATTGTAGAGTCTATTTTTAGAATATCGACAATTAGCAAAATTAAATTCAACATATGTTGAAGGATTACAAACCTATATTGATGAAACTGGTAAAAATTCATACACGTTTCGTACAAAAACTTAACACAAACAGGACGTTTAAGTTCTCAAGATCCAAACTTACAAAAATATCCTGATTCGGTACTGAAGAAGGGAGACAAGTTCGTTCAGCATTTTTACCAAGTCATCCTGAATGAAACTACTTTCTAGTGACTATTCTCAAATTGAATTACAGTATTAGCACATATGGCAAATGATGTTCATATGATTGAAGCGTTTAAAATAATATGAGATATTCACACGAATACAGCGATGCGTGTATTTGGTATTCAAAATCCTGAAGAAGTGACAAGTAGTATGAGAAGACAGGCAAAGGCTGTTAACTTTGGAATTGTGTATGGAATTAGTGATTATGGACTTTCTCAAAAATCTGAATATTCCACGTAAGAAAGCAAAAGGGTTTATTGATCGTTACTTAGAAGGAATCCAGGGTCAAAGACTATATGGAAAATATCGTAGCGGAAGCTCGTCAAAAAGGTTATGTAGAAACATTGTTCCATCGCCGTCGCTGTTACCAGAAATTCATTCGAACAATTTTTAACATTCGTTCATTTGCAGAAAGAACAGCGATGAATTCACCGATTCAAGGAACTGCTGCAGATATTTTAAAAAGTGGCTGTGATTGAATTAGATAGAGAATTGCAAGAACGAAATTTCAAGCCAAATTATTATTACAAGTACACGATGAATTGATTTTTGAAGTACCAGAAGAAGAAGTGGAAAAGTTTACAAAGCTTAGTAGAGAGAAGTCATGGAAAATGCTGTAGTTTATGCAGTACCATGTAAAAGCAGACAGTAATATCGGAAACAACTGGTATGAAGCAAAAATAGTTTAGAAGTTTCGTGAAAGGAAAAAGAATGAAGCATAAAAGAGGTGTGTTTAAAGTAGGAACAAGTTCATTAACAAATCCAGATGGAAGCTTGTCACGAGCAAAGAAATTGAAAAGCTATTACGCAACAATTAACTACTTTACATGAAGAAGGACATGAATTAATTTTAGTATCTTCTGGAGCAATTGCTGCGGGCTTCTCTTCGTTAGGATTTAAAAACGTCAACAAAAATTGCAGATAAACAAGCTCTGCTGCGGTTGAGCCAAGGATTATTGATTAGAGAATACACGTCTAATTTATTAATGAAAGCGCATTGTTTCAGCGCAAATTTTATTAACACAAGATGATTTTGTCGATAAACGTCGTTACAACAATGCTCATCAAGCGTTATCTGTATTATTAACTCGTCATTCGATTCCAATTATTAATGAAAATGATACAGTCTCAATTGAGAATTAAAGTTGGCGATAATGATACTTTAAGTGCGCAAGTAGCCGCAATGGTTCAAAAACAGACTTTGATTAGTTTTGATTAACGGATGTTGATGGCGTATATAATGATAATCCTCCAAAAAATCCAGAGGCAAAAAGATTTGATACGATTGATGATATTACCAAAGAACTAGTTGAAATGGCTGGTGGAGCAGGTTCTAGTAATGGAACTGGTGGAATGTACGAAAATTAAAAGCAGCAACGATTGCGACAATGGCAGGTGTACCTGTTTATATTTGCTCCTCTTTAAAAGAACAGGCACTTATTGAAGCTGCTCACTACACCGTTGATGGTACATATTTTACAGCACAAGAAAAAGTGATGAAAACTCATAAACAATGGCTTGCTTTATATGCAAAAAGTAAAGGAAAATTAGTTATTGATTCTGGAGCAAAACAAGCTTTTACAAGAAGAAGGTAAAGAGCTTATTAATCTCCGGCGTGAAAAGCTGTTGAGGGAGAGTTTTATGAGTCTGAAATTGTGACCGTTGTGAGATGAACAGTATCAAGTGATTGGAAAAAGGACAAACTCGTTTAAGTAAATACGCGATTGCACAACAATTATCGAAAAATAATCGAAAAGGGATTGTCATTCATCGAGATGATTGGATGACTATTTCAGGAGAATTAGAACTATTAGAACAAGAATTTTAAGGAGGGATGCATATTGACTACACAACAATTGTTAGAAACGGTGGAATCGCTTTAAAAAAGAAATCAATATTGCTTCCACAAAGTCAAAAAATGAAGCATTAGAAGTAATGGCTCTAGCTTTGTTAGAAGAAACAGATGCTATTTTAAAAGCAAATGCACTAGACTTAGAAAAGCTAAGGGACATATCTCTGACGTGATGCTGGATCGTTTGAGATTAGATGAATCTAGAATCCAAGCAATGGCTGAAGGAATTCGACAAGTAGCTAAATTACTAGATCCCAGTAGGGAGAGTCATTGAAGAAACAGTCGGCGCACAAAATATTCAAATTAAGAAAAAGAGAGTACCATTTGGCGTTATTGGAATTATTTGATGAGTAGACCTAATGTTACGTCAGATGCAGTAGCCCTTACTCGATTAAGAGTGGAAATGCTGTTGTATTAAGAGGTGGCAAGGAAGCATATCAAAGTGCTTTTTGTGATTGTGACAGCCGAAAAAAGGATTAGCCAAAACAAGTATTTCTCCAGAATGTATTCAATTGAGTCAGTGATACAAGTCGAGAAAGTGCAATGGCATTAATGAAAGCAAAAGGCTATATTGATGTGTTAATTCCTCGAGGTGGAGCTGGATTAATTCGTACAGTTATTGAAAATGCGATTGTCCCAGTCATTGAAACAGGAACAGGAATTGTGCACATTTATATTGATAAAGATGCAGATTTAGATAAAAGCAATTATTGTCGAAAAATGCAAAAAGAGGTCGTCCATCCGTATGTAATGCTATGGAAGTGTGTGTGATTCATGAAATCGTTGCTCCTCAATTTTTACCATTAATAAAAGAAACTTTAGTGGATCAACATACTCCAACTGTTGAGTTGAGATTAGATGAAAAAGCAGCTCATACATTTCAGGAGAGAAAGCTCAAAAAGAGATTTTGATACTGAATTTTCGAATATATTATGGCTGTAAAGTCGTAAGTTCGATTGAAGAAACGATCGATCAGTATTGAAACACATAGTACTCATCATTCCGATGCGATTATTACTGAATCGGATGATGCGATTGAATTCTTTACTACAAGAGTGGATAGTGCTGCAGTTTATGTCAATGCTTGACACGATTTACCGATGGTGGAGAATTTGGCTTAGGATGTGAAATGGGAATTTCGACTCAAAAATTACATGCTAGAGCCCAATGGGCTTAAAAAGAAATGACAACTTATAAAGCATTGTGTATGGAGAAGGTCAGGTGAGATAAGATGAAAACTATTGGAATTATCGGTTTAGGAAATATGGGAAGCGTAATTGCGACAATTGCGGCTAAACTTGAAACTTATCCAGTATTACTTGCTAACCGTACTCATGAAAAAGCAGTGAATCTAGCAGAAAAATTAGGCGCTAGAGCAGTTACTAATAGACAAGTCTTTGAACAGGGCAAATGTGATTTTTAGGAGTAAAACCAAATCAAATTCAAGAGTTATTAGAAGAAAAATAAAAATATCTTAGAGCGACGAGAGTCTATCCTATTGATTAGTATGGCTGCTGGAGTGACTTTAGAACAGTTAGAGTTAATGACGGATACTCGTCATCGTTGGATTCGTATGATGCCAAATACACCACTACAAGTAGCAGAAGGTGTGATTAGTTTTTCTCTTGGGAAAAATGATGACTACATCGTATAAAGAGGAATTTGTTCGTTTGCTTCAAAGTGCAGGTCTATTAATAGAATTTCCGGAAGCTCAAATAGATGCGGCTACAACATTATGGGTTGTGGACCAGCTTTTGTTTATATCTTTATTGAAGCATTAGCAGAAGCAGGGGTGAGTATGGGCTTATCTAGAGAAGTTGCATTGCAATTAGCAACTCAAACAGTTAAAGGTTCCAAGTATGGTTGGTGAAACGAAGGAGCATCCAGCTATTTTATGAAAAAAGTTTGCAGCCCAGGAGGCTCAACAATCGCTGGAGTGATTTCATTAGAACAAACAGGTTGGGTCTCAGTATCATCGAAGCGACTAGATGTGCCAAACAAAGAACAGAAGAATTAGGTAAGTAAACAAATTATAATGAAATCAATTTTTACTCGATGTGAAAATCATACAAATATATGTCTTAAATAATCATATGAATTGAGTTTGTGAGATTTTTGTAGTATAATTTCTGAGTTGAAAGAGGTTTGAGTGATGGAAATTCCTTTTTAAGCGTATTCCATCACTTTCATTTTATTACAAATTGGAGGAAAACATGAAATTAAGAAATGATATTCATAATATTGCCATTATCAGCTCACGTTGACCATGGTAAAAACAACATTAGTAGACGATTATTAAAACAATCAGAAACATTAGATGCACGTACAGAATTATCAGAACGTGCAATGGACTCAAACGATATTGAACGTGAACGTGGTATTACGATTTTAGCAAAAAATACTGCTGTTCAATATAAAGGTACTCGTATTAACATCATGGATACACCAGGACACGCGGACTTCGGTGGAGAAGTAGAACGATATTATGAAATGGTGGATGGAGTAGTTTTGAGTTGTAGATGCTATGAAGGAACAATGCCTCAAAACACGTTTCGTATTGAAAAAAGCGTTAGAACAACATTTAACACCAATCGTGGTAGTAAATAAAATCGACCGTGACGCTGCTCGTCCAGAAGAAGTTGTCGATGAAGTATTAGAGTTATTTATTGAATTAGGAGCAGATGATGATCGATTAGAATTTCCTGTGGTTTTATGCATCAGCTTTTGACGGAACTTCTAGTATGTCTGATAATCCTGCCGATCGAGAACCAACAATGGATTATTTATTCGATACAATTATCGAACATATTCCTGCACCGATTGATAATTCAGATGAGCCTTTACGATTCCGAAAGTATCATTATTAGACTATAATGATGTGTAGGACAGTATTAGTATCGGACGTGTATTCCGTGGAACTGTAAAGAGTTGGGGACCAAAATATCTCTATTAAAATTAGATGGAACTAAGAAAAACTTCCGTGTTCTACAAAATTATTTGGTTTCTTCGGATTAAATCGTTTAGAAATCAACGAAGCAAAAGCAGGAGACTTAATTGCTGTTTCAGGGATGGAAGATATCTTCGTTGGGGAAACTGTAACACCAGTAGATGCACAAGAATCATTACCAGTTTTATACATTGATGAACCAACATTACAAATGACATTCTTGACAAATAACTCACCATTTGCAGGACGTGAAGGAAAATATGTAACAGCACGTAAAATCGAAGAACGTTTAATGCGTGAATTACAAACAGACGTATCTTTAAAAAGTAGAACCAACGGATTCACCAGATGCATGGATTGTATCAGGGACGTGGAGAATTACACTTATCAATCTTAATTGAAAATATGCGTCGTGAAGGATACGAATTACAAGTATCTCGTCCAGAAGTAATCACTAAAGAAATCGATGGCGTAAAATGAACCATTTGAACGCGTACAAATTGATACTCCAGAAGAATATATGGGTTCAATTATTGAATCTTTAAGTAACCGTAAAGGGTGAAATGCAAGATATGCAACATAGTGAAAAATGGACAAGTTCGTATCGTATTCTTAGTACCAGCTCGTGGATTATTAGGATATACAACTGAGGTTCTTATCAATGACTCGTGGATACGGAATTATGAACCATACATTCGATCGATATTTACCATATATTGCTGCAAATATTGGGGGACGTAGAAATGGTGCATTAGTATCTACAGATACTGGTAAATCAACAACATACGGAATTATGGATTGTTGAAGACCGTGGAGTAATCTTTACTGAACCAGGTACAGAAATTTATGAAGGAATGATTGTTGGGGAAACACTCTCGTGAAAATGACTTAGCGGTTAACATTACGAAAGCAAACAACAAAACACAAACATTCGTTCAGCAACGAGAGACCAAACTTCGTTATTAAAACACCGAAGAAATTATCATTAGAAGAATCATTAGAATTCTTGTCAGATGATGAATATTGCGAGAAATCACACCAGAAACAATTCGTTTAAGAAAACAAATCTTAAACAAAGGTGAGGCTGAAAAAGCAACAACGTACAAGCAGAAGCTGAGAATAATTAATATAGAACGTAAGAATAGAAATTGACTTTTGCTAATAGTAGCTACGGCGCAGAGCAGCCCTCGCACTGCGAGTCTCATTGCTAAAAATTCTGAGCCTAAGGTCTCAATTTTCCGGTGATAAAAATCAACAATGGATTTCATCACTAGAGCTACTTCTAGCAAAGTCGTTTCTATTTCACGAGCATTTTTATAAGAGTGCAAATATAAGTTGACTTTTGTGATAGTAGCTACGGATGAAAGTAGTCTCGAGATGCTAAAACTACTATGCAAAGTTTCTGGTTAAACAACTTTTTGAATAGATTTCTTTTCAATACTTGCTTAGAAGCGTATAATGAATGGTACTAAAGGGGAGAAGTTTGAGGAATGAAGTAGAGTTTATCATCAAACATTTATAGATGCTGAAAAATTTTTACTATGACAAGTTTTGGTTAGGAATTATTAGTGTAGCTTTAACGCTGTTCTTTTTGTTGGTGATGCTTTTGCATGCGAATAAAAAGCAAAAGATCGATTAGTCTTCTATTCGCAATGATTTTAATCATTCCAACTGGAATATTTTGGGGAGAAATTTTGTACAGTATCATTCAACCATCCAATGGATGAGCCAACTAACCCCAGCAGTGCGTGAGTATGTACGAAAGCCATTTTCAAGGAACATTATTCTGTTTTTGAACAGGAAAGTTATCGTGGAAAAATAATCCTAATCAATATCCTGAACAATTGTATCAAAAACTCAACTGAAAGAAGAAGTCGTTTATCTAGGAAAAGATAGAAATTTTTATTTATGTTCAAATAGGGAATGATTCTTTGAACTATCGAAAAATTTATGTAGAAAATCTGATACAGTTTCTTCAGCTAGTAGAATTGCTACACAGTATGTTTTAAAAGATGATGAGATTTACACAAGAAGAGTTTGCAAATGAATCAGCTATTTTCTTAGATTGTGATTCCAAAAAGAATTAGAAAGTTTAGAAAATTGACGCTTCAATTGCTAACGCTTTAAAATCTAGTACTAAAAGATGGGGACATGGACAATTTCATAAAGAATAAAAACGAGACGATTAAATCGTCTCGTAATAGTATCACTCAATTTTTGCAAGTATCATTTGTCCAATTCGATCGATATCTCTTTGATGCCACGCAATTCAAATTCATCTAATACAGGGAAGTGGAATCGCTCAGAATATTGGCGAGCGGTTAAACAGAATTGTTTGATAAAGTTTCGATTTCCGCTACCGACAATGCCGAAGCATTTTTGTAATTGTCATTGTATGCAAGAAGGTTCAAGAGGATTGGTGAGAATTTCAGTGCATAACCTGTATCTACGCCATTTCCACCTTCTAAATAAGTTGGAAGAAAGAGGCAATCGTAGGTTGTTCTAACTCAAAAATTCTGATGATCCCGAATGATGTCTTTAACATTGATTAATTGGATTTGTAAAAAGAGGATTGTTGAAATTTAAAAATACTCGACTAATTTTGTGACAAAACTATAGTGTATTGCCTGTTAAGCTAATATAAGCAATGGTTAATGTTTGATTCATATCGATCCTCCTTGATGTGAGTATGCATAGCACATGATAAAACCAATGGAGTTTAGGATGGAATGATAAAGAATTTTTATTTCTTGGATTGTGATTTTAAATAAGACTTCGCTTTTCAAAAACTGTAAAATCGGCTATAATACTAAAAAGAAACGTTTAAGAAAATATAGAAGTGGAGATATATATATGTCAAATCAATTAGCTGCAGAAGTTTCTTCACGTAAGACTTTTGCTATTATTTCTCACCCGGATGCGGGTAAAACAACGATTACTGAACAATTATTATTATATGGTGGAGCTATTCGTCAAGCGGGTCACAGTTAAGGAAAAAGACTGGTAAATTCGCAAAATCAGACTGGATGGAAATTGAAAAACAACGTGGGATTTCTGTAACAAGTTCTGTGATGCAAGTGGAATATGATGGGAATCATATTAATATCGTAGATCACCAGGGCACGAAGATTTCTCTGAAGATACGCATCGTACATTGATGGCAGTAGATGGTGCGGTCATGGTTATTGACAGTGCTAAAGGGATAGAGCCTCAAACGAAGAAATTATTTGAAGTTTGTAGTATGCGTGGTATTCCAATTTTTACATTTATTAATAAATTAGACCGTGATGGTCGTGAACCATTAGAGTTGATTGCCGAATTAGAAGAAGTATTAGGTATTGATGCTTATCCAATGAACTGGGCAATGGGGATGGGAAAAACATTTTTAGGGCTATATGATATTTATAACAAGCGTGAGAATTAATGCATCCTGAAGAAAATGGGGATAATGACTTCTTACCATTAAATGAAGATGGAGAAGTTGAAGGGGATTATGCGTTCAAACAATCAACTTTATATGAACAAGCCATTGAAGATGCTCAATTATTATTAGAAGCAGGTAACGAATTCAGCGAAGAAGCAATTGCGAACGGAAAATTAACGCCAGTATTCTTCGGTTCAGCCTTAACAGGTTTCGGAGTACAAACATTTTTAGATGCCTTTGTGGATTTTGCGCCAAGTCCATCTGCTAAGAAAACAGAATCTGGAGAAAAAGTTGAACCATTAGAAGAACAATTTAGTGGATTTATTTTCAAAATTCAAGCAAATATGAATCCGGCTCACCGGGACCGTATTGCGTTTGTACGAATTTGTTCCGGAGAATTTACTCCAGGTATGGATATTACTGTAAATCGTTCTCAAAAGAAATGAAATTATCCATACAACGCAATTTATGGCAGATTCTCGTGAAACTGTAAAAAGCAGCGGTTGCTGGGAGATATTACGGGTTTATACGATACAGGAAATTTCCAAAATTGGAGATACCATTTATAGTGGAAAACAAGCGATTCAATTTGAACCACTGCCACAATTTACACCGGAATTATTCAATAAAGTGGCTGCAAAAAATGTGATGAAACAAAAAATCATTCCATAAAGGAATTGAGCAATTAGTACAAGAAGGAGCCATCCAATTATATAAAACTTACCATACTGGTGAATATATTCTTGGTGCTGTTGGTCAACTACAATTTGAAGTATTCCAATATCGTTTAATGAACGAATATAATGCGGAAGTAGTGATGACATCCAATCGGAAGTAAAATTGCTCGTTGGATTGATGAAGCAGACTTAGATCCAAATATGTCTTTCAAGCCGTAACTTATTATGTCGAGACAGATTCGATCAACCAGTCTTCTTATTTGAAAATCAATTCTGCCTTTTAAATTGGTTTAAAGATAAACATCCATCGATTGAATTAAAATCATTGTTCTAATCGAAACTTACCGTAGAGGAAGAAATAAAATGTTTCTTTCTACGGTTTTCTTTTTGTAACTAATGTTAAGTATCTTCATAAGTTTAGGGAAATCTAACTGATTTTCAAGCGAAAATATGATACACTAATGCAGTAGGAGTTGGAGATTATGAAAAAGAAAGCAAATATTAAAAACAAATGCTATCTCGTATGGTAGAACGTCAAAAAGTTCAGTATCAAATTTTTCGAATATGAATGGGATGAAGAACATTTAGATGCCGTCTCATGTGAGTGAACAAATGGGGATTTCAGTAGATCAAGATATAAAAACAATTGTATTACATGGAGACAAAACGAGGTTATTTAGTAGCTTAGTGTCAGCAGATCATGAATTAAATTTAAAAGCTTTAGCAAAAGCATCTAAAAACAAAAAGTAGAGCTAATCCCAGTATCTCAATTAGAAAGTTTAACAGGATATATTCTGAGGAGGATGTTCACCTGTCGGTATGAAGAAAAGTCTAACTTATATTGACTTACGTGCTAAAGAACAAGAAACGATTCGAGTTTCAGCAGGTAAGAGAGGAATACAAAATGGAATTAACACCACAAGATTTACAACAGCTAACTAGAGCAGAATGGTTTGATAATCTAGGAAAATTAATAAGAAAGGATTTTTATGAGCGAAGTAAAAGAAGAAACAACTGTAACAGAATTAAATGAAGTTTTAGAAGACATCGTCGCACCGCAAGAAGGAGGAAAGTTGAACGTGTCGTATTTTGGGTAGACGAAACTCATGTAAAAATTAAAGAAGTACATTATGAAATTGTTGAAGATTACCGTGAAGGTTTTGAATTAGATGCCTTAATGCACGTTATCAAGATATTTTTGATAAATATGAGTATATTGTTGGTGATTGGGGACATGAAAATTACGTCTAAAAGGGATTTTATGAATCAAAAATAGACTAGCAACTCCGGATAAGAATATTGCTTATTTACAAGAGTATTTATATAGAGTTTTGTAATTTTGGTTGTCGTTATTTTGTACTGAAGAGAGATCCAAATGTAAAACCCAGTCAGTCAGAAGAAGAAGGAATACAAAACGACCAAAAATAAACAACAAAAACGAAATAATAGACGATTGAACAATGAACGAGTGAAGACAAAAACGTTTAAAGGAAATCACAAAAATAATCGTTTTACATCTAAAAACGTACCATTTGATAGTGAAAGACGTCCAAACAAGATTTTGGTCTGAAAGAAATGACGCATAAAGAAAGTTTGCATATGGATGACAAGCAATCTACTCACAACCAGTGAAAACTAAACGTCAAGGGACGTACTTTTCAATGAAAGAAGTGGATCAAACAAAATATCATACACCAATGAAACAAAAAATAATCATCCTAATAAGAGATTTGATATCTGAGAAAAACCACAAAAAGAGGGAAATAAGCATGTATAAAGCATATTTTATTGATTTAGATGGAACAATGTACAAAGGAAAAAGAACGTATTCCAACAGCAGAAGAGTTTATTCGTCGCCTGCAACAAGCCAATATTCCATTTTTATTTGTAACAAATAATGCTACTAAAAACACCACAACAAGTCGCTGATAATTTGAGAGAAAATTATGGAGTAGAAGTGACTAAAAATGAAGTGTGATACAAGTGAGTAGCAGCTATGGACTTTTAGAAAGTCATAACTTTGGTAATTAATGATTGTCGGAGAAGAAGCACTAAAAACTCAAGCAGTAGAAAGAGGATATGAACTTGTAGGAGAAAATCCAGATGTTGTTTTACAGTCACTAAATCGTGATACAACTTATGCTGAATTAGAAGCTGCCACTTTAGCGATTCGTGCGGATGCAAAATTTGTTGTAACAAATATCGACTCTAATCTTCCCAAGTGAAAAAGGATTTATTCCAGGATCAGGTTCTATTACAGCATTTTTAAAAATGTCTACACAACAAGAACCAATTGTAATGGGAAAACCAAGTAGTATTATTATGGAATCAGCTTTAAACTATTTAAATCAACAATATCCAGAGCAACAGTTTACAAAAGAAGATATTGCAATGGTTGGAGATAATTATAATACTGATATTCAAGCAGGGATTCAGTATGGAATGGATACTTTAATGGTTTTAACAGGATTTTCTACAAGAGAAGATTTAGAAGGAGTAGCACAACCCTACGCATCTAGTGAAATAATTTAAGTGAGTGGAAGGTATAACGATGTCTACAAGCATTAAAAAGATGGAGTTTTTCGATTGTATTAGTATTATTCTTATTGAGTACAGCAATTACCTTTGTAATCTTTTTGAACCGTTATTTCGAGGAGTCATTTTATTATTTGGCTTAGAACAGCATATGGAATTTCTACAGCAAAATTAATGGAGAATTATCATGTATTAATTTCTTATTTAACAAGACCATGGATTAAGGAATTAGATGCGCAGATTTTCCAAGTTCTCCTCAAGGATTATTTCACTTTGAAGAAGTGAAAACGTTTATTTATGATTAATTTTGTCATTGCAGCGATCTCTACGATTGTTTCACTTGTTTTGATAAGAAGGTTGAAAAAAGAAAGAAAATTATTCCTATTACTTCACTCCGTTAAAAAGGAATATTATATGCTACACTGTTATTTGTCGTATGTTTTAGTTAGCTTTTTGATGTTATTTTTGTAAAATTCCATGAATTATTTTTCCATAATTCAGCATGGATTTGATCCACGATTAGATCCAATTATCGAAGTATTGCCAGAAGAATTTTTTTATGATTTGCTTTTTAATCGTATTTCTATGGCTTGTCTTTGGATTATGGGGATACGGAGATATCCGAAAAACAAGAACACGTTTAATTTAAAAATATATCGTATAAAACTATCAATCGTAAGAGGAAAACTTAGGACGATTGATAGTTTTTTTGTTGTTTTAATACTCAAAAATTAAAACATGGTATGATAACGAGGAGAGAATAATGACCGAGGGAGAAAAGTATGAAAATATCCGTAGTAATTCCTTTTTATAATGAGGAAAGAATGATTGAAAAATGTACAGTGAATTAGTTCATGTACTAAATCAACAAACAAAAGAAGAATTTGAAATTATTTTAATTGACGATGGAAGTAAAGATAAAACTTTTGAAAAATATTAGAAATTGCCAAAAATGACGAGAGAGTTCGCTATTTGAGCTTTTAGTCGTAATTTCTGGGAAAGAAGCTGGAACAATTGCAGGATTACAATATGCAACGGGTGAAGCTGTTATTTTAATGGATGGGGATTTACAACATCCACCTGCACTCGTTCCATCAAAATGATTGAAGCTACAGGAAGGATATGATGTCGTCAGCGGTCGTAGAACAAGAACGGGGAAAGCCAGTTTCGTACATTTTTAGCAAATCGTTTTTATAAATTAGCGAATCGACTAATGGATACCCCTGTAACGGATGGAATTTCTGAGTTTCGTTTATTTAGTCGAAAAAGCTGTACGAGCGATTTTATCATTGAATGAATATAATCGTTTTTTTCAAAAAGGACTTTTTCTCATGGATTGGGTTCAAGGAAAAAGTAATTGAATATGAAAAACCATGTTCGTGAAATTGGAGAAACAAAATATTCTTTAAAATTTTCATGGAATTATGCGATTCAGGAATTTTATCGTTTAATGATAAACCATTACGTGCATGTATTAATTTAGGTCTCGGTTGTTTATTATTATCTATGTTATATATGTGTGGATGTTTATTAAATATATGATCGATCCAAATTCTTAGTGAGTGGCTATTTCACAACGATTTTTGCAGTTGTATTACTAGGGGGAATTCAGTTGATTTCAATTGGAGTTTTAGGAGAATATATCGGAAAAATTTATTATGAAGTGAAAAAGCGCCCTCACTATTTAGTGGATAAAACGAATTTTGAGGAGGACAAAGATGAGTAAAAAGAAAGTAGTTTACTTAACGAGTTTCTTCCCACCAATTGGCATTATGCTTTGTTTCGTGATCATTACATGGATTTTTCCATTTGGGCAAAAATCATTGATGGCAGTAGATTTTAATGCGAAATATATTGGTTTATATGCATATTTGAAACATCTCTTTTTAATGGAGATTGGAATAGCTTTTTCTATTCTTTTTTCAAAATCCATTGGCGGAGGAATGCTTGGGATTTGGGGATTTAATTTAATCAGTCCGTTTAATCTATTGTATTTCTTCTTTTTCGAAACAAAAATTTTCAATGGGCAGTTATGTTAACCATTGGTCTTCGCTATGGAGCGATGGGACTTACTTGGACACATTTTTTGTAAGCGATATGATGGGTTAGAAAATCCTGAATTTCTACCCTTTTTGGAAGTTTATATGCTTTTGAATGGATTTAATGTTAGTTATCAAATGAATCCTATCTTTTTATGATGGGATGATTATGTTACCACTTGTATTAATGGGTGTAGAAGAAGTGTTGATAGAACAGGTGCCAAACGCTATGTCCTATTGTTAGCTTTTTAGCTTTATTACTGCATTTTTTTACATGGGATATATGATTTGTATTTTTGTAGTTATTCTATGCATTGTTTTTATTTATTCAAATCAAAAAGATGGAACGTTTAAACAAGGATTTCTTCAATTACTCAACTCGGCTTTTTATTCCATTTTAGCAGTTGGTTTAGTAGCCTTTATTATTGTTCCAATTTTGATGAGCTTAGTTTCTACGAAAGGGTGGACTTGAAAGTAAGTTATTATTTGAATGGAAATTACAAATCGATCCTTTTGATATTTTTCTAAATTATTTTTAGGAGCATTTTGATACTCTTCATGGCCAGCAGGTCCAAATTTACCAAATATTTATGTGGGAACGCTAGAATGATAGAACAGTTTATTATTTCTAAGTTCTAACATTCAAAAGAGAAAAAAGCTTCTTTAGGTGTCTTAATTGTTTTTATCCTATCTTGTGTTCATGAATTTACAGTAAATTATGGTATATGGGACAAAAATCCGGCAGGATTCTTCTATCGATTTTCTGGATTATGGCATTTTTCTTAGTTTATTTAGCTTATTTATCCTAAGAGAAGTCGAGCAATTAAACTGGAAAACAGTCATTAGTAGTTGCTGGAGTCATGATTTTGATTTTCATATCAGTGATGACAAGAGAATATTCTTCTCTAATTGTTCCACAAAAATTGCGACATTAGCATTAATTTTTGTAATATTGTCTATTTTAGTGTGGCCTGAAAATTCATAAAAAGATGGGCATTTTTAGCAGCAGTAACTGCAATTGAATTAATGATGAATGCAACGATTGTCTCAATCGAGAGTAGGGGTATACGGATGCGTATAAATATCAAGATGCTGTAAAACAATTACAAACAGCAGTAGCTCTAATTCGCCCAAATGATAAGGAATTTTATCGTATTCATGGAAGCTTCCATTTAAGTAAAAACGATCCATTTATGGCAGATTATCCAGGAATGTCAGATTTAGTTCTAATTTGAAAATTCAACAAGAGATTTATTTGAACAATTAGAAATACGGCATTAATGCGACCACTTATTATTATGGAACACCATTAAGTGATGCATTATTTAGTTTAAAATATTGATGACTCTAAACCGGTCTATACGAAAGGATTATCCAGATACAAGTAAAATGTATGTATTTGGAAAATATTCAACCTGTTTAGATATTACAGAAAATACTCCAGTAGTTTATGAAGAGAGAGAACAGAAGTATTTCAAATTCCACAAACTCTGCCAATAGCATTTGGAGTAAATGAAAAATTAGCTTCATTAGAGTTAAGAATGAATCAACCCATTCAAAACTATAATAAAAATTGCAGCAGCTCAATTAGGAGAAGACGTTAAATATTTGGAGATGTTAGCAGCAATGAAATTATAACTGATAATTTTTAGCAGTTGAAAGAGCGAGACATATCAAAGGATTGATTCTTCAAAAACCAGCTAGCGTAACATACCGTTTTACTCTCAAACAGATGAAGAGTATTGGATTACTTTACCAACACGTTTTTCAAGAAATGATAAAAATAATATTAAGATGTATCTCAATGGAGAGGAATATCATTTCTAAATAATTATCAAGCGACTCAATTAGTAAATATTGCTTCACAGTCACAAGGAAAGTCTATTGAATTTAAGATTGAAGTGAATACAGATGAAGAATATACTTTTTAGCTGGTGTTAGATTAGCAAAAACTTATCGTTCAGTTTGCAAAACAATTTATTCAAGAACGTCAAAATCAAGCGATACAGTTAACCCATTGGGATAACTCTCATATTCGTGGAACAGTTACGATTACAGATGATAGTAGTGTCATGTTTACTTCGATTCCATACGATAAAGGATGGACTGTAAAAAGTGGATGGAAAAGTTGTTGAAACAAGAAAGATTTGGAATAGTTTATTAGGATTTTGCTATTTCTAATGGAGAACACTACGATTGAATTAAGCTTTATTCCAGAAGGATGGATTGCAGGAGTAGGGATTTCATCGTATCACTTATTATATTCTTTGGATTAATTTATAAGAAATGGGTTTAATGTTTTCTAGAATAAGACTTTTAATATGTAGCAATGGACGCCAGCAGCTTCGCAAAGCGAATCTCATGGCTAAAACTTTTGAGTCTAGGTCTCAAAGTTTTCTAGTAAAAAGAAAGCCACAAATTGTTGTGGCTTCTTTACGTATGCTACTAATATAAGTCTTTTTCTTTTATTTATGTGTTTTAAAAATTTTTGAGGTCGTTTATGCTGATATCGCTACTGTTTGATAAAGTTTCTTGTAATTGACCGTCTTTAAAGACTAGTAAAGTAGGAATAGAATCAATATGATACTGTTCTGCAAATTTTCGCTAACTCATCTGTCTTATTTTCCGTATCAATATAATAAATTGTAGCATTAATACTACTTGAAGCTCTTTCTTAATTTTGGAGCAAATTTCCCTACAATAGGGACAAGTTTCACGTCCAACATATACAAAACGAAGCTGTCTCTTTTAGATCTTTCATATCTTCTTGAATCCTTGAATTATCTAGTTCTACAAAATGACGTGTGGCTTGCACATATTCAGTTGTTCGGTAAATCCAAGAGTTATTTTTAGAAATAAATAATGGAGGAGCGATTAAAAGAGTCATTAAGCAAATAGCAATTATGTTCTTTCGTTAGAGTAGAAAATTTATCACTTAGAGGCGATTTAGATACTAAATAGTAAGCTCCTGTTGAGATGACAAATTCATAGAGAATCCATAGTAAGGAATGTCCACTAATAAAATAATGAAATAGCAAAAACAAATAAGAAGGATTGAAAATAATTTGTCATCTTTCGTTAAAGACTTAATCTTACACATTAAAAACCAACTCCTTTTATTATTTTATACGTTCATTATACTATAAATTTATTTTTGAAAAACGGTTTTAAATAAAGGTTTAAAAATATTAAAGAAAATATGAAATCATACTTTTTGTACCATTGTCGTAGGACGAGAATATGCTATAATTTTCCTAAGAGAGTTGAAAAAGGAGAAGTCTTATGAAGAAACATATGATTCAAGTTATTAAACTATTTTTCTTTGTAGCCGCTAGTGCAGCTGTTTATGAAGAAATGGATAATACAGCAGAAGTATTTTTTATTCGCTTTACTTTGTTATGGAATATTTTTTTCTATGTTCTATTCCGTAAAGAAATGAATCCACCAAATTGGAAAACATACCACATAAAGAAAAATTACAAGACCCGTCAGAAAAACAACAAGAGATTTATGACAAAGCAGGTCTAACAGAGAGTGATGTTGCTTTCTTCAGAGAAAAATGAATCGAGCAAAAACTCAAATTCAACAAATTGAAGCATATACAAAACAAAAAATAATAAAAATCGAAGCATTGCCAATCGCTACCAATTATTAACGATTTTAAAAGATTATTTCAAGGAAATCGTTCAACATCCAGAACGTTTACATGCCGTTGATAAGTTTTTAAATACGTATTTACCAGGTTTAGAAGAAATTATGGGGAAATATATTGAAATTGAACAACATAAATCTAAAAACACAAGAAACGTATCAAGTGCTGGATCAAACAATGGAATTATTAGATGATTGCTGTCTTCAAGTGGAAGCTGATTATCAAAAATTCCAAGCACAAGATTTTAGTGATTTAAATTTAGAAAGAGAACATCTTCAAAAACAATCTCAAAAAAGAAGAATTTGAAGATTTTAGGAGGAAATATACATGACAGAAAAATCATCAACAGTAGAAGATTTAATTCAAAAATCCATTTTGGAGAACAAGTGAGCGTAACACCATTATCAGAAGTGTCTCATGATTTTCCAGCAACACAAACTGAAGCAAGTCCAAAGAAATTGATTGATACATTGGATGAACAACATCAAGAACAAGCTCGTGCATTAGCCAAGCAAATTGATGAAAAATTTACAAGCGATTATTAGTTATGGAGCTGCAGCTCAAAAACAATTAGAGAATTTTTCACCAAATGCTTTCTCATGTACAAGCAAAAAGATACTGGAGAAATTGGGGATATTTTAAATGACTTAATGGAGCGTTTAAAATGAAACAGATCCAAATGATTTAGTAGCTGAAAAATCAAGGATTCTTCCAAAAATTCTTTGGAAAAATTAAGAGAGTATTTATGAAATGCAAGCTAAATATCAAGAAGTTGGTTCCCAAGTTGATAAAATTGCAATTCGCTTAGATCACGAGAAAAAAATGGTTTATTAAATGATAATTTATCTTTAGAACAATTATATCAACGTAATAAAAGATTTCTTTGATGCTTTAAATATTTATATTGCAGCAGGAGAATTAAAAATTAACGGAATTACAAGAGACTTTAATTCCTGAAGCTTTAGAAAAAGCACGAGTAACAGGAGACCAAATGGATGTACAAGTCGTAAAATGACTTAGAACAATTTTTAGACCGTCTAGAAAAAGAAACCATGACTTAAAAATTAACGAGACAAATGACGATTCAACAAGCACCGCAAAATTCGTTTAATTCAAAATACAAAACCAAGCATTAGCTGAAAAATTCAATCTTCCATTACAACAACTATTCCATTATGGAAAAATCAAATTGCGATTGCGATGACATTATTATCGTCAAAAAGATGCTGTAACAGCACAAAAGACAAGTATCAGAAACAACAAATCAATTAATTCAAAAATTTCAGAGATGTTAAAAATTTCTACAATTGAAACAGCTCGTGAAAATGAACGAGGCATTATTGATTTAGAAACATTACAAAAACTCAAAAAGATTTAATTGAAACATTAGAAGAAACATTGAAGATTCAACAAGAAGGTAGAGCAAGAAGAAGAAAAAGCAGAAGTGGAATTAACGAATATGGAAGAGGATTTACGTCAAAAAAATTATTAGTGTTAAGTCATAAAGAAAAACAAATTCATCAAGATTAATAGAATGGAATGCTGGATAGAGTTACAAGTCTAAATTACGATTCAGTAGTAAAAGTTGTAATCTGCTTGTAATAAAATAAACTTGCGATTTTTTTCAAACATTATTTACAATAGAGATAAATAAATTTTTTTAATGAGGTGAGAAAATGCACGTTTGGATCGTAGTAGTAGCATTATTAGCTTTTAGCTAGTATTTTTCTTATTCATTTCATTGTTCTTAAAAAGACAATCAATATGAAGATGAATTAGATGAATTAAGTGAAGGCTTATTAGAATTAAATCGAGAAGTGTATTCTTTAAAGAAAAATTCAAGAGTTGGAAGGAACACCAATTTATCGTGCTCCTGTTGAACAAACTCCGCAATCTGAACCAGAATTTACATTTATTCCGCAACCAGTTGTTGAGCCAGAACCAACTTTCACTCCAAGATTTGAAGAAAAAGAGGAAGTTCAACCAGTATTTGAACCAAAACCAACATTTACTGAATCATCTAGTTCTCAATCAGAACAAGAAGAAGAGTTACACAGTATTACTCGTAAACATATCTTGACTTTATTTAGTCATGGTGGTTCTTATGAAGAAATTGCTGAACAATTAAATGTACCAGTTTCAACTGTTCAATTAGTTATTGATAGCTATTTTGAATCAGATTCACATTAAGGAGGGTATTATGAGTAAAACAAAATTTCGCTCTTTAGGTGTAGGATTCCTTTTATCAGCAATTTTCTTAGCTTTAGTAACAGTGGCATGGCCATTTGTTCCTGAAACATTGAAAAACTAAATTAGATAGTGTTCACTTACCATTAGTAACGGATACTGTTAAAAGACGGAAGAAACAACTACAGCTGCAGCAACAACACAAACTGCTCAAAAAGCTGAAAGTACTGAAAACACTACAAAAACAACGGCTAAAGTTGCAGATAAAACCTGTAACAATTACAGTTGAAAGTGGAGAAGTTTCTAGTGATGTAGCTCGTAAATTAAAAGAAGCAGGACTTATCACTGATTCTAAAAGCATTTGTAGATTATTTATTAGAAAATAATATTGCAGAAAAATATTTTAGCAGGTTCATTTGAAATTCAACCAAATAGTAGCTTTGAAGAAATTGCTCGTACAATTGAGCTTTTACGTTAATTTATAAAAATAAGAGGTAAACACTTAAAAATAGTGTTTACCTCTTTTCTTGTTTTAGATTGAAGATTGTTTCATCCAGATTAAATAACTAAATAAGACAAAAATTAAAATCGTTAAACTAATGAGTATTTTCGATAGTAACAAATAGATTCAATAGAGGAATTTTGTAAAATTCCTTGAGTCATTTTCAGTGAAGTTGCTGCAACAATAGTTGGGAATGTTAAAGCTGAAATGAGGGTTGAAAACTTTGTTTTAAAAATTTGTGGTAAACGACTTAATACTAAAAAGAAAAAAATAATTGAGAGGCACAATCATCAAAATGTATACCCAAAGTGGTAGATAAATTATCCACACTCGCACTAATGAAGCAAGTAATAATGAAAATGGTGCACAATAGATTCCTTCTTGACCTAATAACGAAGTAGGAAGTGGTTTTTTCTTTAAGTCTTTATAAATACGTGGGTATAAATAAAAAGTAAGGATAAAAACCAAAAATAATTGTTGAGTAGGCTATTTGCATCATTCCTACAACTGGATAAGTTAGGGGGCAAACAGCAATTCCAACATAAAGAACAGTCCAACTAGGAGTAGCATAAATTCTTTCTTTTGAAGTCAATAATTGAATCGTAAAATAAGTGATTAATCCAATATCTAAAAGAAATGAAAACCACCAAAGAACTTGTGCTAAGTAAGGTAGACTTGGAATTGTACGTAGTGAATAAGTAGCTAAAATCATTCCTGCCATAGGGAAAGTAGCCATTCCGGATAAAACGGGTGGTTTCTTTAATTTTGCTTGTCTTTTTCCAATCTAATAAATGTGAGATTAAGAAGATAATCCATAATCCTAATCCTATGATACTAAAAACATGAGATAATTCAGGCAAGGTGTTCGAGATAAGATTTTCCAGCGCCAGCTAACCCAAGAAGGCAACGGAAAAGGCCAAAGGTAACTTTTTCATAAAATCCTCCAATAATCTTTTGAGAAAAAGTATAACATAAAAATAAATGTAGGAGAATTTAAATTTGAAAGAGGTTAAAATTTAAATTAGGAAGAGTGGTTCCTTTTTATAATTTTATCTAAGTAAGTTTAAATAATTTTAAATTCTGATAGATTTATTATTAAACCAAATCTAAATTATGCTATAATGGAGCAGTGAATATTAAAAGATGGATGTGAATACATGATTAACAAAAAGAAAGAATCGACCCTTAAAGAAAAAATCACATATTCCATTTCGATTAAATTTATTATTTTTATCGTGTTTTTCATTTATGGCATTAGTTTGGACGATTAGCGTATGTTCAATTAGTCAAAGGAGATGACTTCATCGCCTTAGTGAAACGTACAGAAACTTCTACAGCAAAAAGCAGTTCCAAGAGGTTCTATTTATGATAGTAAAGGAAAGATATTAGTAGGAAATAAACCAAAATTAGCTATTAATTATACTCGTTCCTCAGATGCAACTACAAGTAGTATGTTGGAAACAGCTAAAAAGTTAACAGACTTTATTACAGTAGATACAAGTAAATTAAGAGATAGAGATTTAAAAAGATTATTGGTCTGCAACTCATCCAGATGAAGCTAATAAATTGTTAACTTCAGAAGAGAAAGCAACCAAAAGAAGGATTATCAACTAGTAAAACTTATGAATTACAGTTAGAACATATTACTGAAGACCAAATTCAATATTCTGATAGAGAAAAACAAGAGATTGCTATTTTTACAAAAATGAATAGTGCGTATGCTTTTGTCGACTGTTACTATAAAAAATGATTCTGTAACAGAACAAGAAGTTGCTCGTATTAGTGAACGTCTAGAGAATTAAAAGGAATTGACATTGATTCAGATTGGGGATCGAGAATATCCAATGGGAGATATGTTAAAAGACCATTTTAGGTTCGGTATCTTCTGAGACAACGGGTTTACCTTCAGATAGAGTACGTCTCTTTATTAACACAAGGTTATTCATTAAACGATCGTGTAGGAAACAAGTTATTTAGAAGAACAGTATGAAGCTGTTTTAAGTGGGACAAAAACTGTTGTTCAAAGTCAGAAAAAAATAATCGTGGAGAAGTCGTCAATCACGAAGAACGCTATGGTGGAAAAAGCGGGTTCGAATTTAGTAATGACAATTGATACAGATTTTCAAAAAATTAGAAGATATTGTTACTAAATCTGTTGAAGGTTTATCTGGATCCCACAGCTGACCGAGTATATGTAGTAGCAATGAATCCAAAATCGGGTGATATTTTAGGAATTACTGGTAAAAAGAAAAAAATACAATGAAAGTTTCCAAGCAACTGAATTGAAGATGATGCCTTAGGCGCTATTAATGGTGCTTTTGGGATGGGATCAGCCGTAAAAGCAGCAACAGTACTTTCTGGTTATATGGATGGCGTTATTACAAAAAGATGATAATACTATTATTGATGAACCAATTGAATTTGAGGCTTCTGGAACCTAAAAAGTTCTGTATTTAACCGAAATGGTAGTATTCCTTTAACAGATTTAGATGCTCTTGAACGTTCTTCCAACGTTTATATGATTAAGTTAGCCATGAGAATGGGCGGACAATATGAATATAAAAAGGTGGAAAATTAAAATATCAATCTTAACGTATTTGATAAATTGCGTGAGTATTATGTACAATTTAGGGTTAGGGGTTCGTACGGGTATTGACTTACCAAATGAAGGAAAAGGATATAATGGAGGTACAGGTGCTGCCTTCTCTGCACTGGACTTTGCGTTTAGTCAGTTTGACTTATATACGCCATTACAATTAGCTCAATATATGGCTACCATTGCTAATGGGGGAACACGTATTGCACCTCGTTTAGTAAAAGAAATTCATTCAACAGGTAAAGATGGTGGAATTGGTGATTTAGAAACGGTTGTTCCAACAAAAATTATGAATTCTATTCAAGTAGAACCTAGTTTAATTGATCATATTAAAGAAGGATTATATCGTGTAACACATGGTCCAAAACGGAACTTCAGCTTATACGTTTAGAAATTACACACCTTCTGTTTCTGGTAAAACAGGTACAGTAGAAGCGTTTTTATGGAGGACCATTACCACAATATAATCAAAAGAAGTAGAAAATTCAACATTTGCTTCTTTTTGCTCCTTCGGACAATCCAGAAATTGTTGTATCAGTTGTGGCTCCTTATTTTTCAAATGGAATTCCAATAGATTTTGCAGCAGGTATTACGAAGCAAGTGTATGATGCATACTTCCATAAAGAAAGTCCTTCATCTACATCTTCAACAGCTAATGGGCAAGCACAACAAAATACTTCTGCAAGCTGGAAATGTCTAGGGACAACAAAATACTCAATCAGCAACTGCAAGACAACAACAAAATGCTACTGTTCCTGTCGCTCCAGTAAGAAGACAGGGACATTAAAGTATAAAAAGGACTTTGATTTATCAAAGCCTTTTTATTGCTAAATGAAAGTGATAAGCTATACACAATTAAGGAGGAGTGTTTATGAATGATTTTACAGAAGTAACCGTACAAAAAGAAGTGAAATACCAAGGTAGTATATTTACAGTTGAACACCATTTAGTATCTCTTCCAAATGGTAAACAATCAACAAGAGATATTGTTTTTACATAATGGGGCAGTAGCAGTTCTTGTTGTTCACGAAGGGAAAATTTTATTAGTTCGTCAATATCGTAAAGCTATTGAAGCTCATACATTGAAATTCCTGCAGGAAAAATTAGATCATGATGGAGAAAGACCATTAGAAGCAGCCAAAAGAGAGTTAGAAGAAGAAGCACAATTAAGTGCAAATGAATGGAAAAAAAGTAGTTGATTTAGTACCAACTCCTGGATATTGTAATGAAAAAGATTCATTTGTATGAAGCAAAAAGGAATTCAACACTTAAAGAATGCTGCACCTTTAGATAAAGATGAATTTGTTTTCAATTGAGTGGCTTTCCAGTGGAAGAAGTGATTCAGAAAATTTATAACGGAGAGATTACTGACGCAAAAACAATTATTGCTGTTCAATATGCAGCATTGCATCAATAGGAGAACATATGTCGAAAGAACCATTATTAACACGAAAAGCTTTGAGAGAACATGTAGGAGCAAAAAGGTTTCAAGATAGTCAAGAGGTTGAATGGAATGAATCCCTCAATTCCTAAAAAGCCTTTTTGAAAGATATAATCACTTTTTAACGATTTGGATGATTGCGATGATTATACTGATTATTGTAGCAATCGGAGTTCAAATCTTCTTATAAGGTGAATGAAAATACTAGATTCTATTTTAGAACATGATTTAAGGCTAGACAATTCAGTAGAGCTTTTGTTAAAATAACACATATATTTAAAGACATTGATGGAAAAAGGGTTTTAGAAATTTTCATTATTAGGGGAGAAAGGTCAGCGACTGAAAGCCTTTCATGAAAATCTCACAACTTTTCACTTCCGAAGTCGCCATTGGGATCTCGATAAGATGAATAATGGAACGGTTCGTTACCGTTAATAACGCTGAGTGCCTGCAATGCAGGAATGAGGGTGGTACCATGATAATTTCTGTCCCTTACAATTTTTAAGAATTGTAAGGGGCTTTTTGTTTATTAAAAATGATTTATAGGAGGAAACAAAATGAATTTAGCAGAAATGAAACAACAATTTGATGCGATTCGTCAAGATGTGTTAGTTGCATTAGAAACTGTTCAAACGTTAAAAAGAAGTTGAACAAATTCAGTATGCAACAATTAGGGAAAAAAGGACCAATTACTGAAGTTCTAAAAATATTAAAAATATCGTTCCAGAAGAACGTCCACAAGTAGGAGCTTTAGCCAACGAATTACGTAGTGTGATTGAAGAAAAATTACAAGCATTAAAGCTGACTTAGAAGCAAAAGGCATTAGTGGAATCTTTACGTAAAGAAACTATTGATGTTACAATGCCAGGTCGTCCAATGACTGTAGGAACAAAACACGTATTAAGTCACGTTAGTGATGAAGTGGAAGATTTTCATTGGATTAGGATACCAAGTAGTAGAAGGTCCAGAAGTAGAATCAGACCACTATAACTTTTGAAATGATGAACTTACCAAAAGATCATCCAGCTCGAGATATGCAAGATACATTTTATATTACACCAGAATATTTATTACGTACTCAAACTTCTCCAGTTCAAGCAAGAACAATGGAAAAACATGATTTTTCTAAAGGGCCATTAAAAATGATTAGTCCAGGGCGTGTATTTAGACGTGATAATGATGATGTGACTCACTCCCATCAATTTTATCAAATTGAAGGATTAGTAATTGATAAACTTATTACAATGGCAGACTTAAAAGGAACGTTAGCTGATTTGCCAAAAGAATTATTTGGTCAAGAGCGTGAAGTTCGTTTACGTCCAAGTTACTTCCCATTTACAGAACCTTCTTTAGAAGTAGATATTAGCTGTTTCAAAATGTGGTGGACAAGGTTGTTCAATTTGTAAAGGAACAGGTTGGATTGAAATTTTAGGTTCAGGAATGGTTCATCCAAATGTATTAGAAGCTGCTGGAGTAGATTCAAGTGTTTATGGTGGATTTGCCTTTGGATTAGGACAAGACCGTATTGCAATGTTGAAATATGGAATCGAAGATATTCGTTCACTTTTATACGAATGATGTTCGTTTCTTAAATCAATTTACGAAGTAAGGAGAAGAGAATATGAAATTATCGTATGAATGGTTAAATGAATATTTAGATTTAAGTTCAATTACTCCCTCAAGAATTAGGAGAAAAATGTCACGTACTGGGATTGAAGTAGATAGTGTATCTGTTCCAGGAGAAGGACTAAGTGGATTAGTTGTAGGTCGTGCATTAGAAGTAGTAGATCATCCAGATTCAGATCATCTACATGTCGTTACAGTGGATGTTGCTGAAGAAGAACCATTACAAATCGTCTGTGGTGCACCAAATATTGCTAAAGGGCAAAAAATTATTGTAGCGACTCATGGAGCACGTATTGCTGGTGGTCATAAAAATTAAGCGTGGAAAAATTAAGAGGAGTAGAGTCTCAAGGATGATTTGTTCTCTTCAAGAATTAGGGCTTCCTTCTTCATTAGTGCCCAAAGAATATGAACAAGGCATTTACGTATTTGAAGATGATGCTATTGAAGTTGGAATGGATGCAGTTAAAGCTTTAGCATTAGATAGTGCGATTGTGGAATTGGATATTACAGCTAACCGTGCAGATGCTTTAAGTATGAGAGGTTCTGTACATGAAATTGGTGCTATTTATAACTTAGAAAAATACATTAACACAAGATGAATTTTTAGAAGGTGGTTCGTCTTCATTAGAACCATGGATGACAGTATCAGTTGAAGATGAAGTAGACGCTCCAGCTTATCATTTACAAATTATTAAAAAATGTTACGGTGAAACCAAGTCCTCAATGGATGCAAAAATCGATTAATTGCAGCAGGCGTTCGTCCAATTAATAATATTGTAGACGTAACAAACTACATTTTAATGGAATATGAGCAACCGTTACATGCATTTGACTACGATCGTTTAAAATGCTAAACAAAATTCATGTTCGTCGTGCTAAAAGATGGGGAAACATTAGTTACATTAGATGGTATTGAACGTACATTAAGTAATGAAATTGTCATTACAGATGGAGAAAAACCAGTTGCCTTAGCTGGGGTAATGGGTGGATTAGATTCAGAAATTATTGAAACAACAACAACTGTTGCGTTAGAATCAGCCTTATTTGAACCAAAAGCTATTCGTTTAGCTTCTCAAAAACATAATTTAAGAAGCGAATCAAGCAGTCGTTTTGAAAAAGGAATTAATAAAGCGACTATTTTACAAGCTGGTAAGAGAGCTGCAGCATTAATTGCTGAATTAGGAGAAGGTGAAGTAGTTGAAGGTGTAGCTTCTGCTCAATCACTAACATTAGATTTACCAGTTGTTTCTATTTCATTAGAACGTTTTAAAATCATGTGTTAGGAACTAACCTTTCAACAGAAGATGTATTACAATATTTAAACAATTAGCATATCCAACAAAAGAAGAAGAAGGAGTATTCCATGTGACAGTTCCTGCTTGGAGATTTGATATTTCAATTGAAGCAGATTTAGTGGAAGAAGTAGGTCGTATTTATGGATATGATAAAATTCCTTCACATTACCAACAACTGCAAGTACACAAGGTGGATTAAATGAGAAACAACGTTTTGTCCGTTGGACTCTGTCAATTTATGCAAGGAGCAGGCTTATCACAAGCGTACTCTTATGCGTTAACAACTCCTGAAAAATCTCATTGGTTTACAGTAGAAGAAAGACCAAGTATTCGTTTAGACTTACCGATGAGTGAAGAAAGAAGTGAATTAAGACAGTCAATGTTACCAAGTTTATTGGAAGCATTACAATATAATGTCGCTCGTTCACAACAAAATGTTCGTTTATTCGAAGTAGGTAAAGTATTCTCCATTGGAAAAATGGTTCTGAAGATTTCCAAGAAAGAGAAGTTATCGGAGCTGCTGTAACTGGAGAATGGGGTCATGCTTCATGGCAATCACCATCGCAACCTGTTGATTTCTTCGCATTAAAAGGAGTATTAGAATCTTATTTTGCAGAATTGAACTGTAGTGATCAGTATTCGTTTTGTTGCAACAGATGAGATTCAACAATTACATCCAGGTCAAACAGCTTATATTTATTTAGGCGAAGAATTAGTTGGATTTATTGGAAAAATTCATCCAGTGATTCAAAAAGAATTAGATTTATCGGATACATTTTGTATTTGAATTATTAGTGGAGCCTTTATTAGCAGAAGGATTACAAGAACGTGTGATTCAATCTGTACCAAAATTCCCATCTATGACACGTGATATTGCGTTAGTTAGTTCCTGTAACAATGGCGCATGCAACATTAGAGTCTGTTATTAGAGAAAATGCAGGGTCAATACGTACAATCGATTACTTTATTTGATGTCTATAAAGGGAACATGTACAAGAAGGATATCAATCACTAGCTTATTCTATTCGTTTCTTAAATAAAGAAGCTACTTTACAAGAAGAAGAAATTAAACAAGCAATGAATCGTATTCAAACAGCCTTTAGTTTCATTGGATGATGTAACTATTCGATAGAGGCGCTGTGGAATAAAAGAACTTTTCTTAACAGCAAGGACGCCAGCAGCTCCTCGCTCTGCGAGTCTCATGGCTAAAATTTGAGCCTTGGTCTGAATTTTCCTAACAAAAATCCAGTTTTAGCTGGATTTTTCTGTGTTTCTATTAAGAAAAGTTCTTTTATTCATTCGCTTGAACGTTAAAAAAAGAAAAAACATTTTTCTTACGTAGTAAGGTCGTTGCAGCCTCGCTCTGCGAATCTTATGGATAAACTTTAAGCCTTGGTCTCAAAAGTTTCACAAAAAGCCAGAAATTTTCTGACTTTTTGCTTTTACTACGAAGGAAATTCTTTTTATTCCTCTGCTGAATGTTTAAAATAAAAAAACTTTCCTTCGTAATGAGGAAAGTTCTTTCTATTTATTCATGTGGGATATCAATTGTTTCGTTTCTTCCCACATTGGAATGCTACATCATTACCACTAGGAAAAATGAAAGCTGATTGAATCCAAAATAATGCTAAAGTCGAAAAATTCCGTGAACTGCAACAACGACTAAGAACGAAACATATAATCCAAGAATTGGACGTTTTTGAGGTTGACGACTCATTTCTGATTAAACTACGAACGGGCTTGATACTAGCGATGGCTAGTAATAGTGTACCGATATATCCATAACTTAAAATCGTATCAATATAAATACTATGCGCATGTTCATGATAAATCGCACCAATTCGTTGATAACTATGCATATACGTTAATGGGCCTTCACCAAATAATGGATTTTGTTTGAAAAGTGTAAACCCCTGCATTCCAAATGGAAATACGTTCATCCATGGATGAATCTAATGTTCCCATTCGAACTCCAACATCATTTGAAAAATAGGAAGAATAGTCCAATAATAAAGACGCCAACACTTAGCCAAAATGCTCGAGAACTTTTAATCGTTGTAAATAACAGATAATAGCTCCGCAAATAATGGCAGGGAAAGCTGTTCTATTTTGCGTAAAGTTCAATCCGAATAAATTGATAAAGCAAGCGATAATACTGATGACTTTCCATTTCCAATTTTTGTCGTTGTGAAAAAGGTAAAAACCAATCATAATACAGAAACAACAAATAATTCCGTAATAATTTGGATTAAAGAATGTTACCTCAGCACGATTTTTGATGCCAAACTTGCATATTCAGATGCTAAAAATGCGTAATTAAATTTATGAACAATTTCAAAATGTTCTAAAAAGGCAAAATAGAGCTGCAAATATGCTTCCCAGTAAAATGGTTTGTAACACAATATGGAAAAAATCTTGATTAATCCGTTTCTGGTAATAAAACGAAGAATATTGCAAAACATAAAAATAAAATGGAAGCTGCTACTCCAAGTAAATTACCACTTACTGCTGAAATAATCGTGCTATAAGCAACAAACGTTAATAACACTGATAATTGAGTAGTTGTCTTAAAAATATGTTTCATCTTTCCAGTAAAAATTAATAGAATAAAATAAAACAAGAACAATGATAAAAACAAGTAAAACGGTAAGAAGATGCTGACAATCATTAAATAGAGTGCCAAATCTTGGTTTGGGAATCGCTTGATTTTATCAAGGATATACATTAGTTTCATAATACCTTTCTAAATTTGAGAATACTCTCAAATGAATGGTATGATATCTGACTTATTTTTACCATTTTTCATTGAAACTGGGAAGATTTTTAAGCAGATTATAAGGTTTCTCATAAAAATCATTTCTTTGAGCAACATAGAAGACAAAAACTGATGATAATGATATGATAATTGTAAATGAAATCGCATAGATATTTTTAAATAAAGATGAAAGAGGGAAACAAAGATGAGAGAATACGATATTATTGCACATTGGTGAGGAAGTGGTGGTAGTCAACGATGAATCGTGCAGCCATGTATGGAGCTAAAGCAGCTGTCATTGAGGGAATATCATTGGGGAACTTGTGTAAACGTTGGATGTGTTCCTAAAAAGGTAATGTGGTATGGAGCTTTAGTATCAGAAACACTAAAAAACTATGCAGCAGATTATGGATATACCATTGGAGAAACTTCATTTGATTTCAAAACTTTAAGAAAAATCGTGAAGCTTATATGAACGTTCACGTCAAGCATTTTCAAACAACTTCAATCGAAATGGAGTAGACTATATTGAAGGTTATGCTCATTTTGTAGATAAAAATACAGTAGAAGTAAATGGATGAACATATTCGTGCAAAAACATATTGTAATTGCGACTGGTCTATATGCTTTTTATTCCAAAATGTTCCAGGTAGTGAACTTGGTGGTACTTCTGATGATGTATTTGTTTGGGAAGAATTACCAGAATCTGTATCGATTATTGGTGCAGGCTATATTGTTGTTGAATTAGCAGGAGTTTTACATGCATTAGGGAGTAAAAACAGATTTATTTGTTCGTAAAGGTGGTCCGTTAAGAGGATTCTGATCAAGGTATCGTTGAAGTGTTAGTAGAGGAAATGAAGAAAAATGGTCAACCATTACATACACATAAAGTTCCTCAAAAATTAGAACAATTAGATAATGGAGATATTCAAATTCATTTTGAAGATGGCACTACACATACTAGTCAAAAAGTTATTTTGGGCAGTAGGTCGTAAAGCAAATGTTAGCCAATTAAATTTAGAAGCAGCAGGAGTTGCTTTAACAGAACGTGGATTTATTCAAGTAGATGAATATCAAAAATACAACAACACCTGGTATTTATGCATTAGGAGATGTATCTGGTGAAAAAGAATTAACACCTGTAGCGATTAAAGCAGGTAGAACTATTGGCAGAACGTTTATTTAATGGAAAAACAGATGCAAAAATGGATTATGAGTTGATTCCAACTGTTGTATTCTCACACCCAGCAATTGGTTCTATTGGTTTAACACAAGAACAAGCAGAAGCAAAAATATGGTGCTGGAAAATATTAAAAGTATATCAATCAACTTTTGCAGGAATGTATTCAGCAATTACAGTTCACCGTCAAATGACAAAATTAAAATTAATTACTTTAGGAGAAGAAGAAAAAGTAATTGGTTTTACACGGAATTGGTGAAGGTATTGATGAAATGATTCAAGGATTCGCAGTTGCCGTAAAATGGGAGCAACAAAAAGCAGATTTTGATGCTACAGTTGCGATTCATCCAACAGCTTCTGAAGAATTTGTAACAATGAGATAATGAGAATTTAAAGGATAAGGATACGTTTGTTTCGGCAAAGGTATCCTTTTTATAGAAATGATATTAGTTGAAGAATGAAGCTACAGAGTGTATGATAAATTGTCATAAGATTTTGGGAGGAAAAAGAAGTGAAAAATACCAATATTTAATTTTTTTGATTTAGATAATACGATTTTTGATTTTTGGGGAGCAGAAGATTATGCTTTATCTCGGATTAGTCAAGAAGATGGTTTAGAATGGACTCCAGAAGTTTTAGAAGTTTACCGTACAATGAATAAAGGATTATGAGAACAATACGAACAGGGAGAGATTTCTCAAACTTATTTAAATGAAGAAAGATTTGTTCGTTGGTTTGCTTATTATGGGATTCAAGTAGATGGAAGTGTTTGTGAGAAAAAAATTTCGTCATTATTTAGCTGAAAGCAAATACAATGATGCCAGATGCATTAGACAATATTCATGAATTGAAGAAAGATTTTGTCATGGTTGCGGCTACAAATGGAATTGAAGAAACTCAATTATTACGTTTAAAAACAGCTGGATTAGAAAAATTTTCTTTGAAAAGTTATTTATTTCAGAAGTTGTGGGATATCGTAAGCCAAGTAAAGAATTTTTGAGGCTGTAGTAGACCAAACAGAAGGAAATGACGATTGAGAATGCCTTTAATGATTGGAGATAGTTTTAAGGCGGATATTTATGGAGCAAGTCGTATTGAATGGATACTTGTTGGTATATGGAAAATCCAGAGAGACCAACTGAACCTGAGGAATTGTTGTCTGTAGAGCCAACGTATCAAATTGGGCATTTATCGGAACTGAAAAAATTAATTTACTAATGGATTTTACATAGTAGCAGAAGGACGGCAGCAGCCCTTCGGTCCATGCTCAAAAAGTTGAGCCTAAGGTCTCAATCTTTTCCTGTGATAAAATCTGCTAGAGCAGTTTTTTATCACTGTTGCTACTATGAAAATCCTTGGGTTCGGTCTATATATGAGGGGACGTTCAAGATGTTAATAGATTTATCTATAGTAGCATAGATTATTTGGGAGTGGATAGGAATGGATCGTATTGAATTATATGTAAGTAATTTACAACAGACAAAATTATTCTATTCTAAACTTTTTAGTTCAATTAGGGATTTGAATTGTTTCAAGAATGGGAAGAAGGATTTTCTTATAAAAAGGGCAGTTTTATATTGTATTTGTTCAAGTAAAGGAAAAATATCAATCTGCTAACTACCATCGTTGTCATGTAGGGATTAAATCATTTGGCGTTTTTCTTGCTCTGATAAAAACGATTATCACAAAAATTAGAAAAACAATTGATTGAAGAGAAATGTAGAGTTATTATATGATGATAAATTTCCATTTGCTGGTGGAAAAATCACTATGCATTATATTTTTGAAAGATCCTGATAGAATAAAAAGTGGAGATTGTCTATCGTGTGAAATTGTTTAATGGATTTATCTATAGTAGCATGAGGGACGCTAGCAGCCACCTTTGTGTCTCATTGCTGTTGCTACTATGAAAATCTTGGATTTAGTCATCTGATAAATCATCGAAAATAAAAGGGATGAAATCATGGTTTCATCCCTTTTCTATATTTTATGCGGCCGGCGGGACTCTGAACCCGCACAGGTATACACCCACTGCCCCTCAAGACAGCGTCTGCCATTCCGCCACGACCGCTCAATGTATGTAATGGTATCAAAGTTTCTCTTAGAATGCAAGCACAAAAGTGGCTGTATTCTTATGACTTAGAAGTAGAATTCAACACTAAACTTCCATGACAGCGACCACAACGAAATTTATTAGTATCGATCTTTCTCATACGATGAAAAAGGTGCTCCGCAAGAATTGCAAGCATAAACGTATCGATGAGGTTCCATCTCGTTCTACAAAACGATGCCTCCAACTTCTCGTAAGAGCATTTTAAAATTCTATCTTGATGACGATATCCTTTTCCTCTTGATGTAAGTGATAATGACATAATCTCATGTTTAATAACGCCGATTAAGACTTCTTTTCCAAGAATATTTTCAACTTTAGGGATTAAGTTCAATATTGTCTGTTTTTAAAAATATAACGTCCACCACTTGATTTTTAGTCGAGTATTATAAGTAATCTGATGGCAAAACTCTTTATGAAAGTATTTATTTGAAATTTCTTGGCATAATTGTTGTAAAAGCTAATTCTTCCATTTACATTCATTCCTTTATATTTTCATGTTTACATTGTAATATAAGAATAGAGCTTGTTGCAAATACATTGACGTTCTTGTCGTATAAGAGTAAAATGACATTCGGAAGATTTTAAAGACCTGGAGGAAAATGTGTGAAAATAGTAATTGTTGGTGGAGGAAAGGTCGGCGAAGTACTTTGCCGTGAACTAACTTCAGAAGCAAATGATATTGTTTTAATTGATAAGAATCCTGTCATTGTAGAAAGAATGATGAATAAATTTGATATCATGGGATTGTTGGAAACATTTGCAAGTTATGATATCCAACAAGAAGCAGGAGTTGCCAATGCAGATATTTTTCTAGCTGTATCTGAAATGGATGAAATTAATATTATCGCAGCCATTTTTAGCTAAAAATTGAGCAGAATATACGGTAGCACGTGTTAGAAATCCTGAGTATTCCCTAACAGTTGAATTTTGTTCGAGAAAGTTTAGGGATTTCATTATTAATTAATCCGGAATTATCAGCAGCACGTGATATTTTTAAAATTTTTAAATATCCTTCTGCGTTAAGTGTAGAAAGTTTTGCCAGCAATCGAGTAAGTTTAATTGAGTTGGAAATTCAAGAACATTCACCATTAATTGATTAAGCTTGAAAGACTTCAGAAATCGATTTGGAACTATTTTTAGTGTGTGCGATTCAACGTGATTCTGAAGTGTTTTATTCCAAGTGGGGATTCTTTTTATTCAGAAAGGTGACCGTATCCATATTACTGGAGCATACGAAGATATTTCTACCTTCTTAAAATTACGAATCATATTACGAAACAAGTCCGTTCAAGTTTAATAGTTGGTGGAGGGAAAAATTGCATATTACTTATTAGATATGCTTAAAACGACCAAAAATCCATCCGAAAGTCATTGAAAGTCAATGAAGAGCGTGCGAAATTTTTAAGTGAACAATTCCCAAATGCAACGATTATTCATGCAGACGGAACTGATCACGATGTATTAGAAGAAGAGATGTTAACAAACTATGATGCTTTCGTTTCATTAACAGGAATTGATGAAGAAAACTTAATTTTATCTGTATATGCAAAACACCGTGGCGTTCGAAAAGTTATTACTAAAATGAGTCGTACCGGTATTTTAAAAAGTATTAAAAACGTTGATCCACAATCGATTATTACACCAAAACAAATTGTTGCTAATGAAATTGTGCAATTTGTACGTGCTCATGCGAATACAAAAAGGTTCGAACGTTGAAGCTTTATATCGTAGCGGATAATCAAGTAGAAGCATTGCACTTCCGCATTGAAAGAAATAGTCGTGTTTGTGGGATTCCACTTTCTAAATTAAAAACAAAGTCGAATTTATTAATTGCCTTTATCGTTCGTGGAGAAAAATTAATTTATCCGGATGGAAATGACCAATTAGAACCACATGATAGAGTAATCGTCGTAACAACTCAGAAAAAACTTCGATGATATTATCGATATTTTTGGATTAGGAGTTGATGATTTTGCAAAGAAGAATAGTATGTTATTTGGTAGGAAAAATCCTACAAGTGGAAGCTTTGATATTACTTCTACCATTATTCGTTAGTTTGATTTATCGAGAAAGTTTACACCAACTGCTAAGTTATGCTGGAACGATTGCTTTAGTAGTTATTATTGGAACAGTTTGTACACTGGCAAAAACCTAAAAATATGAAAATTATGCCACGCGATGGGATTGTAACCGTAGCGTTAAGTTGGATATTATTATCATTTTTGGTGGGCTACCATTTGTATTTGCAGGAGAGATTCCAAATTTAGCAGATGCATTTTTCGAAAACTGCTAGTGGTTTTACAACAACTGGTTCCAGTATTTTAAGTGACTTATCTATTTTAGGATATTCTTCCTTATTTTGGCGTAGTTTTACCCACTTAGTTGGAGGAATGGGAGTATTAGTATTTGCATTAGCGATTTTACCAAGTACGGGATCTGATTCCGTTCAGTTAATGCGTGCAGAAGTTCCTGGCCCTGTTTTTGGGAAAGTAGTCTCTAAACTAGCAAAAAACTGCTCGTATTTTATATGCGATTTATTTAGTAATGACAGCGATATTGGTCATTATTTTAATGCTTATAAAGTACCGTTATTTGATGCCTTATTATTATCATTTGGAACAGCTGGTACAGGTGGATTCTCGATTAATAATGCAGGATTTGCCATTTATCAAAAATCCTGAGATGGTTGAATGGATTATCGGTGTTGGAATGATGCTCTTTGGAGTGAACTTTAACTTATATTATTTCCTATTATTAGGGTCGATTCGAGAAGTGTTAACGGATGAAGAAGGACGTTCTTATCTTGGAATTATTGCCTTTTGCTTCAGTAGCTATTTTTGCTTTATTAAGTATCGTTCAATCTCAGTTAGATGTTCCGTTTAGAAGTGTATTTTTCACAGTTTCATCGATTATTACAACAACGGGATATTCCACAGCTGATTTTGGTCAGTGGGGAGTATTTCCACAAGTAGTATTATTACTATTAATGTTTGTAGGTGGCTGTGCAGGATCGACTGCTGGGGGAATTAAAGTTTTCGTAGTGATTTATTTTAAAAATGCCATTGCTGAAATTAAGAAAATGGGACAACCACGTAGAGTGATTATGCCGAAGTTTAATGGCAAAGTAGTCGATGATAAAAATGTCTAGTGGAATTGCAAATTACTTATTAGTGTACGTAGCAGTATTTTTACTATTACTCATTTCTGTTTCGATTGAAGCACCTGACTTTTTTTAACGGCATTTTTCAAGTGTTGCAGCGACCTTTTAACAATATTGGACCTGGATTAGGGAGAGTGGGGCCAACAAGTAATTTCTCTATGTATTCTGATTTTAATACGATTTTATTATCTCTTGGAATGATTGCTGGACGTTTAGAAATTTATCCAATGATTTTATTATTCTCTACCACTTCGTTAGGAGCGTTTTTCATTTCTGAAAAATAGGAGGAAGCGTTTTGGATAAATTCGTAAAAGGTAGAATTTATACATTAATCGGTGCAATTTCGTGGGGATTATCTGGAGCTATGGTCAATATTTAATGAATGATTCAGCAGTTTCTCCTATCTATTTAACAGCACTTCGAATGATGATTGCCGGTTTAGTTTTTAACGTTTTTGGCATTTTGGAAACAACCGAAGCAATTTCGTGAAGTAGTGAAGTCTCCAAAAAGTAATGGGTAGAATGTTATTTTTGGGATATTTGGATTGATGTTATGTCAATTGACTTATTTGATTGCCATCCACTCGTCAATGCAGGAACTGCCAACAGTTCTGCAGTATACTTGTCCGATTTTAATTGTCATTTATGTGAGTTTAAAAGAGAAGACAGTTCCAACAGTAATGGAATTTGTTGCGATAGTTTTTGCTTTATCAGGTACGTTTGTTATTGCGACTCATGGGAATCCTTTTAACTTATCTCTTAGTCCTGCCGGTTTGTTTTGGGGGAATTATTTCCGCATTTGCTTATTCATTATATACCTTATTACCAGGAAAAATTAATTCAACAATGGGGAAGTTTAATGAGTAACTGGATTAGGATTATTATCCGTGGAATTTTATTTTATATTGGAGCGCAAGTTGGCAATATACAACTAATGGAAGCCTTACACGCTAATAGCTTTTATTGGAATTATTGGGAATGGAAACGATTTTTGCATACATTGTATTTTAGAAGGAGTTTCACTTATTGGACCTGTTCAAGGAAGTTTATTGGCTTCAGCAGAACCAATTTCCTCGGTATTCTTTTCGATGATATTATTAGGAGAAGTGTTCCAATTAATTGATATTTTGGGGAATCATACTCATACTAATAGCAGTTTATCTCATTACGATGAAAGAACAATTGCAAGAACAACATATGAAAATAAAACGATAACCTATACCTCTGTGAAGTGAATTCGCAGAGGTATTTTTATTCAAATATAAAAATTGTGAAGCAAAAATGAACAAATTGTGAATCTGCTTATTTTATGACATTGAAATTTATCGTATGCGATTGGATGCTGTTTAGTGAATTAATAAATAAAAAGTTTGAATTATTTTTATTAACTATGACTAGTTATACGATTTAATTATTAATATTTTATAAATGGGAAACAATTCTGTCTATATTATATGTACATTTGAATCATTCTAAAGTGGTAGTAATAAATATGAAGAAAATGTGAATGAATTGTGTTTTTATGTGTTTGAAAAATGATTTTTCATACAAAAAAATGTTGACATAAGTTTGTGAATCAGATAAAAATCTAAAATCACCGACTTTTAAAAGTTTTTAATAAATATGTAAAGGAGAATGTAAGTGGGAAAAATAATCAACAAAAAGCCAATTAAGCAATATCAAAAATTTGGTATTCGTAAATTTACTCAAGGTGTAGCGAGTGTAACGATCGCTAGTGGAATGTTCTTCATGGCGGGTGGAGTAGCATCTGCAAATGAAGTAGCAGCACAAACAGAAACTACAACACAAAAGGTAGCAGAAGAAACTGCTCTAAAAAGCAGAAGAAAAACAAGAATCTAAGCAAGAAACAAAACAAGAAGAAAAACAGTTCAATTAGATAAAAACTCAATTAGAGAACTATATAAAGAAATTAATTCTAATATTGAAGCAGGCAAATATGCTTCTAAATCTGGAAGAAAGTGTAGCTACTTTTAAAATCTGAATTATCATCAGCACAAGTTACATTAACAAGTGCAAAAACACAAGAGGAGTTAACAAAAGCTTATCAAAAATTTAGTTACTACAGTTAACTCAAAATTAAAAATAAACCAGTAGAAAAAGAAAGAGACACAAGCAACAGAAGACACAACAAATGGAAAACCAACTGTTGGTAAAGCTGCAGCAAATACGGAACCGGTATCAGAAACAAATTCTATTGCAAATACTGGTAAAAATGATGAACGTAATGGAAAAAGAAATCAATAAAGAAAATGCATTCCAGTGCGGATGTTGCAGATACAGTAACAGCACCACCACTTTCAGAAGAAGAACAAGCAAACCACTGGAAAGCAATATGCAGATAAAAAACACTGAACGATTAACGAAACAAATTAAATGGTTTGATGTTGCTAGTAGCAAAGCAACTATAGAAAATCTTGGTGAAGGTGATCGACTTAAAGTAGGAACAAAATTCACACAAGAAATCTCACCTGGATATGTTGTAACATTAACAGTTACTAAATTAGCACCATTTAACTCAACAGATGAGTATAAAAACGTGGTGGAGCAGGTTATGATGCTAATGCACAAAACGTTTACAAAGATAATACACCAGCTGAATTAAAAGTAGTAACTCAAGGAGGTTACTCAGTTGCGAAAACAAACGGTATGGATACAAAAGGTAAAACAGTTATTCAATCTGTAGTAGATGGAGCTAACGTAGGGGTAGAATTCTCGGTTAAATCTACATTAAACGGCAAAGAAGTTCCTTCGAACGTTGTGTTCTTAACAGGGGAAGAAGCTGGTTCATCTGAAATTGAAATCTATACAACAGATGGTGATGGTTTTGAATTAGTAACTGAGTTGTCAAACTCTAATGTTCCAGGAAAAGAAACAGCTCGTTCGTATATTGGAGAAATATATGAAAGAAGAACTGTTGATACTGCTGGTCACGGACAAAAAATAGAGCAGATGGACAATTAGGTATTTCTTATACGCTTGAAGGCAGTGGTAAACCAGCTTTTGCTCCATTCTTAGCTGACAAAGGTGCAGGATTTTTCAATACGACAGTTACAACAGACACTGTAATTACTGCAACAGCAAAAGATGGTACTATTCATGCAGATGGATTAGGAACACAAGTTTTTGGACCGGTATCAACTCACCGTGATTCTGGATTTTCTACTCCATTAGTAATGACACGTAATGCTAAAAATATCGGTATGTACATTATGTCTCAATGGTCAACAAGGGTCAATGCTTGATTCATGGTTTTTAGATGAAGGGATGCTCCAGCTTCATACGGAAGAGTAGCTCACTCTATCTCTAAATCTGATGGACAACACCAACCATACTTAGGATCTGTTCCAGCTGACGTTGACGTACGTACGACACCTATTAACAAAACAAATGCTTTTGTATATGATGATATCAATGGTATCGGTGATGCGGATGAAGGAGCTCGTCAATTAATGGGTGATGAAGTAGCTCCAAACGATAACTTCAAACTTAAAAAGTTAATGATGGAACATACTCAATGACTTTCGATGCTCACCTAGACGGAGAAGCTAAAGCTTACGTTAATGGTTGGATTGACTTTAATAACAATGGTAAATTTGATGAAAGGTGAAGCTGCAGGAGTTACTGAAGTAACACAAGATGGAAAAAGTAACTCTAACTTGGACAAATAATTACCAAAACGTAGATACAACTGCGACTAAAATTAGCGACTCGTTTACGTATTGCTTTACGACAAAGCTGACGTTAAAGCGCCAACTGGTATTGCATACTCTGGGGAAGTAGAAGATTTCCAAGTTCAACAAAACTATCCCACCACGTGGAACTAAAAAGAAAACTACAGATGTGCAAGGTGCTACTCAAACATCTACTGTAGCATTTAATGCATACGGTCAAAAAGAACTATGATTTTGATAAAGACAATGCTATTGATACAACAGTTAAATCTCAAATTGTTAAACCCTGATGGATCATTAGTAACAGATGCTGACTTAGTAGATGGTTACTATGTAGTACCAGGGCAAGGTAAATATAAAATTACTGACAACGGTGTAAATGTAGATGTAGAATTTATTCCGAAGCAAACTTCGTAGGTACAGCAGATGGTATTACAATTCGTCGTACAGACGTAAATGGTAACACTACTGGTTGGGGTAACGAAGGTCGTACAATCATCGGTGGTGAAGGAGAAAACAAAGATCGACTTGAATTAGTTAGTGAACAAGTTCAATTAGCTGGACTTACAGTTAAAGGTTCTATGGATGGACGTTATATTCCAACAGTAACTCCAAAAAGAAATCAAAGGAACACCTGAAGAATCAACAGATATCCAAGGTAAACCACAAAACAAAAACACCTAAATTCTCAATTGATGTAGATAAAGATGGTGACGGAACTGCACCAGATGCGGTAACACCAAGTGCACAATACCCAGCCAAATTAGTAGATCCAGCAACTGGACAACCAACAGATGAAAAACTGTAACAGTACCTGGTGAAGGAACTTATACAATCGATCCAATAACTGGAGCAGTAACATTTACTCCAGAACCACAATTTACAGGAACTGCTAAAAGGTATTGACGTATCATTAACAGCACCAGTAGGTCAAGATAAAAAAATGGTCAACCTGCAACAGCAACAGCTAAAGCAAAATACACGCCAACTGTAACACCTGTTAAACCAACTGCAACTCCAGATACTTCAACAGGAGTACAAGGGAAACTCAAACAGGTAAACCAACATTTACAGAAGGAAATACAGAAGTACCTGATTAAAGAAGGATGCTGTAAAAATTATTAAATCCAGATGGAACAGAAGCAAATGGACCAGTAGATGCTCTAGACCCAAGTGGTAAAAAGTTGGTGAATACACAGTAGTCCAACAACAGGTGTAGTAACATTCACACCAACAGACAAATCTTACACAGGACAAGTACAACCAGCTAAAGTTCAAGCTGAAGATAAAAATGGATCAAAAGTTTCTACAACTTACACACCATCTATCGTAGGAGTAATACCAACAGGTAAAGACAAAACAACTGAAGGTATTCAAGGTGCAACTCAATCAGGAAAAACCAACATTTGAAGGTGGGAAAGTAACAGTAAACGGTGAAGAAAAACTGTTGAAATGGACGATACAGTGCCAGCTAAAATTAGTAGATCCAAAAAAACTGGAGACACTGTTGATTCAGTAATAATCGAAGGTGAAGGAACTTACACAGTAGATCCAGACGGAACAGTTACATTCATTCCAGAGAAAAACTTCACTGGTAAAGGAACAGGTGTAACAGTTCAACGTCAAGATAAGAACGGAACACCAGCTAAAGCAACATACACACTAGAAGTTAAACCAGCAACACCGACAGCAACAGATGCTATAACTGAAGATGTTCAAGGTGAAACTCAAAAAGGATTACCAAAAATTCTTAGGTGGACGTGTATCAGTAAATGGAAAAACAGAAATCGTACCAATCAGATGAGTCTAAGAGTCTTGAATTAATCGATCCTAAGACTGGAAAAACCTACAACAGATCCAGTGGTAGTGCAGGAGAAGGAACATACACAATTAACAACGGTATGGTAGAATTTAAACCAGAACCACAATTTACTGGAAAAGCAACAGGTGTAGGCGTTCAACGTGTAGATATGAACGGAACACCAGTAACAGCAAATTATACTCCAGTAGTTAAACCAACAACACCAACAAGTAAAGATGTAATTACTACAAATGTTCAAGGTGCGACTCAATCAGGGACACCAACATTTGAAGGTGGAAAAGTAACAGTAAATGGTGAAGAAAAAACTGTAGAAATCGACGAAACTGTAAAACCAACATTCGAAGATGGAACAACTGAGAAGAAAGTTCCAGGAGAAGGGATTTACACAATTGATGAAAATGGAACAGTAACATTCACTCCGGAAAAAACATTCACAGGTCAAGCTATAGGTGTAACCAGTTAAACGTGTTGACAAAAATGGAACACCAGTAACAGCTAAATACACTCCAGTAGTAATTCCAGTAACTCCAACTTCAAAAGACACTGAATCAGAAGGACCAAAAGGACAACCTCAATCAGGAACACCAACATTTGAAGGTGGAAAAGTAACAATCAACGGTAAAGAAGTACCAGTTGAAATCGACGAAACTGTAAAACCAACATTCGAAGATGGAACAACTGAGAAGAAAGTACCAGGAGAAGGAACTTACACAATCGATGAAAATGGTAAAGTAACATTTACTCCAGAACCAGATTTCGTAGGAAAAAGCATCAGGTGTAACAGTTAAACGTGTTGACAAAAAACGGAACACCAGTAACAGCTAAGTACACTCCAACAGTACGTCCAAATACTACACATGTTGATAAAGATGGAAATCCATTATCACCATCAGAAGATGGAACTAAACCTACAAAAGATATCCCTGGATACAAAGTAGTTAAAACTGAAATCGATGAAAAAGGAAATACAAAACACATCTATGAAAAAGTGACAACAACTCACAAAGATAAAAGATGGAAATGTAATTCCAGGAACAACTACTGAAGAAGGAACAACTCCGAAGAAAGATATTCCAGGCTACCGCTTCGTAGAGACTAAGAAACTTCCAAATGGCGATACAGAACACGTATACGAAAAAGTTAAAACAAGTCACAAAGATAAAGACGGAAACGAAATTCCAAATTATCCAACAGAAGACGGAGAACAACCTAAGAAAGATATTCCAGGCTACCGCTTCGTAGAGACTAAGAAACTTCCAAATGGCGATACAGAACATGTATACGAAAAAGTTAAAAACAAGTCACAAAGATAAAGATGGAAACGAAATTCCAAATTATCCAACAGAAGACGGAGAACAACCTAAGAAAGATATTCCAGGCTACCGCTTCGTAGAGACTAAGAAAACTTCCAAAATGGCGATACAGAGCACGTATACGAAAAAGTTAAAACAAGTCACAAAGATAAAGATGGAAACGAAATTCCAAATTATCCAACAGAAGACGGAGAACAACCTAAGAAAGATATTCCAGGCTACCGCTTCGTAGAGACTAAGAAACTTCCAAACGGTGATATCGAGCACGTATACGAAAAAGTTAAAACAAGTCATAAAGATAAAGAAGGAAATGAAATTCCAAATTATCCAACGGAAGAAGGAGAACAACCTAAGAAAGATATTCCAGGATACAAATTCGTAGAAACGAAGAAATTACCAAATGGTGATATCGAGCATGTATACGAAAAAGTGAGTTTAAATTCAGAGATGCCAGCTACACCAGCACCTCAAGAAAAAGTGGTTCGTCAAGAATTACCACAAACAGGAACTGGAAATGAAGCAGCAGTATTTGGTGTTGCAGCATCAGCTATTCTTGCAGGATTAGGTATGATGGCTCCAACCAAAAAGAAACAAGATGAAGAGTAAAAATTACTTTATCGAATAATCGAATAGATTAGGTTTTTAGAGACGACTTCGGTCGTCTCTTTTTATGAAGAAGAAATTATTCAAAGTTTGGAAATTTATAAAATCTTAATAAAAATGCAATTGAAATTTATAAAAATCTCCACAAATCTTCAAGAAAATAAAGCAAGATAGTAATGTCAAAGGAGGTAAATGACATGATAGTTCGCCTTTTAGTTGTTGCTACAATGTTATTAGGACTTGCTTCTCAGCAAGTGTATGCGATTGATACAACAGCTATTAACGAGAAATGGGAAAACCAACCGTTGTTTACGGTGGAGGTTTAAATGACCAACAAATTAAAGAAACATCTCAATTATTAGGAATTAAAGATGAAAAATACTGTAACAACAACAAAAAGCTACAGGGGAAGACTTAGTGAAATACTTAGGAGCTGGTGAAGCGAATACTTCTGTAATGATTTCGTCTGTGATGGTTCAAAAGAGAAATAAGGGGAAGGGGTAAAGTTCATATTGCTACTCCGAAAAATATTACCTTGTTACTTCTGAACAATATGCCAATGCTGCAATTACAGCAGGGGTAGCTGATGCAGAAATTGAAGTAGCTGCTGTATCAAAAGTAACAGGTGAATCTGCTTTAACAGGTGTATATAAAGCTTTTGAAGCAAAATGGAGTGGTATTAGATGGCAAACGTACAGCAGTCGCACAACAAGAATTAGAATTAACAAATCAAATTGCTCAAGAACAGTCAAAAGAAAAAGGTTTTTGATGCGGCAAAATTGGGATCAAGCTATGATTGATATTAAGAAATCTTTAGCAGAAATTAAAGAAAAACAAGGTCATGTTGCGACAAAAGAAGATGTTGAGAGAATTGTAAATGATGCATTGAAAAATATGGGTTGAGACAAAGTGATTAGCCCGACTCAAGTGAATAATATTATTCAGTTTGCCTTAAGTTATCAACAAACAAGTGCTATTGATTCCAAGCAAGTTTTTAGAACAATTAAATTTATTATCTAATACTGTAAAAGGAAAGATTGGACAATTAGTGGATCAGGCAAATCGTGAAGGTTGGTTTGATAAAATCGTAGCATTCTTTAAAGAAATATTTAGTGCTATGTCAATTCTAAATAGAGTAACAGTCCATAGAGCAAATCTATGGACTTTTTACTATCTAAAAATAAAAATAAACAATAAACTTAGAACAATAATTAATTGAATACATAAACCAATTAAAGCAATATATGGTGTATCTAAACGAGTATCATTTTTGTTCTTGAGCAATGGAAATTACAAATGTTACGATAAAAGTAAATAAATGTAATGTAAAGAAGAATAAAATAACCACCAATAAAAAGCAATTGGAGATACAAACGTCATAAATGCTGTGATGAATAATAAAATAATCGCTAGAGCATTCATCGATTCATACTGTGTTAACCAATAATGAATACATGTTGTCTGTTTTAAGAAAAATATGTTTTACTCCAAAAAGCAATGACTGGAAATCCAAAATAAAAATACAGCATAGAATAATAATAGTTTTTACGAAAAACTAAAATATAATTTGGTGTTACTGTTAAACTTGGCAGGATAGAAATATCCGCTAGTAATTGATATTGAGATAAAAACTGCTCGAATACCAGTGTAGTAATAAGCTGTAAGCTGATAAGTCGAAACAATAATCATAATGTACCAAATAATCGGCTATTTTGACGTTTTCTTTGAATAATTATTTGTTGGATGAATTAGTTTTCCAAAGAAAAAGCTAAAGAAACGAGTAATTCTTCTCAAAAAGCTTGAATAAATCGCTTGGTTATAATACGGTATTCTCGATCACTTGTTTTCTATAGAATTTGGTTGAGTAGATTTATTTTCTTCATCAAATAAAGATGTTTGAATCGTTGTTGAATTTTCATCTAATTCGTTCTCTTGAATAGTGCCACAGAAAGGACATAAGGGTTTCTTTCTCTCAATTAATTCGTGGCAGAAAGGGCAATGTTTCACGTAAATTCTCCTTTATCATTCATAATTGATTTTCTCTGTTGTATTGTATCATAGAATGCAAGTAGACAAAAGAAAAAGGACTAGAAATCTCTAATCCTTTTATAGTGGCATATACTAATATATGTGTCATGGTGTTCACATCACACATGAACAAACAGCTACATCCGGTAGTGTGCAAGCACATCTGTTCCACTTGACTTAGCAGACTTCTTTGTCTGCTTGTCGCCTCATCGCATAGATAATATTATAGCAGACAAGAGAGTAGCTGTCACGTAAAAACACTAAATATCCAAACCTTTTCAATATAAAAAGCACCGTAAAAGGTGCTAAGTTAATTACATTTCAGTAAATGCTAGTGGAACTAAATTACGTAAAATTGTTTCTTTTAATTCGCCTTTATTATTAGAAAGGTAAATTGAGTATCAGCAGGGCATAGTTCAACTAATACTTGACGGCTAAGACAGCATGGAGGTAGGAAGTAGTCTGTTTTACCAGCTACTACAAGCATTTCCACATCTTCTTTTGATAGCCTTTTTGTTACTCCAGTGAACAAAGCTGTACGTTCTGCACAGTTTGTTGCTCCAAAAGAAACATTTTCCACATTAACTCCAGTAATTACTGCTCCATCTTTATATAAAATAGCGCAACCTACTGGGAAGTTAGAGTATGGACAGTAGTAGGAATGTTCCAATGCATTTTTGCATGTACATATAATTCTTCAGGGTTTCATAAAAAGTACTCCTTAAATGGGATTATTTTTGACGAATAATTTCAATTTTGTATCCATCGGATCTTTACAAAACAGTAGTTTGCAGGGTTTCAGGTAGACCTTTAATTCTGTAACATCATAGCCTTTAGCTACGTGTTCTGCATGCAATCCTTCTAAATCATCGCTACTAATTGCAATATGACCGTATCCATCTCCGATTTCGTATCCTGATGTCCGTAGTTATATGTTAATTCTAATTGTAATGGTCTCCTTCGAAAAAGCTAAATAAACGATTGTAAATTTGTGTTCTGGGAAATCTTTTACGACGAGTTTCTTTTAAATCCAAAATGCTTCTGGTAGAAAGCTTAAACCTCTCAAGTTTTTACACGAATACAAGTGTAACATTTTTGACATAGTATTCTCCTTTTAATGTTTTGTCTTATTAGCATAACGGATTATAAGTGTCAATGCAAGAAATATACACTTAAAAAGGAGGAAAGTGTAGAATATGCAGTGTAATCCAAAAATGTAAACACTTGTATATAAAATAAATACACTTTTATGGAAATCGAGTAAAATGATTGCAGTTCAAAAAAGAATTTGCTATTCTGTTACCATTATGAAAGAAAAATAGAGTTAATCATCTAAATGAGGTGTCAAAGTGAAAGTAATTAAATTTGGCGGGAAGTTCATTAGCCAATAGTCAACAAATCAAAAAGTATTGCAAATTGTACAAGCAGATAGTGATAGAAGAATTGTCGATTGTATCTGCACCAGGAAAACGTCATTCAGACGATGAAAAAAGTAACGGATTTATTAATTCAATTAGCAACTTCATATTGAAGGACAATATAATGAAGCAGTTTTTAGAAGTGATTTTTAGAACGTTATCAAGAAATTTATGATGAATTACAATTAAACCTCAGATGTAATGGATAACATTCGTCAACATTTTTGTAGTGTTAAAAGAGTGATTTAGAACCCGCTTATTTAATGGATGCATATAAAGCAAGTGGGGAAGATAATAATGCAAAATTAATTGCAGACTATTTTTACAAAAAGAAGGTTTTACCAGCAAAATATATTAGCCCTAAAGAAGCGAATTTATTCGTCAGTGATACTCCAGGAAATGCACAAGTATTAGAAGAAGCGTATAAAGAATTAGAATACTTACAATTAGAAAAAGATATCATTGTATTTCCAGGATTCTTTGGAGTAACAAAAGATGGCAAAGTTGTGACATTCTCTCGTGGTGCATCAGATATTACAGGCTCCATTTTAGCGAATGCAGTTTCAGCTGAAGAGTATGAAAAACTTTTACAGATGTGGATGCAATCTTGTAGCAAGTCCAAAACTAGTTCATAAACCGCTTGGAATCGATGTATTATCTATACAGAAATGCGTGAGTTATCTTATGCAGGCTTTTCAGTGTTCCATACTGAAGCGTTATTACCAGCCATTAAAAAGGAACTCCAGTTCATGTATAATACGAACAATCCTTCTGCCAAAGGAACTTATATTATGAAAGGGAAAGTAAATTCTCCTTCGATTATTTCTGGAATTGCAAGTTCATCAGGGTTTGTAAGTATTTATATTCAAAAATATTTAATGAATCACGAAATTGGATTTTTAAGAAAAACATTACAATTATTCGAAGATGAAGGGTAAGTGTAGAACATATTCCAACAGGGATTGATGATGCAACAATTATAATTCGTGGAGAAGATGCTACGGATGAAACTTTTGGATCGTATTGTTTACCGTTTGAAAGCAGAATTAAATGCGGATGAAGCGTATTATGAACGTGGATTATGCTTTAATCATGTTAGTAGGGGAAGGAATGGTTAGCATGGTCGGTACAACTGCTCGTGTTGCTAGTACATTGGCCCGTGAACAAATTAATATTGAATTATGACAACCAAGGTGTATCTGAAGTTTCTATGATGTTTGGTATTAGAGAAGAATACGAACAACGTGCCATTCAAGCATTATACGACGAATTCTTTTTGGTGAAGAAGTAGAATACGAAGTAGTGGATAAATAGTAATCTAAATAAAATATATAAGATAACTTTCTAATTTTTGCGAGGACGCCAGCAGACCTACGGTTCATGGTTAGAAATTTGAGCCTAGGGTCTCAAATTTTTCTGTACATGAAGCCAGTTTGGCTTCTTATACTTACGCCAATTGGAAAGTTTATTTATTTTCTTTAGTTTGTGATTGACTTCTCATGTATTAAATACTTTTATAGAAAATAAAAATGACTTTCTAATAGTAGCAAAAGTACTAGAAGCTGCCGTCTAGTACAGGAAAATTTCTCGAGACCTTAGGCTCGAAATTTGTAATGAGACTCGCTCGCGAGGCTCGCTTTGCGTCCCTAAAGCTACTATTTAAAAAGTCATATTTTTATAATTTTTAAGTAAACGTAATCCGTTTAAGATAACTAAGATATAAAGCTTCCTTCGTGTCCGATAACGCCTAAAGGTAAGCTAATGAACTGGAAGACATTATGCCCAAAATTAAAATTGTAATTACTGATAATGAGAACACAATGTTTTGTAAAATAATGCCCTTTCATTTTAGATAATTCGTGACCATATTTAATTAATGATAAATTATTTTTCAATAAAACAATATCACTTGCTTCAATTGTTAAAGCAGTTCCTTCACCAATGGCAATCCCAACGGTCGCATTTGTCAAAAGAGCAGGAGCGTCAGATCGTCATCTCCAACCATCGCTACAGAAACACCTTTGTCTGCTAATTTCTTAACATAAGTTGCTTTATCTTCTGGTAAACAGTTTGCTTGATAATCAGAAATTTCTAACTGTTTTGCTACAGCTCGGCAGTTGATTCAGCATCCCCAGTCATCATAATTGTTTGAATATTTTCTTTATTAAAAATAGTGTGAGTGCCAGATTGGCTACTTTCAATTTCATCTGTAATGGCACTAGAAACCAATTAATTGTCCATTTTTCAATTGCTAATACAATTTCACCTTGTTCTAAGTATTTTTCAATGTCAGAAGCTAAGGCTGTATGTTGTTTCCATTCTGCATCGATCCAAAAGCTAATCTACCAATTTTCCAAGTTGAACCTTGAACTGTTGCTACTAATCCATTTCGATTACTTTGTCAAAGCTGTCAAATGCAAATCGCAAATTTTCTGTAAGCTGTTTTGTGTATAGCTGTAATAGATTTTTCCTAATGGGTGAGTGGAACGAATTTCCATTTTCATACATCATTGTATGAACTTCTTCTTCGTTTCTACTTTACAATGACAGCCTTTTGAACAGTTGGTTTTCCTTTTGTTAATGTACCAGTTTTATCTAAAACAATTGATTCAATTGCAGATAATTGTTCTAAAGCTTCTCCACCTTTTAATAAGATTCCTTGTTTTGCTGCATTGGATAAACTTGCTAAAATAGCAGGGCTAGCTGGAAGCAACTAAAGGCACATGGAGACATTACTGTTAATAAAAATCATTCCTCTATAGAAAGATTCTTGCCAAGTCCATTGGAATCCAAAGTAGAATAGAGCAATGGCTAATGGAACGAATACTAACACTAAAATTTACATATTGGTCTTCGATTTTTGTTTAAGAAACTGCTATGTTTTTGTTTCTTGTTCTTGAGCTTCTTCTACTAAACGAATGATAGAAGCCATAACCGTTTTCCATCTGCATTTTGTGTACGGTTGCTGTACAAGATTGGTGTAAATTATACTTCCTACAGAAAATTTCTTCGCCTACTTTTTAGTTTGCTGGAAGTGGTTCACCATTAATCATACTCATCGAATAAACTTTCACCTCTCTGTTAGGATAGCGTCCATTGGTACTGATTCACCTTTTTAATGAAAATCACATCATTAATTGCTAAATCTTCAACGTCTACTGTTTTCATAGTGACCATCACGAATACGTGTAGCTGTTTTTGGTTGTAAGTTTAATAATTCTGTCATTGATTTTTTTCACTTTTTGTCATAGCGTATTCTTCAAAGAGCTCCACTTTAATGAGAAAAATAAAAATTAATAAAGCTCCTTCTAACCAATAACTAATAATAGAAGCACCAATGGCTGCTAATACACATTAATAAGTCAACATTTAAATGTTGTTCTTGGAAAGTTTCTTGATTCCTTCAATGGCAGAATGGAAGCCTCCCACTAAGAAGGCTGCTAGTAGAAAAGTACAGATACTACATTGTAACCGTGGAAAGCTAGCAGCTAGTCCTAAGATAATCAATGTTCTGCAAGCAATTGTATATCTAATTTGTTTTTGTTCTAAAAATATTCATTATTCACCTCGTAAGTTATTTGTTGAATAAATCATAACATAAATTTTTCTAGATTAGAATAATTCTCAAACTAGATGAGAGTGAAATTCATTCTCAATTAGCTTATTGAGAATGAGAGAAGATAAGAAAGTCTTAATTTTTAAGGATTTTCCCTTTATAAATTTAAAAAAATTCATAGTAGAATGGGTTCATATCTTAAAAATGAAGGTGGGAGAACAAATGAGTGATAAAAACCATTAACTCGTGAAGAAGTTCCTGTAGAATTAACATGGGACTTAACATTAATCTATCCAGATAATTCTGGTTTTGAAGCTGATTTAGCTTTTTGTATCAGAAAAATTTCAGTAATTGCTGCAAGTAAAGAAACAGCTTTTACAATCTGGAGAAAAATTTATATAACTACTTTATTATTATCAAATCAAGTAGAAGAAAAATTGAAACAGCTTATGTGTATTCACACTTAAAAAGCTGACCAAGATACTACAAACGATGAAAAATCAAGTATTAAAATCAACGTGCATTCTCAGTATATGTTGAATTATCAGGTGCTTCATCTTGGTTTGAACCAGCAATTTTAGAAAAATCAGATGAAGAATTTGAAAACTTCTTTAAAGAAGAACCACGCTTAGAAGAATTCCGTGTTGCATTAGAAGCGGCTCGTATTCAAAAAGGTCATGTATTATCGATCGGAAGAAGCATTATTATCAAAAAGCAAATGAAGTTTTCTCTGACCAGGAAAAAACATTTAACTTTAAATAATGCAGATATTAAATTTGGAACAGTTAAGAATGAAAAAGGAGAAGAAGTGGAATTAACTCACGGAAACTATACTACATTCTTAGAATCAACAAATGCTGAAGTTCGTAAAAATGCATTTGAAACAAAAATATAAAACCATATATTGATTTAAAAATACTTTTGCTAGCACATTAGGTTCAGAAGTGAAAGCTCATAACTTTCACAGCATTAGCTCGTAACTATGAATCGGCTGTCACAGCCTTATCTTCTAACCAAGTTCCTGAAGAAGTATTTGATGCTTTAGTAAAAGTAGTCAATGAAAAATTACCATTATTACATCGTTATATTGCTTTTTACAACAAAAAGCTCTAGGATTAGATGAATTACATATGTATGATATGTATGTTCCAATTACTGGTGAAGCTCCATTACTTACACTATGAAGAAGCTTTCTAAAGCTACTTTTGAAGCATTAAAACCATTAGGAAGAATATCAAGATATTCTTAACCAAGCCTCACGATCAACGTTGGATTGATGTTGCCGAAAATGTTGGTAAACGTAGTGGTGGTTATTCATCAGGTGGTTATGCAACTGCTCCTTTATATTTTATTAAACTGGCATGATGATTTAAGCAACTTCTTTACATTAGTGCACGAATTAGGACATAGTGCTCATAGTTATTTCACTCGTCATAATCAACCTTATCAATATGGGGATTATTCAATTTTCTTAGCGGAAATTGCTTCAACAACGAATGAAAAACTTATTAACAGATTACTTATTGAAGAAACATACGGATAAAGAGAGTCAAAATATATTTTTAAATAATTATTTAAAATCGTTTTAAATCTACTATTTTCCGTCAACCAATTTTGCTGAATTTGAGCATCAAATTCACGTGGTCGATCAAAATAGTGAACCATTAACTCAAGCAGCTATTTTCTGAGATTTATGCAAATATTAATAAAAATATTATGCAAATGTCATTCAAGATGAGCAAATTGTTATGAATGGGCTCTGTATTCTCATTTCTATATGAATTACTAGTATATCAATATGCAACAGGTATATGGCTGCAACTGCTTTAGCAGATAAGATTTTACTATGGTACTCCTGAAGATTTAGAGGCTACTTAAACTACTTACGTGTGGACGTAGTGACAAACCAATTGAGGTTGTGAAAGCTGGGGTAGATATGACTCAAACTCAATATCTATATGATGCGATGAATGTGTTCGAACAACGACTAGAACAATTAGAAGCGTTGATGAACGAAGAGTAAAATATTATGAATGAGTTTTTCCTAGTAGCGTTAGACGCCAGAAGCCCTGGCGGTCTTCAGCAAAAAATCAAGCCCAGGTCTTGATCTTTCCTGTGATAAAAGTCAAATCTGGCTTTTTATCACTCGTGCTACTATGAAAAACTCTTGCTTTTTAACGGATATTTATGAGAGTAGCGTTAATAATTAGACTTTCCTGATATAGCAGTATTAGATCGGCAGCAGCCTCGCAAATGCGAGTCTCATACTGCTATGGAAAAGTCTTTTGTATTTGTGCAGATAAATATGAGAATACGTATAATTAATTAGTTAGACTTTTCCTGGTATGGAAAGTCTTTTTATTTATACAATTTGTTATTCCTCTTTATTTAAAATATAATAAATTGGTATAAAAATATTTTAAAGGAGAAGGTTATGGCGGTAGTAAAATTTTTGGAAAATTTTGTTCGTGGATTAATATAAATTCAGATTTGATTAGTGAGTATTCATCTATTTATGGAAAACGTATGAAATTGATAGTGAAATGTTGAGTATGCCCTTGATGAACATGAGCGCGCACATTGAATATGATAGACGTAAAGAAACATTAATCGTTATTTATAATGTTATTAAGCAATCTTTAAGTTCAAGTCATACGAAACAATTCCTATGACGTTTATTGTACGTAGAAATCAAATTATTACGATTACAAATCATCATAATGAATATATTGTTCAGCAATGAAAGAGGAATTAGAAGAAAGACCAGATATATCTCTGTTTACATTTTTATTTTCTAGTTTATTTATGATTACAGAATATTATTTTCCTAAAATTGAGCGATTGAAAAGAGAACAAGGGTTATTAAGTCAGATGTTACGACAAAAACAACTAAGAAAAATTTATTTGCCTTTATCTGATTTGGAAATCGGTAGGTGTATTTAGTTTCAGCTACTAAACAAAATGCGATTGTATTAGAGCAGTTGAAAACTCAATCTATGCTTTAAAGTGTTAGATGATGTAGAAAAGAAGAACTAGAAGATAGTTTGATTGAAGCAAAGCAGTTAGTGGAAATGACTTCGATTAATCTTCAGATTTTGCAGCAATTATCGGCACGTATAATAATGTGTGAATAATAATTTAAATGATACAATGCGTATGTTAACTGTTATTTCGATTCTTTTAACGATTCCGGATATTGTGACGGGATTTTTTGGAATGAATGTGAAATTTCATTTTACGGAGCATACTCATGGTTGGGGAATTGTGTTAGGAATTATTTTAGGAATTCTGGATACTAGTAAGTGTGATATTGGTCGTCTTATGAAAAAGTGAAGAGAGTGGAAAGTGAGTTTTTATATAGTAGTACTAAGACGGCAGCAGACCTTCGGTCTCATGCCTAAAATTTGAGCCTAGCTCTCAGATTTTCTTGCAATAGAATCTGTAGTCAGATTCTATTGCTCGTACTACTATAAAAACTCATTTCCACTTGAAACAAAAATTATGGGAGTGCGTATGATAAAGTAAGTTATTTGTACAGTAGTATTAGGACGCCAGAAGCCCTTACGGTCTCATGGTTTATACTACTATAAAATATCATTTCCACTTGGAACGAAAAATTATGAGAGAGCGTATAAAAATCATTTCGACTTGTGTTGTGTGCAATCAGTTTAGTTATTAGTATCAACCTTTTAAATTATGATACACTTACGTAGATTACTGAGGGAGATATTTATGATTGAAAAGAATTTTTGGGCACTCATGTGCATGGATTAATATTAACTCAGAGGAGATTCCGGATTATTCTTCAATTTATCAAACGTATCAAATTGATAAAGAAATGGTGGAGTATGCTCTTCGATGAAAAATGAAAGAGTGCATATTGAATATTGTCGTCCAAAAAGAAACATTAGTAGTGATTTATAATGTCATTAAACAAACTAAGAGAGAGAATCGATATGAGACCGTTCCGATGACTTTTTATTGTTCGAAAGATCAAATATACGATTTCGAATCAACATAATGAATACATTGTAGAGGCAATGAGAAAAAGAATTGGAAGATAGACCGAATGTGTCTCTGCTTTACTTTTTATTTTCAAGTTTAATGATGATTACTGGAAAATTACTTTCCAAAGATTGAAAGTTTCAAAGAAAGAGCAAGAGTTAGTGAGTCTAAAATTACGACATAAGACTACTAAGAAAAATTTATTTACTTTGTCTGACTTAGAAATTGGGAGTGTGTATTTAGTTTTCTGCAACGAAGCAAAATGCGATTGTATTAGAACAATTGAAAACTCAAGCATTGTTTAAGGAATTAGAGTTTGCTGAGGAAGAAAAATTAGAGAATAGTTTAATTGAAGCAAAGCAGTTAGTGGAGATGACTTCCATTAATCTTCAGATTTTGCAACAATTATCAGGGTACATATAATAATGTGTTGAATAATAATTTTGAACGATACAATGAAATTATTAACGATTATTTCAATTTTTATTAACGATTCCGAATATTGTAACGGGATTTTTGCATGAATATTACGGTTCCTTTAACGGGGCTTGCGCATGGTTGGGGAATTGTATTAGAATTATTGTGACGGTAATTGTTATTGCAAGTGTCGTCTTGTCACGTTTTATTAAAAATAAAAGGCATGGAAATTGAGAGGCACAGAACTTCAATTCTATAGTTCATATAACGAATACTTATTAGATAGAATAAAAGAATGAGTTTTTATAGTACTGCGAGTGAGCTAAGAGACACGATAGGGCTATCTGGCGTCTTAGTACTACTATATCAAAAAACCCTGTTTCTACTATAATAACGAGAACTATTACAGAAGTAGTAAAATCAGGCGTGCAATCAGGTGTTAAAAACTTGATTGTACGCCTTTGTTTATAAGATTATTTTTACAAATCAATGGCTTTTTTTGGGTGTTGGCAAAGTGTAATTTAGCAACTTTTTCTTAAACCGTCCATGCCTTCTTGTTTTGAAAATTTTACTAGCTAATTCATCTACTGATGAGTTAGCCCCAGATAGTAGAGGATATCCATATTCTTTTCGATAAAGTTTTTAAGCCTTCTAAAATGCATCTCTAGCAATCATCGATGCTGCAGCTACTGCAATATGGTGACTTTCACCTTTTGTTTTAAAATATGTAATTGATTTAAGAGGAGCAGATCGATCTCCCAAATAACGATAATAGTTCGATGGAGAACAAAATTCATCAATTAATACAGCTTGAAGCAAAATTAGTATTGATTTGTTGGTATAATCTTTTAATGGCTTGATTATGAAGTAATGCTTTCATTTCGTTTTAGATTTTTTGTTTGTTGAACTTCATTGTATTTTTCAGGCCAAAGGGTAAGAAGTTTATAAGGTATTAATTCTTTTAATTTTTGGAACGATTTCTGAATTTGAGCATCTGTTAAATTTTTAGAATCTTTTACACCAAGATGTTGTAATGTTTGAATGTGATCTTCAGGAACAAAAGCACAGGCAACAGTTAATGGGCCAAAATAACTTCCGGTTCCAACTTCGTCACTACCAATAACACTCCAGTTTGAAAATCCTTCTGGAAGTCCATTTATTTCAACTTTGGTTTCTATGTACTTGCTGAAGCTGTTAAATCATGTTTTTGAACAAATGCATCCACATTAGTTCCTTGTAAAACAACTTTTCCAGAGTGATAAGCTGTCACACTAAGAGAAGGAAGTTTTAACTGATAATGTGCATGAGGTGGAATTTGGTGGATGGAATTTTTATAAATTTCTCCCAATTGTTGGATTGTTTGTTCATCTAATAATAAAACGGTTGTTGCCATAAATAACCCTCCATCGAATAAAAAGAGACTGAAATTCAGTCTCTTATAGTTTAATGTGACTATTTTAACCACGCAGCAAGGTTGATGCGTTTGTGTTTTTAGGGCATTTATCTATTGCATGGTGTAGATTTTCACAGACATGTTCAATCGTATTCTGCTGAAATATTTTCATGCAAGATAACTCCAAATTGTTGATTTAAATTATCAAAGATAACAAGAGAAGGGTTTGATTCGACCATCATTTCTTGTGCAATTTGTTGATCTCTTTTCATATTCTTGATGAACGAGTTTTACTAGTTTTCATCTTCGTAGAACATTTTTTTCATCAAGTCCAATTGTTTGAATAATTTCCTGTAATAATTCAGGAGTGTATTCTTTATGAAGAAGATGTAGTTGTGTTTGCAATTCCATTAAAAAGGCTCTGCCTAATTTTTCCCTTGTAATAGGGCAGCCTTATAAGACAAGGAAGCATCATAGATTTTTGTATAGATTTCGTTTTCGTAAGTCAATATTCTTATCATTTAAATGATTATTTTTCATATATTGCGTTACTGATTTAAAAATTATGAAATGGTAGGAAATGAACGTGTACTTTATATGGAGTTCGTTCAATAAATTTCATCACTTCTTGTTCACAATGATAACATTGTTTTCCAATAGGATTAATAAATAAGTAACAGTCAAAAATTCTCTCATTAGGTAATGGATTAATGTGAATATGACTCAGTTCACTATTCTTCACCTCTAACTAAATCTCCTTTCTTTAATTTGTATCTTTATTGTATCAGAAAACTGAAAAAAATTCTGAATAAAAAGCCTTGAATTAGCTAAGATTTTTAGTAGCAAGTCAATGCACGTCTGATTTTACTAATTGGTTTTTGTGGAGTACTACCATGACGATTTAAAAATTTCTAAGAAGACTTCCTTCTCGCTTTCTAAATCTTCAACTCCATTTCGATTTCATAATCTGTTTGACCTGTATAGTGACTTCTCATCTAATACAAGTAAAACAACCAGGGCTTAACATTCCTTCTAATCGATGAGTTGTTAAAGTAGCAGTTGGAGCGATATTGGATAATTCAATCCCTTGTTCTTCAAGTGCTAATTTAATACTTGTAGGGAGTAAAAAAATATCTTCTTCAACCCACCATTGCAATTGTTCTGTTGGTAATTCTTCTTGTAATTTCAATGACTTCACAGTCCGATTGAGGAAGTTTTTAAAGTGATTTCTCCCGTTTTTGTCCTTCAATAAGACGAATTCGTAAAGCAGAACGATTATTTTCAATTGTTGGTGACAATCATAATATTGATTCGTTTGCGTAATATCTTTCGTGAAAATAGATTGGAATTCTTCTTTTAAAGATTCATATTGTTCTTTTGTTAGAAGATTTTTATATTCTTTTTCTAAATGGGCCATGTTTCTACCTCTTTCTATCACAAAGCTTTTTTTCTACTTTTAGCTTAAATTAATGTGAATTACAAATAATAACTATTGAAGAGTTTAAGATTATTAAAATTTTTTAGACTTAGTAAAAATATGCTATGATAGGAGGGATGAGATTAAAGTAGGTGAGTAGATGGAAGAAAAATATTTACCAAATGTTGAAGATTGGGATGCTTTTTAGCACCTTATAATCAAGCAATTGAAGAATTAAAAATTAAATTAAAAGGCATTCGCCTTCAGTATCGTCAAAAAGGAAAAACATGCACAATTGAATTTATAATGGGACGTGTGAAAACTCCCTGAAAGTATTCGTGAGAAAATGCAAGTAAGAAAAATTTTGACAGAAGACTTTTTAGAAGGAGTACAAGATATTGCTGGATTAGAATTATGTGTCAATTCGTAGAAGATATTTTTGAAGTCGTACGATTACTTCGCCAACGAAATGACTTTACGATTATTATTGAACGTGATTATATTCATCAAAAAGAAAGCAAGTGGTTATCGTTCGTACCATGTTGTATTAGAATATCCTGTTCAAAGAATTGAAGGGAAGAGAAAATTTTAGTTGAAATTCAAATTCGTACATTAGCGATGAACTCTGGGCAACCATTGAACATTCTTTAAATTATAAGTATAAAGGAGAATTTTCCAGAAATTATTCATGAACGATTAGAAAGAGCCGCAGAAGCAGCCTTCTTATTAGATGAAGAGATGTCGCAAAATTGAGAAGAAATTCAAGAAGCTCAATATATTTTCTCTACAAATAAAGAAAATCAACGAAAAAGAAAAATCATAAGGTAAATCTATTAGGTAATAAAGAGAGGGTGAGGTGAATGGATGAAAAGTAGGGTTATATTATAATCAATCAGAAAAAGTCAAAAGGTAGCAGAAGAATTTTTGAACTTATGCTGCCAAAGGGAATTTGAACGAGATGATGAAAAACCAGATGTTGTTATTACAATTGGAGGAGATGGGACTTTACTAGGTGCTGTCCACCACTACAAATCACAACTAGATCATATTCGATTCGCAGCTATTCATACAGGTCATTTAGGCTTTTATACAGACTGGCGTGATTTTTCAAGCAGGTGAATTAATTGAAAGCTTGAAGCATGATAAAGGAGAAAGTGTGAGTTATCCTCTATTAGATGTGACTTTAGAAAAAGCAGATGGAACAATCGAAAAATCATATTGCATTAAATGAAGCAACATTGAGGAAAGTAAACGGAACTCTTGTATGTGAAGTATTAATTAATGGTGAATTATTTGAGAATTTTAGAGGAGATGGCGTTTGTGTCGCAACTCCAACGGGCTCAACAGGAGTGAATAAGTCATTAGGAGGAGCCATCATCATCCAAGAGCAGAAGTGATGCAAAATGACAGAAATGGCTTCGATTAATAATCGTGTATCGTACATTAAGTTCCTGCCAATGATTTTTCACCAGAAGAAGTGTTAACGTTATTACCCCATAGTGAAAATGGAATGGTTCTATCACTGGATCATTTAACATATGATGCCAATGATATTGTCAAAGCACACTTACATATTAGTACACAACGTGTTTCCTTTGTTCGATATCGTCATACTCATTTTTGGGATAGAGTGGAAAATTCCTTTATTGGAGCAAGAGAAATAGATTTAGAAGAAAGGTAATGAGGGAAATCATTGAATTTAACATGGACTTATCCGTATTCATCACCGATGATGATGCGTAGTTTTTACAAGAAAAAGGGCATTACAAAAACATTTTTAGCCCATGTCAAACGAAATGGGAAATTACTCGTCAATGGTCGAGAAGAAATTGTTTTAAAGCCACTAGTGTCTGGTGATGTACTCACAATGGTGATTCCACCAGAAGGAGAACATGAAACAGTTGTTCCAAGTCAAATTCCTTTGGATATTTTATTTGAAGATGACTACTTGTTAATTGTGAACAAGCCACAAGGGACAGCTTCGATTCCATCACAATTACATCCAGACCAATCAATGGCAAATCGTGTAAAAGGTTATTTACAAAACTACGAGAACCCAAGATTGTGTCACTCATGTTGTAACTAGATTAGATCGTGATACAACGGGAGTGATGATGTTTGCGAAGCATCGTGTAGTTCATGCTTGGATGGATCAAGCACTTCGAAATAAAACGATTCAGAAGACGTACCATGCGATTGTGACAAAACAGGAAGTTTTAAAAGAGCATGATATCATTGATGCTCCGATTGGTCGAACGGATGATTCGATTATTAATCGTTGTGTGAGGCCGGATGGTAAGCCGTCTTTAACGGAGTATTGGTTAGAAGAGACGTATCAGCATAGTCAATTGGTGAAGATTCGTTTGCATACGGGGCGTACACATCAGATTCGTGTGCATTTTAGTTGGTTAGGTTGTCCGTTATTAGGGGACGATTTATATGGTGGCAAGAAGATTGAGCCACTTGTGAGGCAGGCTCTTCATTGTAGTCAGTTGGATTTTATACATCCGATGACGGGAGAGAAGATGTGTGTTAAGGCTCCATTACCAAAGGATATGGCGGAGTGGATTGACAGCGATAGATACAAATAGATGGATACAAATAGTCTGTTCCTATTGTACTAGGACGCTAGCAGCCCCTTTGGGGGTCTCATAGCTAAAAATCAAGCCTAAGGTCTTGATTTTCCCTGCAATAAAAGCTGCTGCTTTTATTGCTTGTACAATGGGAACAGGCTATTTGTATCTTCGTTGGGGAAGGGAAGGAAAGTACGTAGAAGAGTGGACTTTTCTATAGTACTAGGACGCTAGTAGCCAGCTGCGCTGTCTTCTGGCTAAAATTTGAGCCTAAGGTCTCAAATTTCCCTGCACATAAAAGGCTAGGGCTTTTATTGCTCGTACAACAGGGGAACAGTCTATTTGTATCATCGTGGGGATGGGGACGAATAGTACGTACAAGAATGTGTACTGACAGTAGCTCTTTTTCGGGATTTCGTCGTACTATGGGGAAAGTTTTCCGATATTAATAAAACCCGAGAAAGCTAGATTTCTCGGGTTTTTATTTTTAATTATTATAATATTTTTGGATTCCTTGAGTGATACTCATCTACTAATTTTTGTTGATATTCTTTTGTGCGAACTTTTTGTGATTCTTCTAAATTATCAATATATCCTAATTCTAATAAGACAGCAGGTTTATTCGTTTCACGTAAAACTGCAAAACTCATTGCTAATAAACCATCATCTTTTGCATGAGTAGTTGCTAAGACAGATTGATGGATATAAGAACCTAGTTTTTACTACGTTCTAATCGAACAGGATTATCATGCCATTTTTTTGTTAATAACAGAAGCAATATTCCCTGTTGGTAAGTACGCATATGTTTGAATACCACTTACTACTATTTTCACCAAGACCTGTTGCGTTAAAAGTGAATGCTAATAAACATATCTGCATTGGTTTCATTGGCCATTTCTGAACGTTTTGTAACAAAATCTACATAAAACATCTGTTGAACGACTCATGATAACTTTGTAGCCTAAATTTTCTAATCTTTCCTTTAACTGTTGAGAAACTTGAAGAGTCAAGTCTTTTTCTTTTTACCCCTAAATAGTTTGCTCCTGGATCTTTACCACCATGACCTGGATCAAGGAAAAATAACTTTATTATAGTTTCTTGTTGCAAAGGTAAATCATTAGAAGGTTTTTTCTTTTACCATTTTCTTTAATCCACTCACCATTATCTTTGAAGCTATGATAAGTTTCATTAATTAAATGAATACCAGTTACGTAAGAGCCATCTTTTTCAAGGTAGAACCATGATTGATAAGTAGGATCAAAATCCATTCACTTTTTGCCATGTATCCACCAGTTTTTAGATAATAATTACCTTGCCAAGTATTGTGAGCATAGCTTCCATTTGAAGTAAGGTAGAACCATGATTGATAAGTAGGGATCAAAAATCCATTCACTTTTTGCCATGTATCCACCAGTTTTTAAGCAATAATCACCTTGCCAAGTATTGTGAGCGTAACTTCCATCTGAAGTAAGGTAGAACCATGATTGATAAGTAGGATCAAAAATCCATTCATTTTTCGCCATGTATCCACCAGTTTTTAGGTAATAGTCGCTTGCCAAGTATTGTGCGCATAACTTCCGTTTGAAGTAAGGTAGAAACGTGATTGATAAGTAGGGTCAAAAATCCATTCACTTTTTGCCATGTATCCACCAGATTTTTAGGTAATATTACCTTTCCAAGTATCGTGAGCATAACTTCCGCCTGAGTAAGGTAGAACCATGATTGATAAGTAGGATCAAAAATCCATTCGTTTTCTGCCATTTCACCAGAAGCTTTTTAAATAATAACTATCTACCCATTCATTCTTTGCTAAACTTCCAGAAGCCTTTGCATAGTACCAATGTTGATTGATAAAAATCCATTTGTTACTTGCCATTTTTCCATCATTAAAGAAATAATAAGAATTCCAAAAGTATCTTTTAACATAACTCCTTGTTCATTATAGTAATACCAATGATTGTCTACTTGTACCCATTGGTTTTTAAAGAATTTTTCTTTTTGAGTTGTTGTTTTTGGTATTATTTTTCTGAGTTGAAACTTCTTTATTTTTCTTCTTTTTAGTAGAGCGTTCCTTTGTTTCCTTGTTCGGCTTTGCTTAGGAGCGGTAGTAGATTCTTGAGCGAAAAACTGGTGTTGAAGTGTATAGCAAGTTCCAATTAGGAAAGATGATAAAATAATTTCTTTTTTCATAACATATCTCCTTATTAATTTTATTTAATCACAGTGTAGCAAAAACAATCAATAAAATCTATAAAAAAATATAGACTTCAACTTGTCGAATGGGGATAAGAAAAAGGTATAATCATTTTTATGAAAAAATAATGATTAATAGAGGTGATTCGATGTCTGAAATGGCTTTATGAATTTGATGAAATTTTTAGAACAAATTCATCATACGTTAAAAACAGATGATAACAGCAATTTAAAAGAAATCTTTTAGAAAATCATACTTATGACCAAGCACAAATTTACTTGTCGTTAAGTGAGGAACAACGTCAATTGGTGTATCAATATCTGTCGCCAGAAGACATGGCACCTGTATTTGAAATTATTGAAGAAGATGTTGAAGATGTGGAAGAATATCTTCGAGAAATGGATGAGCGATATGCTGCAAGAATGTTGGCAGAAATGTATGCTGATAATGCAGTAGATATTTTGCAACAAGTACAAGAAGATGAAGTAAGAAAATATTTGCGCATGATGCCTCATAAAAACTTCTAACGAAATTCGTAATTTATTAAATTATGAAGATGATACAGCTGAGGGCGATGATGACACAGAAATTATCGCTATTCATGAAAAGTCAAACAGTTGGAAGTGCTAGGACGACTGTAAAAATGGCAGAAGAAGCAGAAACGATTTATTACGTCTATGTAGTAGATGAAGAGAATCGATTAAAAGGAGTCTTAACGCTTAAAGACTTAATTGTTCATAAAAGAAGATGTGAAAATTAGTGAAATTATGGTGGATCGTGTTGTTTCTGTTGAAGTACAAGAAGCACAAGATGCCGTAGCAAAAATGATTCGAGACTATGACTTCTTAGCAATTCCAGTTGTTGATGAAGAAGAAAAACTAATTGGAATTATTACAGTCGATGATGCCATTGACGTTATCGATGAAGAAGCAACAAGTGATTACTCAGGTTTAGCAGGGGTAGACGTAGATGAACAATCATGAACCCATTTATTGCAGCCTCAAAACGTTTGCCATGGTTAATTAGTTTATTATTCTTAGGATTAACAACAGCAGCCTTATTAAGTCGTTATGAAGGAATTATCGGACAAAGCAAGTGTACTTTCAATTTTCATTACATTAATTACAGGTACAGCAGGGAATGCGGGGACACAATCTTTAGCGGTAGCAGTTCGTAAGATTGGATTAAATGAAGATGAACCAGTTTTCGTCAAAACGATATTGTCAGAAGTTGCAACAGGGATTATTAGTGGGATTGCTACAGGATTGATTATTTTTATCGTAGTAGGTTTATGGCAAGCAAACTGGATTTTAGGGTGGAATCATTGGAGTGTCAATGTTCTTTGCGATTACAGTAGCAACCATTGCCGGAAGTTTAATTCCATTATTAATTGACTCTATGGGGTTTGACCCTTCATTTGCGAGTGGTTTATTCATTACTACAGTCAGTGACTTAACGAGTGTATTTGTATATTTCACGATTGCAAGCATGTTTCTTGAGAAATTTTTAGAATTAACAAAAAATGGCTCCACCTCAAAAAGGGCGAGCCATTTTTAATTATTCAGAAACTTTGTAATACATTGCTTTTTTTAGTGCGTCTGAAGTTAGGGCAGATTGAGTACCGAATAAACGATCTTTGATGTATCAGAAGTATCTTTATTTCCTTCAATAAGTCCATAAGTTACAACTTGATTTTTAGGAACAAAATGTCATAATGGCACTTCCAACAGTTGGTTGATTTTCTAATGGAGTGAAAATCCAGTTTAACAACCCCTCTTGATATTGGGTTTGAGTTGGTTGTACTTTAAAAAGTAGCTTTCTTCAATAGAAACTGTTCCATTTTCATGGAAAGTTAATTCGACCATACTCATTTCTCCAAGTTCCTTTTTAGATTTGTAACCTATTTGATATATCAATATTTCTAAAGGTTTTTGTTCCGTGTTTGTTCCGTGAGTTAAAATATCCATAATCTTTTTATTATCAGATTCTTCTAACTCTCGAATCACGTGAGCATATGTTTGCATAGTGATTGTTGGACTTGCGTGTCCTAGTCGTTTGCTCACAGACATCACTTGGACTCCTTTCGAAAGCAAGATACTGGCATGAGTATGCCTTAAACTATGAAACCTTATTTTACGTTCGATATCAGCTTTTAATAATGATGACTTTAATACTTTGTAAATTCTTGTATGTGTGACCTTTGGGAATATACGTTCGTGTGTTCTTGGTAATTGGTATAAGATATCTATAATTTCTTTTGGAATAACAATTGTTCGTTTTGCAGATTTTGTTTTTTTCCATCAGTGAAATCAAAAGTGTTTATATAATCGAATCCTTTTTTTCAATTTTAACAGTACACTTATCTCTATCTAAATTATCCCAAGTCAATCCTAAACATTCGCCCAATCGCATACCACTAACCATCGCCAACAAAATAACATATTTGGCTATATATCTCGGATCGAGTGAATTAATAATAACATCATACAATCTATAGTACTCATCTAATGATAAGAATTTGGTTTCTTCTTCAAATGTGTTTTTCCATATTCCCTTTAATTTTTACGTAAGCACAAGGATTTTTCAAGAGTACATCGGTTCTTACAGCATGATTAACAGCCCCAGAAATATATCTGTGATATTTGACTATTGTTCCTGATGCATAATTTTCAGATAATGTGTTTACAAATTCTTGATAATTATCTGGAGTAATATCTTTTAGCATTAGATTATAATTTTTCTTCTACATATTTAATAATCATATCAATTCGCTTCAAAAACGCCTATAGAAACTGTTCCATCCTTGTACAATGTTTTCCAAGAACGCATATAATCAGCCAAATAGATTTTTTTCTTTAGCGAAATTCTACCACTTAGCATCTCGTTTTCTCGTTTTACAGATGCATCTTTTGCTTCAGCTTTTGTCTTGAATCCACTTTTTGATACAGCTTTTTGTTTACCATTGTCGTAATAATAAACTTTATAAGCCCAAGTTTTGCCACGTTTATAAACGCTTGCCATATTTACCAACCTCACTTTTTATGGTAAAATAGGGCATACCAAATAGCCCCTATTTTAGGGGGATTTTTGTTAAAAACATCGTACTGTAATCTTGCCGGATCTGAGTACGGTGTTTTTTATTATCACTCGAAAAATCAAGCGATTAATTATCGTTATAAATAGCGTAATATCAGTACTTTTATTACTAATTAGTTTTTATAATCACGTGATTTTTGTTCTAAAAATACTACAGTCCCAACATATTTTTAGAGTGTCATCTTGAGTGACTGTAATATCTTTATATTTCTTATTTAACGAAACTAATTTAATCGCATCTTCTGTAATGTATATCTTCTTAAGATATGCATCTCCATTTACGATTACAACACCAATCGAGCCATTTCTGAAATCTGTTTCTCGTTTAATAAATACATAATCGCCATCATGGAACATCGGATCCATAGAATCCCCATTCACTTTCAAGCAGAAATCTGTACCGTTTGGAATCATATCTGCACCAAAGCTGATTGTTTCTACTTGCTCATCATCTAAGTACAATCCAGTACCAGCTGACACGCTTCCGTAAAATTTCACTTCGTACCAATCTGCTTCTTCTTCATATAATCATTCATGTTTACTACATTGTTATTTTGTTCGTGCAATTGTTCTGTAGCGAAATCATATACTTTTATTTGTCGGTCAGTATGTAATTGCACAGAAACTTCAGTTATTTTTGATTACATCATCTAAACCAATAGAAACAATTTGATTATCTTCTAACATATTAAATAATTCGTCAAATGACATATTCATAGCTTCTGCAACATTCTTAATGACAGGAATGGATGGTGTAATAGGTTTGCCTGTTTTTGGTCTTTTTATTTTTCTAAAACAGAAATATATGCTTTGCTAAGACCAGACATTTTTGCGAATTTATCCATACTTAACTCATTATCATCTCTAAATTTTTAATGATTTCTCCTAGATTCAATTATATCAGCTCCTTTTGTTTAACATTCTAAACATATTATGAAACAAAAAAATATCAACTTTTGTTTAACATTGTTGACAAAATATGTTTAACATGTTAGACTCTGTTTTGTAAACAATGTTAAACACTAAAACAATACATTTTTTTATCAACTTGTTTAATATTTTTACACAACAATTTAAGAAAAGGAGCGAAAGAATGATAGTTAGCTATAAAATTAAAAATGAGAGAAGATTTAAAAATTTCTCAAGAAGAATTAGCAGAAAAATCTGGAGTTAGTAGAACAATAATTTCTGGCTTAGAAACCGGATCATTAGCGAAACTTCTACAGTTACGTTAAAAATTAGCATCATTTTTAACGTAAAGGTTTCAATTTATTTTTAAAGTAAATGTCTAACATGTTGGACGTTTAGAAAGGAGACAAATTGCTAAAAACAATTAAGGAAAGGAGCTAATCAATGCAAACAGAACAATTGTTAATATATCTATTTATCTCAATCGGAAGTATTGCTTATACCTATTTTGTAACAAAATTCGTATTAAATAGAGCGATTAAATTAGCGGAAACAATTGCTGTTGAAACTGCAAAACAAATTTTAAGAATCTTGCAAAGAAGAAATTAAAAAGACTTCTCGAAAGAAGTCTTAAAACGGATTAACAGTTTTTAAGGAACTCTAATAAATAATCTAATAAAAATTGAGTAAATTTTTAAAAGTATCAATATCAATTAATCCTAAAAATACATCAAAATACTTTGATAAACCACCTGGACGATTACAGAACATATTTGTTCAATATGCCATTTCGTATCTATCAAAAATTTGAATTTATCAACAAAAAGAGTCATTTTGGATTGTAACTATTTCTTTTAACTTATCATCTTCCACTAAAGATAAATTAAAGCAAGCAGAATCAATCTTGTTCACCATTTCGTGTACATCGCTGTCGAATTCAGACCAAATCACAGCTTGTTGCGTATAAAACTGTGTAATTCCATTTGTCTTTTGATGTTGAATGTTGGGTCTGAATAACGAGTGAAATTGGAATGGATTTGTTGAGCTAACTTAACAGTAGGAGCATACGATTTTTGAATCATTTTAGTATACGAATCAGCTATATGTTGCATTTTCTCAAAAACATCAGTTTTAAAAGTTTGTTGTTGAGAATTGAGAGAAATGGAATAAGCACGATTGATTATTTCCATATTTTTAAAAATATTGTTCCATAAATTTATTCATAAACAACACCTCCTTTCCAAAGTAATTATAGGCTTGTATGGATTGGAGAGCAATATAGAAAGGAGGAATCAGAATGGATAAAGAAACGACAGTAAAAGAGTTTCTAGAATTCAGAAGCAATTTTACAAAAAGAGAATGGCACGAATTAAATCAAGCTGTTGACGAAAGACTAAAACAAAAAGCCGACCAATTAAAACTGGACGACCTCGGATTTAGTAGTTATCTCAGACAAATTAAAAAGATTTATCTAGAAAGGAGTGATAAAAATGGAGCAAGCAACACTAGATTATTTCGACCAAATTATTGTTGAAGTTATCAAGCGAAATCCTAAAAAGTTTGTGTGATACTGATTCAATCTGAACTTACACACACACATACACCGGATTGGCTCACAACCAAACAGCTTTGCGATAAGCTTGGGACTACCGTAAGCACATGGTCTAAAAAGTGATGTTCGATATCATCCAGTAGTAGTTAATGCAAGAAGAACAGACACGGCTCCATATAAATACAAATCTGACAAGCTTGAAGCGATTCAAAAAGTTTGGGACGAAAGGAGGTACAGACGTGGAAAAGGCTAAGAGTTTCATCATATTTGTTCTGACAGTCACGTTACTGGCATCGTACTTCATGATGTATAACTTGTGGATGGATAATCGAGTTTTAAAAATAAAGTGAATGATTTGGAAAGTACTGTAAGAGTTTATCAAATTATTGAGAAAACTAGTAAGAACGGAGGTTAAAGATGGATAAATTTCAAGAACGTCTATCACTCATCATGATTAGTTTAACAATAATATTTTCGTTTTGTATTGATTGGTTTTTGGGAGTGTTTTTATTCCACAATTCAGAACAAAGTGAAAATGCTATATCTGGAATGTTTTTGTTCGGTATATCAAGTATTTTCGTAACAACTTGGTTAAAAGTAAAAAATAACGGAGGTTAAACATGACAAGACGAGAGTATAGAAAACAAAAACTAAACAATTTTAACAAATGGTTTCTAATTAGATTTGCACAAACTTTCGCTTATTTTACAGCGTTTGTAGTATTGCTAGTTTTGTTGCTTGGGTTATTTATCAGGGGCATCGAATCAGCATTATCAGAAGCTTCAATTAATTCAAACAGGGCAGTACGTAGGGGAGATGATGCAACACGAAACAATCATTAAATTAATCAAACAATCAATTAGAAATTTCGAAGAAACAAACAATGTAGAGCATTTGAACGATATTATCCAAATGATTTTTGAGTACAAAAAGCCAGCAACTGGTACTTGCTGACTCGTGAATAATATCTCTCTGACATTATAACACAAAAAAACGAAAGTAGAGGAATAGAACATGGAACAAAAAGAAAAATTTATTGTATTTCGTGAGAAAACAGTTGGTCAGTATTTAGCAGATTATAAAAATCAAGGTACTTTAGCTTATGAAGCTAATTATGTTGATGATATTGCAAAAGGCAGCGACTATCAATTTTACAGCGTATAAGGACCAAAAACAAAAATGAAGTTACTTGCTAAAAGCTTTGATTGTGAAATCTTAGTAGTAGAAGCAACGTATGACTTGAAAAAGTTAAACGGGAAGAACCTCAAGAAATTGCACTAGCAACAAACGGAAAAAAAGCATTGTCGAGATGTTGAGTGAACTTGGACAAGTAATGGGATTAGACAAGGCAGGAGAGTAACTATGAGTAAAGAAAAATTGTATTTAAAAAGAAAGTTATATGCCAAAACGCATACAATCAGCAATATCCAAGAGTCAGAGTAGAACACGATGTGTATCAACAAATCTGTAAAATTTCTTTTGGAAACAGGCGAAACGTTAAATTTCGTAACATCCAGACTATTAGAGTTTGCTATTGAACGTGTAGAAATTAGCGAGGAACAAGTAATGCCAAAGTATAACGGAGGAAAAAGGAGGAGTACATCGTGAGTGTGAAAAATTAATAAACTTGAAATCGAGAATGTCAAACGTGTAAAAGCCGTAGCTATAGAGCCAACTCAAAACGGATTGACGATTTTAGGTGGAAATAACAATCAAGGCAAAACCAGTATTCTGGATTCTATCGCTTGGGCGTTAGGTGGTAATAAGTACAAGCCTCAGCCAAGCTACACGAGAAGGTTCCATGAATCCACCAAAGCTTACGAGTTGAATTATCAAACGGCTTAATTGTGGAACGAAAAGGCAAGAACTCAGATTTGAAAGTAACGGATCCTAAAGGCATCAAAGCAGGACAACAATTATTGGATTCATTTGTAGAAGAATTTGCGTTGAATCTGCCTAAATTCATGGAACAAACTTCAAAAGAAAAAGCAAATACGCTCCTAAAAATTATTGGTGTAGGAGACAAGCTTTATCAATTAGATACGGAAGAAGCGAAACTATACAACGAGCGTAGAGCTATTGGACAGATTGCAGACCAAAAAGAAAAAAATATGCTGATGAGATGATGCAATATCCAGATGTTCCAAACACTCTAATCAGCATTTCAGATTTAATCCATGAACAACAAGCCATCTTAGCTAAAAATGGAGAAAAATGCACGTAAGAGACAAAAACATCGAGCAAATTAAACAAGATTTGATGCACTCAAATCAACGCATCGAACATTTAAAAGAACAGTTAGAAGAAGCTACAAAACGACACAATCAACTGCAGAATGATTTTAGATTTTTGTGAACAAGGATGCTGAAACGTTGCTAGATGAATCGACAGACGAAATCGAACAAAGCATCGCCAATATTGAAGAAATCAACTGCAGAGTAAGAGCAAATCTCGATAAAGAGAAAGCTGAAGAAGATGCTAAAAGAGCAGAAAGCTAAATACGATGAGTTGTCTGGAATGATTGAAGATATTAGAAAAGAACGTACAGATTTATTGAATAATGCTGATTTACCATTACCTGGATTAAGTGTAGAAGATGGCGAATTAATTTTTCGAAGGTCAGAAATGGGATAACATGAGCGGATCTCAACAGTTACGAGTAGCTACAGCAATTGTCCGTAAATTGAAACCAGAATGCGGATTTGTGTTATTGATAAATTAGAACAAATGGATTTAAACACGTTAACAGAGTTTGGACATTGGTTAGAATCGGAAGGATTGCAAGCTATTGCTACTCGAGTATCGAATGGAACAGAATGTCAAATCATTATCGAAGATGGCTATGTGGTTTCTGATTCTGTGACACCGTTCCAAACAACTGAGCCAATTAAACATGATTGGGCAACAAATTTTTAGAGAGAGGAGAAACTTATGAATATAACACGAGGAAAACAGGCAAAAGCTCAACGAGTCATCATTTATGGTACTGAAGGAATTGGAAAAATCTACTTTAGCATCACAATTCCCAAATCCGTTATTTATTGACACCGAAAGGTTCTACAAGCAACATGGATGTAGCACGCATGGATAAGCCAACATCTTGGATTATGTTAATGAATCAGATTGCGTTCATTAAAGCCAATCCGACAGTGTGCGATACGTTAATCGTAGATACCATAGACTGGGCAGAAGCGTTAGCTACCGAATTCGTGTGTTCGTTGTACGGTAAGGTAGGGTGTAGAAGATTTCGGTTACGGTAATGGATATACGTATGTACGTGAAGAATTTGGGCGTTTTTAAAATAAACTGCAAGAAATAGTAGACTTGGGAATCCATGTGGTTCTGACAGCTCACGCTCAGATCCGTAAATTCGAACAGCCAGACGAGATGGGGGGATACGATAGATACGAGTTGAAGCTTGGTAAAAAGACAACATCGCAAACTGCACCGCTCGTAAAAGAATGGGGAGATATCGTACTATTCTGCAATTACAAGACGATTGTCATGAAAAAAACGAATCAAAGAAAAACACAAGGCTCAAGGTGGACAACGAGTGATGTATACCACTCATACACCTGCTTGGGATGCTAAAAATCGTTTTGGATTACCAGAAGAATTACCAATGGAATACCAAGCCATTGCACACATCTTCAACAAGCAACATAAACAAGTAGTACCACAACCACAGCCAGTACAGCAAGTACAACCAGTACAACCAGTAGCAGAGCCTACAGCTACACCAGTAGCTCCAACGAATCCAGTTGTGGAAGAAGTGCCATAGGGATCCGTTTATTGAGCTATCTACATTAGAGCTACCAGAAATACTGCCACAAGCGTTGCGTGATTTAATGCGACAGAACTCAGTAACAACAGAAGAATTACAACTGATGGCATCAAATCGAGGTCACTTCCCAATGGGGACACCTATCGAGAATTTCCCTAAAGAATACTGGGATGTCGTAGTAGCGAATTGGGAAACATCAATGCAAGAAATTAATCAACATAGAACTTTATAGAAAGAAGGAAATTAAATGACACAACAATACAATCAACCAGAACGTGAACTAGGATGGGACGATACTATCCAACAGGATTCAGCAGACTTTATTTTACTTCCAGAAGGATTATATAACTTTGTCGTGAAAGGTTTTTGAGCGTGGTCGTCACATGCCTAATCCTCAAAAATCCAGGTAAATTACCAGCATGTAATAAAGCGACGTAAACGTAGAAATCACAACTCCACAAGGATCGGCAGTGTTAAAACACAACTTATTCTTACATTCGTCTACAGAAGGAATGCTGTCAGCGTTCTTTGGTGCTATCGGTCAAAAGAAAAAAAGGTGAGCCGTTAAAAATGAATTGGCAAACGATTATCGGATCTCGTGGTGTTTGTAAGGTAGGAATGCGTACGTATAACGGAAATCAATATAACGAAGTAAAAGCTATGCTATATCCAGAAGATGTAGACCAAACTAAAGTTTTAAACGGACAAGCAGTGCAACAATCATATCAAACACAACCGCAATACAATCACCAACAAAGGTGCATGGAATAACGGAACTGCATTTTTAGGAGGAACTTGAATGGAGTTACGACCATATCAACAAGAAGCTCGTGAATCCGTTCAGAAGGAATGGGAAGAAGGTCGTAAGAAAACATTGTTAGTATTGCCGACAGGGTGCGGAAAGACGATTGTGTTTTCTAAAGTAATTGAAGATAGAGTGAAGCTAGGCGAGCGTGTGCTTGTCCTAGCTCATCGCTCGAAATTATTAGACCAAGCGAGTGACAAATTATTCAAATCAACAGGATTACGAACATCGCTAGAAAAAGCAGAATCCACCAGTTTAGGCAGTTGGAATCGTGTAGTAGTCGGATCTGTTCAAACATTGCAACAGCCAAAACGCCTAGCTAAATTTGACAAACATCATTTCGATTCTATTGTAGTTGATGAAGCCCATCATTGTATCTCAAATGGCTATCAACGAGTATTAGAACATTTCGATGATGCAAATGTGTTAGGAGTAACTGCTACTCCAGACCGTGGAGACATGCGTAATTTAGGAACGTATTTTGATTCATTGGCTTACGAATACACGCTACCTAAAGCAATCAAAGAAGGGTATTTAAGTCCGATTAAAAGCTTTAACAATTCCAATCGACTTGGATTTATCAAGCGTGATGATGCAAAGTGGAGATTTTTAAAAGCAAGTGATGTCGATAATGCATTGGGATCCGTATCTGGATAAAATTGCAGATGAGATGCTGAATCATTGTTTAGATAAGAAGACAGTCGTGTTTCTACCATTAGTAAAAAAACATCGCAGAAAATTCAAAGATATTTTAAACTCGAAAGGATTTAAAGCGGCCGAAGTCAATGGAGAATCCAAAGACCGTGCTGAAATCTTAGAAGATTTTTGATAAAAGGTAAATACAACGTTTTGTGCAATTCTATGCTTCTTACTGAAGGTTGGGACTGCCCTACAGTTAACTGTGTAGTGGTGTTAAGACCGACAAAGGTACGTGCTTTGTATTCTCAAATGGTAGGGCGTGGAACACGTTTAGCCGAAGGTAAAGACCATTTACTTTTACTAGACTTCTTATGGCATACCGAACGACACGAACTTTGCCGTCCAGCTCATTTGATTGCTGAGAACGATGAAGTTGCTAAAAAGATGATTGAGACTACTGAAAATAATATCAATGTAGCGTTAGATTTGGAAGATTTAGAGGAACAAGCAAAAGAAGATGTCACAGCTCAACGTGAACAAGCACTAGCAGAACAATTAGCTCAAATGCGTAAACGACAACGTAAACATGGATCCATTACAGTTTGAAATGAGTATTCATGGAGAAGATTTAACAAGCTATGTACCATCGTTTGGATGGGAAATGAGTCCACCAAGCAAGAAGCAAGTAGAAACATTAGAAAAATTAGGTATCTTGCCAGACGAGATTGACAACGCAGGTAAAGCCCAAATGTTGCTTGATAGATTATCAAAAACGACAACGAGAAGGCTTAACAACACCAAAAACAGATTCGATTATTAGAACGTTACGGATTCAAAAATGTAGGAATGTGGCAATTTGACAATGCATCTAAATTGATTAATCGCATTGCGGCCAGTGGCTGGAGAGTTCCGCAAAATGTTAATCCTAAAGAATATGTGCCAAATTAAAAAGTTCTTTGAAAATTTAATAAAAACACTTGATTAATGTCTGACAAAAGTGTAATATATATTTTGTCAGACGAAAGGAGTGATGTCATTGTCTGATGCATAGGACGTCCAACAAACGACCCTAAAAATTTACGAGTTACAATAAGATTTAATGATGAGCAAAGCCAAAAAAATACAAGACTATGCTAAAAATAATCTAACAACGTCGGAAGTTATTAGAAAAGCCGTTGACGACCTTAAATAAAAATAGCACATAACTCCTTAGTTTGGCGACCAAAGAGTTATATGCTATCGCTGTAGAAAAGTGTTTCTACATGAAATATTGTATCATGTAGGACACTTCTTTTCAACATACACAAAGGAGTGTTTTTATTATGACAAAAATTGAACTTTTTAAACAGTTACGAAGATTTAGTAATCTATACTGAAGAGATTAGAGAAAAGTCTGGAATTTTTACATGGATGGTTGTCGAAAGTACCTAAATTTGATGATTATTGGTCTTATTATGATTTAATTGCATTGCACGGTCAGCACTTTGCCTTGCTAAATCTTATCATGTATCGTATGGACTGCTTGATTGAGGAACATGGTGCAATCGTGAGAGAAGAAACCAGAACAGGAGAGTGTAATAATGGGAAAAGATAATCAACTAAAAACTATGATAGGTCAACGATTTGGCAATTTAGTCGTGATATCTCGCAATTCTCAAAATTCAAAAAGTGGTAATGCTAGATGGGATTGTGAATGCGATTGTGGAAACAAGGCGACAGTGATTGGTAGTAAGCTCCGTAATGGTTACACCAAATCATGTGGATGTGCTAGAAAGAGTGAAGTTGCGCAAGGCTATGCCAAAACAAGACTTTATCGTATTTGGCGTAATATGCACAACCGTTGTTATAAAAAGGATAACGACAATTATTCTTACTACGGTGGTCGAGGTATTGAAAATATGTTCTGATTGGCATAATTTTATTAAGTTTAGGGATTGGGCGTTGTCTAATGGATACGCTGATAACTTGTCTATTGATAGGATAGACCCTAAAAAGAAACTATACTCCAGATAATTGTCGATGGGCAGATTCAAAAGAACAGGCCAACAATAAGACTAATAACCATATGATTGAATATAAAGGTAACAGATATACAATGTCAGAATTTGCAGATTTATTGAACATTACGTATTGGACCGTTAATAATCAATTAAGGCTTGGTTGGAGTGCTGAAAAATAGCAAACAAAGCAAAGGAGAAAAATGTTAGAAGAAAAATTTGATTTACTACCATTATTAAATTATATTGACCCAGCTAGCCTCTCATATGACGGGTGGTTGTCGGTGGGAATGGCGTTGAAACACGAAGGTTATACAGCTAGTGATTGGGATGAGTGGTCTAGAAATGATGCAAGATACCACACAGGCGAATGTTTTATGAAATGGGATTCGTTTCAAGGCACAAGCTCGCCAGTCACTGGTGGCACAATTTTTCATCTTGCAGTCGAAAATGGATTTGTTCAACTACTGTGCATGATGATGGTCGAGGTGCATTGGATTGGGATGCTTCTATCAAATATGATAATGATTACCAATTATTAGACAAGTCGTACATCGATGGTAAAGAAATCCATGAGCCGAAGCACTGGAATCCAGTACAGGAGATTGTCAAATACTTAGATACGTTATTCCAATCAGACGATATCGTAGCATATTCGACAGAAAGTTATGCTAAAACGAATGAAGCTACTGGAAGTAGAAAAGTACTTACCTGCCAAAGGTGCTTATGACAGGACTGCTGGAGAGTTAATCGATAAGCTATTAAGATGCGATGGGAAAATTAATGAAGTCTTAGGCGATTATAACGAACAGGCAGGAGCTTGGGTACGTTTCAATCCGATGGACGGAAAAAGGCGTAAAAGAACGAGAATGTAGCTCAGTTTCGATATGCATTAGTTGAGTCCGATAACATGGATCTTGAAAAAGCAAAAACGCTATCGTTCGTGAGTTAGAACTACCAATTGCAACATTAGTGTACAGTGGCTCAAAGTCGATTCATGCAGTTGTCAGAATCGAAGCTACTAACAAAGAAGAATACAAAAAGAGAGTCGATTACTTATATAAGATTTGTAAGAAGAATGGACTTAACGTAGACGAGCAAAATAAGAATCCTAGTCGATTAAGCAGATTACCTGGTTTCATGCGTGGAGATAAGAAACAATTCATCATCGACACGAACATTGGAAAAGCATCGTGGGATGAATGGTATCAACATATCGAAGATTTAAACGATGAATTACCAGATCCGGAGAGTTTAATCGATTTCTGGGAAGACATGCCACCACTTGCTCCAGAATTGATTAAAAGGAGTATTAAGACAAGGACACAAGATGTTGATTGCTGGTCCATCGAAAAGCTGGAAAAGTCATTTGCATTAATCAACATGTCGATTGCGATTGCCGAAGGTCATCATTGGTTCGGATGGGGAATGCACTCAAGGCAAAGTCTTGTATGTAAACCTGGAATTAGATAGAGCATCGTGTTTGCATCGTTTCAGAGATGTATATAAAGCAATGGGCATCGAAGCTAGAAACATTTCCAATATCGATATTTGGAACTTGCGTGGTAAAACTGTGCCGATGGACAAACTAGCACCAAAACTGATTAGACGAGCGTATAAGAAAGGTTACATTGCCGTTATTATCGACCCAATCTACAAAGTATTAACTGGGGACGAGAACAGTGCAGACCAAATGGCACACTTTACCAATCAATTTGACAAAGTCGCTACTGAATTAGGTTCGAGTGTAATCTATTGCCACCACCACTCTAAAGGTTCTCAAGGTGGTAAGAAGTCGATGGATAGAGCGAGTGGTTCTGGAGTATTTGCTCGAGATCCCGATGCGTTAATCGACTTAGTGGAATTAGAGTTAACGGAAGAAATCCGCAAGCAACAAATCAACAGCACGACTGCCAAAATCTATCAAGATGCTATTAACCAAATGAATAGACCATACATGGAACAGTTTGTCGGACTAGATGATTTACAAAGCTCGTTCCAAATGCGTAATCATTTCGAGCGTGCGGTAACAAATGTAAAAGACAGAGTCACAGTCAATGATACAGTGACGGCTCAGACTGCCAGAATCGAAAAATAGTACAGCTTGGCGTGTTGATGGTACGTTACGTGAGTTTGCCAAATTTAAGCCAAGAAATATCTGGTTTAGCTATCCAACACACACAGTCGATGATACAGGTATCTTAGCAGATATTCAGCTAGATGATAATACTCCAAGTTGGAAGAAGAATTTGAGAAATCTGGTAAGAAACAAAAGTCCAGCACAACGAAAACAAGATAGAAAAGTAGCGTTTGATACAGCTTATTCTGCTCTAAATGATGGAATACAAACCAGTGACACAAGAAGATATGTGTGAGTATTTAGGAATTTCTTCACGAACTTTTTAAGAGAAGAATGGAAGAAATTGAGTGGTTATAAACTGGATGGAAATCTAGTTGTTGAAGAATGATAAATAGGAAAAATTCCTAATTTTTGACATGACAAATAGGGGCACGGCACTGTGGCAGACACGACAGAAACTTCCTATTTGTCTGTCTGCCAATCGGAAAAATCCTAAACGAAATTTTTAAAATGACATGACAAATAAGGGCATTTTCCTATTTGTCACTGGACAGGCACTGGGTTAGGTTGTAGAAACACTAAAAAGTTTTGTCTGTCACGAGAGTCAAGTGTAGGGTCAGTCAAGCTGGAATGAGACTAGCCAGCTTGTCCTGCCCTACCTACACTTGACAAAACGCCGAATGGAATGGGTAGAAATTAATTAAAAATAGTGAGTTTATTCACAAATAAGAAAGGAGAATTTTATGGCTAGAGAAAATCAAAATTTTTAGATGTTGGAAAAAAATATGCCGAGATTATATCATACATTGCCTAATGAAGAATTTGACTATGATAAGTCAAGTTTTGAAATGGATTGCTAGTCAACCAGAATTGTTAAATTATTTAAAGTATATGTTATTTTACATTGGATACATTGAATACGATAAAACTACAGGCACATGGAAAGGTATTGATGTACATGATTGAGTTTTTATTCCGATGGAAAAATACCGACAACGACTCATCAGCAAAAACAAGTAACATGCAAGAATGGTAAGCCACATTTTTGAACCACCAAAGCTAATCGAAGCTAGAGCAAAATACATGGCGTACTTGTCACAATTTGCTCCTCAAGAAAAAAATCCAAGGTGCAATTCGATTAACTGTGAAATGGATTTTTCCAATGGTAAAAAGGTAGCTACAACGGTCAGTACAAAACGACTAAGCCAGATACAGATAATCTACAGAAGTTGTTAAAAGATTGCATGACTGAGCTAGGGTTACTGGGTAGATGATGCATTAGTAGCATCTGAAATCGTAGAAAAATTCTGAGGCGAAACAACTGGAATTTATGTTCGTGTGGAGGAATTGAAATGAGCTTAGATTATAGAGCATTCTACAACGATGTAGTCGATTGGATCTATCAAGCTCAAGAAGTGGAACGAATTAAAAGGATTCGGAACAGATGAATACATGGATTGGATTGTCCAGTCAGTAGTGCAGATATGCGAGAAATACCAGAATGATAAATTTGTTCAAAAACAAATGCGTATGCTGTGGAATCATATCGATGATGCAGTGATTAGAACAATTGGGAAGTGAGTAAATGGAGGTAATTTTGGAAAATGTGATACTGGATCTTGTCATACTTATGAGCATATCGAGATTGTAGAAATCGATGGTAAGAAACGAGTAAAGAGAAAGCGTGATGGCAAAATCATGCACGCAAACAAGGAGGCAGTGAGTCGTGATAATACTAAACGCAAAATTAGAAGACAACGTAACAATCATTTTAAATCCTAGCCATATCGTAATGATGAAGGATTATGGAGATGGTGCAGTGATTAGCACTACCTAAATTCGAGAACAGGAACGTTGTATGTGAAAGAATCAAAAGAAGAAGTACTGGAGATGATACGAGAATATGAAACTGATTAAATTAAAATGATTTAGTTGTTGGTACGATTTATATCAATACAGATAGGATTATTAGTGTAGGTCGTTGGGTTGAGAATGATGGATTCCAATTCCTTGAAGGTTCAACCGTGGAATATTGGGATGGAAAAGGAATCGTTGAATTAGAAGTCAATGAGCTACCAGAAGAAATTATGGAGATGGTAAATAAATGACAATGAATTTTAGAGAAATAACAGATTATATGTATCAAATTTACGAAAAGAAAAATGCTGATTATGGCGATAGCTTCAGCAAAACATTTGATGAATTTGGATTAACGGCTTCAGCAATTCGCATTAACGATAAAAACAGAACGATTCAAGAAGCTTATTAAACAAGATGCTCAAGTGCAAGATGAATCGATTAAAGATACATTACTGGATTTGGCAAATTATGCAGTGTTAACACTAATGGAGATATCAAAGCGTGAAGCTCAATAAGAAAAACAAAGGAGAATAGAATAACTATGAAATTATTAGCAGAATTTGTACAAGAAAAATTAGGAGAAAATAAAACAGAAATTGCTTTTACAGTAAAAGAGTATATGCAGTATGCAAATGTAAAAGATAAAGACGAAGAAGAAGTATTTCCAGAACTAAAAAGAAAAAGTAGAGCGTTTGTTAAATTATAGTATAACTCTTGGAGAGGTTGGAGATGTTGATTTTGTTCGATTTGTTCCTGTTGTTTGCGATTATGTGGTTGAATTCGCAATTTGAGATTAAAATATCAGGCGAAGCAACTACTATCAGAACACTTGATAAAAATTGGCTTGTAAGTTGTGTTACTAAAGGAGATGAATAATGAACGATATTAGACAGCTATTCCTGGAACACGTTCAAGAATTGGCTGGTACGGATAAACTAGAAGTTTATGTTGATATACCTGATTTTGTCCGTGGTGCTAATCTTGAAGTAGATGATAGATATGTATGTAAAAATTTTTAAGTTGTTTACTCTACAAAATATACGAGAAGAAGACGCTAGTGAATGATATTCACTTTTTAGTTGGTCCTTGTATTAAGTTGTATTTCAAGGAAGGAACAAAAAGAAATGCGAAAAACACAATGAAAACTGGTTAGTAGATTGTGTCGAAGGAATGGAGGATGAATAATGGAATTTGGAAAAACTTTAAAAGAAATTCGAAAAGAAAAAGGCATGACTCAAGTACAATTAGCTAAATTCTTAGATGTTTCTGTTGCTTCTGTTTGTAAATGGGAACAAGGAACTTCTACACCAAATCATACTTGCTCCCAAATTTTAAAAGATAAATTAGGCATCGATTACTCTCCTGCTATTCACAAAAACATAATTTCTATCACTTGAAAGCTAGACTAAAACAATATGCTAATGAGCCGATGCTACCGATTGACAAGTCTAGATATATGGATAAGTTATTAAACGAATTAAAAGTGGGCTATAACAACAGAAAATACAGAAAAAGAGATGCGTTTGATTGGAGCTATTACAAGACAATTGATGCAACATTGCTTTAAACACGATTATGAATTTGAAGCTTGCTTAGCAAAAAGCGATGGAGTATTTAGAAAAACAAGGAGGACAAGAAAAAGATGAGTATAATTGAAAAATTAGAAAACGAAATTAAAAGGATTAGAAAACAAAAATAGAATTACTGAAAGAGTTGGAAATCGAGAAACAGAAAGAATTAGGATTTCCTTTAAATACGGCGATAAATATTTTTTTATTGACCGACGCTGGAAATGTTGTAGATGGCTTGTAGCAAAATTACGCCTTTGACCATGATGCTTTTGTCGCAAGGAAATGTATTTAAATTTGAACAAGAAGCAAAAAGAACGTGACAGACGTGCGTTGCTAAAACGATTCAGACAGTTTAGAGACAAATGTAACGGGGATTGGAAGCCAACAATTAATGATATTATATCTTTTTTTAACTTTGAAGAACAAAAATTTAAAATTGATTGGTTTTGTCGAATTGGAATATTTGAATTGTTGGGTATCTTCAAAAACAAAGCAGATGCAGAACGTGCGATTGAACTATTTGGAGATGAGATTAGAAGACTGTGGGTGGATGAATGAAATTCTAGATTTATTTGCAGGAATCGGTGGGTTCCGATTAGGAATGGAATCTGCTGGGCATGAGTGCATCGGATTCTGTGAGATTGATAAATTTGCTAGAGAATCCTACAAGGCAATTCATGATACGAAAGGGGAGATTGAATTACATGACATCACGACAGTTACAGACGAGTTTATTCGAAGAATCGGAAGTGTGGACATTATCTGTGGAGGATTTCCGTGCCAAGCTTTCTCGATTGCAGGAAACAGACGAGGTTTCGAAGATACTCGAGGAACTCTATTTTTTTGAAATCGCTAGGTCTGCATCTATTCTCAGACCTAAATATCTATTCCTTGAAAAATGTCAAAGGGTTGCTCAATCATCAAAAAGGGGATACTTTCGAGACCATGCTCAGAATCTTGGATGAACTGGGGTATGATGTGGAATGGCAAGTGCTTAACAGCAAAGATTTTGGAGTCCCCCAGAACAGAGAACGAGTGTTTATTATCGGACATCTTAGAGGAGAATGTGCCAGAAGAATATTTCCTATCAGCGGAAAAATGAACAATCTGATACAAAAATCAAAAAAATAAAAGATTATAGGAAATACTAAAAATCCTGAGTGTACAGGAGTTGGGATGCGAAGTAGAGTATATGATTCAAATGGTTTAATGGCTACACTGACTGCCACGGATTATAAAGGTCCTAAACAAGTAGCAATTCCAGTCCTTACACCTAACCGAGTAGAAAAAGACAAAACGGTCGTAGATTCAAAAACGAACGGAGAGCCGATGTTTACGCTAACTGCTCAGGATCAGCACGGGAGTTTTACTGCAAGAAAAGAAACTGAAAAATCCGTGAAGCTACTACAAAAGGCTATGCTGAAGCTAGAATTGGAGATAGTGTGAATATCGCTAATATTAACTCAAAAACAAAAACGAGGACGAGTAGGTAATCAGATTGCCAATACACTACTAGCATCGGAACAGCAAGGAGTGGTCGGATCTGACTATCGTATTAGACGACTAACACCTCGAGAATGTTGGAGACTACAAGGATTTCAGATTCAGCTTTTGATAAAGCTCAAGCAGTAACATCAAACAGCCAATTGTACAAACAAGCAGGTAACAGCGTTACAGTGAATGTAATTGCTGAGATTGCAAAAATATTTTAAGGAGGATGAGGAATGAATAAAGTAACAGTATACACAACGATAGATTGTCCGCAATGTATGATGACATACATGGATGCATTGGATATCGAGTATGAAACGATTGATCTGAGAGTGATAACGAGGAAGCCAGAGTATGTTAAGTCGTTAGGATTTTCAATCGTTACCAGTTGTTGTGGTAGAGAGTGGCGAAGCTTGGTTTGGTTTCAGACCAGAGAATATTGACTTATTGAAGTAGGTGATGCGATGACGTTAAGTAAGAGACAATTGGCTTATTTTGAAGAATTATTTGCAGATTATCATAATTATCAAAGAAAATTAATTTAAGAAAAAGCTGAATTGTCAATTAGAAATTAGATGAAAATGTGGGTGGCGGAAAGTCGATATTATGAGCAACCGCTAGAAATTCAAGTGATACGAGAAAATGAGTGATAAAAGCTACAATTCTTAGAAAGAGCATATAACGCTATTACAAGTATTATCGAGGAATCAACAGAGGATACATTGAAAGTGATTAATTGCAGATTCTTTCAGAATAACGGTTTTAAATTCTTGGTCTACTGTATCTAGTATTCTTGGGATTAGCGTTAAGAAAGTATATCAAGTACGTTATCAAGTGCTTGAAAAATTCGGAAATAAAGTAGGATTATGCAATACAAGTGATGATTAAAAATAAGTGACTATATCTTTTCCTTATTTTTCGATTTATATTTGTAGTATAGAACTGATGCGATAAGACAGATTTTTGGTTTCCTTTCCTTGTTTTTGCTGTCTTATCGAACTGGAGAGTCTTCTAATGAAGGCTCTTTTTATTTTATTGGAGGTGGTGGAAAAATTGGCAAAATTGACACTAAACACAAGAAATTCGCTGACGAGTACATCATCAGTGGAAATGCTATGAAAATCAGCAATTAAAAGCAGGTTATAGCAAGAAATATGCAAAAGGTGATTCACATAAATTACTGGAAAAATACTGAATAAAAATCTTATATAGATGAACGACTGGCTCAACTAGAATCCGAAAAGATAGCGGATCAGCAAGAAGTATTAAAATATTTTGTCTGCTGTGATGCGTGGAGAGGATGACAGAGCAAACGCTAAAAAGTGTAAGCGAATCTGGACAAGTGATAACTGAGATTGATGTCGGAGCTAAAGATAGAATCAAAGCGGCCGAGCTATTAGGGAAACGATACAGATTATGGACAGACAAGTCCGAAGTAGAGTAACTGGTACGGTGGTGTTTAGCAATGAATCAGACATACCAGATTAAGCCAACAGATACCGTAGTAGATTTTACCAAAGGTTGTTGGATCTGGTTATGGAGCTTTTTGGAAATCAAGAAACTTCTACCGTGTTGTAAAAGGCTCTCGTGGTTCTAAGAAATCGAAGACAATAGCGTTAAATTTTATTGTCAGATTGCTAAAGTATCCATGGTCAAATCTATTGGTCGTTCGTGGTATTCAAATACGAACAAACAATCAACTTATACTGATTTTAAATGGGCAGTTAACAGACTGAAAGTAGCACATAAATTTAAGTTTAATGAGTCGCTACCAGAGATAACCGTGATTGATACTGGACAGAAAATACTGTTTCGAGGACTTGATGACGAGTTGAAAAATCACATCGATTACAGTTGATGTTGGTTCTCTTTTGCTGGGCTTGGTTTGAGGAATGTTACCAGGTCGAAACTGAAGACAAATTCAGCACAGTAGTAGAATCGATTCGTGGTAGCATCGATGCACCAGATTTCTTCAAACAAGTCACCATCAGCTTTAATCCGTGGAACGATAGACACTAGCTTAAGAGAACGTTCTTTGATGAAGAAACAAGGCGTGATGATACATTTGCAATTACGACAACGTTTAGATGCAATGAGTGGCTAGATGAAGTCGATATTAAACGATATGAAGATTTATATATTACCAATCCAAGGCGTGCCAGAATCGTGTGTGATGGCGAGTGGGGCGTTGCTGAAGGACTCATCTATGAGAACGTAACAGTTAAGAATTTTAACAAAGATGAGTTACTGGAAACAGGTCGATATGAATTAGCAATCGGACTCGACTTTGGTTTCACTCACGATCCAACAGCTTTATGTTGCTCGTTAATTGACGAAGCGAATAAACAAATTTATGTATCTCGATGAAGGTTATAAGATTGGTTTGATTACGAAGCAAGTAGCTGAGTTAATCCAGTCAAAAGGTTATGCTAAATCAACAATCATTGCTGATAGTGCAGAGCCAAGATTAATTCAAGAGTTACGTACTGAGTACGGTATATCACGAATTAAAGAAAGTCGAAAAAGGTAAAAGATAGTATTATAGGCAGTATCTAAGTTACAAGGATACGCTATTTTTTTGTGCATCCATCGTGTACGAACATCATGGATGAATTTTTACAGTTATTGCTATCAACAGGATAAAGAAGGTAACTGGTTAAATAAACCAGAAGACAAAAACAATCACTTAATGGATGCGTTACGCTACAGCTTGCAATGTATTGAAAGTGGTAAGGCAACCGTTAAGAGCAAATCACTTTAGGAATAAGATAGAGGGAAATAATGACAATCACATTAGATAAAAGAATTGATGCAAGATGGCGTACTAACGCCAGAAATCTTGAATATTGTATTAAACAGCATCAAGGAACATTAGCTAGATTAAACAAGTTATCTGATTATTATGATGGTAAACAAGATATTTCAAATCGTACATTTGGAAATCCAAACATACCGAATCATAAAAATCGTAGCAAATCATGCAAAAGTATATCGTGGATATTGCTACAGGATTTCTAGTTGGCAATCCAATCGCTTATTCTGGCTCATAAGTTGATAAGATTTTAGACGAGTACAGTCGAATGGATATTATTAGTCACGATACAGAATTGGAAAAAGACTTATCTGTATTTGGGATTGGATATGAGCTAATGTACTTAGCTCCAGTTGACGAAGGAGATACAGAGATTAGAATTAAGTCGATTGACCCAAGAGGTATTTTCGTAGTAACGGATGATACAGTCGATAAGAATCCACTATTTGGCGTGCATTACCAACAACGATTCAAATTAGATGGCTCATTGAATTATTATTTAATCAACGTATACACAGAAGATAAAAATCTATACGTATCATGCTAAAGGGCTATCAAAAGGACAGATGACATTATTTGAAGAATCTGAGCATTATTTTGGTGCAGTACCAGTCGTAGAATATAGAAACAATGAGGAAAGACAAGGCGATTTTGAACAACAAATATCTCAATTTGATGCATATAACCTGTTGCAGTCAGACCGTATCAATGAGAGTGAGCAACGAGTAAACTCTATTCTATTTATCAAAGGTTTTACTCTTGGCGAAGAAAATCTAACTCACGATTCAATTATTGAAACGACAGAAAAAGATAGTGATTTGAAATGGCTCATCAAAGAAATCAAAGAAGCTGATAACGAAGTTTTAAGAAAAGCATTGCTAGACGATATTCATAAATTTAGTTACATTCCATCAATGACAGACGAACACTTTTGCAGGTAATGTTTCTGGAGAAGCAATGAAATACAAGCTATTTGGCTTGTTACAGCTATTAAGTATCAAGACTCGTTACATGAGCAAATCATTGCGTAAACGATTGGAATTGATGCGAAATATCTTGAATACGAAAGGTTCTAACATCGATATTTCAGATGTAAAGATTACGTTTAAAACCAAACCTACCAATCAATACTAACGATTTGTGAGTATTATCAATCAGCTAAAAGGTATCTTGCCACTAGAAACATTAATCGGATGGTTACCAGATATTGATGATCCGGCAGAACAATTACAAAAAGCTTGAAGAAGAACAGAGCAAGTCTATCCAGAATCAACAGCAAGCTTTAGGTAATGGAACACTACCAAAGTTTGACGAGGTAGAAGATGAAGAAGGATAGGGATAATGATTACTGGAAGAAACGTGCGATACGTGATTCTGTAAAAGATGTTTTTAAATGCAGAACAAACTGAAAAAGCTTATTGATGGTGCTTATGATTACGCAAAGAACTTATTAACAAATGAGATTCTAGCGTTAGTTAAAAGAGCCAAAACAAAAACTGGGTACGACATCGAAAAAGTTATTAAGCTGTTGAAAGAAGAAGTCCCAACAAGCGAATTGATTCTTTTGAATCAGATGGTAAAAGACTACCAAAGATAAAAAGACTAAGAAGTATTTGCGAAGGACTTTGGACTTGCTTGCGATTCAGTTTCGTATTAGCAGATTGGATGTACTCCACACTAAAGCTTTAATCCTAGCTAAGAAAGTCGGAGAACAACAAGAAAAGCTAAGCACGAAGCTGTTTAAGCAGATTATTACTGACACTCATAAAGAAGAACGTGCTAATCTGCTCGAGATTCGTGAAGAAAAAGCTACCAGAGCCAGTAATGCTTGACGAGAACAACAATCCTAAGAAGCTCATTAAACTTACTGAAGATGTCGAGTCAAGCCACCAAAAAGGTAGCGAGGTTATTACTCCTAAAAATCATAGATACCAAAAGAAGTCGATAAAGCTCAAGTAGACACGTTACTCAAAAGTAGCTGGCATGGAGATAATTATTCTTCTCGGATCGGAAAGATACGGATCGAGCTGGCTAAGAAGTTACAACAGTTATTTACTGTAGAGTCTATGACTGGTATGTCAGAGCTAGATATGGCAAGAGAAATTGAGCAGTATATGCATGATGCATTCTTACTGAATAAAAACATTGCAAGGCGATTAATCCGTACTGAAAGCTAATCGATTCCATACACAAGCAAAGATACAACAATGGGAGAAGATGGGACTTAGCACGTGAAATACGTTGCAGTACTCGATAATCGTACATCTGATACTTGCGAACGTTTGAATGGTTTTGATATTTCCATTAGATGAGCTAGAAACAGGCGTGAATTGTCCACCGATGCATCCGTGGTGTGGGTCGATTATTCAAGCATATTTTGGTCCTGTTATAGAATTTTCATACGGCTGACGACCCTTTTCGTGAGGTTATGGGAAGTATGTTTGATAGTCATCCAGAAGAAACGGAAAAAATACTGGATGAATTAAGAAGTATGGGGATAGAAGTATTCTTTACAGAGGATAAAAACATGGTTTATTCTACTGGAAATGCGGAGGTTGGATATAAAGGTCATATACGAGTTAATAAAAATGCTAGTTTTTCTGCATTAATGCACGAGCGACAACATGCTTTAGACGATATAAAATATGGTTTCCCTGGATTTTATTATTATTTGGATCATCCAAAAATACGTTGGCAGATGGAAAAAGAAGCTTTATCGTATTGAATTGGATATATATAAGCGTTATAATGTAGTAATAAATACATTAAACGACTGAAACGTTTAATGAAAAACGAGTATTATAAAATTTACCCTGAGGAGATGAAGAACGATGAAAAAAACTACTAATGATTGAAAAATGTAAATTAATAGCTACAGTTTTAAAAAGTGATTTAACTCCAGAAGAAAAAGCAGAAAAATTATCTCATTTTAAAAGATGATGATGAATTGGAAACTTTTTCAAAATTAACTTTTCGTGAGTTGTATATAGCTATATTAGACAATTTAGGGTATCGAAAAATATACTGGGGAAGACGATATAATTGAGCATGTAGCTAAAGTTTTATAGCCTTAAAAATTCAATAAAAACTCAATCCAAGCACTTAACAATAGTTAGGTGCTTTTTGTACACTTTTTAACGAAAGGAGGGGTGTATATGTTAGATAAAGCTAGAAAATTAGCGTCCGAGGAATTTAGTAGATTATCTGGACGTGAAATCAAAGCTAAAAGATTGCTATGTTGTTTGGTTTAGCAAAAACGCTTCAAAATTGGAAAGCATTAGTAGGAACGAACGAGATTTCTTCTGATGAGCCATGTGGAGATTATGCTGAAATCACTACACAATGGCGATAAAAAAACGAAAACTTATGTAGATGTTTAGCAAAAGTTTCAAATAAAGTTTTTAAATAAAAAAATTTGTCCTAAGCATGACGTTAAAAGGCTTTTTGTTTTGTCCAAACTTTGACGACACAAAAAGCTAAGCAAACCACAGTCTGGAAAGACTTTAAAAACGGAGGTTTTGATGGATAAAGAAGAAATCCAAAATGTCGACACGGTAGTGGAAGAAGTGGCAACTGCAGAGCCTACTCCAGCACCATTACCAAAAGACGAAAAGAAATATACCGAATCTGAAGTCAACGAAATCATCGGCAAAAATTTAGCTCAGTGGAAAGCAACGCAAGAGAAAGAGCAGAGCGAAGCTAAGAAACTAGCGAAGATGAGTGCCGATGAAAAATCGAATACGAGAATCAACAGCTCAAAGATAAGATTGCGGAACTAGAAAGAACACAAGCACTTAACGAAATGAGCAAAGTGAGCTCGTGGGCTTCTTGCAGAGGAACAAATCAACGTGTCAGATGCGTTACTGGCTCGTTTGATTAGCGAAGATGCAGAAGTAACTAAAGAAACTGTATCTGAGTTTATCAAAATGTACCAAGCAGATTTAGAAACAGCAGTAAATGCACGTTTAAACAAATCTGCAAAAGTACCAAAAACGCAAAACAATGTATTAGAAACGCCTAAGTGGCAGAAAGATTTTTTAAAGTAGAGAGGAAGATAATATATGACATTTTCAAGATTTAAACACAGCAACTTCTCGTGATAAATTCTTAGGGAATTATCGAGCAAGTAGTAGCAGTAAACACATACTCAGCACCATTAGTATTATCTAATGATGCAATTGTAATGCAAGGTCGTAACTTTACAGTAACTAAAACGGACTTAGCTAAATTACAAGATTACAAACGAAATGATGAAAAATAAATTCGATTACGCTCAAACGGAAGAAAAAAACGTACAGCGGATCAAGAAAAATATTGGGGTCGTTTCGTAGAACAAGTTAGACGAACGTGATTCAAACGGCGAAGTAAATATCGATTATGTGGTAGCTCGTCAATCTGCTGAAGTAGTAGCACCTTACTTAGATACAATTACGTTTTGATGCGGCCTTAGGAAATGTTAGAAAAACATGTCTTACACTGAAGGAGTAGAAGGAAAAAGCTATGAATCTACATTAGATGTTTCAGTTATTTTAGACGAATTAGAGTGAAAAAGAACGTTTATTATTTGTAACTCAAAATTCTATAAAGAAAATCAAGAAAGAAATCGTTAAATTACTGCGCAAGGCGATGGCGATAAAGCTGTTTTAGGGTAAAGGTTACGTTGGGCAACTAGATAACTTTACAGTTTTCAAAGTACCATCTAAATTCTTACCAGGAGTGCAAGCTTTAGCATCAGCTCCTAGCGTTGTCGTATCTCCATTACAAATCAACGAAACAAAACATAACGACAATGTTCCTGGTCGCTTTTGGGGAATTAGTAGAACAATTACTTTACACTGGTGCATTCGTGTTCGATTTTGACCGTAAAATACATCGTTTCAATTGCATCTGCTAAACCTGCAGAAAAACCAGAGGCTCAAGGGGTTGTGAAAGAACGTAAACCAGCTAAATTTGTGGCAGGAAAATCATACAAAGCAGAAGACAAAGTAACGCATAACGGTAAAGTTTACAAAGCTGTAAAAAGCTAATACTGAGCAACTACACCAGATGCTGACTCTACTAACTGGTCTGCTGTATAGGAGTTGATAACGTATGAATGAACAGTTAAGAAATCTAAAGTTATTACTCGGTATTGATACTGAAGATGAAGAACAAGACGAGTTGCTAGAATTGTATTTGAATCAAGCGATGGACGAGATTTTTAAGTTTTTGCAACCGTACTGATTTAGTGAGTGGTATGCAATACATTATTCTGGATCTTGCTGTCATTCGATTCAACCGTGCAGGAACGGAAGGAGAGACATCTCGCTCAGAGGGCGGGGTGTCTCAATCTTTTATTACTGGATTACCAGAAAATATCCAACAAAGATTGGCTAGATTCGTGGTTGCTCCTAAAGCTAGGGTGGTGCCGTTCAGATGATGCGATTGAAAGTACGAGATTTAAAAATTGTGTATTTAAAACGCAAAGTGGTCGAACGTGACAAAGAAGCTAATGTAATTACTAGAGTATTCAGATACTCCAATTAAGTTGAAAATGAATGTCCAATCTTCAGACGGAAGAATGGCAGTAGAACGATACGGAGAGCGATTGAAATACTATAAGAATTGCAAATATCAAGGAAAAGAGCATCTAAAAGAAGGCGATGGTATTTGTGTATATGTCAGTAAAGAATCGAAACCAGACTATTTTATTAAAAGCATTCTGGACTATAGCACTCACTTCAATATCGAATTAGAAAGGATTCTAAAAGAGCATGGAGATTGAGGTAAAAGGTATAGATTCTTTACGAGACAAGCTTAAGAAGCTACCACAAATACTAAACCAAGCGACTAATCAAGCGATGTTTGAAGTTACAGAGACGATTCGTAGCACTGCTGAAGATAACGCACCAGTAGGAATATACACTGGTGGTGGCGAGTTAAAAGGTAGTATTCATGCAATCGTTGATAACGAAGATGGGAAGATAGTCGGTCGAGTTTGGAGCGATAAGAAACAAGCAATATTTACTGAGTTTGGTATGGGTCCTAGAGGACAAGCAAGTCCAAAAGATTTACCAGAAGGAATTGAGCCAGTGTATACACAAGAACGTTGGTTTATTCCTGCAGACTTGTTAGCACAAGGCGTTGCTGAAGCTTATCATTTCAGACAGATAAAAATCGATGGACAAGTATTCTATCTTTGCTATGAGCAACCAGCACAGCCATGGCTTTATCCTGCTATCAAAGAAAACAAAGACAAGATACCAGAAATAATGAGTAAATACATCGAACAAGGTCTAGGAGGTGTATAGATGATTGAGATTAAAGAGATTGTTGTGAATTTATTGGACAGCGTAGAGGAACTTGCATTAGTTGCAAAGACTTATCCTAACGACTGGACCCAATTCCCAACAGCAATTTATAAAACATCAGACAAACCATACTCAAGAGATACGAGCGGACCAGAAAATATGACAGAACATACAATTTACATTGAGTTGTATGGCAAGGCGAGCTTAACATCGATTGAAAAATACGTTAAATAATAAGTTTAGAGAGTTGGCTTTACTCGAATTATTCGTAGTGATGGAGAAGATCCAGCAACTGGATTAATCAGAACGAGTATTCAATACAAAGGAATCGTAGACAATCGAAATGGATTAGTCACTACGCATAATAGAAAGGATGATGAAAATATGACACAACCTACAGGGATTATTATCAAAAGGAACAACGCTTTCTGTTAAAAACTAAAGAAGGCGGAACATTTGTTGTATTAGAAGGATTACAATCTACTCCAGAGATGGGTGGGGATCCTGAGAAAGTTGATGTAACAACATTAGCTGACAGCATGAAACGTTATATTCCAGGGATTAAAGATGCTGGAGATTTAGCATTTAAGTTTTTATATGACAATTCTAACGAGAACACTGCTTATCGTAAGTTAGTTGCATTAGAGAAAAGTGGAGAGATTGCTGAATTTAAAGTAACTTATCCAGATAATACAGCTCATACTTTTAACGCTGGTGTTAACGTAAAAATCGCTAGTGCTGAAGTAAATGGTGCATTAACATTCACAGCAAACTTAACAGTGAACACTGAAATCACAGTAACAAACGCATAGGAGAGGTTTAATTAATGGCTAAGAATACAACAATTACAATTGCAGAGAAAGAATATATTTGCCGTTTAGGGGCTCAACGTACAACTGAAGTGAGAGAAAAATTGAACAAATCAATTGCTTCCAATCTTTATGAGCCCTACAGGTAATCCAACGTTTCCAAAATTAGGAGAAATGTTATTTGTACTACAAAAATCTATTATCAATCATGTATTAAACGAGAAAGATATGCTTGGCTTATATGATGCTTATGTAGCTGAAGGTGGCTCATATACTAAATTGATTGAATTGGTACAAACAATCTTAGATGATAGTGTTTTTCGACAACGGTTCGGACGAAGCGGACAAGAAAGAGGAAACGACAGAGACAGTGGAACAGGACAGCCTGTTCTAAAAACATACAAGAATTTCACAGAGCTATTGGAAGATATGTTCCCAATAGCTCTTTCTTTGTGAGTAATGAAAGCATTAGAGTATTGGGATATGACATATCTCGAAATTATGGAAACTATCTATGCGTATCGAGAACAAGAACGTATCGAGTTGCAGAAGATAGCGACAATGAATCAAGTTATCGCAATTGATTGCTATTGGATTCAATTCTCAAAAAGATATGCCAAACATCTATGATGCTATCCATCACTATTTGAGAAACCAGTCGAAACGAAACAAGATGACTGGCGTATCATGAAAGACCGAATCAGTGCTTTTTGCACAGGTTCATAACAAGAAATTAGCAGAGGGGGAGAAAATGGAACTAGATAAACTAGAAGTCGTCATCACTGCAGACGATAGTGATGTTCCAAAGACCTCGAAGCCGTACTGGCAAAAATTCAATATTTTCTATTCTAAGATGAAGAAACAAGCTAAAGAAAATGCAAATGCGATTCAAGAATCGTTTGGGTCTGGTAAGGGTACGGAAGAATTAAGTAAGTCTTTTGCGAAATTTAGCAAAGATACTGCTGAAAAACTTCAAGAACTTAGCTAACGCTACTAAGCAATTATCAGAACGAATGGATGCACATCTTGGTAATTCTGCATCAAAAAGCCAAAAGTAAAATCGGTAAAGATGTAGCTGATATCGTGCGAGATGTCGAAGATAAGATGAAACAAGCTAATACTAAGCAAAATCTTATTGAGAATTAAAGACGAAGCGTAATACTTTGGCTAATAGTGGCGATACTCTTGGTGTAGCTAGATTGATGAGCAGATTGCTCGTTTGGAATCTGCCATGAAGAAACTCCACCAGAGTGCAGTGGATTCAGTAGAGGACATGAAACGAGAGTTTGACTCAATTCCACAGTCAATGGAAGAAATTGTTAAGGCGATGGAAAAGAACGAACACAAAATCTATCAAGTCAAAAAGTCAATTAAAAGATATGCAGAGAAAGACCCACGGTACATGAGAGAGTGAAGCTCTGTCATAGCATGAGAAAGTCTCATTCTGCTCAACAAGATAGAGTAGATAAATTGATTGCTGAAAACGACCGTTTGATGAATGTATATGCTAACTTGGAATCACGTTCTGAGCATTTGAAAAAACTGTCACTTGAAGGCGTGAATACAGAATTAGCAAAGCAGAATAATCTAACTGAAAAAGCTACACCGAAACGTAGATTATTTGGTCGAAGTCGAGCTGTACAATCTCCTCATTTCGATAAGATGCAACGGTCTGCAGAGAAGATTCGTAAACCAGTTAGCGAGTTTAAAAAGCTAATGGTATCTTAGGTCGATTTGGCAAAAATGAAAGCTCTTAGAATGAATTTCTCGCCTTTTAGACGAGGAGGTAACATCTTATCTGCATTTACTAGACGATTATTAATCGCTGGATTGGCTTATAAGACATTTAAGTCTCATGGCTGGGTACTGTTGGTGGAGCTATCGCAATGAACGAGCAATTAGCATCTAGCTTAAACTCAATTCAAGTAAAATTTAGCTACTGCCTTTTTATCCGATTCTTTCAAGCTGTGATACCAATCTTGCAAACGTTGATTGGTTGTTAGCTACAGCTATCGGATGGTTAGCATCGTTTATTTCATTGCTATTTCGTACAACAGTAAGTGCATCCAGAGCTGGAGCTCAGCTATGACTCAAGCAATGAGTGATGCTGGAGATTCTGCTGGAGATGCAGCAGATGATACGGCAGATGCGTCAAGAAAAATGAAACAATCGTTCTTAGGTATTGATGAGATTAATACACTGGATCAAGACGATGATGACGGAAAAGGCAAAGGCGGTAAAGGTGGTAAAGGTGGCAAAGGTCCAGCTGGAGCATGGAATTGGAATATACCAGATCCAGAGCTTCCTAAGTGGCTAACTGGAATGCTTGATAAGATTAAACCATTCTTAGACAAGATGAAGAAGTTGTTTACTGACGGATTCAAGAGTGCCTTTAATCCAAGCGGTATCGATAAGATGATGCAAGCTTTCCAACGTATTGGAAAGAATTTACAAGAAATCTTTACAAATCCTAAACTAGTCAACGCCTTCAGTAATTTTATCGACAAAGCTGTTTACGCATCTGGGCAGAAGCTCAGTGCATTAGCAAACATTGGCTTGTCTATAGCTGAGAATATTGTCGGTGGATTTGACTTGTATCTTGAAAACCACAAAGGATATATCATCGATAGTTTTACTAATATCTTTGATTCGCTAGGGTAGATTAGCCGAATTAGATGGCATCGCTTGGGAAGTGATTGGACGCATGTCTGAAGTATTCAGAAGTGACTCAGCAATGCAGATTACATCTGATATTATTGCTATCTTTACCAATGCATCTCTAGTGCAGTGGACATTTTCTTGAAAATTGCATCTGACTTTAAGGAAATGATGGTGCTTCCTATCACTGAAAAATCTAGGTGTTTTGCAAGAGGTGTTTCAAGGTTACTTAGATGCGTGGGTACCAATTTTTGACTCAATTGCAGATTTAATTACTCATACATTTAGCTCGTTTAGCAATGTATATACCGAGCATATTTTCGCCATTTTTGACGGAATTACGAATAGTTTCATTGCTATTGTAGGAATTATCGGCGAGTCTTGGAAAGCTAATATTCTGCCGATTTTAACGGAATTTGGCAATAAATTCAAAGAAGTGTATGAAGCGTATGCTAAACCAGCAATTGACAATATGATGAGCTTAATTGGTTTATTAGCAGATAAGTTGCTAAAACTTTGGAATGGTGTTATTGACCCATTCTTAAGATGGATGGCATCGAACATTCTTCCTATATTAGCACCGATTTTTAAAGCAGTCGGAGATATTTTTCCTTGAGCTATTCAAATTAGCGTTCCAAATCTTTAACGACATTATTAATGTAATGAAAGGGTTGCTTGAGTTTGTGGATACTGTCTTTTCTGGAAATTGGGAAGGTGCTATGAATGCGATGGGTCAAGTCGTGAGTGCATTTGGCGATATGTTTGTTGGAGTATTTTGGCGGTTTGGCAAATATTTTTAGGTCAGCTATTAATGGCGTAATCAGCTTGATTAATAGCTTTATCGGTGGCTTAAATCAAATTAAGTTACCAGATTTCTTAGGTGGATTTAGCGTAAGTCTTCCTTACATTCCATATCTTGCGAAAGGTGGAATTGTGGATTCTCCTACATTAGCAATGGTCGGAGAAGCTGGTAAAGAAGCAGTAATGCTTTTAGAAAATAATACTGGTTGGATGAGTATTTTAGCTCGCAGTTATCTGAATTGATGCCACAACCGCAGCTTCAAATGCGCCTATGGGCGATATTATCGTACAAATTGGCGATAGAGAGTTTGGTCGATTTGCGATTAATGAAATCAATAAAGAACAAGAACTAGCAGGAAGAACACTGCTTTTATGTATAGAGAGGGATAGACAATGAGTGCATTATTAATTAATGGGATAGCCGTTGCTGTCCCTAAATCTTTTTCAGTTGCAGTTACGGATGTGGACGGCAAGTCTACTCGTAACAGTAATGGCAACATGATTCGAGATAGAATTACAAGCAAAAGGAAAACTTGAATGTGAGTGGGGACCACTTACTCAAGAAGAAATTTCTACATTATTAACGGCAGTATCTAGTGTATTTTTAGTGCAAGTTATCCAGATCCGGTTACTGGTCAAAACAACGAAAGAGTTTTATGTCGGAGATAGGACAGCACCAGCATATTCTTTTTAATAACAAGTTTCGTCCATGGAGTGGATTGTCGATGAATTTTATTGAGAGGTAGATGCTTATGAGAGAATATAACAAAGCTATGTTTGGTAAGAATCGTACTCTTGCTATCAAAGTAGGTAACTATACTTCAGGAGATATCAATGATGCATCGTTTAATTACGGATTCAACGCAGGAGATACTTACACTACTGGTGGAACAATCGTAGGGACAAGCAAGATTAGCTTTTTCTAGTATTATTACTACATTTAATAAACTTGATAAGCTTTTATCCAGAAATCGGAATCTTAGTTGAAAATACGATGGATTGGACGAAGATGGGCGAGTACTATATCGATGATATCGAAATCGATAGAAACAGTAATACGACTCACATTAATGTTAATGGATGGAATGTATAAATTTAATCAGCCGTATGTACTGGATCTGACGTTCCCTGCCACAGTAAAAGATGTCGTTACTGAGATGTGTACTGAAGCTTGATGTAGTATTGCAAAAATCCAGATATCAGCGTACAAGCGTTACGATATACGATTAATGCTAAACCTAAGAAAGATAAAATAACTTTCCGTGAAGTATTAAGCTCGGCAATCCAATTGATTGGAATGTCGGCTTTTTAATAGAGATGGAAAGCTTGAGATTCGAGGGCTAGAGGAATCTAATATCACAATCAATGCAGAAAGTTATTATCTGCATGGACTTAAAAAGAGTGAGATAGAGTATCAAATAGCTGGTATTACTTGTAAAGCAGAAAAATCTACTTATACAGTAGGTTTAAGAACAGGTCGCTCGCTTGAATTTCAAAACGACTTCATGACTCAAGGCTATTTAGATGACTTGTATTTCAATTTGAAAAATATACGATTTTATCCATATACATTGGAATTTCAAGGACATTTGAAGTTAAACGTAGGTCAATGGGTTACGATTGTTACCAATAAGAATGAAACGTATAAAGTGCCAATTTTTTCTTTAAGCTATGACTTCAAAGGTGGTTTAAGTAGCAAAATTAGTGCTGATACAAAAGCTGGGAATGATGCTCAGTATTCTTACACAGGCTCACTTACAAAGAAAATCGAACAAGCTTCCATGGAGATTGAAGATAGAGTACAAGCTCAATTAGAACAAGCTGATAGAGAGTTTGATGAAAAAGTCGAGAAGATTCGTAAAGATGCTGGAAGAAAAAATCTAAAGATTATCAAGGTGAATTAAAAAGAAAAGCTAAACGAGATTTTTGAGAGTAGTAAAGATGCTTTTTTTCTGAGAAACTGAAGCAAGAATTTGAACAACGATTGACAAGTCGAGATTCAGAGATTGAAAAGAAATTAAATGCTATTTCTTTTTACTGAACTCGAAAAGCTGAAGCGTGAAATCGAAGAAACTGCAGAATCTGCTCGACTTAATGCTGAGTTGATTGCTGGAGAGAACGGCAAACGTTACAACAAGAATCGATTAGATGGAGCTTTTAAATCGAACAATCGAACTAGGTAGAGATTACATTGAAGTCGGTCATAACGGAATGGGTTTTTGAAGTCGGTAAAGAATATACAATCAGCTGGAGTGCTGAGTGTTCCCATACGGACATCGTAACGTTACGTTGAATGTGCCATCTGTTTTATTTAAAGAAGGTGGGCACGTAACTTTAAGACCGACAGATACACGGTTCCCAACTATAGAACATGATATTAATAGTAGTAATCGTATCGTTCCAATGGTTTATTATGGCGACTACAACATCGAATTTAGTGGTAATTGGTATAGACCAAAAAGTGACGAGGAAGACTGTATCTGAAACGATTGAGGAATTTAGCTTTAGATTTTGAATATAAATCTATTATCGATGGAAATGAAGAAAAATCGTACAGAAACTATTTGGAGTGAAAAATCCACAAATTATTATTGATGGGGAATGGTTAGTGACAGAAACAACTAGTGCAATCGTTCAATTTAAACGTATGACACGAGATGAATGGAGCAGAAGTGATTATGTTCCTCGTATAAGTGAATTAGTGTTCAGAAACAGACACAGGTTTCGCCAAATTCGGAGATGGTGTACATCGTTTTTCTGAATTAAAATACATGACTGGTCCACAAGGACCGCAAGGTATTCAAGGTGTTCAAGGAATTCAAGGACCGCCAGGACGTGATGGGGTAGTTACTTTTGAAAGTTTAAGTCAAGAACAAAGAAATGCTATTAAAGGCGATAGAGGTGAACGTGGAGCAGATGGCGAACGAGGTCAAAAACTCGTATATTCATACCAAGTATAGTGATAATTCCAATGGAGAAAAATATGGATAATGATTCAACTCGACAATACATTGGAATTTATACTGGCTATCAAGAAGTGCCACCAGAGTGATCCTAGTGAGTATAGCTGGACTAAAAATTGTGGGCAACGATGGCAAAGATAGTTTGCCAATCAATGAAAAATTTTCTTCCCAATTCTGATATTGGAAATAGCTACTACAAGCCAACATGGGAAAACCAATTAGTAAATAGTGGTTTGAATATTAGTGCAGAACATGCTACACAAAACTTGGGTAGAGGTTTGCATATTTATGGTACAGCTACTAGCTCATACAAAGGATTAGCTAGTAGGTCGTTCACTTTAGTAGCAAAAACAAGGCGACAAGTTAACTCTTTCTATGGATTTAGGTCAAGATGATTTTAGAGATAATGTCAATTTACAGGTAGGTTTGCATTATCTGAATGACACTAATCAAACAGTAGCCCAAGAGTGGAAATATCTTGACACAGCAATTCAAGGACTAGAAGTAAACAACATAAACGAATTTTCATACACTTTTTACAGTCGGTGCAGATATGAAGAAATGTCGTTTGATGATTTTTTTGCGTCACCTAACAAAACCTGTCAATAGTTATATTGATAATCTCAAAATAGAACGTGGTTTAGTTGCGACAACATGGTATCCCGCTTATATTGATTTACAAACCCCAGAAATACCAGTCTTTCGTATTGCGAAAGGAGATATCAATGGCACAGGAGAAGTAGGTAATATCGAAGTGATAGATAAGAGCTATATCATCAATTCTAATGGTGTAAAAAGTTGGAGATATTGTACAAGATGTATTCTTGCATGCTAACGGGTACGGACGAAGGCTTTTGGGAAATCACAAATATCAATGGAAGTAAATTAACCCTTAAAAGGTTTAGGTATGAGAAGTTTAGCTAGAAAGTAGAGGATATAAATGTACACAACAATCCAAAAATAATAAGAATCCAACATCAAGTTTTAAATGGTAGATATTATCAAACATTTATTCCAAAGAAGCCACAAGAATTGATAAAGATTCATCATATGGGCTGTATTGGAAATACAGAACTCAAAAAAACATTCAGCTTGAAAAAGGAAACACACCAACCGATTTTCGCAGAGCCAAAAAATGACCTCAATGGCAACATCTGAATCCTAAACGACTTGAGGTCGTTGAATCTGTTACTGACTGATGTCAATAGCGATTTTTGGGGAAGAATCAAAAGCAACAAAATAAAGGTATGCTGACTGAATTCTTTAATTCTGATGTAAAGAGTGCGATTGCAACATCTGCCAATACGATTACACAACAAATCAATAGTACATTGAATGGCGATTATTCATCGTTTAGTCAGCGACTTGATGCATTACGTTCTACCGTCAAAAATGAAGCAGTATCGAGTACAGTAACGCAATTAGCTGATACTTATGATAGGAAAATTGCTGATGCAAATGAGAATGTAGTAACACGAGTGAATCAGTCGATTAATAACATCACAACATCTGTACAAGCATTAGAACAAGGAGCCGTTAAACGTAACGAAATTTCAGTGACAGCAGATGGATTAAGCTTTGGTTCGAGTAAAGTCATCGATGGACAAACATTGTCTAGCATCTTGAATGTAACTCCAAACATGATGACAGCAATCACAAAAACAATTGAAAGTAACTGGGGATATGCTTGTAGATGGAGCTATTACAAGTAATAAAATTAAAGCTAACAGCATCACAGCTGGGCATTTAGCTAGTGGAAGCATCAATGCATCAAAAATTAAATGTCGATGATGCTTTTTAAATACTCTAGTTGCTAAAGACAGTTTCTTTGACAAGATGAAAGTAAAAAAATGCTTTCATTCATGCTGTTCAAGCTGTTGATATTAAAGCTACTCAAATTTCTGCTAATTTGTTATCGGCGTTTAAAGGAATATTGGGGGATTCCAAATCGGAACGATTGATAAGTACCCTGGTAAATATATAACTGGTGATAATCAATTCTCGGTAGGAATGGGTAACGGCAATGTTAAAGCTCCAGGCCAAGCGGCCTTATGGGTCAATTGGGGTAAGGAGTGGGGAAACATTTCCAAAAACGGTTGGGTCGTCACCACCAATGGCAAAAATGTATGCGTATAATGGAGCTAGTTTCAAAAACGATGTTTCCGTTGCGGGTCCTTTATATATCGAGCCGTCAGGTGGCGAGCTGTATTATAAAGGTAATAAATTGGGCGATTTATTAAACCAAAAGATGAATATAACTAATGTACAATTTGTCGAGCGGAAACAAGATGCGAATGGACCTTACATCGTTTTTACAGTAATGCGGGTAATACATTTGCTAGAACAAGCCCTTTGGTCAGATAGAAGATTGAAAAGCAATATTGCAACTAGTCAAGTAGATGCATTAGATGCTATCAATAAATTACAAGTATATGAATATGATTTTAAAAAGGATAGTACTGAATACCATAAGAGAATTGGTTTGATTGCACAAGAAGTTGGGCAATATTTACCAGATGCTCATGAAACATTCGATGGTATTGAAACGTACAATCCTTTTTCTTTCTGCCATATTTAGTCAAAAGCGATTCAACAATTATCAAATAAAGTAGAAGATTTAGAAAGGAAATTACACAATGAATAACAAGCCAACAGCTATCGAATATTTAGCTCAAGAAATTACACGATTAATGCTAGAAAAAGCATATTTACAAGAAGCATTATTTGTGGAACAAGCAAGAAACGAAAAATTAGAAGAACAATTAACAACTCCAACGAAGAAAGGGGAAAAATAATTTATGGTTATGACAGGATATGAAGTTAAAAGTAAATTTTTAAAAACAAGACACAACAGAAGTTGTGGTATGCAAAGAACTACCATACACTTACGTACAACGCCAGTTACCTGGTAATTTATTAGATAAGTCAGACGAGTACTTAATCCAACGAGTGATGGATTTGGTAAATATGGAGTATGACCCATCCAGTGCAATCGCTCAATTATCAGCTTTATCTAATGAAGTAAAAGAAAGATTAACTAAAGTAGATGATTTAGCAGTTAAAACGGAAAAACATCAGAAACAACTCAAAAAAATCATTACTTGAATTAACAGAACAAGTATTTAACTTAACAAGTGACTTAGAAGCGTTGAAAGCTAGTCACTATGAAGAAGTTGAAAAATCCAGCAACAACATCTGAGACAGCTCCTCCAACACCACAACCAGTGGCTGAAAAATCCAGCACCTACAACAACTACTACTGAACAACCAGTAGCAACAACACCAACAACGGAGGTAGAACACCATGAAGAAACATCAAGTGCAAGTACACCAAACATCAACAATCAAACAGAATCTACAGAACATTCTAGCACGCCTGCAGATGGCTCTATCGCTAGTGTTTAATAAAGGGGAGATACTATGACAAATTTAGTAATGCTTATTGCAATCAACATCATTGAAGGACGATATACTTATGAACGTGTTCCTGTGAAATTAAAAGAAACGAGTGTTAGAACAATTACATTTAGCAGGATTAACTGTTAATGAGCATGGAGAGTTAGTGGAATATAAACGCTAATTCTCTTTTTAATTTGAGTTGTAGGAGTGAATAAGATGAGCGAGAATGTAATGTTAGCGTTGATTCCTGCCTTGTCCGCCATCGTTACTGTTTGGATACAGGCAGGAAGAAAGCGTGATGCGGAGGATATTAATACTAAAAATTAATAAAATCCAATCTGTTGTCAATGAGATTACAGAGATAGGAAGAAAAATAACGAAGATATCACAAAACTAAATAATGGAATCTTTAACGATTGAAAGATATCGTTTAGAAGAAGATTTGCAACGAGCGTTAAAACGTATTATACAACAAATGAAGAAGTTAGACGATTATCAGAACTATATGATCGTATAGCGGACTTCATGGTAATGGATACATTAGCCCGTTATTTGAACGTTTCTTACAATTACCAGTGAGAGGATGATAAATATGAACGAATTAACACAAGTTGTCATGCAAGAGTATTGAGCGTATTAGTCGTATTAATCGGATTATTATTCAAAGAATTAAAACGATTCTTAGAAACTAAAAGCCGAAAACATTAAGGCTAAAACGGATTTGAAGCAATATGAATTAATGAAAAGTATTGCTCAAAACAGTCGTTGAAGCAGTGGAGCAGGTTTACAAAGATGTAGTTGATGCATCTCAAGATAAATTAGCATCTGCTGAAAAACGATTGACAAGTGAGCTTGAAGCTAAAGGCATCTATATTGATGACAATGCAAAACGAATGTTGATTGAATCAGTAGTAAACGGAATGAACGATTTGAAAAATGTAATTTTTAGGGATAGGTCAAAATGACTTATCCCTTTTTTATTTAGAGAGGAGGGCAATATGAGAAAGATAATCAAACGTAAGATTAATATATCAACACATAAACGAGACCTCATCGATTTCATTAACGATGAATTTTATTCTCACGACAAACACAATGCTTTTTATCGAATTTACGATGAAATCATTGCCAACTGATAATATTATTGCCTTTGTTTTATTTCCAGAAAACTAAACGTTATGTTGAAACAAAAGCTTTTGTTGATGGCGATAAATTTACAATCGAGTTTGATACTAGCCTAATTAATACTGATGAAACTGTTCTTGGATTTATCTACTTTTGAAAAAGTAGCTCAATCAAGCAGATGTACACCGATTTAGCTTTTTGATGTTAAAAGTGTCTGAGATTGATAAATTACACGATATTCCAATTGAAGAAGCCAAGACAAAACGAGTTGTAGCGATTGAAGATATCGTTACTAAAACTGAATTAGACGAGCTATTTAAGGTATTGAGAAAAATGGTGGAACTTATAACGATACTGAGATTCGTAACTCTATTTCTTCTATAGGAGAACGAGTACAGACTTTGGAAACTAACTCGAGTAGATATCTAACTGAACATCAATCACTATCTGATTATGCATTGAAATCAGAGCTTTATAACGATTCTGCATTAGTGAACGAGTAACTCGACTAGAGCAAAAAGCAGCAGTAGACACGAGTGGATTTGCGACAAAAAACGAATTAGAAGAAGTGCGAAATGCACAGCCGAAAAATTGACAAAACTGATTTAGTTACTAAAGAAGAATTAGAAGCTAAAGGTTATTTAACTGCTCATCAGAATCTGGATGAGTACGCTAAAAAGTGAAATTCCAGAAAGATATAACGATGCATCATTAGTTGAACGATTGACTCTTTGGAGAGCAAGGCTATCAGGAACTGGATCGTATGATGACAAGCCATTGTTAGAAAAATTCGTGCGATTGAAGAACGATTTAATAATAGTAGCAATCTGTATCTTACGACTCATCAATCTCTAGACCATTTAGTTACTAAACAGGAGTTAGAGGGTAAAGGTTACTTAACGAGTCATCAAGATATTAGTGGATTAGTTACTAAGGAAGAATTGGCTAGTAAGAACTATTTAACGGAACACCAATCTCTTGCATCATTAGTGACAAAGGATGAATTAGAGCAAAGGGCTATTTGACGAATCATCAAGATTTAAGTGAGTACGCAAAAGAAAAACTGAACTCTATAACGATACAGTTTTAAAAAGAAAGAGTAGTTGTTTTAGAGAATAAAGCTCCAGTGGACTTATCGCATCTTGTAACTAAAGATGAATTAGATGGTAAGCATTATTTAACTGAGCATCAATCTTTCAGAAAACTATGCTTTAAAAACTGAAATTCCACAATCGTATAACGATAGCGAATTAAAAATCGAGATTGACTGCTTTTAGAATCTAAAGAGAATAAAGATACAGTCTATAATGATGCAGAAATCAAGCAACGATTGACTAATTTGGAAGGTAGACCACAAATTGATGTAACTACTCTTGTGAGCAAAGAAGAATTAGCAAGCAAGAACTATCTAACAAACCATCAAGATATCTCAAATCTTGTTACTAAACAAGTTTTGGAGCAAAAAGGTTATTTAACGGAAGAATCGTTATCTTCTATTAATAGAACGATTGGAGAGCAAAAACACTAAGATTACTGCATTACAATCAAAAAGCAGAATTTGAACCATGGAACAGGAATGCCTAACGGTCAAATCACTGCACCAATTGGAACAACTTATGTCGATATGGCAGTAACTAATGGTGCTTTGAAGTGGATTAAACAATCAAGTAGTGGTAACACTGGTTGGAAAAGTGCTAATTGGTGATACTGGTTGGAGAACTCTGAATAGTGTTTCTAGATTAGGAAACCTCATTTATTAAAAATTAGAAGGGTGAACAATCTTGGACCTATAACTTTGGCGGGTTGCAATGGGGTTGGTTTGGTATTATTCGTAGAAAATGGACCAGGATTTGCTCGTCACAACAGTACTGGTGAGAGAGGAGCAAAAGTGCTTGCTCCCAATTCTATTCCAGAAGGATTTAGAAGTGAAAATTTTTAATTGGTGGAATTTATAATGACGCAGGTAAGCTGTATGGAATATGGTATCTCGGGGGTAAGAGTGACTCAAATTATATTCACTCTACTTTAATGACCCTATACCAACCGATAAAGATATTGGGGATATTCGTGTAAGTGCAATTAGTTATGTTACGGACGAAGATTGGCCCACTAGGTTACCTTAATAGAAAATGGAGAGTGATAATATGGTAAAAAGCAATAGATGTAGTAAATGAAGTATGTTATTTAGCAAATCGAGGAATTGGAGTGAATCCAGATTTTTATATACTATCTCAATGTAGATTTGATTAATCATATTATGATTAAATTTTTGGGATTCTGATTGTGGGGAAATGCGATTGATTTATTAGATAGCATCTGAGCATGGATTATTCATTAAATATAATGCTCTAGATGATATTAATCCAAAAGCAGGAGATGTTTTTGTGATGGATACCAGAGAATTATATGGACATCCATTTGGGCATACTGGCGTTGTTATTGAGGATAGTGATGGATATACGATTAAGACAGTAGAACAGAACATCGATGGTAACGCTGATGCGTTAGAAGTCGGTGGACCAGCTCGTTTCAATACACGTTCTTTTGCTGGAATCGTTGGATGGTTTAGACCAAATTATGAAGAAAGTACAGGTACAGAAACAATCACTAGTGGCTGGATTAAAGACGAAAACGGTTGGACTTATGAAGGTACACCTGCTAACCAATGGAAAAAGATTGATGAAGCTTTGGTAATTATTTTAATGAAGATGGTTATGCGTTATCTGACCAATGGTTAAAAATATAAAGATAAATGGTACTGGTTGAAATCAGATTGTGCGATGGCTTTAGGCTGGCACAAAATTGATGGTAAGTGGTATTTCTTTGATAATGATGGAAGTATGCACGAAGGTTGGATTAAATACTATGACAAATGGTACTATTGTAATGAAACTAATGGAGATATGATTAGTCGGAATGTAGAAACATTGATGGCGACTGGTATTATTTCAACGAAGATGGCGATATGTTAGAACGAGCTAATATTACAGTGGACGAAAAATGGAAAAATCCACTTTTAATTAAATGAATATAATCTTGACTACTCCCCTATCTACTCTTGTAGGTAGGGGGATTTTTTTGTATAATCAGGGCTATAGAGGAGTGTTGTCAAGTGGAGATAAATGAAGATGTACGTAAGTTTTTAAAGGAACAAGTACAGTTGTCTGAAGATATTATGGACGACTTAATAGATTATGAACCTGAAGAACCTGTTTATGCAGTATATCAATATTTTCCAGAAATAGATGCTATTGGTATAGGAGATTATTGGTACGCAGAAGAACCATACGTAGAAGAACCAGAAGTAGAACGATTAGACGAAGATGAAGCTATGGAGTCCACACGGTTATTGATGGAACATTATGAAGAATTAGAAAACTTGAAAGAAGAATGTACTGTACAGATGACTCTATTGAATTGAATATGAGATACACCAGACAATTAGAACAAATTGTAGAGATTATAGAAGGGAATGAATTAGAACTGGATTAAAAGCTACTATTATATAGTAGTTTTTTATTTTGTTGAAAAATAGTTGTTGACAAGTAAAAAGTTTAGTAGTACTATTTAATTGCAGAAAGGAGATGATACTTTGGAAAAAGAAAGTAGGAAGACTGTCAACTGGCTTGTATCGCAAGAAACAAGTGAAAAATATATGTTACAGAGGATGAGTATAATAGAATTAAGCATCTTGCTGAATTAAAAGGTGTTTCAGTTAATAAATTTATTTTTAGAAAAATTTTAAAATAGTTGTTGACAAGCAAATAATTTAGTAGTACTATTTAATTACTGAAGGGAGGTACAAAGAAAATGAACTTCGAACAAGTAGAGTATCTAAAATATTTGGATTACTTAGTAGAAATCATCAAAAACAGATGATGCGAAATTATCTGCAGAAGATAAATGGAACAAATACAATCCATTATCACTAACAGATTTTTGAAGGTTACTTCATAGAATAGAAGAAGCAGAAGCTACTCACTGCGACATGAAATAGCTTTAAAAAAGGTATTGAGGATATCCTCATGAAAATCTTATCATTATGAGGGTTTCTGTCAAATAAACAAACAAGAGAGGAAAAATTACAATGAAAAAAATTATTTATCGATATCAAATTTACAAAAACAAAATGACTACCAATTAGAACAAATGATGTTCCACCAAATGGTTAACGATTATTTCTGCTTTGATACTTATGAAGATTTAGCTGGATTTATTAGACAATATTGTTTTTACAGAAAGTAAAGAATTTGAATCAAACATCCCATTCGATAGCAGATTTGAAGAATTTGAATCGGATCCAGAAGATGATGATGCATACGACAATTTTTATGAAAGTTTAACAGAACAAGATTTTGAAGATATTTGCTACGATTATAAAAGAAATTACAAAATTGAATACATCGAGTTTGATGTAGACCAAGAAATTAAATACTTAAAAAGATGAAACAAAAAGAATTGTTAGATGCTTATACTGATAAAGAACAAAAATATATTATGTTAAATTTCATCGGTTATACAGATTATGCTTTTAGATTCATATATTGTAGATATGTTCGATTGTGATGAAGTAGAATTTGCAGAAATCAGCTCTAGATTAAAATTTTTAATAGGAAGAAAAACAAAAAGGTGCTACTAAAAAATAGCACCTTTTTGTTCCGTATTCGTTCCGTGTTCCGTAAAATGTTCCGTAAAATCAGCAATTTGAGGAAGTGTTAGAACGCTACAAACGTTGATTTGACAACGTTTTGTTATGTTAGGAAAATACTAGGAAATGTAAAATAACGTTCCTTTTTTATACTTGAAAGATTTCCTGTTTTAATTTTCTTCTATATTCATTGAGTTGGAGCAGTGTTCTTTTAACAATCACTAGCTTCTTGAGAAGTTGTTTCTTGTTTTCGTTTCAGAAGTCTTTAGTGGAAGTTGGTTGTTCTATTTTAGTCGTTGATTCTTTAGTTGTTGAAGTAGTTTGTAGAAGAAACAGTTGTTTTTAGTCGTAGTTGTTTCGGAAGTTTTGATGGACTCTTACAAGCTGTTAAAATGAACAAACTAGATAATAATACTAAATACTGCTTTTTCAACAAATCCTCTCCCTTTATGTACCTCATAGTATGAACAAATTATTTACGATTACCTTTTAAAGAGATTAAAATCAAAAATAATTTTCTAGAAAACTCACTGACAAGAGGAGAGGATTACTGTAAACTCAGAAGTAGACAAGCAGAAGCATCCCGCTTCGCCCAAGTTGATGAAGTCCCGATAATGATAGTAATGTTTATTTAATGTAGACATTGGCAGTGGATATTTTGTTCTGTTGCTTTTGCTTTTTCTCTCAAAATTTTGAGGTGAACAATCGTAGCAAAGATATGATGGTCAATGATGGAAACTTGAGCTCATGAATTACGTGTTATTGACAATAATGGTGAACAAATTGGTGTTCAAACAAAAACGATGCATTGCGTTTAGCAGAACAAGCTGGACTAGATTTAGTTTTAGTTTCGCCAAATGCAAAACCACCAGTTGCTCGAAACTATGGACTATGGTAAGTATCGCTTTGAGCAACAAAAGAAAGAACGTGAAGCTCGTAAAAATCAAAAAGTCTCAATATCAAAGTAAAGTGCGTCTGACCCTACAATCGATGAAAACGACTTTAATGAAATTGAAAGCTGCACAAAAGTTTCTTGAAAAAGGCGACAAAGTGAAAAGCTATCAACCTTAAAGGCCGTGCCATTACTCATGCAAAGATTGGACAAAAAGGTTTTAGAACGTTTGGTAGAACAAGTTAGCGTGAACTTGCAACCGTCGAACAAAAGCGCAAAAATGACGAAGCATGTTCTGATGTTAGCGCCCAAACATGACAAGTAAAAAGTAACAGAGGAAAGTCTCGAAAGCAAAACAAAAACACACTGTGGTTCAGCTAACTGTTTCAAAACGTACAGGTGGTGGAGGATTAAAACGTTCACAAGCCTTCACAAGCCACCGTTTCCATGGTAAAACTAAGAAACAACGTCGTCACTTGCGTAAACAAACAATGGTTCACGCTACTGACATCAAACGTATTAAAACAACAATTAAGTCAAATGCGTTAATTCAGCACGCAAAAACTATTACATTTTCTAGACAGTCGCAAGAGACTGAAAGACCAAGGAGGAATTAATTATGCCACGTGTTAAAGGTGGAACAGTTACTCGTCGTCGTCGTAACCGTGTTTTAAAATTAGCTAAAGGTTACTACGGAGCGAAATCAAAATTATTTAAAACAGCTAAACAAGCAGTCATGAAATCATACATGTATGCTTACCGTGACCGTCGTCAAAAGAAACGTGACTTCCGTAAATTATGGATTGCACGTATCAATGCGGCAGCTCGCTGAACGGATTAGCTACAGCAAATTAATGCACGGCTTAAAATTAGCTGGTATCGAAATGAACCGCAAAATGTTAGCTGACTTAGCAGTTAACGATGCAGCAGCATTCACTGTTTTAGCAGAACAAGCTAAATCAGCATTAGCTAAATAATTATCTGAGAGATTACTTACATTTAGTAAAGGAATCACTCGATATTCCAATAAGATAAACCACCATTGAGCCCCGTTAAACTCAACGTGAAGAAATACCAAGAAGAATTTGAGGAAATAATCGTGCGTACAACATTTATGGCAAAAGCTAGCACTACTGAACGTAACTGGGTTTGTAATCGACGCTACTGATGTACCATTAGGACGTTCTTCAGCTGTTGCTGCAAGCATTTTACATGGACAAACCAACATTTACACCTAACGTTGACACAGGTGATTTCGTAATCATCATCAACGCTGATAAAGTTGCTTTAACGGGTAAAAAGCATCTGATAAAGTTTACTATCCCCACTCAAACCACCTGGGTGGATCGACTGCACATGTACAGCTAGTGAATTACGTGCAAAACAACTCTCGTAAATTAGGTTGAATTTATCAAT